>WNGH01000508.1_pt1 | contig 33885 bp, 30 predicted proteins | sample 5400631 | NCBI WGS metagenome assembly WNGH01 (sample SAMN13153373, study PRJNA577476) | soil metagenome | isolation source: 115 cm soil or saprolite under Garry oak tree replicate 1 | place: USA:California | collected 2016-06-15
GAGCGCAAGCTGGAAGAAAGCCGGGAGCGGCGTTCGGAAGTGGAGCTAGAGCACGAGAAATCGATTCAGCGCAGCGAACGGCTCCAGGATCAGCTACAAGGCCTCGAGGAACGCAAGACCGCCCTGGCGGGCGAGAAGAAGCGTGCGTTGGAAGACCTCGAGCGGAATAACAGGGAGCGCGACGCGAAAGGTGTTCAACTGGCGGCGATTGATTCAGAGAAGCAGATTGTTGAGAGCGATATCCAGCAAGTGACCGCTTCCCTTTCGAGTCTTGCCGAGTCGAGCAACTCGGAAGAACGTGCGATCGAACAGCTTCGGGGCCAGCAGTTCGAAACGGTCGGGCACGAGGCAAGAATCCGCAACCAGGTTTCAAGCTGCAAAGAGTTGGTCGGCCGCATTCGAGCGCATGTCGAGCGCCTGGAACGCGAAGAGGCGACGGCGCGGGCTCAGGTTTCGGATGTGGAGACTCAGTTGAATGCTGCTCGCGAGGAACACTCGGGTCAGCAGGCCGGCTTCGGTCAATTGAAGAATCAGTTGCAGGCGGCGGAAGAGACATATTCCAAATACAAGGTAGGGCATGCCGATGCGGTGCAGATTGCAGCCGAAGCTAAGGCGCAGGAAGAAAGCCTCCGGCATCGTCTCCAGACGATTGGTGAGTTAGCCGTTCAGCGCGCTTACAGCACAGAATGCGTTCAGCGATTTTTCAATCATACTCGCAGTCTGGATTGGTCGCCGTTGGGCATACTTGCCGACTTCGCTGAAGTCGAGCCGGAGTATGAGTCTCTCGTAGAAGATTTCCTCAGGCGGGAACTCCAGTACGTAGTCGTTGAAGACCGTGCCGAGGCTGAACGCGCTCTCGCCGTCGTGAAGGACGTCAGCAAAGGGCGCCTGGACTGCCTGGTGCGGAATGGCAGTACTGGGCCCGAGCCGCCAATTGCAATAGAAGGCGCAACGCCGCTGAGTAGTGTGATCCGATTTGACGATCGGGTACGCCATTTCAGTGAATACATACGCGACGCCTACATCGTCGATAACGTCGACCGGGCGTGGGAATTATCGCAGCGCTATCCGAAGTTGGTGTTCATTGGCCGTACGGGTGAGGTGGTGCGCGGACATGTGGTGAGCTGGGGTGAACAGGAGGCGCATGGCCCCCTCTCTCTTAAGCGGGAAATCCGTGAACTGGATCGCAAGATGTCGATGGCCGTACGGCGCATGGCAACGCTTCAGGAGTACGTCCTTGGATTGGATCAGCTTGTCCAAGAGAGTGAGTCGCTGAGAGCACGTCTGTTGCTGGAGCTCCAGGAAGCCGAGAAAGCGATTCTCAACTCCGACCATCGCGTCCGCTCGCTCACCGCGGATTTTGATCGCGCCGAGCAGAGGCAGAAGGTAACCACAGCGGAGATTGCACGCCTGGTCGAAGAACGCGGAGACGTCGAAAGATCTCTCGCCAACCACGAATTTGAGCTCGTGGAGATCGCGGCCAGAACGGCTGCTGTCGAGGAGGAAATTCAGTCACGATCCCAGCGCAGCGAGCAACTGCGCGTCCAAACCGATTTTTTGCGCCGTGATTTCGCCGGGCTGCAGTCCCAGCTTGCCGTGCTCGAAGAGAGACGCTCAACGGTGGCGAGAGAACTCGGCGTTCTTGGCGAGCAGGCTGCCGATCTTGAAGCGCGTACAAACCACGCCGAAACGCGGATGCAACAGTCTATCGAACAACAGGAGCAGACGCGTGAAACGACTCGAGCTCTGGAAGAGACGCGCGGCGAGCTTGTTCGGGAGCGCGATCGGCTCGATGAAGCCATCGTTCAGGCTACCGCATCACTCGAGCAACTCCGCGGTGAGCTTCACGAAGCGGAAGGCAGGTGGGACGAGGTGCGCGGCCTTCTAGATTCCTGGAAAGATCGGCACAACGTTCTTGAAATCGAAAAGGCGCAGGTGGATTCCGATCTCAAGCATCTGAGTGAGACCTGCATCAACGAGCTGAACGAAACCATCGAATCGGTCTGTCTGAACTTCTTCGAAGCTTTGCCTCCGGGAGAGCTCGAAATTCGCGAGCAGGAATTTCGAGACCTGCGCGATAAAATCGACTCGATGGGCGCCGTCAACATGATGGCTGTTGAGGAATATCAGGAAGCTGAGGACAGGTTCCAGTTCCTCACGTCTCAGCGTCAGGATCTGCTCGATTCGATTCGAGACACCACGCAGGCCATTGAAGAGATCGACGCAGTGTGCCGGCGGCAGTTCAGGGAAGCTTTCGACGCAATCAACGCCGGTTTCACACGATCGTTCGTACACCTCTTCGGCGGCGGCCATGGCGAATTGCGATTGCTCGAGGGGGCTGAAGAAGCCGGCGCTGGAGTCGAGATCGTTGCGCAGCCGCCCGGCAAGAGACTTCAAAACGTCCTGTTGTTGTCCGGTGGAGAAAAAGCGCTCACGGCGCTTGCGCTGCTGATTGCGTTGTTCCGCTACAAGCCAAGTCCGTTCTGTGTGCTGGATGAAGTAGACGCGCCGCTGGATGACGCCAACGTCGACCGCTTCGCGCAAATGGTGCGCGACATGAGCTCCGAGACGCAGTTCATCGTCATCACGCACAGCAAGCGTACGATGGAGACTGCCTCGACTCTTTATGGCGTCACGATGGAAGAACCCGGAATTTCGAAAATCGTTTCGGTAAGATTGAACTAGCCATGGGGATCAAATGCCAATGACTTTGCTACAAACCGACCTTTCGGGATTGAAGCTCCACGCTCGTGGAAAGGTTCGTGACATCTACGATCTCGGCGAGCACTTTCTCATCGTTGCGACCGACAGACTTTCCGCTTTCGACGTGGTCCTGCCCACGCCCATTCCCAGCAAGGGTAAAGTCCTGACGCAGATGTCGGCGTTCTGGTTTGACTTTTTCAAAGAATTCGTTCCAAACCACGTCGTTTCAACAAAGGTCGATCGATATCCCAGGGAGTTGCACCAGTTCCGCGATCAACTCGAAGGCCGATCCATGCTGGTCAAGAAGGCGAAGGTTTTTCCCGTCGAATGCGTCGCCCGAGGATTTCTCACTGGATCGGGTCTGAAGGATTATCTGAAGACAGGTCAGGTGTGTGGCATTTCTTTGCCTGCCCGGTTGCGCGAGTCCGATCGGTTGCCCCAACCGATCTTCACGCCGGCCACGAAGGCTGAAACGGGACATGATGAAAACATCTCTGAAGAGGACGTGGCAAAGGTAATCGGGCAGGAAAATATCCGGAGGTTGAAGGAGCTGACGCTGTCCATTTACAGTCGTGCCGTAGAGTTTGCATTGCAGCGTGGCATCATCATCTGCGACACCAAATTCGAATTCGGGGTCATCGATGGCAGAATTTCCATCGTTGATGAGATGTTGACTCCGGATTCATCGCGATTCTGGCCCGCCAGTGAGTATTCGCCTGGCAAACCCCAGCCGTCCTTCGATAAGCAGTTCGTCCGTGATTATCTGGAACGCATCGGATGGAACAAGCAACCTCCGGCTCCGCAGCTTCCCCATGATATCGTTCAGGCCACGAGTGCAAAATACATTGAAGCACTGCGGATCTTGACTGGCCGCGATTTGGAGTGAATGTCGTCGCAACAATGCGGAGACGCTGATTGGGCCTGATCGGTGAATTGAGATCTCGCCAGGAGGCTTAATGGGCCTGCTTCTAATGATCTCGGTGTTGAATTTTTCAATGCTGGACTGGCTGATAATCGCGATCCTCGTTTATTCCATTGTCAGTAGCGCAATTCAAGGCTTCGTTCGCGAAACACTAGGACTGGCCACGGTTCTAGTCGCTGCCTTGCTCGCAGCGTGGTTCTATCGCAGTGTTGCGACGCTATTCAAAGATGTTGTCAGAACGGAAAACCTTGCACTATTCTTTGGGTTCTCCCTCATCTTCGTGGGAACCGTGGTTGTCGGGCTTTTGATTACATGGCTGATCACCAGGTTTGTGAAATTCGCGAAACTGGAGTGGGCGGATCGACTGCTGGGTGCGGCATTCGGTCTGATCCGCGGATGGGTGATCGGCGCGGTTCTCTTGCTCGGCTTGACTGCGTTCGAAGTTCAAACGGAAAGATTGAAAAATTCGGAGCTGGCGCCGTACTTTTTGCCCGGCTCACGAGTGATCGCTGTAGTGACGCCCTACGAACTGAAAGCAAAATTTCTGGTCGGCTACCGCGTAATGGAGCGCTGGTGGCGTGAGCATTAGCGTCGGGGGACCGAGGGGTGCCCTCACGACAAGATGTCAAAGGGGACGTGACACAATGAATCTATTTCTGAAGGGAAAAGCCTGTGAAAGAGCAGTTGGAATCCCTTGTCACCGAAATGATCGATCGTCGCATTTACTTAGAAGAAGCTTTGAACGAATTTGAAAAAAAATTCATCCAGAGCGCGCTCACGAAGACCGGCGGGAACCAAACCAAGGCCGCGAAGGTTCTTGGGGTCCACCGCAATACTTTAAATCGTAAGGTCATCCAGCATAAATTAAACGGACATAAGTAAATCATCAAGACACTGTACCGGCGGGAACCGATTTCCGCTTTTGTGTGCGTTGCGGAATGTGTTCGCGGACCTGTGCGGCGAGATTTGCGACGGCGTGTATGGGCATCACGTCGATGCTCTGCAGGGGGTGAACGATGAAATTCGAGACGAGACAAAATTCATCGTATTGTGCATCGGTGGAATCTCGCTCTATCGGCGTTTCGAAGAATCGACGCACGTCCAAGTCTAAACTCTCGATCAATGACTCCACTGCGTACTGCTCAAAACCGAGTATGCGGCCTTGACGAACGAAAGCGATCTTGCATCGAGACGCCGAGTCCGACGGCAACAGCACCAGAAAATTAAAACTCCACACCGAATAGAACGTGTCTTTGAAATCCTTTCTTGCACGGCAGATCTTATCGAGCCGGCGGCGGATCAGTTCGGCCTGCTCGAACTGTGTTTGTGCGGCAAGATCGTTCATCATCTGACTGAGCGAGTGCTCCAGTTCTTCGTCCCGCCCTTCAATAAACGAGATTGCCTGCTGGACATCCTCCAGATAGCCTCGCCGATCGATATCGTTGTTGCACGGGCGCGAGCAGGTGTGCATTTGGAAATAGAGGCACTCCGGATGCGGATCGTTGCCGCGAATGTTGTACAGGCAAGGACGGAGCTTGAACGTCCTTTCAAGCGTCGTCTTCAATCTCGAGAACTGGCCGCGCGTCACGAACGGACCGAAATAATCCACTCCCCGTTTGATCTGGCGGCTGGCATAGATCCGCGGAAAGCGCTGCTTGCGATTGATCTTCATAAGAGTGAACAGGCGGAAAGTGCGCATCTTCCGGTACGTCTTGGGGAAGTGCTTTTTGCGCTCGCAATAGAGCACGTATAGAGTTTCAAAGGCCGAGTCCGTTCGGATGTATTCGATTCGTCCTGTGATTTCCCGCAGATCCAGGTCTCGCACCATTTCCGACCGTGGTCCGTAGTAACGCTCAAGGCGCTGTGAAAGATTGCTCGTCTTGTCGAGGACGATTAGCTTGCCGTGGATATCGAAGATCTTATAGACGCCGGAACGCTTCGGGAAGGAAGGAAGATCCTCTTCGATGAATCGTGAGGTGTCATAGGAGAGGACGTGGAACTCAAACTCCATGACCTATTATCAGCCCAAAAAAGGCACACGCGGCAAACCGGCAAGCGAAATCCGAGCCGCGAATTGCACGAATTACGCGAATGGGCCGCCCGCCATTATTGCGATCGGCAGCTTCGGGAATTCTGTGCGGCCCATTCGCGTAATTCGTGCAATTCGCGGCTCGGACGCTATTTTCCGCCGAATGTTTTCCAGTGAAAGAGCAGTGATTCGCTCGTGTGCTGGACCGCGTAGTCCCAGCCATGATGGCCGGGGTAAAGGTGTGCTTCGTGTGGATAGGAAGCCTTGGTGAGCATCTCGTCGAGTTGCTTCGTGCCGATTTCGAAACCGTACTCGTCTTCGGTTCCGCAGTCGAAGTAGATTTTCATGCCATTGAATTTCTTTGTATCCATGGCAAGAGTCATCGGATTGTTCGCTTCCCAGTAGGACAGGTCCTGATTGATGGCGTATATCCGGTCGAACAGCCCCTGAAACATCTGAAGGCGTCCTGCAGCGACCTTGGCGGCGGAGAGATCCTTGAGAAGAACGGCGCTGTGAGCGCTCACGGCTCCGAACAGATCCGGATGTTTCATCGAAATCTTGAGAGCCCCGTAGCCCCCCATCGATATCCCGCTGATTCCGCGAGTTGCTCTTGAGGCGTTCACGCGGTATGTGGATTCAATCATCGGGATGAATTCTGTGACGATGACGTCCTCCCATCTCTCTGTTCCGTCGCGCGTGTTCGAGTAAAAGCTCGTTCCTCCGAATGGGAGCGCGACGATAAATTCACCGATCTTTCCATCGGCGATCATCCGATCCAGCATCAGGTCCGTTTGTCCCCGGGAACTCCACCGCATCTCGTTCTCATACATTCCGTGAAGGAAATACAGAATGGGATACCGCTTCGTGGAGTTGCTGTAAGAAGGAGGCAAATATAATCCGTACCGCAGCTCGCGGCCGAGCAATTTGCTTTGGAACGTTTTGTATTCGACGCGTGACCCGGCAGGGATCGTGTCACGTTGGCCGAATCCGCCACGCTGAGCAGGGAGTTCCAGCGTAAAGACGAGCAGTAGGATTAGGGCACGAAGCATCGCTCATTCCTCTGGAGAGACCTCACGGGGTTCCGCCGGAGCACGTGAGTCATCGAAGTGTCGGATCCGCAGGTCCTCGGCTGCTATGTCGGTGAGATCGACCATGGCGGCTGCACTTACGCCCATGGTGATGGCAATCGTTTCGCTGAGCTCTTCTTTGGTGGCGCCATATTTCAGCGCCTTCTTGATGTGTCCTTCGAGGCATCCCTTGCAGTGGGTGGCAAGGGAAGCTGCGATCGCAATCAGCTCCTTGGTCTTTCGATCAAGGTGAGACGCGCGATAGGTTTCCTGATAGAACTGAAAATAGATTTTCCGCATTCGCGGATCGACCATCGTGTATGAAGGCCATTTTGTTTGTTTCGCGTTGCGCCCATCCGCCATTAAGGAACCTACCTGTGAAAATTTAGTCCGGCCCACGGGAATGGTACGTGTTAGACAACAACGCCGTCAAGCACGTCTCTCACAGTGGCAGCGAGTTTTACAAGTTCGAACGGCTTGTGTACAAAGCCTTCGATGCCGATTCTTTCCAGCAGCGGAATTTTTTCCGTTGAGGTGTATCCGGTCGAGATGAGTACCTTCACGCCGGGTGTTTTCTCAAGCGCGCACACGACACGATAGCCGAGCTGCTCCTCGAGGTACCTGGCGATCTGTGTGTCCCTAATACTGCTGGGGAATTCTACGGACCCCGAGAAAAGGCTTGAGGCCGCCTGCAGTTCGAATGAACTCGCGCCAGAACCGGAATACATCAGTGCATACTTGCAGTTGATGGTTTCGGCAATCGTCTTCACCAGTTCCGCTGAAAGACTTCAGATTGACGTGTGATGGCTGATTGCGTCCCCCACATGACGCGCCAGGGACAATTCGTCCATTTTTCTCAGAATCGCGTGATTCGCCTGTTCGACGGCCGAGGCCCTAAAGGCGATTCGGCCTTGGACGTCCGTTCGGCGATCCGTCCCGGTTCGGCCTTCGATAGTATCTGGCATAGCGTAATAGAGGAATCCTGAAGTCTCCCCATATCGTGTATTCGGATGGGGCTTGGGAAACTTTAGACGAGTTGCTAGGATGGGGTTTGATGTTACAGACGATTCTGCCTGAGCGGCTGACGCGATTAAGTGACCCGGAAGTGGATGCCCGGATTCGAGCGGCACGCGCCGAACTGGGCGGCCGTCTGGTCATTCTAGGTCATCATTATCAACGAGATGAGGTCATCAAGTTTGCGGATGTACGGGGTGATTCCTTCAAGCTGGCGCAGTGGGCCGCCAGTTGCAGGGATGCGGAGTACATCGTCTTCTGCGGTGTGCACTTCATGGCTGAGAGCGCGGATGTCCTCAGCGCGGATTACCAAAAAGTCCTTCTGCCCGACATGAGCGCCGGCTGTTCGATGGCGGATATGGCCGCAATTGACCAGGTTGAAACGTGCTGGGAGGAACTCGAGCGTGTGACCTCCGAGCAGATTATCCCGATCACTTACATGAATTCCGCTGCCAGTATCAAAGCGTTCTGCGGCCGGAACGATGGCACCGTTTGCACCTCATCCAATGCTCCCGCGGTTATGCGTTGGGCCCTGGAACGGTCCCGCAAGATTCTTTTCCTTCCAGATCAGCATCTCGGAAGAAACACTGCGTATAGCCTGGGTTTGCGGCTTGAAGAGATGGTGGTCTGGGATCCTTACGAAGAGTTCGGCGGGAATACGGCTGAAACTCTGAACAACAGCCGCATCATTCTTTGGAAAGGTCACTGCTCGGTGCACCAGCGGTTTCTGCCTCAGCATGTCGCTCAGGTAAGGTCGAGGTATCCGGGGATCCGCGTCATTGCTCATCCGGAGTGCCGCTTTGAGGTCGTGCAAATGTCCGATGACGTCGGTTCGACCGAACACATCATCAAGTGTCTGACGCAATCACCGGCCGGGACAAAGTGGGCGGTTGGCACGGAGATCCATTTGGTGAACCGTCTGAAAAAGGAGAATCCGGATCGTCTCATTATTCCGCTCGACGACTGCGGGTGCTTCTGCTCCACGATGTTTCGCATCGATCCGGCCCACCTGCTCTGGTCGCTGGAGAACCTTCTGGAAGGGCAGGTCGTGAATCAGATCACCGTACCGGCGGATGTGGTGGTGAGCGCGCGCGTCGCGCTGAACCGCATGTTGGAAATCGCGTTGTAGGAGGGAGCGAAACATGCATTTCCGGCAGTTTTACCTTGGTTGTCTCGCGCACGCTTCCTATATCATCGGCTCGGGAACGGAAGCTGCTGTCGTTGATCCTCAGCGCGACACGGAGATCTACATGGAACAGGCCAAAGCTCACGGCCTGACGATCAAGCACGTCATCGAGACGCACTGCCATGCCGATTTCGTTTCGGGACATCACGAGTTGGCCGCCCGGACAGGGGCAAAGATCTATTTTGGGGCGCGAGCCGCCGCAAAGTTCGATTTCGTGCCCGTGCGCGACGGAGACGAAATCGTTATGGGAGACGTGACGTTGCGCTTTCTTGAGACGCCTGGACATACCCCGGAATCGATCAGCGTGCTGGTTTTCGATCGTTCGAAGTCATCGGCTGTCCCCGATGCCGTCCTGACCGGCGATACGATGTTCATCGGGGACGTCGGCAGGCCCGATTTACTCGGCTCGCGCGTACCCGCCGAAGAGCTGGCAGGCATGCTTTACGATTCGCTCCATAACAAGCTCCTGGCGCTTCCCGACTCGGTGAAAGTTCTTCCTGCGCACGGAGCCGGCTCGATGTGCGGCCGCAACATCTCGAGCGAAACGTCTTCGACGATTGGCGACCAACGCCGATTCAACTACGCCCTTCAACCCATGTCGCGTGAAGACTTCATCAAATTGGTCACGACGGATCTACCAGAGGCGCCTTCGTATTTCAGTCGAGATGCGCAGATCAATCTCGAGGGGCCGGTTCTACTCGATGAGTTGCCCGAGCCGCTTGCGTTCCCGCCTGAAGCTGTTCAGAAGGTGCAGAGGGGAGGCCATCTGGTGCTCGACACGCGGCCTTCCGCCCAATACGCAACGGGACACATTCCCGGTTCATTACATGTCAGCTTATCGGGGCAGTTTGCGTCGTGGGCGGGAAGCCTGATCAAACCGGATGTGCCGCTTGTTATCGTCGCGGAGGAATTGGATCGCGTGTGCGAAGCCAGAACGCGCCTTGCTCGTGTGGGGCTCGAGAAAGTTTCCGGCTATCTCGAGTCCGGAGTATTGGCGTGGTACGAGGCCGGTCTGCCGCTGGCGCGGACTGAACAGATTTCTGTTGAAGAACTGCAGCATCGGATCGCCGAGAATTCCGTCGAAACAGTCATTGATGTGCGCCGCCCGCCTGAATGGAACGGCGGGCATATCGCGCAGGCGATCCACATGCCGCTGAACCACTTGTCTGAAGCTGCCCTCTCTCTGGATCGCGATGCCAGAATTGCGGTGATTTGTGCCGGCGGTTTTCGATCATCGATCGCTTCAAGCGTTCTCGAACAGAGTGGATTTCGAAACGTCTCCAATGTCGTCGGGGGCATGACGGCCTGGAACAACGCAAAGCTTCCGGTGGGGGCTTAGACTGTAGGGCGGTCTGCGACCGCCCTGGGCGCTCAGAGCGCCCCTACTGTAAATGCTACGCGCGAAACAGTATCTCATTCGTGGACGAGTTCAGGGCGTCGGGTATCGGTATTTCGCGCTCGAAGCGGCAGAGCGCCATCAGATTCGGGGCTATGTGCGTAACTTGCCAGGCGGAGAAGTGGAAGTGCATGCCGTCGGCGAAGAACTTGCGCTGGAGTTGTTCAAACAGGAGCTTGAACACGGCCCTCGAATGGCACGGGTCGCGAACGTCGTCGAATACGATCTGCCGGTTTCCGGGCCGTACTCATCATTTCTGATACGAGGTTGAACATGGAGGATTTGAAGAAACTGATCCGCGAGGTGCCCGATTTTCCGAAACAAGGCATTCTCTTTTATGACATCACAACGCTGCTCAAGGACAAGACTGGTTTCCGCAAAGTCATCGACCGCCTTACGGAGCGGATTCGTCCATTTGGAGCCGACCTCGTCCTCGGCATCGAGGCTCGCGGTTTCATCTTTGCCCCCGCTTTGGCCTATAACCTTCATGCCGGCTTCGTACCCGTTCGCAAGCCGAACAAGCTGCCCGCGGCCGCCGAGCGCATCACTTACGAGTTGGAGTACGGCATGGACACGTTGGAGATGCACAAGGACGCCGTCAAGCCTGGCATGCGGGTTGTTGTTGCCGATGACCTGCTCGCTACCGGTGGAACAAGCCTCGCGACGATTCGCCTTGTTGAAAGGCTTGGTGGCCAAGTTGTGGCCGTGAGCTTCGTCATCGAGCTTGAAGCTTTGAAAGGCCGGGAACGGCTGAAGGGTTACGAGGTTCTTTCGCTTCTTCAATATTGAGAAATCTTTTGGCCGCGAATTGCGCAAACGCCGAGTTACGGATCGTTCCTGCGTTCTTAGCAGACAACGTAAGAAAGCTGGTTCCGGTTCTCATCGCCGGCCTCTTCTGGGCTTGCATTAGCTAGAAATATTCACTAAGGTATTGAAAACTCAGAAGTCTAGCACTTTCATCGACTCCCCCGCACGAAACGCTAAAGTTTGTCCTTGCGCTGCCGATAAGAGCTGGGATGGAATACGAACAAAATATTCAGGAATCAACAATATCGGTCCTTCTAGCCAGTGATTTTCCAGTTCTCCGCGATGGCGTGACCCAGTTGCTCGGGAACAGTCCTGACGTGCAGGTCGTCGCTTGTGCGGAGGCGGAGAACGAAGTGCTGACTCTGGCCGACGCCCATAAGCCGCTCGTAGCCCTTTTGGATCTCAACATTGAGCCGGCAGCCATCGCCGCCCTCATCGGTGGGTTATCTTCGCGGCGAGTCGCTCCATTGTTGCTGAGCGATGTGGTCGACGATGCGAGAGCGCTTGAACTGCTCAAGCGCGGAGTACGCGGAATCATAACCAGACGGGCCAGCCCCGAAATGCTCTGCAAGAGCGTGCGGGCCGTTGCACTCGGCGATACCTGGATTAGCCGCCGGGTCACGAACAAACTTGTGAATTCATATCAATTTGGCCCACAGGCGGAATTGTCTCAAGCGGCTCAAGCGGTTGCAGCACCTGGAGCCGTGGCTCTGTCCACGGTGGCGCCGACCCAGGCGCAGGAACAATCGCAAAGTCGCTTTGGTTTAACCCGGCGCGAAAGACAGATTGTGGAGGCGCTCAGTGAAGGCATGGCGAACAAGGAAATCGCGACTCACTATACCATCAGCGAATGTACTGTTAAGCATCACCTGACTAGAATATTCGACAAGGTCGGCGTTTACAGCCGCCTGGAGTTGCTGGTGTTTGCCAAACACCATGGCTTGGTCGGCGCAAATCCCGCGGCGTAAGGACAAGTCCAGCAGATCATCCCCCAGTAACCCAATCCGAAATCACGGCAGCAGCGAGGCGATTTCGGATTCGGGAAAAAGTTCCGAGCGCGAAATCCCTGACAATTTTCCAGGTTTTGAACGTCAACTTGGTGGTGCAGTCCACCCCGGGCGCCCGCAAAAACCCGAAACACATCCGTCAGCAATCCTAATGTTTTGTGAAGCTTCCAGGCAGCCAGTAGCCTATCTACTAGCGAATCGTCGAGTGGCCTCGAAATTGCCATCTGCGGGCCTAGGCGTAACAGGCGCTGGAAAGGCAGGTCTAAATGAATTCACGACAATCCACTGTTGGCTACGACCAGCTTGTTCTTGCGGTTGGCCATCACACCGCATTCATCGCGGAGCAAGAACTGTCCGGTTGTCAAGCGTGCGACGAGCTTGCCTCTGTACCATTTTCGTCCCTGGTGCTGGAGCTGTCCGGCTTTGGTTCTTCCGACGCGGTCTGCATCCTTCCCCGGCCGAACGAGTGTCCGCGCTGCAAGGCGAGGGTCGTGGAAACTACTCTTGTGCGACCCCTGAGCCCGGATCGAGTGCCGGTGGAAAAGAGTTGAAGACCTGCTCAATGAACACGCGCACCGGCACACCTCGACATCCCGTAGCCATTGTCACTGAACTTCTCTGACGGGACTGCCGCATAAATCTTAATTTGGCTTCTATGATTCGAGGATTTTCTCCGCCGAATTGGAGGAGTTATCCGTCTCTTGCCGAATCCAACGTCAAAGTCCCTCCAAAACTAGCAGCCGCGGATTGCGCGGATTACGCGGATGGCCCGCGTTCGCAGAATTGGACTGATCGGCGGCTAATAAGCGCGGGCCATCCGCGTAATCCGCGCAATCCGCGGCTAAAATAGTTTGGCCTACGACTTTGACGTATCCCTCACTACTATTTGAGAAAGCTTGACTTACGTACATAAGGTACTGTATGAGCGAAGGAGGCAAGTTGTATTCAAAGCAGAGGTTTATGAGAAAAAACCTGTTTCTCTTCGTATGCTCCTTCTTCATGTTCTGCGCGGCGTCTTCAAGGCTACGATTACAGGCGGCTCCGGTGCAGCAGATCTCACCTGCGTCCGGCTCGCAACAACGTGTACTCCTGGACAAGTATTGCGTCACATGCCATAACCAGCGGTCCAAAACCGCAGGGTTGTCCCTGGACACCACGGATCTGGCGAAAGTCCCCGACGGCGCGGAGACGTGGGAAAATGTCATTCGGAAAGTTAAAGGTGGAATGATGCCTCCGGTTGGAATGCCGCGTCCCGAAAAGGCGGAACTGGACGCCTTGGCATCTTACCTGGAGACAACGATTGATCGCGCAGCTGCAGCCAAGCCGAATCCAGGCCGGACAGTCCTTCATCGTCTGAACCGTGCCGAGTACGGTAATGCGATTCGCGATTTGTTTGCGTTGGATCTGGATATCACGTCATATCTTCCGGCGGACTATGAGGCGCACGGGTTTGACAACATCGCGGATGTTCTGGGCCTTTCACCCGCATTGATGGAGCGATATCTGTCGGCCGCATGGAAAATTACGGATCTGGCCATTGGCAGCACGAAGATAACGCCAAGCCTCGAGACCTTTCGAGTTCGTTCCGACCTGTCACAGAACGATCATATTGAAGGTTTGCCCATCGGGACTCGAGGGGGAATCCTGATCCACTACAATTTCCCCGTTGATGGCGAATACGTCATCAGGCCGAAGCTGTACCGGGAGACCGTAAACATCGTCCGTGGTCTGGAGGTGGCGCACGACCTGGAAATCACCTTTGACGGTGACCGCGTCCAGCTCACTCGATTCGGCGGTGCCGAAGACGAACAACTAGCCTATCTGCATCCGACCTCGGGTGGAGATGAGATCGAAAAGCGTTTCGAGAAGCGTCTTGCCGTGAAGGCAGGCCCACATTCGGTGGGAGTTGCTTTTCTCAAAAAGAGTTCGGCTCCCACTCTTGAATTGCTGGAACCGTTCCAACGCGAGAGGATCGACCCGATCACACCGGTCGGAATTCCCGAAATCGATAAGGCGACCATCGAGGGTCCGTTTAACGTGTTGGGTCCCGGTGACTCGCCGAGCCGGCGCCGCATATTCACATGCCGTCCGGCTGGCGACAGCGATGCGCTATCGTGCGCCAAAAGGATTCTGTCGACTATCGCTCGCCGGGCTTATCGCCGTCCGATGACGGATACCGAAACGGGGCGTTTGGTGGAGTTCTACCAAAAGGGCCGCGACAAGGGTGGCAGCTTCGACGCGGGCATTCAACAGGCGCTTGTATTCATGCTGGTCAGTCCCCAGTTCCTGTTCCGGTTTGAACTCGATCCTGCGAACGCGGGTGCTATCTACAGGATCAGCGATCTCGAACTGGCATCTCGCTTGTCATTTTTTATATGGAGCAGCATTCCTGACGACCAACTGTTAGACCTTGCTATTCAGGGCAAGCTGAAGAATCCGGCGATCCTGGAACAACAAGTCAAGCGGATGCTCTCCGATCAGCGTGCCCGGGCGCTCGGAAGTAACTTTGCGGGACAATGGCTCTACCTGCGGAATCTAAGAAGCGTTCAGCCGGACGAGGATGTGTTTCCGGATTTCGACGACAACCTGCGACAAGGTCTCCAGCGTGAAACGGAATTGCTGTTCGAGAGTATCGTTCTGGAGGATCACAGTGCGCTCGACCTGCTGAATGCCAATTACACATTTCTGAACGAGCGGCTGGCGAAGCATTATGGCGTTCCTAATATTTATGGCGACCAATTCCGGCGCGTGACCGTCACAGATGAGTACCGGAAAGGATTGCTGGGGCAGGGCAGCATCTTGACCCTGACGTCGTATGCAAATCGCACCTCGCCGGTCAATCGCGGGAAGTATGTTCTCACAAACATTCTCGGCACACCGCCGCCAGATCCACCTCCGAACGTGCCGCCGCTGGATGAGACAGCAGGCAAGGTGCTTTCGATGCGTGAACGCATGGAACAGCATCGTAAGAACCCTGCCTGTTCTGGTTGCCACAAGCTCATGGACCCGATCGGTCTCTCGCTCGAAAACTTTGACGGGATCGGGCGTTGGCGCGCCGCCGACGGGGGCACCAGGATCGATGCCTCGGACACACTTTTTGACGGCACGAAGGTCGATGGTCCGGTCGCTCTTCGGCGGGCCGTGTTGGGGCGTTCGGATCAGTTTGTCCGTACCATGACCGAAATGCTACTGACCTATGGCCTCGGGCGGGGCATTGAGTACTACGACATGCCGGTCGTTCGTTCGATTCTTAAGGAATCTGCTCGCAATAACTACCGCTTTTCATCACTAGTCCTCGGGATTGTGAAAAGCGCGCCGTTTCAGATGAAAGTAAAGAGATTGCAAGACAGCGAAAATAACAATTAATTGAGTTAAGGAGGCCGCTCCGATGTTCATCTCGAAGAAACACCTGTCCCGCCGCACTTTCCTGCGTGGTGCTGGTGTTACGCTGGCTCTGCCGCTCCTGGAATCCATGGTTCCCGCTCAAACTCCGTTGGCCAGGACGGCGGCCAATCCCATGCAGCGCTGGGGATTCATCTATGTCCCGCACGGCTCGATTCTGAAAGAGTGGACGCCGGCCCAGGAAGGTGTGGGATTTCAGTTCTCACCGATCCTCAAGCCTCTGGAGCCGTTCCGTGACTACGTAACGGTTGTGAGCGGACTTTACAACACCGGCGAGAGCGGCCACTCACCGAGCTGTGCGATGTTTCTGTCGGGTACGATGCCTGCTCATGGGACCAATGTCCGTTTGAGCACAACGATCGACCAGATCATCGCGAAGAAGCATGGTCAAGGTACGACTTTCCCGTCCATGGAGTTCGCCACCGAGGACCACTCCAGCCATCTCGGAAGCTGCGCCGGAGACTTCCTCTGCTCTTACATGAGCACGATTTCCTGGAGAACGCCCACGCAACCCCAGCCGATGGAGATCAACCCGCGCGTGGTTTTCGAGCGCATGTTCGGCGGTGACGGGGCCACCGCGCAAGACCGGTTGGCTCGGCTGGAGCAGAACACCAGCATCCTGGATGCGCTGAGCGCGAGTGTGAAAGACCTTCAGCGCGACCTTGGTCCGCGTGATCGGGCGAAGCTGACGGAGTATCTCGAAAACGTGCGTGAGATCGAGCGGAGGATCCAGCAGGCGGAAACGCAGCGCAATGAACATCACCTGGAGGCGCCTCCAACTCCTGTTGGCGTGCCGGAGTCGTGGGAAGAGCACGTCAAATTGATGTTTGATTTGATGGCTCTGGCCTACGTGGGGAATATGACGCGTGTGACCTCGTTCATGCTGGCGCGTGAACTGAGCACGTTAGCATATCCTCAGATCGGGGTTGCCGATGGCCATCACCCCGTGTCGCACAACAACAACGTTCCCGAGCAGGTTGCCAAGAAGGCGAAAATCGATACCTACCATCTCTCGTTGTTTGCGAATTTCCTTGGAAAGTTGCGATCGACTCCGGATGGCGATGGCAATCTGCTGGATCATTCGACCTTTGTCTATGGAAGCGGCATGAGTAACGGAAACCTTCATGACCATGTGAACCTGCCAATCGTCGTGGTTGGTGGCGGTGCCGGCACGCTCAAGGGCAACCGCCACGTCAAAGTTGGGCGGGCACCGCTTTCAAATCTCATGCTCACGGTGCTGGATAAGGCCGGAGTACCAACGGAGAAATTTGGTGAGAGCACGGCCAGAGTTGATGTCTAACCCCTGAACGGAACGGCGTGGGGGGACCGGCCGGCGGTAAAAAGGCCGCGAAGCGGTGTACCGAAGCAATCCGGCGTGAGCGGCTGCGAACGCAAGCCCGATAGGGCGCAGCCATCAATAAACGGTGGGCCCGACGCTAATAAATGAGGCAACCAACGAATGAGCGGTAAACATCTACTCGCGTCATGTATGGCGGTTTTGTTGAGTGCCGGCAGCCTTGCTGCCGCAGGCCTTGCTGCCGCAGGCGTTGATGCGCGGCTTGTCGCAGCGGTCAAGAACCGCGACACGGTAACCACCCAGTCGCTGCTGAAGCAGCATGTAGACGTGAACGCTCCGGATGCGGAGGGTATGACCGCCCTCCACTGGGCGGCTCATTGGGGTGATCTCGATACGGTGAAGCAGCTCATTGCCGCCGGCGCCAACGCCAAAGCGGCGAATCGTTATGGAGTCACGCCCCTCCATGAGGCTGGCACGATCGGGAACGTGCCGATCATCGAGGCGCTGTTAAAAGCCGGCGCAAATCCGAACGCTGCGTACGGTTCGGGAGAGACTCCTGTGATGACGGCCGCCCGCACTGGAAACGTGGATGCGGTCAAGATGCTTCTGGATCATGGCGCCGACGTCAATGTGGCAGAAGAGTGGCGCGGACAGACAGCTCTGATGTTTGCGGCCGGCGAGAACCATGCGGCGACAGCTCAGTTCCTCGTCGAGCGCGGAGCAAATGTCAACGCCCGGTCGGTTATATACGATTTTGGCAGCCTGAAGGGCACGAATGGCGGAATCATTCACGATCGTCCCATGGGTGGTCTGACCGCATTGTTTTTTGCGGCTCGCCAGGGCGCGATCGAGACTGCAAAGGTGTTGGTTGCCGCCGGCGCCGATATGAACGCGACCGAACCGCAGTATGGATTCACACCCATGCAAACCGCGATTTTCAACGGCCATTACGATTTCGCAGCGTTCCTGATCGAAAAGGGAGCTGACGTGAACGATGGTTCTTTGTACATCGCCGCCGAGATGCGAAACCTGGCGACTTATAGCAATCGGCCAAACCCACCGGACGTTGACAGGTCACTGAATGCCCTGGATGTGGCCAAGCTGCTTCTCACGCGTGGAGCCGACCCGAACCAGGTCTACACGAAGACGATACCTCCCCGGCAAGCCCAGGGAAATATCAACGTGGTGCCGGGCGCCACGGCCTTGTTCAGGGCAACCAGATCTACCGACGTGACGCTGATCAAACTTCTGGTTGAAAAGGGTGCCAATCCTTCCGTGAAGACAAAGGACCAATCGACGCCTTTAATGGTTGCGGCAGGCCTCGGTGCTCCTCGGGGAGGGGATGAAGAGGTGACCGAAGGAGCCGGCCGCGGCGACCCCCTCGAAGTGGTAAAGATCTTTCTGGAAGCGGGCGCCGACGTCAATGCGGTCAATGAACAAGGCAATACTGCGATCCACTACGCCGCACAGGGTGGAAGAAATCGGATTATTGAATTTCTGGCGAGCAAGGGTGCCAAGCTCGACATGAAGAACAAAGCAGGTAAGACTCCGCTCGACCTGGCAGCGGGTCCCGGTCCGCAGGGACGCTACACCAGCGAGGCGGCAAGCCCGGCGGCGGCCGGCAATGCCCAGGGAAGTACGGCTTCTTTGATCCGTAAACTCATGGGTGCCCAGTAGGCTGGATTTCGAATTGCGAATTTCGAATTGACGCAGAAACCGCCGGTGAACGCGTTCTCGCAATTCGAAATTCAGTTAAACCCGTCCCCACACCTTGAGCGCGGTCTCCACCGCCAATTCCAACTTTCGCCACTGGTCGTCAATCGAAAGCAAGTTGCCGGCGGCAACAGAGGCAAAGCCGCACTGAGGGCTGATCGCCAGGTTTTCGAACGGGATATAACGCGCCGCTTCGTCGATGCGCCTTCTCAATTCATCTTGAGATTCCAGTTTGGGCTCCTTGGTCGTGATGAGACCCAGCACGACATTCTTGGGTCGAGGCACCAAACGCAATGGCTCGAATCCTCCAGCACGCGCGGTATCGTATTCCAGCAGAAACGTATCAACATCCAGTTTACCGAAGAGGTTTTCAGCAATGGCATCGTAGCCGCCTTCGGTATACCAGCGGCTGCGGCTGTTGCCCCGGCAAATGTGGAGCGCGAGAGTGATATCGCGTACTCCTTCAAGACAGGAATTGTCTCCGGAGATTGCTTCGTCAAACTCTTCGTCCGGATTACGGCCAGCTTGCTGCATCCGTTCACGCTGCCTGGGATCGAGATAGTGTGAGTAATACGGAGCGTCGAGCTGGATATATGTCGCTCCTTCGGTGACAAGCCACTGGATCTCATCGCGTATGATCTCAACCAGATCCTCTAGAAATTCCCCATACGTGGGATAAAACTTATCGGTGATTCCGGCCTTGTAGCTGGCGACCAGGAAATTCGATGGCGCCGGCACCGTGATCTTGAATGCACCGGGCGCGGCCTTTTTGATGAATGGCATTTCATGCCCAGTCAATTTCCGAACCTTTCGTAGCTTCGCGCCGGCCGCAAGCGCCGTGCTTCCTTCGCGCCCACCGTTGGGTCCTTTCCATTCGAGTTCCACTTTCTGCGGCACAAAACCCTCAACGGCGTCGGCCATGTCGGTGAGCCATGAGCCGCGGCGCATCTCGCCATCCGTGAAGATGCCCAATCCCAGTTCCCGCTGTTTTTCCAGAGCATGCAGAATGGAGCGGTCCTCGATGGACCGAAGCTCCTCGCGGGTTAGCCGCCCCTCAAGGTGAGCCGCGCGGGCTTGAAGTAACTCTGGAGGGCGCAGCAGGCTGCCCACTTGTTCAGCTCGAAACCGTGCCGTCATATTTAGACTGTAGCGGCTGAACCAGTAACCATTATTGGCCCAGTTTGGTTGTTGTCACGAAAATCGGTTCGATGTCCACGGGTACACCGGCGAGCTTATCCAGCACCCGTTGCACTTCTGGTCGAACGATGCCGAGTTTAACGATCGAGTCCTTCGCCTTGCTATAGCTTCCTTGCGCTTCGAGGATCATCAACTCACGCGTAAGCGCCGCGATGCCGTCCTTGATCTTGGCAGGATTGACGGAGAACGTGCCGTCGCGGCTCACCACGAAGGCGCCAAAATCGAGAAGGTAGTTCACCTGAATAGCCGTGCCGCGGCCATGCGCCTCAGTGATGCCGAAACGGATCGAGCGGAACGCAGAAGCCAGGAATGTTTTATACATCGTTCGTTCGAGTTGCCGGTCAAGGGTTCCTTTGTCAATCAGGTACTGCAGCGCGAACAGTCCGGAAATATCGGCTTTCGCTTCCTCGATCGCGCTGTACGTTTCCTTCAACTCCTGCCGCACCGTGGTTGCGCGGCCGCTGACTCGGATATCGTGCGGTCCGAGTCCGTGCATCAATTCATGCATGAGGATGTGCGTGAAGAAGGCTTCGAATGAAATGTCTTTTCCGTCGGCCGCAGCCAATGCAATCTTCGATATGGGCGCCAGCACCTTATTGAACTTTGCCTCCTGGACGTTCTTTAGCAATACGCGTTTGGAACCCTTTTCACGAATGACGCGCTCGTCATTTGGCAGGTTGAAGGCTGCAGTCTGAACGCCGTGATTCGCATCGCCTGCAGTGAAGACGACGTCGACTACGCGAATAGGCGCCAGCGCGCCGAGTTTCGGATTGCGATAGTTTGGATCGATCGGAAGGTGATTCTCAATATCTTGTAACTCGTTCGCGAAACGCGTGAGCTTCTGAGTTTCCGCGTCGTCGCGGAGTGTGATGAATGCTTCGAAGGCCGCTTTGTAGTTGAACCACTCGTCCTCATACACCTCGTAGGGGCCGATGGTGGGCTCGATCGAAGCGTCGATGTCCATCCAGGCCACATCGCTGTCGTAGTAATTGTTGGATACGAACGCCTCGGCTCGTTTCGTCAAATAATTCTTGAGCGACGGTTGAGTCGTTGCCGCTGCGGCTTCGCGCAGAAGTTCGGCGGCGCGAGCCAATTCGCCCTGGTACTCGAGACTGAAGGGGACGATCGTAAACCTGTTCTGAGCCTCGCCGCCAGTGGGCGTGCGGCGGATCGTCGTGAAGAAGCTCGCGCCTAGCGCCCGCTCTGCGTCCGGCAGCGTGTTGATCCAGCCCTCGACTTCGGTTCTTGTCGCGCGGGAGGGATAGAAGTTCGCGGATTCGGGTTTGAGGGGCACACCTGGAACGAACGACTCGTTCTGATCGATCTGTGACCACGGGCCTTTGTTGATGATGAAGTAGTGGAGCCGGGCGCGCCCCAGCCGGCTTTCGTCCTTCAAGAGGTCGAGCAACAAGGCTTCGTTGCCCGCCCAGACCTGTCGAAGAAAAATGGCGTCCATGATTTTGGCCGCCTCGATCAGCCTCGCCAGCGCGTTCCGCTCCGACACAGGCAGCATCGAGACGTCCGCTCCGATATCTGTCGCGGCGAAACGCGCGATCATACGTTCCAGCGCAATCGCATCGGGCATTTTCTTCTGCATCGCTCCCAGTATCGCGCCGGAAGTGAGAACGGCTGCAATCCAAAAAACACTTGCTCGGTAAAATCGCATCGCTTCGCTCCGGAAGTTACTAAAGAAATTGTCTACCTTCCATACCCCGATTTCAACGATGGTCAGTTCTTCAATGAAGGTTCGGGCCGCGACATACCTTGCGGTACCTTGAGCAGCTTCGGGAGAAATTCGCTAGGCAAGAAATCCTTCCGCGGCTGGTCGGTAAGGTCTACGAGATGCGATGAGTTCTTGCAGTTTCAGTGCTTTCGCATATTGCGAAAATATCCGATTGACTCTCTGTTTCGCAATCTGCGAAAATGAATGTGAATGCGTCTCATATCCCGCCGGCGGTTGAAGCAGTTCTGGGGAAAATATCCTGATGCGGAGACGGGGTTACGGCATTGGATCAAAGCCGTTGAGAGCGCCGGCTGGAGGAATTTTGCTGATGTGCGACAGCTTTTCGGAAGTGCGGATCAGGTTGGTAAGTTCGTCGTGTTCAACATCCCCGGAAACAAGTACCGCCTCATTGTTGTTATTCACTACGACCGTCAAAGGTGTTACGTCCGCCATGTCTTGACGCATAAAGAATATGACCTTGGGAAATGGAAGAAGGAATAGGCGACTATGGCAAAAATTTCATCGAAGTATTTGGAGCTGATCCGATCATTTCCGTTGCGGCCGATCCGATCCGAAGCCGAATTAGATCGCGCTGAGGCGATGCTGCATCAGTTATTGGACGCGCCAAGTCTCTCCGCGCCAGAACAAGACTATCTCGAAATTCTCGGCAATCTCATTGAAGAATACGAAAGCAAAGCACATCCGATTGAACCGCTGCCGCCAAATCAGATGCTTGCAATGTCTATCGAGAGCAAAGGCGTGACACAAACAGAAGTCTCCCGCGCAACGGGTATACCTGTATCGACGATTTCAGAACTCATTGCTCAAAAACGCGAATTCAACCGCGCGCACATCGAGAAACTCTGCGCCTACTTCGGGCTCGATCCAAAAGCTTTCATCCACGTGCCAAATAGAGAACTGGTCGCAAGATAGGGGGTTGAATATACGCCACAATCAAGAAATTGCGTCCCACGCATCCAGGCGAATTGCTGCGTGACGAGATCATGCCGGCGGCGGGGCTGACTCAACACGTCTTGGCCAAGTTGTTGGGCGTTTCGAGGAGAACGGTTGACGAGATCATTAGGGAGAATCGGCGCGTATCGGCGGACATGGCGCGCCGCCGCGCTCGGCTATTCGATACAACGCCCGAATTGTGGTTGGGTCTTCAGCAAGATGTCGATCGCCGGGAAGGCAGCTCATTGATGCGAGGTTAGGCCGTGACTGAGAAGGAGCCAAAATCGAAGCGGTTAGTGCTTGACGGAAATGCTGCTTCCGCTTCGGTCGATCAGTCGGCATTTTTGTCCAAGCCTCTTGGTGCCCCTGTGTATCACGGTTTCCCACTCATCCCCGAGACCTCGATCGATGGCTGGCTCTACGGGGCAATCACTGAATTTGCTGACGCCTCTGGCTGTTCCGAAGGCGATGGATTTGTTCAGGCTCCGGACGGCACGCGAGCTGGACTTGTTTGGGACGTTGGTGAGGGGGAAATACAGGAGATCTGCCCGCCTGATCCGGAAAGGTGGGGCGTTTACCAGGTCTGGTTTCCTCGGCTCGTGCACAACGTCGATGACTTATGCGACTGCTTCGCGCATGTCCTGCCGGCGCTTCGTAAGAAACATGCGGAGCTGAAGACCGGAAAGACCGCTAACCGTAGAGACGATGAACAGTAACAAGGTCAAAATGGGCAGCTTTCGTCGATTCCTTACGACTTCACATTCGACAAAGTACTTATTGTTCGTCCTTATTGGATCGTGGGTGTGGCTTTGGGCAGCCCTGGACTATCCGCCGGTCCTCACTTACTTCGGATATTCGCTTGTTGCGCTGGTGTTTCTGTGGACGCGGCCTTTCAGCGCTCTTCGTTATGATATTCGCGTTAGTGTGCTTGGCCGCGGTCATCTGCATCCTTCTAATGCCCGGGGAAACGATACCCGAAGGCTGGCTAAAGCGATGGAGGCGTGGCAAAGAATACGGGGCTTCTCGTTGAGCCGTCGAGGAAACAAGAGTGTGCGAAAACGATCCAAAACTGAAGCACTCCGTCGTATGCACGAGCTTCGAGACATTATCAATGCTTGTGATCCAGTCGGACTGATGGCGTGTGGCTGTCCGGACGACGAGTACGAATGCATCGTTCCAACAGTGTTTCGTCAGCTGGAGACCGGCCGAACGCCGCTGGATATGGCCGCTGAGTTGGGTCCGCATCTTGGGCAGCATTTTGGGATTACACCGACGCAAGAAGCATTAGAACTTCTTTTCGAGCGGGCTAGTGATTGGTACCGCCGCCTAGAGCATGAGTGAAATAGAACAATGAAGAAATGGAGACGTGCGAGAGCACTATTCGTCCTTGCTCGTAGGAGTTCCTGCTTTTGGCTTGGCCGCTCCAACCGAACTCACGCGAAAGCAGGCTGAAGAATTGGTGCTGAACATACCTGATGCCGTCGCTAGCGAAGCGCGTGGCGGTTGTCCAAAAGCTTCGCTCTTGTGGTCAATGACAAGCAGGCCGCGATATTCTTCGCAATTCATAATCCGTGTGACAAAAGCGGCGCGGCAAGCGACAAGATCGGCAACTTCACCGTCGATCTTAAGAACGGCGAAGTATGGAGTGACGTAGACAGACCCGATGACACAAATAAACTCATCGATTCTTCACGAATGAAAGAACTCAAGCGGAAGTTCTTCGGCAAGAAGTGATGGTACATCGAGCGGCCCGAGCCATGAACCGAATGATTGTTGCGATTGTCGCTATTCTCTCTTTCAGTTCAGGCCTGCTCTCCCAAACTGAGTCGCTCGAATCGGCGATTGAGAAAGTTGCCGGTCTAAAAGTTCCGGCGGTTCAACAGTTCCTGAAAGATTTGAAGAGCGGCATTGCCGCTAAGGATTCCAAAGCAATATGCGCCATGGTTTCTTACCCACTCGGCACCACGACGTCAGGCACGGTGAAGAACATGAGTGAGTGTAGGGACCGATATGCCCGAATCTTTAATCAGAAGGTTGTCGATGCGATCGACCGTCAGCGATTCGAAACACTGTTTGCGAACTATCAGGGCGTCATGATTGGGAGGGGTGAAGTCTGGATATCGGGTGTTTGTCGCGATAAGAAATGCGAGCGGGGATACGACGTCAGAATTACTCGGGTAAACAACTAATGTTGATGTGTCGCGGCGGACCGCCGCTGGACGGGTGGTCGGATAAAAATTTTGCCGTCGGAATAAGTCCGGCGGCTTATTTCACAAGGAGGTCAGTGAATGAAATTGGATCGTCAAACAAAGTATGAAAGGAGGGTGCATGGGAAATGTTTTTAGGCCCAAATACAAAAATAAAGACGGCACGGTGCAGCAAAGCCAGGTGTGGTGGATCAAGTACTACCGCGATGGCCGGCCGCATCGGGAAAGCAGCGGCAGCGAAAAAGTCGGCGTTGCGCGGGTCTTCTCAATCGCAAGTAAGCGCGATTTGGATGTGGTCCGAGAGAAGATGGAACGCAACGCGATGGAACGTCTCTACGCAGCTTCGAATCCCGCCTCGAATTCACACCCCAATTCGCATCACTTTGCCCGTGACGGGCAAAGTTTGGGCAAAGTGGAGCCGATTTTGGGCTCTTCGGACGCTCAAAATTCTGCTAAGTTATTGGAAGTAAACGACGGCCCCGTAGCTCAGAAGGATAGAGCAGCGGTTTCCTAAACCGTTGGTCGGGGGTTCGATTCCCTCCGGGGCTATTTCAATCAATCCCGTATCCGTACTGCTTTGGGGCGTTGTCGCGCGTTGTCCCTGGCGCTCACGGGATCGTTCTTGATGGTTGTTTAATTTAATGTCCGCCTGCCAACAGGCGGCGGGGCTCCGGGGCAGGTCCTGAATTCCTGGAAGAACGGCGGGCAACGCGCTAGCCTACTCGGCACAGGTAAGTGATTTCGGCGTGATCGACTTCACGCCGGTCCCTAATCGTAATCAGAAGGAGGCTCGCTATGCGTAAGCTGACGCTCACGATAGCCGCGGTGTTTGCCTATGGCCTGTTATCGAGACCTGCGCTGCTCCAGCAGAAGGGGGGCGAAGACGAGACCGGTCCGTACGAGGTTGTGTCCGGCTGGCCGCAGCCGCTTGCCAGTCCTGGCTACGCGTTGGGCTCTCAGGGCGGTGTCTTCGCGGAAAGCCCGAACCGGGTGATTCTGCTCAACCGCGGTGAAATCAAGCTGCCAGAGAAGCTGCCCAACAACTTCAACGGCGCTTGGGGTTCGATCGGTTCGGCGCTGACGCCGACGCCCGTAATGCGCAATTGCATCATCATCGTCGATGCCGCTGGCAAGATGATCGAGTCATGGACACAATGGGATCACCTGTTCCAGGGTGGGCGGGGTCCGCACAAGGTCAAGATCAGCCCGTACGATCCGGAACGGCACGTCTGGGTTATTGACGACATGCGACAGCAGATTTTCAAGTTCACCCACGACGGCAAGCAACTCGTGATGACGCTTGGAGAGCCGGGTGTGGCGGGGACTGATGAGAAGCACTTTGGCCGGCCGACGGATATTGCGTGGCTGCCAGACGGGACGTTCTTTATCAGCGACGGCTATACCAACACGCGCGTGATGAAGTTCGACAAGAACGGGAAGTTCCTGATGCAGTGGGGAACCCCAGGCACCGGGAATGGTCAGTTCAATACGGTGCACGCGATCGACATCGATCGAAACCGCCGTGTTTACGTAGCTGATCGAGGGAACATGCGCATCCAGGTTTTCGACGAGAACGGCAAGTATCTGGACCAGTGGGGTAACCTGCGCCAGGCGCAACATGTCATAGTCACGGCTGATGGAAATCTCGGAGTCATCGGTGGAAACAACAATAAGGTAGTCAAGTACGACCTCAATGGGAAGATGCTCACATCCTGGGGCACGCAGGGCACGTTTCCCGGCGGGATCTGGAACCCGCACCAGTTCTCGGTCGATTCAGAAGGGAACCTGTACATCGCGGAGGCTACCGGCGGACGCACGCAGAAATTCCGGCCCAGACCAGGGGCTGACCGGTCGAGGCTGATCGGTCCACCACCGGCGCTGATGCCCTTGTCAACCAAGTGAGCATGCCAACCGAGGACGTAGCCGTTGCCGTTCGACCGGCTAGGCTCTGGTACCGGGTGCTTAACCGGCGGCAATGGAAAGCGTTGATCGTGGCCAATCTCGGTTGGCTGTTCGATGGATACGAAACGTACGCCCTGATACTCACGGTCGGGCTCACCTTTCAACAGCTCTTGCCGGTCGAGAGCCATCCGGCGATTCCGTTTTACGCAGGTTTAACGATTGCACTCACCCTGCTTGGATGGGGGCTCGGTGGAATCGCCGGTGGGATTTTGGCTGACTACATCGGTCGCAAGCGAACGTTGATCTATTCCATCCTGGCGTACTCGTTAGTCACCGGGTGCACAGCTTTGGCCTGGGACTTGACGTCATTCGTGGCTCTGCGCTTCATCGTTGGCCTCGCGCTCGGCGCTGAGTGGGGTACAGGTACTTCAATGGTGGCGGAGCTGTGGCCTGACGAGCACCGCGGTAAGGGTGCCGGCCTGATGCAGTGCGGACTGGGCATAGGGTTCTTCTCGGCGTCAGCCGTGTGGTTTTTCATCAGCGCCCTTGGACCTTCATCGTGGCGCTGGATGTACGTCATCGGAATCCTTCCGGCACTCGCGACCTGGTGGATCCGGCGTGGCCTGGTTGAATCGGACAAGTGGACGCAATCCGATCGGCGGCGGCGTGAAGTAATCGCGGCCCAGAATCGCGGGGAGCCGCTCGACGAGGTTTCCCGGCAGCTCGCCCGGTTTACTCTTGTCGATCTCTTTGCGAATCCACGAACGCGTCGGCTGACAATTATCGCGTTGCTGATGTCTACCACGACGACATTGGCATGGTGGGGCATCTCAACCTGGGTGCCGGCGTACGTTTCTTCACGTGCCGCCATGCAAGGGCTGCCGGGCGCACGATGGGCGAGTCTTGCGGGCATGTGCTACAACCTTGGCGCGATATGCGGATACATCGCGCTAGGCTTCTTGGCGGATGCATGGGGTCGTAAGCCGGTGACGATCGCCTGGTTTGCTCTCGCTCTACTCTCAACGCCTGTCCTCTTTCTTTGGACACACGACTTGTCGCTGCTCCTGCTCGTGTGCGGTATCAATGCCGTTTTTTCGCTCGGCCAGTACACGTGGTGCCCCACGTGGCTGCCGGAAGTCTATCCAACTCGGATTCGGGCAACCGCAGTTGCCTTCTGTTTCAATGCACCGCGATTCATCGCATTCCTGGGACCGCTGGCGGCCGGGACACTCATCACGTACTTCGGCGGTTACGGCAGGGCAGCGGTTATGGTGAGCATGATCTACATCCTCGGCATCGTCGTTGCTCCGTTCTTTCCCGAAACCCGCGGCAAAATGCTGCCCGACTAGCCGGCCTCAAAAAATCTACGTGTCAGCTACGACGAAGGAAGACTCGAGATTAATCGTACCGCGTGCGAAGTGATGGGGTTCCGCTTTACCACCGTGCTACTGGCTGGTATCATACCGCCCGTTAAATAACTACAACGCAGCGTTTACCATCTGGCTTCAGCCCGAGGGCATTGACCAAACACGCGCTCTACTGTATCTCCGTTGCAGTTTGCATGACCTAGACTTTGGGCGTTGGGTTAACAGCGTAAAGGAAGCATGACTAGCAGCAATCCGGTCTGGAGAGCCAAGCGCCGTGCCGGCCCAGTGCGGGTTCCGCTACGGAGGCCATTTTGCCTGTACATTCTCGAATGATGCGAATCATGCAACGCCTGCATGATCGCAATGAATGGAAGTTCTTCTCGGTTTTGCCGAAGGCCAGCCATGGCCTCGCCGCCGTTTGGTGGCTGCTGGTCGGGCTCAGAGGTGTTCTGCCGGCCGTGTTCGCCATCGCGATGGGCATCGTCGTCAGGAGCGTTCAGCATGGCGAGAGCCTGATCAGTCCATTGCTCTTCTCCGGTGTCGTGTTCGTTCTGCTCCAGATTCTCGCGCCCATTCACCAGAGCGTTGGCGCCAATCTCGGCGACCGCACAGCAGCCTGGCTCTACGACCAGCTCACCGAGGCGTGCGTCCGTCCGACGGGTATGGGTCATCTCGAGGATCCGAAACTCACTGGCGATCTCAGCCTTGCCCGCGACTTCGATCTCGGCATGATGGGTCCGCCGATCTCGATCTCCATGGACTTCATCGCCGGAGGCCTGGTCGAGATGACCGGTGGTGTTGCGTCAGCCGCAGTGCTTGCGTGGTATCGCTGGTGGGCGCCTCTTGTGCTTGCAGGCGCGTGGCTGGCGACGCACTGGTTGCTCCGCGAGAGCGCGATCTGGCGCGATCGAAACACCGACGAAGTGCGCGCAGCGCAGCGCGACTCGGAGTACGCGTACCGGCTTGCCGTCGATCCGCCTGCTGCCAAGGAGCTGCGATTGTTTGGTCTTGCGGGCTGGGTCATCGAACGATTCGTTGCCCGGCGTACGCGCCTTCACCAACTGCAGTATGAAGCCACACGTCTGCGCGAGAAGCCCGTCGTCTGGAGCTTGCTTCTGGTGGTGAGCGCGAATGTGTTGGTGTTCTGGTCGCTCGCAAACGCGGCGATCAGCGGCAGCCTCGATCTCGGGGCTGCCATCGTGTTTGCTCAGTGCGCGCTCGGCACGTCGATGATCGCGTTCGGTGGGCTTAATTGGGCGCTCGACTGGGCGGCTTCGCCGGTCGCCGCGGTGCTTCGTCTCCAAGCCACGATGAATTCCGCCGGCGCGTTGCGGTCGGGTAGTCGCCGCGCGGACAGCATGCCTCGATCGGCGATCCGCTTCCGCCATGTTACGTTCGCGTACCCGAGTGGTGGTGCCGCGCCGGTGCTCAAGGAATTCGATCTTACGATTCCGGCAGGATCGTCCCTCGCGATCGTCGGCAGAAACGGTGCAGGGAAGACCACGCTTGCCAAGCTGCTGTGCCGGCTCTACGATCCGCAGTCCGGCGCGATTGAGGTCGACGGCGTCGACATCCGTGAGTTCGATCTGGAGAACTGGCGATCGCGGGTTACCGCGGTGTTTCAGGATTTCATCCGATTTGAATTGCCGCTGCGCGACAACGTCGCGCCTCAGGGCGCGCCAGACGATCATGTGCTCGCGGCACTTGCCTCGGCTGGAGCCGGCGGGCTGGCCAAACTTGAAACCATCCTTGCGCGCGGCTATGAGGGCGGGACCGATCTGTCGGGCGGGCAATGGCAACGCGTCGCATTGGCGCGGGCGCTGTGCGCGGTGCGGCTCGGAGCCGGCGTTGTGCTTCTCGATGAGCCGACCGCCCAACTCGACGTACGCGGCGAAGCCGAGATCTTCGACCGCATTCTTGCCGCCACGCGTCACTGCACAACCATCCTTATCTCGCACCGTTTTTCGACGGTTCGTCATGCCGGCCGCATTTGTGTCCTCGAAAACGGAGCGGTCGTCGAGCTCGGTACGCACGACGAACTGATGGCCCTCGGCGGCCGGTACCGCACGATGTTTGATATGCAGGCCCAGCGATTCAACGCTACTGAAGACGAGGAGGGTATGGCGTATGACGTCCTCGCGTAAGCCGCCGTCCGCGCTGCCTGCGGCACTGCCTTCGATGTGGCGTCTGTGCAAGCTCGGTTACCGCCACGAGCCCGGGTTGTTGATGGCCGCGTTCCTGATTTCTCTGCTGTCGGCGTTGCCCGACTCGTTGGTGGCGGTCTGGCTCAAGGTGCTCGGCGATGGCGTTCTCCAGCAGAATCGCGCGAGGGTTCTCGCTGCGGCCATTGCGCTCGGAGTCTCGGCGGCTGCCACCTGGTTTCTGCGAACCGTCAGTACGCGTGTCCAGCGGCGCTTTCGCGACAAGGTTACGATCGCGCTCGAGTCGCACGTCGCCAGGCTTCAGGCGTCGGCCGCGACCATTGCGCACCACGAGCAGCCCGAGTACCTCGATCGACTCGCGATGTTGCGCAACCAGGTGTTCGTGCTCGACCACATGTACATGTCGTTGTTCTCAACGTGCGCGTGGATCTTGCGTCTCGGTATCACTATTGCTTTGCTCCTTTCCATTCATCCCGCGTTGATTCTGCTCGCTGTCTTCGCGCTTCCGACGGTATGGACATCGGCGTGGCGGCCCGCCGTCGAGCGAGTCGCCTGGGAGAGCCGTGCATCGGCGCAGCGCCTCGCTCGCCATCTGTTCACCACTGCAACGACCGCCGCGCCCGGCAAAGAGGTGCGCGTCACGGGCATCGGACCGCGTCTGGCCAGTGACCGCCGCATCGCCTGGGAATGGTGGTACCAAAGCATATCGAAGGCGCGATGGGATTCGGGACTGTGGCACGCGCTCGCATGGGCCGTCTTCGCGAGCGCTTACATTGGCGCAGTCGTGTTTGTGGCTATCGGCATGCGTTCGCCGGCCGGCGACGTACTGCTGGTCCTGGCCGCCGGCGCGCGCCTGTCGGCCTACATCGGCGGTGCCGTCGGTGAGATCGGATTCCTGCGTAGTATCTGGATAGACGGAGCTAAACGCCTCGCGTGGCTCGAAGACTATGTGGCGTCTTTGACGGCGACGGCCGATTTGCCCGTGCCCACGCGGCTCAGCGAAGGCATACGTCTGGAGAATGTTTCTTTCGTCTATCCCGGCACCGAACGAGTCGTACTTGAAAATGTGTCGCTCGAATTGCCGGCCCGAAGAGTCGTCGCCATCGTTGGCGAAAACGGAGCGGGGAAGACCACGCTCGTGAAGCTGCTCAGCAAGTTTTACGAGCCGACATCCGGCACGATCTACGTCGACGGCCAGCCGCTGGCTCGCATGCCCGCCGACAACTGGCGCGAACGCATTGCAGGCGCCTTCCAGGATTTCTTCCGCTTCGAGTTTCGCGCTCGCCAGAGTATCGGCGTGGGCGACGTGCCGCGTCTGGACGATGAACCTGCCGTAAAGACCGCAGTGGATCGCGCCGGCGCCGGTGACGTCGTGTCACGCTTCGCTGCCGGTCTCGACACGCAGCTTGGTCCGACGTGGCCCGAAGGGGTCGAAGTGTCGTTCGGACAATGGCAGAAAATCGCGCTGGCGCGCGGCTTCATGCGCGACCGGCCGCTGCTTGTTGTGCTCGACGAGCCGACCGCCGCCCTCGACGCCGAAACCGAGCACGCGCTGTTCGAGCGCTACGCCGCAGCTGCTCGCGGCACCAATGCGGAAGGCCGCATCACGATCCTCGTCTCGCACCGTTTCAGCACCGTGCGCATGGCTGACCTCATCGTCGTACTCGACGGCGCGCACGTCGTCGAAACCGGCTCACACGAAGAGCTCATCGCAAAGCGCGGTCCGTATTCGGAGCTCTACGGCATCCAGGCGGCAGCGTATCGGTGATGATCTAAACTCCCCTTATAGTACAGACCAGGTACGGAGTTTAGAAGAAAGAAAGGGGGATCGTCGCCGCGGTTTTCTTTCTTTTTGGTTCTTTTTCTTTCTTTTAGGAATGCCTGTGGAAATGTGGGAAATTTCCAAGGCAGTACCCGCAGGGCCGGATTACGAATTAACTCCCCAACCAGAAGGATGGTTACGAGGAGACTTTCGGATCCGGCCCAAGCCGGGAACCCAACGCATACTCAGATGTTGTCCTACGAGGACTCGGCTATAAGGGTTGTGCCGTGTTTCTGGCGAGCGGTGAAGAAAGAAAGGGAAAAATACAGAAATGAAGGAATTGGAAAAACCGATTCAGGCTTGGATTGGAGTGGATTGGGCCGATCAGAAACACGATGTGAGCCTTTACGAGGTGAGCACGGGGAAAACAGAGCGGTACGAGATCCGTCACACGCCGGAAGCAATTCAGGAGTGGCTGGGAGACCTGCGACGGCGATACAGAGATGGATATGTGGCCGTGGCGTTGGAGCAAGGGCGGGGAGCGCTGCTGAATGCATTGATGAGTTGCGAATTTTTGGTGCTGTACGTGATCAATCCGAAAGCGCTAAGCAGCTACAGGGAAGCGTTTTATGGCAGCGGCGCCAAGAGCGATCCGGTGGACGCAGAACTGATACGGGAAATGGTGCGGCTCAACCCCACTCGATTTCGGTCCTGGCGGCCAGACGATGTACTGACGCGAAGTCTGCGGCTGCTCACGGAAGGCCGTCGGAATCTGGTCGATCAATCGACAGCGCTGACGAATCAGCTGACGAGCTTGTTGAAAGGGTATTACCCACAAGCGTTGGCTTGGACAGGCAAGCTGGATACGGAGTGGGCCTGCGATTTTTTGGAGCAATGGCCAACTCTGCAGACATTGCAGCACAGCAGCCGACGGCAGATTCTCGGTTTCTATGGACGCCACCCGCGGCCCAGCATCGATTTAGAGCAGCAACTGTTGGACATTCAACAGGCTCAGGCGTTGACGCAAGACGCGGCCGTTCTGGAATACAGCGCGTTGATGATCACGGCATTGATACCTCAATTGCGAGCTCTGATGGTCAGCATCGCGGAGTTTGATCGGAAAATCGCAGAGGTTTTTCGGAAGCATCCCGATCGCCTCATCTTTGACAGTTTTCCGGGGGCGGGCCCAGCATTGGCTCCGCGGCTAACGGCGGCATTTGGCGCGGATCGGGATCGTTTTTCGGCCGCCACAGAAATACAGCAATTCTCCGGCATCGCACCCGTGACGGAGAAGAGTGGCACCAAATGCTGGGTCCACTGGCGGTTCGCCTGTCCGAAATTTATCCGGCAAACCTTTCAGGAATTTGCAGAGCATTCGCGCCGATGGTGCAGTTGGGCCAAAGCGTATTATCAATTGCAAATTCAGCGCGGTAAAACTCATCAGGGTGCCGTTCGGGCTTTGGCGTACAAATGGATCCGGATCTTATTCCGATGTTGGAAAGATCGCATACCGTATCGAGACGAGATCTATTCCAAATCCCTGCTTCACCATCAGTCCCCGATCGCCGGGATGATGGCGCCGGCAGTGGGACAAACGGAGAAGGGCGTCAGGGTCGCCGTGACGCGTTAACGATCGAAGATTGTGTAGGAGATCTAACCGATGTTGTGCGATTGTGTGTCACAAACCCAACGCGCTGAGTTGTGGAAAAACAGTGGAGAACTTGTGAATTCGGGTATTGACAATCAACCTCAGATGTCTCCTTGGCAAAGGAGGGGTGGACGCGCCATCAAGAAATATTCCCGTTCCTTTGAAAGGCGCGGACGGGGTGGTTCGTTCCAACTCCAAAACAATGATTAATGTCCTTGAAGAATTGTAAATTGGCCAAGCACATTAATGCTCTAGATTAATGCCCTTGAAAAATCTTAGATTTGGCCAAGCGCATTTAGGTAATTTTGCGAGTACTGTAATTGTGCTGTAAAATTTTTCAAAAAAAGTTGGCACCAAGTTAACGAGGTGTAAATGACAAATACGCAATTGTATATTGCGGTCGGTGTTCCGGTACTGTTC
>WNGH01001369.1_pt1 | contig 33870 bp, 26 predicted proteins | sample 5400631 | NCBI WGS metagenome assembly WNGH01 (sample SAMN13153373, study PRJNA577476) | soil metagenome | isolation source: 115 cm soil or saprolite under Garry oak tree replicate 1 | place: USA:California | collected 2016-06-15
TTCGGAAGCAATCCTAGCAGCACTTGCAACAGCGTCGTCTTACCTGACCCGATACGCCCTACAATTACCGTCAAGGTGCCGCGTTTCAGGTGGATATGAATGCCCTCTATGCCGCGTCCAGTGTCTGGATAGTGATATAGCAGGTCCCCGGCATCCAGCGTCTCTAGGCGATGCATGTCTGACTTGACGGGTGTTGTCAAGGTCGGTATGGTTTCTTGTAGATACAATGGCTTGTGAGTCACAAGTTGCCGCGGTGGTGAGCCCTGGAGCAGTGTATCCATACGCTGAAAGGCAACTCTGGTCTGCGTATAGTAGGCCAGGAACATGCCGAAGAACTGGGTAAAGTCCGTGACAAAACCCAGGTAGTAGATGAATAGCGCCAGGTCGCCGATGCCCAACTGACCTTGCTGCAGGGTCTGGGCAGCAAGAATGAGTATCAATCCCGTCCCCAGGCCAACGGTGTTACCGAAGGTCGAGTTGAGCGTTTCCGAGAGCACACGATCTCCAAGCGCGGCTCGCCTCCGTTGATCGCTGAGCGTGCGGAAGTTGGCCACCACATGTTCCTCCGCGCCCGCCACCTGGATGGCCTGCACGGTGCCGAAGATTTCGCCGATAGCGCTGGTTACACGCCCCGTTGCCTGGCGGCTGGCCCGGCGATAGCGCTCCAGGCGCTTGCTCATGACCTGGACGATAGCAACCACGCAGACCAACGGCACAAAGACCAGCAGTGTAATCAGCACATTGATCCTGAGCTGAATGATGATAGCAACGATGGTAAAAGTCCCCCTGCCGATAGCATCCAGGGTCCAGCTAATCGCGTTCTCAGCCTGTTCTGTATCGTCACGGAAACGACTGAGCGCCTCGCCGGGGGAAGAAGGAACCGCCCGTGCCCCTGGTCGCTCAAGGATACATTCGAGCAGATTGCGCTGCAAGAGGCCATTCATGGAAAAGCGATGAAGCGCATCGATCCAACCGCCCATGAAGATGAGGACCACGCGAGCCAGGGTCGTAGCAACCAGCAGTGCTGCCAGCAGCCAGAGTTCTGTATCGAGATGGCCGATCTGTGGCAGCCGGTTAAAGAACTGCTGAGCAATCAATCCCGGGATGAGAGGAGTAAGGTGTATCAGCAGCCAGAGGAAGGCATTGATTGCATACAGGACGGGACGGTAGCGAATCATCTGCCATAGATAGTGGTACGTTTTCATGCCGGTATTTCCTCCAGCCCGGTCTGGAGCAGGTGATAAAAGCGCGACGAAGCATCGCTCGCAAGGTTCGTACGTGGACCGCATTCCTGGATACAGCCATCCTGCAACACGAGAATATCATCGGCACGCTGCACAGTTGCAAGACGGTGAGCAATAATGATGCCGGTGCGTCCTGTGAACAGCTTATTCACTGCTTGCTCGATCAAGCGTTCCGTGGCAGGGTCGAGGCGGGACGAGGCTTCGTCAAGGATGACCAGTCCAGGATCAGCCAGAAAGACACGGGTAAAGGCCAGCAGTTGTGCTTCGCCTGCTGAAAGACCTTCACCATCGGAACCAAGTTCGCTATCCAGGCCACCTGGCAGGGAGCGATACCACGCGGAAAGTCCCAGGTCTTCGAGCACCTCGATGATGCGCTCATCGGCAATGGCACGGTTGAAAAAGGTGAGATTATCGCGGACAGTGGCCTGAAAAAGTTGTACATCCTGCGTCACCAGGCCAATACGCCGTCGCAGATCGTGCAAGCGCGCCTCACGTACAGGCATTCCTCCTACGCGCACCTGGCCCTGCTGTGGGTCATACAGCCGCAATAACAGGCGCGCAAGCGTTGTCTTCCCACTGCCCGTGCGCCCCAGCACTCCCAAAACCTTGCCAGCCTGTACCTGAAAGCTCACCTGATGCAACACAGGCTCACCAGCATGATAGCCAAAGGTCACATCATCGAAGGCAACCGCGAACGCCCCCACTGGAAGCGGCGTTACACCTGCCCCATCGCTAATAGCCGTCCGGATGAGCAACAACTCCTGCACTCGCTGGATACCCGCGCCTGCTCCCTGAAGCTCTTGCAACTGCGCGCGAATCTGCTCCATTGGTTGAATGATGAGATTGGTATAGTAGAAAATGACATAGACGGTGCCGAGCGTGATGGCGTGATTACTCCACAGGTATGCTCCTAATACAAAAGCAATCGCGTTCCCAATAGCAAAGACGGTAATCGTCGTCATCCCCATCGAGTAGCCAGCCATGCTGGCACGGCGGCTGATAGGAAACCAACGCTGCAATAGGTGATAGAAGCGCCACATCACGTACCCGGTAGCACCGTTGGCCCGCATGTCTTCTGTGCCCGCAAGCTGCTCACCCAGGAAGCCGTAAAATTCGGCGTCTTGCTGGCGATAGGCAACCCAATGACGAATTGCATACTGGCGAATATAAACGAGAATGATGAGCGCGAGGACAGCAAATACGGTCATCACCAGTCCAATCTGCCAATCGGCCAGAAAGAAGAGGATCAGCACGCCTAGAATCAGGATACTATTGCCTAGCAGGTGGATCACTGCCTGGGAGAAGAAGTTCGAGAGGGTATCCACATCACCATCGATGCGCTCGATCAGTTCACCCGGGGTGTGAGCTTTGTGAAAGGCCATATCCAGGGTAAGACAATGCGCCACGAGATCGGTGCGAAGCTGATTCGTGGCCTTCCACGCGACGTTTTCACTGAAATATGTGGCAAGCACTGAAGTGCCTTGAATCGCCAGGGCAATGCCAATGAAAAGAGCGCCCGCAAGTGTCAGATTCGCGTGTGAGCCGCCAGAGGTGAAGGAATCAACGAAGTAACGCAAGATTTGTGGATTGACCAGTTGCAAGGCAATGCCCGTGAGGAGTAATACCGCCATCAAGGTTGCCTTACCCCATTGGGGACCGAGATATGTGACAAACAGTGCTTTGTATGATGTGAGCATGGGTTGGCCTGCGCTGTGCATCCCGCTATTCCTTATACCTTGTGGCTCATGATCGCAATGCATTCGAAGAAGGCTTTGCTGAGGTTGATCCAGACAGTATTGTATCATACCATCCTGGCATATTCGCATCATTGACTGCATTCAGCCATCGATGCTATACTGCAAGCAAAGAGATGGTAGGACCGCTGAAGGGGATAAAGCATATCGAACGCAGCAGCGAGCTGGGGATGGTGGAAGCCCAGCATAGCGGGAGATAGGCGAGCCACCCTGGAGGTCTTGGGCAGCCCCCCTTAAAAGGGCCGCCTGGTGTCGCATGTGTAGCGGAGCCAGGCGCAGAGTGGGAGTTTATGACTCCAAACGAGGTGGTACCACGGGCATATTCGCCCGCCCTTAGAATTGATCTGAGGGCGGGCTTTTTGTTTGTATGCCGATCTACAAGAAAGGAACGAATCATGACCGGAGACGAACTACGGCAGGTGTTTTTGAGCTTCTTCGCGGAGCATGGCCACGCGATTATCCCTTCAGCCCCGCTCGTGCCAGAAAACGACCCGACCGTGCTGTTTATCAGTGCTGGAATGCATCCCCTCGTGCCCTATCTGTCGGGCGAGAGCCACCCTGAAGGGCGGCGCCTGGCGAATGTGCAAAAGTGCCTGCGCACCGATGACATTGAAGAGGTCGGTGATATCAGCCATAACACCTTCTTTGAGATGCTAGGTTTCTGGTCGCTTGGTGACTACTGGAAACAAGAATCGCTGAGCTGGACACTGGAATGGTTTACACGCGTATTAGGGCTGGAGCAGGAGCGCATCTCCGTCACGGTCTTTGCAGGTGATAGCGACGCCCCTCGTGACGACGAAGCAGTACAGGTCTGGCTGGGATTAGGGATTCCTCAGGAGCGCATCTACTACCTGCCTAAAAAGGACAACTGGTGGGGACCTGCGGGCAAGACAGGTCCCTGCGGCCCGGACTCTGAACTCTTCTACGACACGGGTCGCCCCAAGCATGGTCCTGATTGCCAGCCGGGGTGCAGCTGCGGCAAATATATTGAGATCGGCAACAACGTCTTCATGCAATACAACAAAACGGCGGAGGGCACGTTCGAGCCGCTCAAGCAGCGCAACATCGATGTGGGTCTGGGCCTGGAACGCACCCTCTGCGTGCTCCTGGGGACCAAAGATGTCTATACCACTGATCTCTTCACACCCATTGTGCAGCGCATCCGCGAACTGCAAGAGCGCCGGGGGAGCAAGGCAGCCATCCCCTCCGAACAGGAGCAGCGCCTGGTACGTATCATCGCCGACCACCTGCGTGCGGCAACGTTCATCATCGCCGATGGTGTGACGCCCAGTAACGTGGAGCAGGGCTACATCTGCCGTCGCTTGATTCGCCGCGCGGTGCGCTGCGGGCATGAACTGGGCATTCCAGGCATCTTCACCGCGGCCGTGGCGCAGACAGTCATTAGACGCTTTGGCCCGATTTATCCAGAACTGGAACAGCGGCAGGCTATCATCCTGAACGCATTGACGCACGAGGAAGAACGCTTCGGGCGAACGCTGGAGCGCGGACTGCGCGAGTTCGAGAAGCTAGAGGAGGGATTGCAGCAGCGAGGCGAGACAGTCCTGGCGGGCGAGGGAGTCTTCCGGCTCTTTGATACCTTTGGCTTCCCACCAACCTTGACAGCGGAACTAGCACGGGAGCGCGGGCTGAGTATCGATTTAGACAGCTTCAACACCCTCTTCAAGCAGCACCAGGAGCGCTCGCGCCAGGCTAACCAGGAAAAGTTTGCGGGCGGGTTGGCCGACCACAGCGAGCGTACGATGCGCCTGCACACTGCAACGCACCTGCTCCACCAGGCCCTGCGTGATGTACTGGGGACGCATGTGCGCCAGATGGGGAGCAATATTACACCGCAGCGGCTGCGCTTTGACTTCTCGCACCCCGAGAAGCTGACCCCCGAGGAGATCCAGCGCATCGAGGAAATCGTGAACCAGCAGATCCAGCGCAACCTTCAGGCCACGATGGAGGTAATGCCCTTGCAACAAGCGCTCGATCAGGGAGCACTGGCCTTCTTCGGCGAGCGCTATGGCGACCTGGTCAAGGTCTACAAGATTGGGGATTACTCAATGGAAGTCTGTGGTGGCCCGCATGTGCAGCATACCGGCGGCATGGGACACTTCCGCATCATCAAAGCGGAATCCACCGGCCAGCGTGTGCAGCGCATCCGTGCCGACCTCGTCGAACCTGCAGGGCGCTAGGCGGCATGCCGTCGATGGTCACGCCTCCGCGCAGGAGCCGCAGCCCTGAGCCCTTCGCTTCGCTCAAGGGTAAACTCCGCGAAGAGGAAGGGTCTGACTCGCCGGGCACAGAGATCCTTCCCTACGCTCAGGATGACATGAGAGGTTGGGAGGGGCGACCGAGACGGTCGCCCTGGGCATGAAGTGAACGCCTATGGGGGCGCCCCTACCATAAGACGGACGCCGCCTGCATGTCATGGTAGGGGCGGGGACGTGCTGGATAAATCCGCACTCTACGGCCTACTCCCTGGGGGGCACTTGAAAGGGCGTAGCCGCGACATTTATGGCGCTTGGGCCTCGCCTGGGATACCTCCCCCACTCCAGCGCGATGAATCGCGGTCCCACGATGAATCGGGGACCTACGCCTTCATTTCGTTAGCAGAGCGCCGGTTACATCACAACAACCCTTTACTCTGTAGGAAGGCCGTGGCGACCTCTTTGACTGCCTGGCCAATAGACTCGCCAGCGGCATGTTTTGTTGCCACCTGCCCCTGGAGCATAATGCTTACGTCGGTGGTCAGATCCGGTGCAAGCGGATTGAGTGCAGTGGCGATGCCAGGATCGCTCTGTAAGACAGAGTCACGCACGATAGGCGCGGGATGGAATTGTGGAAAGCCATTCTTATCGTCCTGGAGGAAGATGAAGTTTTGCGTCGTGACCGAGCCATCGGTAGTGTAGCACTCGGTTACTTGCGCCGCCCCGCTCTTCACGGCAGTGAAACCGATCGCGTAATCAACTTTCTTCACTGCTTTGAAGCTACTTGTGCCAAAGCCGTAGGTTGCCTTTAAAGCATCGAAGAAAGCAACGCCATCACTCTGAGTTGCCAGGGTCAACTGCGATACCTTTGGGGCCAGTTGCGAGAGAGTGGTGGCACCGAGCTTCTGAGACTCGGCCGTTGATGTACACAGGGCGTAACCATCGTTTAAAGGCGCTTGATCGAGCCAGGTAATGTGGTACTGCTGCTCGAAGCCGCTCTTGACGGTCGCATAATCCTTCGTGGGATCGTAAGCTGACTTAACGCTCAGGATATTGAGTCCTGTGCCGGTAAACTCTGGATAGAGATCGATGGCACCGCTCTTAAGGGCAGCGAACACGATAGGTGTCATCCCCAGAGCTAATTTTGGGGTAACGGTGAAGCCAGCTTTCCGAAGCAACAAGACGTACATCTCACCGAGGAGCTGGGCCTCGGGATCGAGCTTGCTGCCGACGGTTATCGGCACCTTTGCTGGCGTGGTAGTGCCACTGGGACTGGTAGTGGAACCACCGCATGCCGACAAGATGATCATGGGAACGAGCGCGAACAGCACTAAGAACTTTGTGCGCAATGAACGTGTGAGAAAAGCCATTTCTTTCTCCTTGAACTTAAATGAACGTAATACAGGTGTGCAGCATATGATACTGCACGAAATTATGTCATGCTTTGGCTGCTGCTGCCTGCTCCTGCACTTTGAGGCCTTCAGGAGTCAAGACATGCTGCAGCCAACTCATAAACACTTCAACAAGCATTGCCAGAACAGCTACAGAGACTGCCCCAACGATGAGTTCCGTATAATTGAAGACGGAGATCCCATCTACAATATAGTCGCCATACCCTCCCCCGCCGATGAACGCGGCCAGGGTAGCCGTCGCTATGATCTGCACCGCCGAGGTACGAATGCCCGCCGCGACAAGCGGAGTGACAAGCGGGGCCCGTATGCGTGTGGCGATCTGCCAGGTTGTCATCCCCATGCCCTTCGCCGCATCGATGATAGCGGGATCGACTCCGCGAATGCCTGTATAGGTATTGATCAAGATTGGCGGGATGCCTAGCACAATCAAGGCGATAATGGAGGGCAAGAATCCGAGTTGATTAGTAATAAAGAAAATAATAAACAAGGCCGCGATGATGGGAATGGCGCGCATCAGGCCACTCAGGTTTATGGCAAGAAAGGCCAGGAATGCATTGCGTGAGACCAGGGCTCCCAGCACAACTCCTATGACTATTGCTACGACAATAGAAACGCCGCAGAGCTTAAGATACTCGCTGGTCTGACCCAGGAAGTTGTTATTGGGGTCCTGGATAAAGTTGATGTATTGCATCTCGTGCAGACCCTCCCTTCTATGCAACTGACAGTGCGCTGCGGCCCCGGTTAAGCCCTACCTGCAAGGCCAACAACAGGAGATCAGCAGCGATGGCGAAGAAAGCTGCCAATATGGCGCCGGCAGCAATCGGATCGGGATCGAAGAACGCGAGATTCTGGAAAATCAGATCTCCCAGTGTACTCTGTCCTACCAGCGAAGCCAGGGCTGCTATTCCCACCGTTGTCACTGTTGCAATGCGAATACCCGCGACAATGACCGGTAGTGCCAGCGGGAGGGTAATGCGGAAAAGTAGCTGGTGCGGTTTCATTCCCATCGCCCGGCCTACTTCAATGAGCAAAGGATCGATACCATTTATGCCTGCCGCGGTATTACGGATCAAGACGAGCTGGTTATAGAGAACCATTGGGATGATAGCGGTTGCGGGTGTCAATTTCGTAATGGGGATCAGGAGACCAAATGCTGCAATGCTGGGAATGGTGTATAACAAACCTGAAACGGTGATTACCGGAAGATAGAGTCGCCGGTAGCGCGCCACCAGTATCCCCACAGGGATGGCTATCACGAGGGAAATCAACATAATGATCCCGACGAGGGACAGGTGCTTCAGGAACAGATTAGGAATGCTCTCCGGGTCCGACAGGTTGTAATTGTAAGGTTGGAGTATATAATGCATGAAACTCCTTCTAAATGGACGAATCTTGCGCCTTCATAGAACCTCCATTCTGGAAACCCCTGCTTTCAAACAGGGGAGGAAAGAATGGCCTCGAAGGGGGAGACAAGAGCACGTGCGGCCTCTTGCCTCAACGTCCGTGAAGGACCCATCTCCGCACAGAGTAAGGTTTTCCTCGCCAAAGTTATGCGGCGGTACTTTCCAGTGAGCACTGGGTCGAACCCCGTCTCCCTGTTTAACTCACTGGTTGTAGAGCAGCGGGCTGGAAAGGTCACCCGCAGGTACGAACTTGAACGCTTCCGCATAACGTAGCCCCTTTCAGGACTGAGGCTGGTCAGGTCCAGGCTTGCGAGAGACGGGCAGAAGTCACCCCTACTCACAAGCCCCTGGTTTTAACCGGGGGTACCTGACACAGTACACAAATCTATATTATCGTCTCCGCGCGCGCGGTTTCGTTACTGTGCATCCTGGTAATTTCGTGATTGATGCTGGCGAGAGTAATATATCCGAGAAGTTCGTGAGTATCTCTGTCTTGTACGGCGAGGGAAGGGGCATTGGTTTCGAGGAGTTTCAACATGGCTTCGAGCAAGGTAGCATCAGAAGAACAGGTTGGAACATCTCCCCAGTGCGCCGAAGACACCGCTTCTGGTTTTCCATCCAGGGCATCAGAAACGGGTAAATACTGAAGCTGGCGCAGGATGCTATCTGCGCCTACCAGCCTGCGTACGTAATCATCAGCCGGGTTCGCAAGCAGCTCTACCGGGGTTCCAAGTTGCATGAGTTTGCCATCATGCATGACTGCAATTGTGTCACCGAGCTTAAAGGCCTCTTCAACGTCGTGCGTGACGAAGAGGATAGTTTTACGCACGCCACGCTGAATACGCTGCAATTCGCCCTGCATGCGCTCACGTGTGATGGCGTCAAGTGCCCCAAAGGGCTCATCCATGAGCAGGACACCCGGATCAGTCGCCAGTGCGCGCGCCAGGCCAACACGCTGCTGCTGCCCTCCCGAGAGCTGGCGCGGGAAGCGAGAGCGGTACTCAGCGGGAGACAGGCCAACCAGCTCCAACAGTTCGTCTACACGTTCGTTCATCTGCTGTTTCGAGCGGTCGCCAGAAATTTCGGCTGTGACGCGAACATTTTCGGCAATGTTCATGTGTGGGAAGAGGCCAACTTGCTGGATGACGTAGCCAATGCTGCGGCGCAGCAGGATAGGATCTCCCTCGAGGACGTTCTTGCCATCGATCAAAATTTGCCCGGAAGTTGGTTCGATAAGGCGATTGACCATGCGTAACAGGGTTGTCTTGCCCGAGCCGGAAGTGCCCAGGAGCATGCAGATAACGCCTTCCTGCACACCGAATGTGACCCCATCCACGGCCGGTTTGCTGGCGCCTGGATATTCTTTGGTGACTTCGTCGAACGCGATTTTTACCATGCTCTCGTTCACCTCTCGTTATGGGCCCAACTATTAACTTTAGAGTGTATCTGATTTCCATCACAAGCGCTTGCTCGCGCCTGCGGCGCTCGCCTGATTGAGTATGTGGTGTGGAACAGGCGCTTCGCGCCTGTTCCACACCACATACTCCTATTTTACGCGGCGAAGCCGCGCGAGCACCTGGCGAGAGAAGGCAAAGCCTCTGAGAATCAGACATGTTCTTAGAACATACGTTAATTATTACGCAATAGATTATACAACAATCTCATACTAGCGGTTATTTGCAACTGCGAAGCCTTGCCATTGTCATACCAAAAAGGTCCGAAATTCCCCAAAGCGCGTCTGTACTCCCGTTTATCGATATATGTTGATGTGTCATGAGATATATCGGCATGTCGTCTTGACCATTTGTAATTGTTCAGAAGGGTACTCATTCTGGTGAGCACACTGATTAGCACGAGCTCGTTGAGTTTTATCAGCAGGCCAGGGCGTAACGGCAAAGCGTGTGGCGACGGTTTTGAGTATCCGCAACATTATTGATTTGGAGTGCCAGATGCAACGTACCCCTGTACGCAAGTCCATGATTATTCTTGCGGTGCTAGCCTTAACGTGTCTCAGCATTCTGAGCATTGCGTTAGTGGCGCAGGCAAGGCAAGAGCAGCGCAGCGCCGTTGACGGGCAGAACGTTCCCCTGGTGAGCCAGGCCCATTTGCTTGGGGCTGCCAATGGTCAGCAAGAACTCAATCTCTCGATAGGTCTGCGGCCGCGCAATTCACAGGAACTGGACACCCTGTTGAACAACCTGTACGATCCTCGCTCATCACTCTATCATCACTACCTCACACCGCAGGAGTTTGCCGCCGAGTTTGGCCCAACGGCAGAGGAGCAGCAACAGGTGGTGGACTACCTGCGCCAGCAGGGGTTGACCGTGACCAGCGTTTCCCCCAACGGCTTATTGATCGACGCCAGCGCTACGGTTGCGCAGGCAGAGGCAGCCTTTCGAGTGCAGATCAATAATTACCAGGTGGGCGCCAACACGTTCTTCGCCAACGCCAATCCACCGAGCATTCCTGCTGTGCTCTCGTCGATCATCCTCTCCATTGGCGGCCTGGATAACAGCGTGAAGATGCATCCCCTGTACCAGCGCGCCCATACTGCTGCGCAGAACACAACGGCGCAGCATAAGATGCTGGCAGGTCCAGGGCATAAGAAAAATGGGCTACTGAAGCCGCGAACGGTGCATGCTGCCAACGGTGGCTATGGACCCACCGAATTGAGAGGAGCCTATGACTCCAACCCACTCCAGCAAACAGGAGTGCAGGGAAGCAACCAGACGGTTGCCGTCTTCGAGCTGGATGGCTACCAGAGCAGCGACATTACACAGTACCTGCAAAACTACAACCTGGGAACGCCGAACATTAGCAATGTGCTGGTTGATAGCTTCGATGGCTCCGCCGGTCAGGGCGCTATCGAGGTTGAACTGGACATCGAAGTGGTGGCGGCCATGGCGCCCAAGGCTGCTCAGATCGTCTACGAAGGGCCAAACAGCACGCAGGGTGTCAACGACACCTATAACAAAATCGTGACCGACAACAAGGCGCAGGTCACTACCACCAGTTGGGGGGAGTGCGAGGCGCAGAGCGGCAATGCCGAACTGCAAACGCTGGATACTATTTTTAAGCAGGCGGCGGCACAGGGGATTGCCATATTTGCCGCCTCCGGTGATTCGGGGGCGTATGATTGCAACGACACCAGCCTGGCGGTGGACTCGCCCGCCGGTGATCCTTTTATTACGGGCGTCGGAGGTACCAATCTGCAGTTGAACAATGGGAGTTACGGCAGCGAGACCGTCTGGAGCAATTCCTCTGACACGCAGCGCAGTCCCAAAGGCGCTGGCGGAGGAGGCGGCATCAGCAGTCTCTTCGCGCAGCCCAGCTGGCAGACCGGCCCGGGCGTAAAGAACCAGTTCAGCAACGGTAAGCGCGAGGTGCCAGACATCTCGGCAGACGCCGATCCTGCGACGGGATATGCCGTCTACTGCACGGTGAGCGCGTCAGGATGCCCGTCTACCGGCTGGATCACCGTAGGAGGGACCAGCGCTGCAGCGCCGATGTGGGCGGGCAGTACTGCCACCATCAACGAATACCTGCAAAAACAGGGGAAAGCGATCGTTGGCTTTGCCAATCCTGCTCTCTACGGCCTGGAGAACGCACAGCAGCAATTTCCACCCTTCCACGATGTCACCAGCGGGACTAATCTCTTCTACCCGGCCACGGCTGGATACGACGAGGCCAGCGGGTGGGGTTCGCCCGATATCTATAATATCGCGCGGGACCTGGCAGGTGGAACCCAGCCGCCACCAACTCCAACCCCAACGGGCACAGCGACGCCTGCGCCCACGCCGCCTGCCAGCCCCACGCCTCTACCAAGTCCGACAGCCACAGTCACACCCCCACCCAACCCCAGCCCGACCGCGACGCCTACTCCGCCACCTACAGGGGGTTCATTGATCCAGAATGGCGGTTTTGAGGATGGCACTGATCCCTGGGTAGAGTCTTCCGCGGGTGGTTATGAACTCATCGACTCGACGAACCCGCACAATGGCCAGGACAGCGCCTACCTGTGTGGCTACAGCAGATGCAATGATGCCATCGGGCAGGACTTCACCGTTCCTGACAGCGCCTCGAACATCACCATCAGCTACTGGTGGTATGGTGAGACTTCGCGCAGGGCGAGCACCTGTAAAGATTTCTTCACCGTGGAATTGCTGGACAGCAGCGGTGCTGTAATCGGGAAATTGCAAAGGGCCTGCAACACCAATGCCACACAGAGCTGGCAGCAGGCCAGCTTCGATGCAACCGGCCTGCTAGCCAACCATGCCGGGGAGACGGTGACGCTTGTGTTCAGCAGCACGACGACAGCGTCAACGACTGTGACCTCGGCTTTCTTTGTAGATGACGTAGCAGTGACAGCAGCTTAAATGTTTTTGCCTGGCGAGGCGGGTGAAATCCACCTCACCAGGCAATAGCGCGAAAAAATTGGGAAATCTCAACCAAACCTTAACTAAATCACAACCCGATTCACCCCACCTGACCCCATACCTTTCTTCTATAATGTCTTTGTTGGGTCCTCTAGAATGCCTAAACATGATTTCCCAACGGTGCAGCAGCATTGTTACGTAGGGTCAGTGGGGTTGAGATCAAGTGGCGACTATTGAAGTCGCCCACGGGAGGTTTTGGACATATCTCTCTCACGCTTACAGGCCAACCTCCTGCTCTCATACACCACCTCCAGTTTTTGCTCCCAATGTAGGAGTTGTGCCCTTCCTCCGTAACAGCCAGGCAAAGCACAAGTGGCAGCTTCTAAAGGGTCTACACAGCAATTCGAAGATTTTACCGGGGAATATTGCCAGCTAGATGACAATCTCTCGAATTGAAATATTTTTGATTTGGAGTGCTACATGAAGCGCACTAACGTACGTAAGCTCACAGCTCTCTTCGCAGTTGTGGCTTTACTGGCGGTGAGCGTCAGTGTTATAAGCATTGAGTTCGTTGCCCATGCCAAACCAGACCTGGGTACTCCCATCAGGGGCGGGGATGTACCCCTGGTGAAGCATGCCCATTTACTGGGGGCAGTGAGCGGGCAGCGGCAGCTCGATCTCTCGGTAGGGCTAGCGTTGAACAACCAGGATCAGCTGGACAGCCTGTTGAGGGACCTGTATAACCCAGGCTCCCCGAGGTACCATCAATTCCTCACGCCAGCCGAGTTTGCTGCCGCGTTTAGCCCAACGCGGGACCAACAGCAGCAGGTGGTGGACTACCTGACCAGCCTCGGTTTACAAGTGACCAGCGTTTCACCCAACGGTTTAATCATCCACGCTCGCGCCACGGTCTCCCAGGCAGAGAAAAGCTTCAAGGTCAACATCAATTCTTACAGCCTGGGGTCACGCAAGTTCTTTGCCAACGACCGCGCACCCACCATTCCCAGCAGCCTGGTGTCGTCGATTGTCTCCATCCAGGGAATGGATAATAGCGTAGTAATGCGCCCACGTTACCTATCAGACAGCCAGAATACCGCCAGGCAATTGAGTCCACACAAGCAAAATTCGTCTCCCACCGGCTACGGGCCTTCCGACCTTGCCGGGGCTTATGATGCCAATCCCCTGAAGAACGCGAATATAAAGGGCAGCAACCAGACAGTTGCAATATTCGAGCTGGATGGCTACAACCCGAGCGACATTACTCATTATCTCTCACAATACGGCCTGGGCAGCCCCAGCATTACAACTGTCAAGGTTGATGGGTTCAATGGTTCAGCCGGTTCTGGAGCTATCGAGGACGAGCTTGATATCGAGGTAGTAGCTGCCATGGCACCCCAGGCCGCGCAGATTGTCTACGAGGGGCCAAACACTACGAATGGCGTCAATGACACCTACAATAAGATTGTCACCGACAACAAGGCGCAGGTGATGACCACGAGCTGGGGCCTGTGCGAGGCAGACTCAGGTAGCACCGAGCTGAATACCCTGGATAACATTTTCAAGCAGGGAGCAGCGCAGGGTATCAGCATGTACGCCGCCTCTGGCGACAGCGGGGCCTATGACTGTCAAACCTCCGCTTTGCAGGTAGACTCGCCTGCCAGCGATCCCTACATCACTGGCACCGGCGGCACGACGCTAAATTTGACCAATGGCAACTACGTCAGTGAGACTGTGTGGAATAATGGTTCTGGCGCCGGCGGCGGCGGCCTGAGCACTCACTTCTCTCTACCGAGCTGGCAGGTCGGCCCTGGCGTGAAGAACCAGTACAGCAATGGCAAGCGCGAGGTGCCTGATATCTCGGCAGATGCCGATCCCAATACCGGCTACGCTATCTACTGCACAGTGGTCGCGTCGGGATGCGATTCAAGCGGCTGGTTCGAGGTAGGGGGCACCAGCGGTGCGGCTCCGCTGTGGGCGGGCAGCACGGCGCTGATCAATCAATACCTGCTCCAGCAAGGCAAATCGCGTGTGGGGTACGTGAATCCTGCGCTCTATGGCCTGGAGAACGCGCAGCAGCCACATGTTCCTTTCCACGATGTCACCAGTGGTGACAACATGTTCTACCCTGCTACGGCGAACTATGACCTGGCCACTGGCTGGGGCTCCCCGGATATCAATAATATCGCGCTAGACCTCGCCAATGGGACGACTCCGCCCCCGACGCCGACGCCCAGTCCGACGGCTACGCCGAGCCCGACTCCCAGCCCGACACCGAGTCCAACTCCTAGCCCAACGCCGAGCCCGACGCCAAAGCCGAGTCCTACGCCGACTCCAACACCGAGTCCTACGCCGAGTCCGACTGCTACACCGAGCCCGACTGCAACGCCGAGCCCGACTCCTACGCCAAGCCCGACTCCTACGCCAAGTCCGACTGCCACACCAAGTCCGACTCCCAGCCCGACTGCAACGCCGAGCCCGACTCCTAATCCTGGCAACCCGATGATTCAGAACGGCGGCTTCGAGAACGGTACCGCGCCCTGGGTAGAATACTCATCGGGCGGTTATGAAATCATCGACACGACGAATCCGCATACGGGCAACTATAGCGCATTCCTGTGCGGCTACCATTCCTGCCATGACAGTATCGGGCAGAGTTTCACGGTGCCTACAGGTAACCAAAGCATCACACTTAGCTACTGGTGGTATGGTCTGACCCAGCACAGGACGTATTCCTGCATGGATAGGCTCACAGTCACAGTATTGGACGGCAATGGCCATATGATTGGACGGTTACAGCTTGCTTGCAATTACAACGCCACAGCCAGGTGGGTGCATGCAAGCTTCAATGTAACGAGACTGCTGTCCAGGTATGGTGGGAAAACTGTAATGTTGTTCTTCGCAGCCAGGACATCGCCCACGCTGCAAACTACGTCCTTCTTCGTCGATGACGTAGCGCTGACTGTGTCAGCGCCAGGGACACCCCCAGGAGGAGGTCCTCCTGGACTTCCTCCCGTAACTCCTCCCGGGTCGTCGTTACCAGCAGAGCGTAAAGACGGCTAAGGAAGCTCGTTCCCGGCAATAAGTGACCGCCGTAGGGATACCCAGAAATGGGACCCTATGGCGGTTGTTTTTAGCCTATTGGGCGACCGCAAGGGTCGCCCAATAGGCATCGACCGAAGTATAGAGAAGCCACGGAGACAGGCAGCAGGCCAAGTGATCCGTAGGGGCGAGGGTGGAGTGGATGGGTGGAGTGGGCCTTTATGGTCGCCCGTCTTCCCTGTCTGCGCCTCTCACCCCTGATGTCAGCACCGACGCCGGGGCACGCGGGCGACCATAAAGGCCCACCCTGCCCCACATCAACCGCCCTCGCCCCTACGGATGATGATGGGCGACCGCAAGGGTCGCCCCTACCATACACGGCCTTGCTGGGCCGCTTCGTCGTATGGTAGGGGCGGGGCAAGCCCCGCCCTGGGGGCGGTGCGGAGGAGCCTAGCCGACTTTTAATGGCTCGCCAATGTGCCCGGCTGGCCTGGCGTGTTCCGGCATTCCGGGGAGTTCGAGCTTGCCCCTGCCAAAGGCGTCCATTCGTCCCCAGCGACCGGGGATATCGAGCAGGGTCAGCCATCCCACCATTTCCGGCAGCGCAGGATCGACGAGGAGCCGGTTGCCTACCGGTTCGAGGCCGAGGAGGACACGCAGCAGCAGCAGGGGAGCGCCAGTGGCCCAGGCCTGCGGGCTGCACGAAGTCGGGTACTCCACTGGATATTCGGTCAAGGCCCGTGGGTAGCCGGCAAAGGCCTCCGGCAGGCGATAGTGGAAGAACGGCGCGGCTTCGAGAATGCCGGATGCGAGGCGCGCCGCTTCTTCGCGGTACCCATAGCGAGCCAGCCCCTGCGCGATGATCGAGGTATCGTGTGGCCAGACGGTCCCAATGTGGTACCCCACCGGGTTGTAGCCACCGTCACCTTCGGCCATCGTGCGCACACCCCAGCCGGAGAAGAGACGGTCGCCCAGCAGGTGGCGCACGCAGACTGCAGCTTTCCCATCATCCACGATGCCGCTCCAGAGCAGGTGCCCGATGTTGGAGGTAAGCGAGTCCACCAGGCGCCGGTCGCCATCGATGGCCAGCGCGAAGTATTCGCGGTCCGCGAGCCAGAAGTCCTGGTTGAAGCGCCGTTTCAGGTCCGCCGCCTCGCGTTCCAGCCGGTCGGCGAGGGCGGGATCGCCCCATATCTCACGCGCCAGGCGCGCACAGCGCATCTTCGCGTCGTAGACGTAACCCTGGATCTCACAGGTGGCACGCGGCAGGCGGGAAAGCGTGCCATCGGCGAACAGGATGGAATTCCAGGAGTCCTTCCAGCACTGGTTTTCCAGGCCGGTGCGAGTATTGCGCCGGTTGTACTCGATGTAACCATCCCCATCGCGGTCGCCATAGCGATCGATCCAGTCAAGCGCTGCCCTGGCGGTTCCTTCCAGGCGACGCACGAATTCCGTCTTTCCCGTCCAGCGCTCGAACTCGTCGAGCAGGATGAGGAAGAGAGGGGTGGAGTCGGCAGCGCCGTAGTAGGGGGACTGCGGGCGCTCCTCGAAGGCGGTCATTTCGCCGAAGCGCAGTTCGTGGATGATCTTGCCCGGCTCCTCATCGCGGAAATCGTCCATGCGCACGCCCTGACAGACGGCGAGATAGAGCAAGGTGCTCTCGGCCAGCTCGGGTGTGAAGGGCAGCGCCTGAAAGCTGGTGATCAGGCTGTCACGCCCGAAGACCGTCATAAACCAGGGAAGCCCGGCGGCAGGAAGGGCATATCCTGGAAACATCACGGAGAAGAAGCGCAGGGCGGCCAGGTCGACGAGACTGCGCTGGTAGATCTGTTCCAGCGGCTTCCACTCGCAGGAGAGGCGTGGGGCCGCCGCGAGCCACGCGTCGAGATCCTTTTTCATAGCGGGCCTTGCGCGCTGCCCATCCTGCCCGTTGCCGGGCTGCCCTATCATTCCGAGCCCGCTCATTATCACGTCGATAGCGGTTGTCCACTGCCCATGAGGCTCGATATGCGCGGTAAAACGCAGCGCGTGCTCCTCGATGTTGGCAGTGGTACCAGGAACGATCGACGTTTCTCGGACGAAACTCTCGCGGCGATAGCCGAGCACCAGGCGGTCGGCTTCAATACGCTGGTAGTATTCGCCTTTCTTGGTGAGGGCATCTTTCACCTCGAACAGGTCGGCGAAATCGGCACCCACCTCGATGCGTATTTCGAGATCGACAGCATCTTCGGCGTGGTTGAGAATGGTGATGTCCTCGTGGAAGCCATTGCTCACTTCGCGCGTGCGGATAACGGAGAGGGTGGTATCCACATAGACCGTGCCGGTCGTCGGGACCAGGAAGAACTGCGCGGAGTAGTACTGCAGGTCGTAGGTGGACAGGGGACTGGGTGTGATGCCATTGACCGTCAGCAGCCAGCGAGAGAGAAAGCGCGTATCCCAGCCGAACAGGCCCTGGGTATCGGTCGGCAGGGCGTCGATATCCCCACGCATATCACTGACCACAAAGGTATTGCCTTCCAGGATGCTGATCATGCGGCTGGGTGTCGGCATCTTCTCCGGCGGCTTTTGTGTGGCGATACTGGTCACAGGGGGCGAGGGAGCCGTGGGGTGATCGGGAATCGGTGGAGCGCTGCTGGCCTGTTTGTTGACCGGCGTGGGAAAAAATCGCTGCACCAGCGGGAAAAAGGCTAATTTCCCGGCGAGTGTCAGTCGCCCCCTTAATCCCGCGACGACCGGGTGCTCTTCGCCACGTACAATGCGGTCAAAATCCTGGGCATCGCAGGTGATAACGAGATCGGCGCCCGCGTCCTGTTGCGTCACGGTCAGCGCGCCCTTGTTGATCGCAAGGTACCAGGTTCCAACTCCCACGACGTCGAAGCGGCAGGTGCCTGTGATGTCACGTAACGCGGGATCGCTGCCACGTGCGGCGATCTCTTGAAAGAATTCTTGAGTCGTATTGGCCATTTTTTCTCTCCTTGCTATTCCGACCGCCAACGCCCCTCGATAAATCGGGGAGCTACGACGCAGCTAGCTTCGCTCAGGCGGTCGGAGAGGAAGCTCCTTGCTTCAGCGGAAGGCTGGCAGGGTGAGGGCAAACCCCACAGGATGGGCAACCCCACAGAGCGAAGGCGGCCACAAGGTGAGGGCAAACCCCACAAGGGCAAACCCCAGGGCGACCGTGTAGAGTGCCGATTGATCGAGCACGTGGTCGCCCCTACATTTAGGACTGGGTACCTTTGGGTTGCGTGCTCCCCGTACCGGCAGAGGCAGTGGTTTCGAGTTGGGCGGCAATGCTGGCCTCCACGGCCTGTGTGACGACGTCCGCGCCGTACTCAGCCAGGGCTTGCTCATACTCTGCCACCCACCTGTGCTCAATTACTGCGATGATGGCCGATGTGCCAGGCGTGAGTGCCTTGCCCAGCATTTTCAGCCGCTCATCAGGGAAGCCGGAGTCGCGCAGCTTTGCCGCCAGGCCGCCGATCAATGCTCCAGCCGCGGTGGCGAGTACCAGGGGCCCGGCGAGCAAGCCAGCAACAGCACCAACGACGCCGCCGATTACCGCGCCTTTGCCGCCGCGCATATCCGCCGTTTCTTTGATGTGGAGCTTGCCCCCGGCATCGCGCCGGAGAATGGCAGCATCTTGAATGCCAATCAGCTTCTCTTTCCTGGCCTCTTTGAGTGCCTGTAAGGCTTTTTCGGCCCCGTGTTCATCGTTGAACGCGGCCACTATGACCTGAACGGGTACATCATTCTTCATAGATTGTTCCTCCTGTTTAATCTAATGTGCAACCTGGTATAAGTAACCACTGCTTCCATGTTAGCAAGCATGTTGAAAACCATAACAACATGCTTCAGTGAACAGTTGGGTGCTCAGTACTCATTCGAGCGATTCAGCAGATTTTGCGAACGGACACAATGAGAACCGATATAAGATAGAGTACTCAATGCAGGTCAAAGAAAGGATCAACCGAACGGCTGATTTTCTGGATGGAGTGAAGATGTAGGGGCGACCACCTCGATCGCCAGGCGCCATGCCGTCGATGGTCACGCCTCCGCGCAGGAGCCGCAGCCCTGAGCCCTTCGCTTCGCTCAAGGGGAAACTCCGCGAAGGGGAAGGGTCTGACTCGCCAGGCACAGAGATCCTTCGCTGCGCTCAGGATGACATGAGAGGTTGGACCGTCTTGGTCGCCCTGGGAGGCTATCTACTCCTGTGAGAAGAAGATGCTCTTGACTTCGGTATAGAGCTGAACGGCGTGCATGCCCATCTCGCGGCCGATGCCACTCTTTTTGTAGCCGCCGAAGGGCGCCTCGGTATGCACGCTGTGATTAGAATTGACGGAGAGCACACCGGCGCGAATACCCCTGGCTACGCGGATAGCACGGCCAAGATCGCGAGTCCATAGCGACCCCGCGAGGCCGTAGGCTACGTCATTGGACTGCCGAACCGCTTCCTCTTCGGTATCGAACGGAATGATGCCAACAACGGGTCCGAAAATCTCTTCCTGGGAGACGCGCATGCTATTACTGACGTGAGTGAGGATAGCAGGCTGGAGAAAATAACCGGTTTCGCTGCCGGGCATGACCGGAATGGAGCCGCCGCTGATCAACTGCGCCCCCTCCTGTTGGCCAAGCGCGATGTAGTCGAGCGAACGCTGGCGCTGGCCGGCGGAGATAAGGGGGCCGATCTCGGTCTTCTCGTCAAGCGGTTGGCCGACTTGAAGAGCGGCGGTACGCCTGGAGAAGCGCTCGACAAATTCTTCATAGACCGGGCGCTGAACGAGAATGCGGGAGCGGGCGCAGCAGTCCTGGCCACAATTGCCGAAGACGGCGAAGACCGAGGATTCGATACAGCGCTCAAGGTCCGCGTCTGAGAAAACCACGTTTGCGGCCTTGCCCCCAAGCTCCAGGGATACGCGCGTGATATTGTTTGCGCAGAGGCGCATGATGTGAGAACCAACTTCGGTCGAGCCGGTAAACGAGACCTTTGAGACCAGGGGATGAGTAACCAGCTCGTCGCCGATGGCTGAGCCGGGCCCGGGAAGCACAGAGAGCACGCCGGGAGGCAGGCCAGCCTGCATCAAGATATCGGCCAGCGACAGCACGGAGAGGGGAGTGAGCTGGGCAGGTTTGACCACGACGGTATTGCCACAGGCCAGGGCGGGCGCGATCTTCCAGGAAGCGATGACGAGGGGGAAGTTCCAGGGGGTGATGAGAGCGCACACGCCGACGGGCTCACGCAGGGTAACCTCAAGGCCCGCGTCCTGTACCGGGATGGTCTCGCCGAAGATCTTGTTTGCCGCTCCTCCCCAGTACTCAAGTACGGCAGCGACAAGGGCAATTTCACCGCGAGCGTCACGGATAGGCTTGCCCGCGTTGCGGGCCTCGAGGGCAGCGATAGCCTCTGCTCGCTGCCGGACGAGACTCGCGGCCTGCAGCAGTATGCGGCCACGCTCTGTTGCACTGAGGCGAGGCCAGCTTCCCTGCTTGAAAGCCCGGTAAGCAGCCTGCACAGCACGATCGACATCTTCAGGTCCTGCCTCGGCTACCTCGACAAAGGGGCTGCCGGACGCAGGCTCGATGACGGCAAATGTTTTGCCATCCGCGGCAGGAACTCGCTCGCCGCCTAGTACGAAGTGTTCGATCTTCATCGTTCCCCCTCAGAGAGATGTTTGCTGAAATTGTCAGTGAGACGATTGCAGGGCGACCGCTAGCAGGGCGACCGCAAGGGTCGCCCCTACATTTGGTACGACAGGGTCATTGTACGATAACGGTCAGGTTCATGCCAGCGTGAATGGTACAGTACAGGTGATAGGTACCGGCTGTATTGAATGGTCCGACCATATGGCTATCGCTGCCCTGGAACTGCACATTCACCGTTGGCGCGCCGGGCTCGGTTGCCGGCTTGGGGGTGCCATTATCCCAGGAGCCATTTTGAATGATGTGGACTACCGTTGCATCGTCAACCAGGTTCAGGCTGCTGCCCTTGCTGATGGTGACAGAGGGCTGCACGAAGTTGGTGTTGTTCATATGCACGTCGGTGCTGCCACTACCACCGCCAGGGCCCCCACACGCGACAAGCAGGGCTGTGACAAGGCTCAGTGCGACGAGGCCGATTATTAACTTTTTCATGATGTTTATTTGTCCCCTTCCTTGGGAAAAATGTGATTGAGCATACAAGTTCCTCGTATGCCTAGTTTACGGAGGTTACTTCTCTGTATAGGAGAAACCCTATCGATACATCTGCATCTCAATATATCCTCCCCATATATTGTAAAGCGCGGAATCCAGGGGAAGATTTATGTGGCTATCATAGCATAAAGAAAAGGCTTGTCACTTCCCAATAGCTATAAAGAGCCATTTGTTTGAGAGACTGTCTGACTTCCATCACGATCGCTTGCTCGCGCCTGCGGCGCTCGCCTGATGTAGTATATTGTGTGGAAAATGCGCTTCGCGCATTTTCCACACAATATACACTAAATTTTTGCGCGGCGAAGCCGCGCGAGCACTCGGCGAGAGAGGGCGAAGCCTCTGAGAATCAGACACGCTCTGATATAATTGAGGGAAACCGCATAGCAATTGTTCCACAGTAGGAGGTTGAATCATGGCCTATCACCCTACAGCAGAGCTTGCAAGTTTTTGCGCGACACTGCGCGGCGAAGATATACCAGAGAATGTACGCGAGCGTGTGCGCTACCTGCTGCTGGACAACCTGACAGTGACATTACGCGGCTCGCTGCTGCCTTCCAGCCTGGCGGTGTACGAGATGTTACAAGCCATGGGGCCAGGAAGCACAAATGACAGCAACACTGCCACGATTTTTGGCCGGGGAGAACGGACGGAAGCAGCGTGGGCGGCGCTGGCAAACGGGGTGGCATCCCACGGGCTGGAGATGGATGACGTAGAGAACCGTTCTTCACTGCACCCGGGCGTCGTGGTTTTTCCGGTGGCGCTGGCGCTGGCCGAGCAACTGGGGACGCCGGTGGCGGATTTCTACGCGGCAGTAGTGGCAGGCTACGAGGTGACGCTGCGAACCGGCGCGGCGCTCAACCCGGCTTCGGCGTACGAGCGCGGCTTTCACCCAACGGCAGTCTGCGGCACGCTGGGCGCGGCGGCAGCAAGTGCGCGCCTGCTGGGGTTGTCGCCGGAACAGACGAATATGGCGTTGGGTATCGCGGGCAGCATGGCGGCTGGCTCGATGGCTTACCTGGACGAGGGAGCGTGGACGAAACGCCTGCACCCCGGTTGGGCCTGCCACGCCGGGATAATGGCGGCGCGACTGGCGGCGGCCGGTTTTGCCGGGCCTGCAGCAAGCCATATGCATGCTGTCGCTATATGCACGGTCCCATTGATTGCCTGCTGGAAATTACGCGCACTCATCGTATCGAAACGGCGCAAATCACCCGGGTGCGCTGCGGCGTCCTCACGGGTGGGCGCGGGCTGGTGGCAGATCCCATTGAACAGAAGCGGCAGGCCAGCAACGTGGTTGAGGCCCAGTTCAGCATGCCCTTCGGGGCGGCTATCGCTATACTGACTGGGCAAGCCGGGCTGGCAGTCTTCAGCGAGGAGCAGCTGCACAACCCGGCGGTACGTGAACTCATGCAAAAGGTCGAGTGTTACTCTGCACCAGACCTGGACGCCTATTATCCCGCCGAGTGGCGGGCCAGCGCGAGCGTGTATACGCAAGATGGACACGAATTTCATGCCTCAGTACGCTACCCGCTGGGCGATCCACTCAATCCATTGAGCTGGGAGCAGCTAGAGACGCGGTTTCACGAGTTAGTGACCCCGGTGATGCAGGACGATGTGAAACGACGGGCGCTGGTAGAAAAGGTGCGCGGGCTGGATGAGACTGAAAGGGTGCAATTCGATTAGGGGCGGCAGGCGGCGCAAGTGTCCTTACTTAACGTCACTTGTACAAGACTGATGGGCATGGTATCATTCTAGAGAAGAACGTGGAAAGGGCCTACCAGGATGAGCGACGAGTCTCAAAGACAGCCGTATGATAGCGCTTGAAAGTCCTTAATGGAAGATCATGCAGCAGAAATGCTGCCCGAGATACTCCCGGAATCAAGGTTGATCAGTGAGCAGAACGCGGAGCTTGCCAGAACAAACTTACGTCCCGATCTGGTGTACCTGATCGAGTATAAGGGTAAGCAGCGAATCCTGAATCTGGAACTCCAGACAAACGAAGATAGCGACATGGCTTACCGGATGCTGCTCTATCACGTCGAATTGTTTGGGAAGTACCGACTGCCGGTGATCTCAATGGTCATGTATCCCTTTGAGACGACTATACCAGAGCCGGTGTTTCGCGAGGAGAGCGAGGATGAAACGCTGCTGGTGTTTAAGCACCGGGTGCTACGCCTGTGGACGCTCGAAGCGGAACAATATGTCCGTAAACGAGTGGTGAGTATGTATACGCTGCTGCCTGCTATGAAAGGCGCAAATGCTCCAATGCTGTTGCAGGCAGTCGAGGAAATGGAGCAAGAGTACAAAGGATTGCATCTAGCGCGTCATCTTTTACGATTTAGAACCATCTTGCGACGGTCGAAGACGCTCACCGAGCAAGATAAGCAGATTGTGGAGGAACGATTGCATATGTATGATAGCTTGTTGGATGAAGATCCAGAGATTCAAGAACGTGTGGCTAAGGCAAAAATCGAAACGCAGCAGAGGGACATTCTGCTCTTTGTGAAAGCGCGTTTCCCTGCTCTCGCAGAAATAGCGCAAGAGCGGATAGTACGACTGAACAAGCCTGACGAGCTGAACCGACTTACAGAACAAATTGCTGGAGCACCAGATGAAGATACGGCACGTCGGGCTCTCGATACACTGGCTGCTTGAAGGTGCTTATCTATGTATGCAGAATTGTTGCAAGACCCGGCAATCCAAGAACTCATGGCCAGAGCGGAGACAGAAGGACACAGGAAAACAGTGATGGTCATCGTAGAAGCGCGTTTTCCTACCCTTGTAGAAGAGGCGCAACAGGTGGTATCACAACTGAACAGTCCCAGTCTGCTGAGCTGGTTAGGAAGAATGATGGCTAGTGCTCCAGACGAAGCTAAGGCTCGTTGGGCTCTCAAAACGTTCGCTGCCTGAGTAAAAGCGTATCGAATGACAAAATTTCATCATCGCCAATTCCCTGATTTTTCGGCACTGTTGTCAGGCCCCACGCCGCCAGGTGATTTTGCTTTCCGATCAGATCGTTTGCAAATTTGCTATTCCAACACAAAAGAAGGGTGGACTGATCCATTGCCCCACGCTCATCAAGAAAGCGACGAATGTTTTCTGGTGTTTCAAGGGACCATTATTGTTGAGGTCGAAGGGGAACGAGTGACCATCGGGCCGCGCGAGTTCTGTGGTTTTCCCCGAGGAACCTACCACCAGGTCGTGGAAGTACACCCACCAATTGAATGCTTGATCCTGAGAGGGCCTTCGGCTGATGATAAGGTGTACATGTCCCCAGATGGAACGAGCTTGACCGGCAAAATGTATCACCAGGATATTCTTGGTCTGCTGAATGGTGAGGATACGAACACGAAGCGGTGACTACTCCCCAATGCCCGGCGGGTTATGCTTCTGCCAGGCCGAGTGCCGCGCGGACGAGCTGCTGCACCACGGGCACGATTTCCTCAAGGTTGCGAGTGGGGCCAGCGAGGGTATCGAAACACTCGAAGCCGATCAGGGTGTAGAGGACATCGACCGCCTCATCGAAGGCCGCAGGGGCTGGCCGTCCATACTTCTCAACGAGCCGCCCGACAATGACACGAAGGCCCCCTCGCCGCCATTCGTCTCGTGCCCGCACCACCTGCTCGAAGTCCGGATCGAGTGCAGCCAAAGCCCGGAGTCGACGAGTCACGAGCCGGTCGGAGTTCCAGAAGCGACCGAAGACCGCGATGTACTCGGTCAGCGCGTCAAGGGGGTCCGGGCGGCTGAAAGCGGCGGCCAACTGCTCCATCCCCCCGTGTGCCGCGAGGGAATCGCTGAGGGCTTCGAGCAGCCCAATTTTGGAGCCGAACTGGTAGTAGACGGTCATGCGAGCAACATCAGCCTGGCGAGCGACGGCGTCGATGGAGAAGCCGGAAAAGCCATTACTTGCCACGAGCAACTCACGGGCCGCTGCGATGATACGAGCCCGTGTCTGTTCCGTGGTTGCCTGACGCTGACCAAGCCGGTACGGCCGTGGACTCATAGAGGGCTTGACACCTCCCAAATTTGATTGTATAGTCTGTATGAAAGATTTTTGATTGTATAGCCTGTCTGAATAATACGCTATTACAAGGCAGATGTAAAGGAGGTTTTCTCATGACCGCAGTACGTATCATACAATGGGTAGCGGGTCTTGCCGGACTGGGAGCCCTGGTGCTTGGACTATTGTTCTGGATCGCCCAGATTGATTTGATAAACATTCACATGCTGCTTGGCCTCACGGTGGCCCTCGCCCTCCTGGTACTCAGTATCGTGATGGTTACTACCCGAGGCACGAGGCTGTTAGGAGCAGTTGGAATCGTGTACGCGCTCATCCTTCCAGTCTTTGGATTGACGCAGTCCGGAATTCTCATAGGCAGCTTGCATTGGCTAATCCAGGCAGCTCACCTGCTGGTCGGCCTTGGAGCCCTCGCGCTGGCAGGGATAATGGGTACACGCTATATACGCCTCAAGCGACAAGGCTAAGAGAAATCAACCTCTGTACTCCACCTTTTAGTGGAACACTTCTCTTTTGCCTGTTAACTATACTCTCCTTAGAGATAACATGCAGGTCTCCCTTCACCTGTGCCGCAGGTGGCAGAGGTGAAGGGAGAGAGGAGGAGAATACACCATGTCAAGCGATAGAGGTTGTTTAGTGAATTCGTTGTTGTTCCTGGTGATCGTCTTTTTGCCCGTGATCGGCCAGCTCATCGTAACGGCGATGATCTTTGAGGAGAAACACTCGTTTTTAGGAACCATTCTCTGGCTTATTATCACCTGGGCTATACCGTTTTTGGGTCCTTTCATGTACCTGCTCTTCGGCCAGCAGCCAGAGCGCCATGGACGAGTCATGTTCGGACAACCCAGCTATGCATACTCGCCGCCGCGGAATTTCTAGCGAAAGATAGCTGATATCCCTCTTTTGAGCAAAAAATAGGGAGCGCGAGTGCTCGCGCTCCCTCTATGCGTTATTTGCTCACGCGGCCTGTTGCAGCAGCGTTTGCGGCTCGATGGCAATTTTGTCATCTTGAACGACCAGGTGGGCTGCCTGACCGGGCACGATGGTACCCGCCAGCAGTGCATCAGCCAGGGCATCATCGACGTGTGTCTGGATGGCGCGGCGCAATGGCCGGGCTCCATACTCCTCGTCGTACCCTTCACGCAAGAGCAGGTCTCGCACTTCGTCGCTGACTACGAGTTCGATCTTTTGCTCTGCGAGGCGGCTGCGTACCTGTGCAAGCAGCAGGTCGACGATGCGGTAGAGTTCGTTTTTGCCCAGAGAATGGAAGACCACAATCTGGTCAATACGGTTGATGAACTCAGGACGGAACATACGCTTCAAGCCCTCCATCGCCTTGGAGCGCATGGCTTCGTGTTGCTCATCACGCTCATCGGCGTGCTTGATTGGCGAGAAGCCGATGCGCACAGCTCGCTTGAGATCGGCGCCACCCGCATTGCTGGTCATAATCACAACGGTGTTCTTAAAGTCTACCGTGCGGCCCTGACCGTCGGTCAAGCGGCCATCGTCCATGATCTGCAACAGGGCGTTGAAGACCTCGGGGTGCGCCTTTTCGACCTCGTCCAGCAGGATGACGCTATAAGGGCGACGGCGAACCTGCTCGGTCAACTGGCCACCCTCGTCGTAGCCGACATAGCCCGGAGGGCTACCGAACAGGCGAGACACCGTATGCGACTCCATGTACTCCGACATGTCAAGGCGGATCAAGGCATCCTCGCCGCCGAAGAGTTCAGCGGCCAGCGCCCTCGCCAGTTCCGTTTTACCCACACCGGTTGGGCCAAGGAAGAGGAAGGAGCCAATCGGACGCTTCGGATCCTTTAATCCAGCGCGCGAGCGGCGGATAGCGCGAGCAACTGCGCTGATGGCCTCGTCCTGGCCGATGACGCGCTTGCGCAGGTCATCTTCGAGCGTGCGCAGGTTTTGACGCTCGCTCTCCAGCATCTGGCTCACAGGTACACCGGTCCAGTTCTCAACGATCTGGGCAACGTGCTCAGGTGTAACGATCAATGTGACCGTCCCACCAGCCTCTGAACGAGCTTTGTCCAGTTTGGCCAGCGTCAACAGTTCCTGCTGGCGCAGCATAGCGGCACGCTCGTAGTTTTCGGCGTTCGCGGCAGCTTCCTTTTTGGCCTGGATATCGGCCAGTTCGACCTCGAGGTCAGAGATCAGCGTCGGGCTAACGATACCTTTCTCGATTGCCTCTAAGTGTAGAGCTGACGAGGCTTCGTCCATCACGTCGATGGCTTTATCGGGCAGGAAGCGATCATTGATATAACGGTCCGAAAGTTTGACAGCAGCTTCTATAGACTCGTCGGTGATGCTGACGCCGTGGTGCAGCTCATAGTTGTTACGTACAATGCGCAGCATCTCGATGGCCTCTTCCACCGATGGTTCGTCGACCATCACAGGCTGGAAGCGGCGCTCCAACGCGGCATCCTTTTCAATATGTTTGCGGTACTCATCCAGAGTTGTGGCGCCGATACAGCGCAGCTCGCCACGAGCAAGCGCCGGCTTGAGCATATCGGCAGCGCCAACGGCGCCCTCGGCAGCTCCTGCGCCAACGACCGTGTGCAGTTCATCGATAAAGACGATGACATCATCGGCCTTGCGCAGTTCTTCGAGCATGGATTTGATACGCTGCTCGAACTGGCCACGGAACATCGCCCCGGCAACCATGCCACCCATATTGAGTGAAACGATACGCTTGCCACGCAGGGTAGCAGGGACGTTTCCTTCCTGGATGCGACGGGCCAGTCCTTCGACAATGGCAGTTTTACCGACGCCTGGCTCACCAATCAGCACGGGATTGTTTTTCTGGCGGCGGCCCAAGACAGTGATCACCCGGCGGAGTTCACGCTGGCGACCAGCGGCGGGGTCTAGTTTGCCTGCCGCCGCATCGGCGGTCAGGTCGCGCCCATACTGGTCCAGGGTTGGCGTTTTACTTTGTTTCCCTTGCCGTTCGGCGGTAGCGGTGTTGACACCGCCAGCGGCGGAAGCGGCGTTGTTACTGGGAGTGAACCCAAAGGGCATACCATCTGGCACGCCTTGACCATCCATGTCATCCATCTGGCTCATCGCGTTCATCAACTCTTCCACGCATTCCTTACAGAGGTAATGCTGTTCGCGACGGCCGTTGATGATTTGATCGAGACGCACTTGGGCGGGGTTCTTTTGACAACGTTCACACTTCATAATATAGCTTAGACTCCATTCTTTCTAGAGTCGCGAGGTATCGCGTTCTGTATTAGCAAACTTGCCAGGTGACTGCTAGATTATAGCACAGGAACTTCTGTTTTGTCTAGCACTCTTTTTAGGTGATTGCTAATCACTGATAATAACATCAAGGGGGCAGTGAATATTCCCGTAGGGGCGGCGAAGATTTGTGGTAGAGTAACAGGCGCATGTGCTATAATCGGGGCGGTTCGCACTTCGGGAGGGATTTCGTCAAGGACCCAATCCCTTACGGTTTGGGCATTCCGTTCAAAAATGCCCCGCCTGCGGGCGGCGTTCTTTCCTCTCGTTCCCTGAACGGGACGAGTATCCAGAATGGAGGGTCTATGGATTTTGCCTATTCAGAGAAAGTCAACGCGCTGCGGAAGCAAGTGAGCGATTTCATGGATCGCTATATTTACCCTAACGAGCGGACATACCGTGACCAGGTCGCCGCTGCCAGCAATCCACACGATCATGCCCCGATTGTGGATGAACTGAAGGCAAAGGCCAGGACAGCGGGATTATGGAATCTATTCCTGCCCGGCGAGGAGTATGGAGCGGGGCTGACTAACCTGGAGTACGCGCCGCTGGCCGAGATCATGGGCCGGGTGGGCTGGGCATCTGAAGTATTTAATTGCGCCGCGCCCGACACAGGCAACATGGAGATCCTGGCGCAGTTTGGCACAGAGGAGCAGAAGAAGCAGTGGCTGCTGCCCCTGTTGGACGGTGAGATGCGTTCGGCCTTTGCCATGACCGAGCCGGACGTGGCCAGCTCGGATGCCACGAATATCCAACTCTCCATCCAGCGCGAGGGAAATGAATATGTCTTGAATGGCCGCAAGTGGTGGATCTCCGGGGCGGCACGTCCCCGCTGCAAGATTTTCATTGTGATGGGCAAGACGGATCCACATACGCCCGATAAGTACCGGCAACAGAGCATGGTGCTCGTGCCAAGGGATACGGCAGGTGTAACCGTCAAGCGCAATCTGCCGGTGATGGGCTACGTGGATAACGAGAGCCACTGCGAGGTGCTGTTTGAGCATGTGCGCGTGCCAGTGAGCAACCTGCTGGGAGAGGAAGGCGGCGGTTTTGCGATAGCCCAGGCACGCCTGGGGCCTGGGCGCATCCATCACTGTATGCGCGCGATCGGTGCAGCGCAGCGGGCGCTGGAGATGATGTGCCAGCGCGTCACGCAGCGGGCGGCTTTTGGCAAACCGCTCGCCGAACAGGGTGTGATCCAGGAGTGGATCGCTCAATCGCAGTTGGAGATCGAGCAGGCGCGTCTTTTGACGCTCAAGACAGCGTGGATGATCGATAACCTGGGCAAGAAGGCGGCGCAGAAAGAGATCGCGATGATCAAAATCGCAGCGCCTGAAGTGTTTACCAACGTGGTCAACCGGGCGATTCAGGCGTTTGGCGCCGCCGGGCTGAGCGATGATTTCCCGCTGGCGTCGATGTGGGCGCACGGCCGGACGCTGCACATTGTCGATGGCCCAGACGAGGTACATAAGCGCGCGGTGGCGCGGGCGGTCATGCGGGAGTTGATCCGATAAGGTTCTAGATAGCGAAAATCACTATTTATGGAAGATCCATTTTTATTCAAGCACAGCAGCGCCGCCGAGCTGTTTATCGTGCGGCATGCTGATGCTATCCCCGAAGCGGATGAAATTATTTCCAGTGGCATCTACGATGATTTACCGCTGAGCGGCGTTGGGCGAGAGCAGGCACGGGCGCTGGCCGAGCGGCTCAGGGGCACGAGCTTCAATGCCATCTACAGCAGTCCGTTGAAACGTTGTCTTGAAACGGCGGCGCCGCTGGTCGAGCACCTGGGACTCAAGCCGGTTATCGTCCCAGAGCTGACAGAGATCAGGCTTGGCGAGGTTGTCTCTCTCCCGCAAGATGGGAACGACCTGGAGGTCCTGTACAAAGCTCTGCAGGAACGACAGTTAGAGATAGTGCGCATAGCGGGGACGACGGGCAACTGGGATGCTATCGCGGGCAGCGAGCCATCCAGGGAGTTTCGCAAGCGCGTGGTGACGGCACTGGACGAGATTGCGAACCGTCATATTGGGGAACGGGTGCTGGTCTTCGCTCATGGGGGCGTGGTGAACGCGTATGCAGCCGAGGTACTGGGGCTGGAGAGAGATTTTTTCTACCCGGCTGCCAACACAGCGATCAGTGTTGTACGCGTGGCAGGCACTCACCGCGTGCTTTTTACCCTGAACGACCTGGGACACCTGGGGCAGCTGAGAAGGACGTAGTATGGTAGGGGCAAGGGCGGTGGGGTGGAGTGGGCCCTTGCGGTTGCCCTGGGAGCTCTCAGTTCATATGCACCCTCTTCACATCCAGATTGCGCTCCATGAGTTCGGCAGGAACGAGCATAGTATCCTGGCGCCTCAATGCCCCGCCAGGCCGGGTAGACGGGCGAGCAGTGCGTTTTTCTCGCTCGAGGCGGGCACGATAAGCAGCGTGCAGGATATACTCGGCAATGCTGAAGACGTGTCGTGGGACGTGGCCGAAGCTGGGGAAGTCGTTGATATCGATCAGCATCAGGCCACCCTCCGGCGACTGTATCACATCAACTCCATAGAGATCGAGGCCAAAGATGCGCCCTACGCTGCGCGCCAGGGTGAGCATTTCGCTAGTGACAGGGATCTCACGCTCGATCACGCTGCCGTGTAATATTGAGCTTTTCACTATCGCGTGCACTTCCTGGCCCGTGACGTAGAGCTTGACATCGTAGCCAGGATTTTCGATATAGTGCATGGCAAGGTAATAGTTATCCCTTTCTACCTTGAGCACCTTCATCTCGTCTGGCGTCCGCACCAGGTAGACGCCCTGCATTGAACTACCATTGGTGGGCTTGACGACGACGGGATAAATTTCTGGTGGGACTTTGACCAGGGCGCGGGGATGACCAACGAAATAGGTGGAAGGTACAGGAAGGCCGCACTTCTTTGCATAGGCCACCGCTACCGCTTTATCGCGCACCAGGCGAATAGCGCGCGAGTTATTGATAGTGGGGATGCCAACCGCTTCGGCGGCTTCAAGGATAGTTAAACCAGCGCCCTCTGAGACGGTTTTTAGCACATAGGCGTCATAGGTAGCGAGTGAGAGGTCGGTGAGACTGGTAACAGCGTCATAAGGTCGTAGTATGTCGATCTCGTGTCCCCATTGCTTCAACTGGTCCGCCACCACCATTGGCATAGGTTCCCTGGCATATTTTTGTTCCAGGATAAAGCAGAAGCGCATAGTTATCCCTCTCCCGATATCTACAGAATACAAACAGTGATATTCAGTATACTCCTATCCTTTTGAGTTGACTAGGAAGTAGTTCACAAAACGAATTAGAATTGCTAACAGCCTCCTGCTATGCTATACTTCCTGCAAATTTCAGAGAATATTAGGGAGAATATATAAACTACTATGACCATAACCGTCCAAGAAATCACCGATCGAGAGCAGTGGAACAATTTTCTGACGAGTCAGCCTCGTGGGCATCTGCACCAATCGTATGAATGGGGCGAACTGAACCGCTACCTGGGCAGACCTATCTACCGGCTGGGTGCCCTGGAACAGGGGCGCATGGTGGGCTCGATGCTCCTCACAGTCTCACCCATACCCCTGCCATTAGCAAAACTACTTCCACGCTGGCTCTACTGCTTGCGTGGCCCCACAGTGGAACAGCCAAATTTCGCCCTGGCTACTATAATTAAGAGGGCGGAAGAGATTGCACGACAAGAGCGTGCGGTAATGCTGCGCCTGGAGCCAAATGTTGCTGATGATGACCCTGACATGGACGCCTGGATCGCATCCTATCAAGCGTTAGGCTTCAGGACCACTCCCTATGCATTGTACCCGAGGCGAAGCTGGGTACTTGATATTCGTCCTGATATCGAACACCTCTTAGCCAATTTCAAGATGACGTGGAGGCAGAATGTACGCGTTGCCGAACGTAAGGGCGTCATCGTACGTGAAGCCGAGAATGATAGCGATTTTGATGCTTACTATAGCTTGATGGAGGTAACGAGTAAGCGCGACAACTTCTTGCTGCTTAGCAAGGACTATCATAAAGAGATTCTACGCCAATTCGTAGGGAAAAGAGACGCTGTCCTCTATCTAGCCGAGCATGAAGGCGAGACTCTTGCTGCCAAGATGCTGATTCGCTTTGGCGATTGGTGCTGGGACCTGTACGGTGCCTCTTCCAACAACAAGCGCAACCTGAAGCCCACCTATCTTTTGCAGTACCGCTGCTTTGAGTGGGCTAAGGCTCGGGGCTGCAACTATTTCGATTTTCGAGCCATCCCAGAGGTTTTGGAGCCTGGCGAAGAGATGTGGGGGGTGTATGAATTCAAGCAGGGGTTCGGCGGCTTCTCTCGCCTGAACATACCGACGCAGGATCGCGTGGCACGCCCGCTCATTTACACTGCGTGGCGCAAGTATGTTGAAATACGTCGCACGCAGGAGCTTGAAAAGCACAAAAAGGTTGAGATGGAAAAAGCGGCAAGGGCTAAAATCGAGGGCAAGGATGCGGTGAAGTAGCGCATGGGAGTTGAATGAATGTCGCCTGACCACTATGTGCTGCGCCCTGTTCCTGTTGAGCAGCGAGAGCGATGGGATCAATTTGTTGTCCAACATCCCGCCGGACACCTGCTGCAGAGCTGGGGTTGGGGAGAGCTGAAGGTGAACACGGGCTGGGACCCGCTGCGGTTCGCGCTCTGGGATACGGAACAGGAACGGATGGTCGCCACAGTCAGCGCCCTGCGCTATAGTGCACCGCGGGAACCCTTGCGGGCGGGACACTTTGCATATATTCCGAAAGGGCCAGTGCTGGACTGGCTGCAGCCGATGCAATGCAATGCTCTGTTCTCGCAGATGAACACGCTGCTGCGTGCCCAGGATGTGCTTACCCTGCGGATGGAACTAGCGCAAGTGGCGGGCATGGCCAGCAGTGAACGTATTGCGGAGCAAGTCGCGGCCCTGGGATTTCGTCCTGCTCGTGCTATACA
>WNGH01003379.1_pt1 | contig 33636 bp, 30 predicted proteins | sample 5400631 | NCBI WGS metagenome assembly WNGH01 (sample SAMN13153373, study PRJNA577476) | soil metagenome | isolation source: 115 cm soil or saprolite under Garry oak tree replicate 1 | place: USA:California | collected 2016-06-15
GTTCGATTCCGTGGCCGTGCCGAATCCGGCGTACTGGCGCATGGTCCAGAAGCGGCCGCGGTACATCGTGGGATAGATGCCGCGCGTGTAGGGAAATTCACCGGGGTAGCCCAGCGCGTCATCGGAATCCCAACCGCCCAAATCTTCCGCGGAGTAGACGGCTTGCAAGGGGATGCCGGAGAGAGTGGCAAAGCGTTCTTTGCGTTCCCCGACGGAGGCCGGCCTTTGTTTTGAACTGGACATTTGTCCTACGGCACGCGCCGCGCCGCGAGAAACGACACCACGGAGAACGCCACCATCAGGGCCGCGACGCTCAAGCCCAGGCCCACCTGCCAGAGCGGTACGCCGTGCTGCCAGGAGCGCAGCGATGCGCTGCACCAGCCGAGCGCCAGGAGCGCAAACGCGGCTCCGGTCACTTCATGGAACACCTGCTTCGAAGCGCGCACCAGTCTGCGGAAGAATCCTGTCCCGGTGCGTGCGGCTGCGGCGATGGCATCCGGCATAAGGGAATTCTAATATAAAGCCGGGCGGCGCACGAGGAGGAGGAAAGCCCACAGGGGGAGTAGTCAGGTTAGACAAGGGACATGCGGAGAGGCCTTGTAACTCGCATCGGCAGCGCCTAGAATCAAGCAGGGAACTCGGAGGAGGTCGGCCGTGCAACTCGACGACGAACTGAAGAATCTTCTGCGCGAGCTGGGTCACGCCATCAACGACACGGTTTCGGAATCGGAGCGCATCACCGGCGCCATCGCCGGCGTGCGCGCTCACGGCTACGATATCGTGTTGAAGCTCGATGCCACGATCGGGCTGGCGCGGCGCGATGCCGATTCCGATCCGGAACGCATAACCCCGCAGGACCGGCGCTTCCTGGAATCCTTGCGGATCCAGGTCGATCAGGAACTCGAGGAATCGCAGCAGACCGCGACGAAGCTGGAAATGACGCCGCAGGACATTCGCTTTCTGAAATCGCTGCGCATTGCTGTGGACGACCTGTCTTGACGCGGGCGGGCTCGATGGGAACGCGGAGATTTTTACGCAGAGGTTTTTGGCGCGGGGGTTGGCTGCTGGCCGCTGCAATCATCTTGTGCCGTCTGTCGAGCGTGCCCGCGGATGCGCAGGTAAACACAGCCAAACCCATCACCATAAAAACGAAAACACCGAAGACCAATGCGGCGAAATTTGCGGGCACGGTTTTGCACGCCAACATCGCGCAAATCACTGTGCGCGGAAAAGACAACGAAATGGTGGTGCGCACCTTCCCGCTGTCCAAGGAAGTATCCGAGCAGATGCAGAAGATCGTGGACAGGGGCGGCTATCAGTACGGCGACAAAGTCATCGTCACCTACGATCCGGTGAGCAACACCGCGCTGAAGATCAAAGGAAAACCTTCCAAGCCCATCTAGATTGCGGAGCGCCTCGATGCTTCGCCCTCCCGCAGTTGCCGGCCGCTTCTATCCCGCCGATGCCGGCGAGTTGACCAAACAGATTCAGCAGTATGTTTCCGCTGCCGCCAGCTCTCCTAAGAAGACTGTCCGCGCATGCCTCGTGCCGCACGCGGGGTATTTGTATTCGGGCGCGGTGGCCGGCTCGGTATTTGCGGCGCTCGAGTTGCCGAAGCGGATCATTGTGCTTGGCGTGCGCCATTTTCCGCGTGGCCAGCCGCTGGCCATTCTCTCCGAAGGGGCCTGGCAAACTCCTCTGGGCCTCGCGCCGGTTGACGCCGAACTTGCGGCGGAACTGAAACGCGCCTGCCCTTTATTGCGCGAGGATGCTGTGGCGCATAGCGCGGAACATTCCCTCGAAGTGCAACTGCCGTTTCTCCAGGTGCTCGTGCCGGAATTCCGGTTTGTCCCCGTCGCGCTGGGCACGGTACGCTACGAAGAGTTGCGCGATGTGGGCGAGGCGGTGGCGCAAGTTGTGGCGGCGCACGAAGAGCAGGTGTTCATCCTGGCGACTTCGGACATGAACCATTACGAAGACGACGCAACCACGCGGCGCAAGGATCACAAGGCCATCGAACAGATTCTGAAGCTCGACCCGCGCGGACTTTACGACACGGTGCGGCAGGAAAAAATTTCGATGTGCGGCGTCGGTCCTGCGGTGGCAACGCTGACCGCCGCGGAGCGCCTCGGCATAGCTCGGGCGGAGTTGGTGAAATATGCGACCTCGGCCGATGTGACCGGGGATCGCTCGGAAGTCGTGGGATATGCGGGCATGATTTTCGAGTGAAAGCTTTATAAGTACTCCAGTGTCCCGCTATCTGTGCGGGCGGCTGCTACCTCCGCTCCCACTACTGCTGCTCCTGCCGCTGCCGCTACTACTGCTGCTGCTGCCGCCGGAACTGCGCGGAGCCGAAGAAGAAGGATGCGAGCTCCCGCCGGAAGACGAAGGATGGGACGTCGAGGAAGGATGCGACGGCGCCGCAGGCGGCGTTGAAGACGGATGAGACGGTGAGCGCGGAGGCGCCGAAGTTGTTCGCGGCGCCGCGGAAGCGCCTGAGGAAGACGGATGCGTCTCTATCGCAGCGTTGGAAGTTCGATTCGAAGGAGCCGCCGGGCCATTAGCAGACGGCGCAGACCGCACTAATGGCGCGCCCGGTGCGGAATTGCCGCTTGAAATCACTTCCGATTGCTTCCTCACTGCGTCGGCTGAGTTCTTTTGCAGCGCTGGTGCGGTTGAAGATCCGGAACTTGCCGCCGGGTTCGAATTGACGAATTTGCGCTCGCGGGGATCAAAGACGATCCCGGAGGAGCCGCGGGCAGCCCCCGGTACGCCGGCATCGCCCGCCAGCGAGCGCGACACCAGCAACGGCGGCGCAACGGAAACCGGCGGCGCGCCAGTAAAGCCGCGCGGCGGGGCGCTCACCGATTTGATTTTGCCAATACCTTCGACGGGCAGGCGAACGACAGTGCCGCCACCGGCGGCACGCGTAATCACTCCCTGAGCCAAATTCGCGGGAGCGCTCCCGCGCGCATCGTGCGGATGGACCGGCACCCAACCCACCAGACCGTTACTGCCTCGCACAAAAACCGCTGTGGCCGGCCGCCAATTGCGGAATCCTCCGAATCCAAATCCGCCGGGCACCCACAGCCAGCCATAAACCGGCGAGAACACCCATCCGCCAAAGTGGTACGGCATCCAGCCCCACGGCTCGAAGCTGACCCAGGTCCAGCCGAAGCCTCGTAAGAAAACCCACTGGCCATTGAAGAATGGGGACCACCCATAACCAACACCAGCGGGGCGCCAGCAATAGCCATAACCCGGATCGGAGAACCAATTGCCGTAGGTGTACAAATCGGAAAGGCCCGCGGAATAGTCGGGCGAATTCACGTAGGTATTGGCGTAATTCGTGGCCGAAAGAATGGAATCTTCGTGATCGGAAACCCAATGGTCCCAGTCGTCCTCATCGGGCAGGCGGCCGATGGTGACGTCGTTCTGGCCGCCGGCACGGAAAGAAAGCGATTGTCCCTTGGTCACGTGGTTGGTCTCGGCGCCTTCGGCGCCTGAAGTGACGTCCACTTCACCCTGCTGGACGTCAACCGCGCTGCCGTCGTCGTAGGTGTCCAGACGGAAGCGGCCTTTGCGCGCCAGTTTCACTTCGACGCTGGGCGACTTGACCACGAACGAATCTTCGCTCGCCGGGTTTGCGTAGAACGTGGCGGTACCCTGCGTCAGGGTCAGCTCAGTTAGGCGAGCGCCGTCGGAAAGCGCCAGCCCGGTGAATTGCAGGACGGAGTTGTCTGCAAGATAGGCCATCGCGACATGCTCGAATTCGACGACCGCGCGGCCATTGCCCGTCGCCAGGACATATCCTTCGCGGATGGGAAGGTTCACGACAGCTTCTTCCCAGTTGAGATTCTGGCCGGACGAGCCCTCGGAGGAATCCGTGCGCGCGACTTTGACTTCGCCCTGCACCTGGCTGAGGCGCACAATCCGCGCGTGACTGTAATCCGCCGCCGGAGCCGCAGGAGAGAACGCAACAATCAAAGCGATGATGGAAAGAATGCTAAGAAGCCTTACGAGTCGGATGGTCATAGCCACCCCCTTTTTCCGGGGACGCGCTTGCCTATTGGGTTGGATGTACGCCGGGGAAAACGGGTTTCACCCACCGCTGTTGTGGCTGGTGGCTCGTGATTGGTCCCGACAGGAGTCGGGACTCGCAAACAACGCTCGTGACCCGTGTGCTCGTGTTCTGACGCCCTCACCCCCCACCCCCTGTTTTTTGTAAGTATGTGATTCAAAAGGCTTTGTGAAATAGCAGCTTGCAAGTATGTGTCCCTAAAGGGTTTGAAACCATGTGTTTTGATATAGATGCCTATTTTCTGAGAAGTATGTGAATCTAAACGGGTTACAGACGCAGAACGGGGAAGTATGTGAATATAAAGGAGTTGAGAGTCGAAAGTAGAATTTCTAAGGCAACCTGCGCACATCTTAGTTTCCCTTTGCCTTTCCCGACCTGCTGCGGTCTCTCTGGCGGCTCTCTTGCGGTTCCCTAGCAGCTCCTGGCGATTACGATGTTGCAATAGTAGCACAATCGGCAACGATTGTCAAGGCCTAATTTGGTAGTGGGCCAGTTTAAAAACGCTCCAAGAAATTAAAGGCATGAAGAATTCAAACTGACCCACTGCCCCTGATTTGGGGCGACTGGGGTCTCAATTTGAATTTAAGCAGTGTCCCGACCACCGAAATGATCGACTAGCGACTGGCTTGCGCAGGTGGGAGGTTCCGGGAAAGACTTAGCACCGCGACAGGAGTTGTGCTAAACATGCGGTGTGCAACACGAAGCGGGGATAAACACAATTCAGAAGGAAGACACGCCGGTACATGGTTGGTACCGGTTTGTCCTGTCGTACCCGCCGCACTTAGTGCGCCGGTACATTGATCGGTTCGAGTTTCGCGGGCGGGATTTGATATGTGACCCGTTTTGCGGAACAGGCACGACCTTGGTCGAAGCAAAGAAGCAAGGTGTTCCCAGCGTGGGGTGCGATGCCCATCCGTTTGCTGTCTTGATTTCCCGCGTGAAAACGAACTGGACCTTGAATACCGATCTTCTGTCATCCCTCCTACGGCGAATCCTTACCGAAGCCGAGGGGCAAATGCTTCGGGACAATTTGCCTCCGCTCTCTCTGTACGCTTTCCTAGGGAGAGAAAAAGGGCCTTATCAAAAAAACGACTATCGACTGAGTGACGACGAAGAAAGGGTTTTGCCAACCGGATTTCTCAGTGAACGGCCGCTCCGGCGATTGCTGATCCTTCGCGATGAGATTGAAGGAGCGACGGAGAACCATCCGCAGGAGATTCGTGACTTTTTCCTTCTCGCGATGGCTCATGTGATCGCTAACGGCGCAGGAAATTTCGCGTTTGGGCCGGAAATTTATCGCACCAAGGCAAAACCTGATTTTGACGTTCTGGAGCACTTTGCGTCGCGTGTCAACACAATGATTCTGGAAACGGAGCGCGCTAAGATGGGCGCCTATGATAAGGTGCAGGCCCGGGTGTTTCTTGATGATGCTCGCCGTCTCGATCACATACCCTCCGGCCTAGCGGGCGTCATCACTTCTCCGCCTTATCCAAACGAAAAGGACTACACTCGCACCACTCGCGTGGAATCACTTTTGCTTGGCATTTTGAAGAATCGGGAAGAACTTCGGTCTATCAAAGAGTCGATGCTGCGCTCCAACACGCGCAACGTTTTCGTTCTGGACAATGACGGCGATGAGGTCGGGGAGTTTAGGGCGATTCAGGCTGTCTGTCAGAAGATCGAACAACGCCGGATCGACTTGAGAAAGACAAGCGGGTTCGAGAAACTGTATCACAAGGTCGTTGCGCATTATTTTGGTGGAATGCGCCGCCATTTTCGTGCGCTACGACCAAAGCTGAAGTCAAAGGCCAATTTGGTATATGTGGTCGGGGATCAACTATCCTTCCTCATGGTGCCGATCGCCACAGCTGAGCTGCTAGGCGAGGTTGCCAAAGCGGAAGGCTTCAAGCTCCTTGGCCGAGAACTCTGGCGAGAACGCGTCGGAACGAAAGTGCGGAATTCCGAAACCAACCAACGAACCGTAAGAGTCCGTGAAGAAATCCTCATCTTGCAGAAAGTATGACAATGAAACCTACGCGAGAAGAATTTGCCCGCAATCGCGATGAAGTAATCAAAATCGTTTTTCGGAAGAGGTACCGGAAGGGCGCACGCCAGGTCCCATTTACGATGGATGACATTCGTCTGGCAGTTGCGCAAGTTTCAAAAAAGCATTCTGGCTACAAGGAAAACAACATTGCCGACATTCGATATCAATACAGTTCGGGCCGGAGTTCTTTACCAAAGCCGATCGACAGACTCGGGCCTTGGATGATCGTCGGAAGAGGCAAAGCTAGGTACGCTTTCACTAAACTGACCGAGTCTCCGATCGTCAAGATTCAGACCGACCTGTACGCGATCTCACTGCCTGACGCGACACCCGAGATTGTCCTGGAGTACGCGGGCGGGGATGAACAAGGAACTCTTGCCAAGATTCGTTACAACCGGATGCTCGACATTTTCTTGGGGATTACCTGTTACCATTTGCAGAACCATCTGCGCACGTCGATCAAGGGCAAGGGCCAGGTGGAGATTGACGACTTGTATGTCGGTCTGAATTCAGGTGGCAAGCAGTTTGTCGTGCCTATCGAAGCCAAGAGCGCGAAGGACCATCTCTCAAAAACGCAAATCATGCAGGGCATTGATTTTGCCCGTGACCGATATCCCGACCTTATTCTGAAACCGGTTAGCATTCAAGAGACGGACGACGGATCGCTAGTGCTGATTGAGTTCACATCGGGATCGCATCCTGACGAGATAAAGGTCGTCGAGATGCGTCGCTACAAGCTTGTGCCCATGTCCGAAGTGCCGTTGCAGGAATTGCAAGCTCGCGTGTGATGATAGGGCTTTCTTTGCGCATCATTCGCCTGCCTGAGCCCATTGCCAACAAGCTGCGATGCTGGTTGTTCAATGCTTTTCCGTGTTGGTCGCGGGACGGGCGGGCGGCTGAGCTACGTTGCGCCGAGGGGCGAGATTAGGGGAACAGGCGTCCCGACGGGGGGATAAAATTCCCGTCTGCCCTACTCAGAGGGAGCGCAAAAATTCGAGAAGAGCTTCCTTTTCGCCGGGTTGGAGCTTTTCAAATTTTTCGGTGACGTGAGCGGCTTCGCCACGGTGGCGCCGGATGGCGTCGAGAAGAGTCACGGACGCGCCGTCGTGCATCAAGCGCGAGTGCAGGCGGACGCCCCAGAGCGGGGCGGTGCGGATTTTGTTCGCGGTATTGTGAAATTCGGGGATGGAAAGATTTTTCCACGTGATCCGGTACATGTTCTTGCCGTAATGCTCGGTCATGGCCATGACGATGCCGTCGCCCGTTCCGACATTGTGGAGCAGGAAGTCTCCATAGGGGTGAAACTGCTTTTCGCCGAGCGCGGGCGGAATGGTGAAGGTGCCGCCGTTGATCTTCGTGCCGGATGGGGCAGTGGTCAGCGTCTGGACGTGGCAAATATCGCAGCCGACCTTGTCGAATAACTCGGCGCCTGCTTTTGCCATAGGAGTTTGCGCGACTTTGGAGTCGCGCGCAGGAGCTTCGGTGGCACGCATGAAGCGCGCGAAACGGTCAATGTCGGCGAGGCCGTCCGCTCCGGGCGTGTCGTTGGGCTCAGAGGCGGTGTTGCAGAGGTTGGTGACTTCGTCGGGCTGGAGCCGATTGGTGATGCCCATTTCGTTGAGGTAGGCGTCGCCGGAAAACGACAAAAGGCTGGCGTGCTGGTCTTTCCAGCCGAAGCGCCCGACGGCGGTCTGGCCGGGTGCTTCCACGATGGGCACGTAGAGGACCTGGCCGCAAATTTTGTTGTGGTTCTTCCTGCATTGCTCCCTGGCGAGATCGACGAACGTCTGATCGCCAACGGCTTCCACGAATCCATCGCCGAGAACATTTAGAGAAACGCGGAACGTGCGAATCTTCTCCGAGTCCGGGACGCGCTCCTGAATTTCCGTGCTGGGGAAAGCAGCATTCGGGCAGATGGCACGGTCGTTCACCAAAGAGCGGCCTTTGATGATTTCCGCGCCACGAGCAATGGGGATTTCCGGATTCTGAAACTTGCCATCGGGGCCGTTATGGCCGACGCGCAATTCGGTCACCTGGCTGGGGCCGCCGGAAGTGGGGTTCTGGTGGCACTCGCGGCAGGATTGCGCGTTGTAAAGCGGGCCGAGACCGTCGGAGACTTGCTCGACTTCATCGAACTTTGCCTGGTCCGCCGCGTGCGTGGCGTCGTCCACCATGCCGTTGCTCTTGTTGTCAAAACCGGTAGGCGCTTCAGGAAGCGGCGGAGCCAGAGAAAAAACAGCAATGGCCAGCAAGGACAAACCGATAAGTAGTTTCACGCGCACCTCGGGGGCTGGTCAGCAAAAATTTACGCCTAAGCCCCGCGAAAGCCAAGTAGAATTAAACGCGTTCGAACTATCCCGATGAAGCAAGCAGCCTACTGCGTGTTTGAGACGGCGCTGGGTTGGTGCGGGATTGCCTGGAGCGAACGCGGGGATTCCAGCGTGCCGCCTGCCGTGACTTGCCTGCAACTTCCCGAAGCGACGGCGAAGATGACGGAATCGAGAATGGCGCGGAACTCCGGCGCGCGTAAAGCGAGCGCTCCTCCGCCGCGAATCGCCGAGGTCATCGAAAAAATCCGCAAGCATCTTCAGGGCGAAATTCAGGATTTTCAGGACATCGCCATTGACTTGGACGGAGCGGATCGGTTTGCGCGGCAGGTGTACGAAGCGGCTCGAGAAATCCCGGCGGGAGAGACCAGAACCTACGGCGAGCTTGCCAAAGCCCTGGGCCAACCCGCGGCAGCGCGCGACGTTGGGCAGGCTTTGGCCAGGAATCCAATCGCGCTCATTATCCCTTGCCACCGCGTGGTGGCCGCCGGCGGCAAACCCGGAGGGTTTTCCGCTCACGGAGGACGCGCGACAAAGGCAAGGATGCTGGCAATCGAGGGCGCCCGCGACTCCGCCAAGGGCTCGGAGCAACTGGCGTTCAAGTATTCGACGCGCAATCTGGAGTGAAACCTCCGCATAGCCATCCTAGCGGGGCTTTCCCGGTTGGATCGGGGCGAGCATTCTCGGAGGGATTCCTCGACTTCGAGACGCGACGCGCGCAAAGCGCGCGGAATACAAGAGCGTCCCGAAGGATTCGGGATGCTGCGCTATCGCGTCCCTCCGCTCGGAACGACATCAGGCCGGCAAAACCACACGGGCCCTTCGAAGCTCAGGGTGAACTGAAGCCTGTGCTACTGGAAGATTCTCGCCTGTCCTGCTGGTATAATCGCGGCCCGGTGGCCAACCGGGAGACTTGGCAAGGAAAGGCGATGAGGAAGCTTGCGGCACGGCTCAAGGAGATGACCGGCGAGGGAGCGCTCGAGGTTTTCACGCGCGCGAAGGAACTCGAGCGGCAGGGCCGGTCCGTCATTCATCTGGAGCTGGGCGAGCCGGACTACCACCCTACTGCTCCGGTGGTGGACGCGGTGCGCGCGGCGGTGGCCGCAGGGCGCGACCGCTACACGGCGTCGCGCGGGCTGCCGCAGCTCCGCGAGGCCGTCGCGGAGTATCTGCACCGCACGCGCAAGCTGAAGGTCACGGCCGAGAATGTGCTGGTGGGGCCGGGGTGCAAGCCATGTCTGGCGCTGACGATGATGGCGCTGGTCGAGCCCGGCGATGAGGTGCTCTACCCGGACCCCGGCTTTCCGATTTATCCCTCGCTGGCGCGCGGACTCGGCGCCAAAGCAGTTCCCTACCAACTCCTGGAAAAGAACCAATTCCAGCCGGACTTGGACGAGATCGAAGCGAAAATCACGCCGCACTCAAGCGTCCTGCTGATGAACTCGCCAAACAACCCTACCGGCGCGGTGTACAGCGACGCGGCGCAAGAGCGCCTGGCGGAACTCGCCGCGCGGCACGACCTGTGGGTGGTGACGGACGAGATTTATGCGCGCATCGTGTATGGCGGCGAATACCATTCCATTTCGCTGCTTCCGGGGATGGCCGAGCGCAGCGTAATCGTGGACGGTTTCTCGAAGAGCTTTGCCATGACCGGCTGGCGGCTGGGCTATGCCGCCGCGCCGGTAAAAATTATTGACGCGCTCGATTTGCTGGTGATGAATGTGTGGACCAGCGTGAACGAGTTTGCGCAGGTGGCGGCCATCGAGGCGCTGCGCGATTCGACAAACGCGGTGGAGGCCATGGTGGCGGAGTACCGCAAGCGCCGCGACGCATTTGCGGCGGGGCTCAATCGCGTTCCCGGCTTCCGCTGCCTGCCGCCCAAAGGCGCCTTTTACGCGTGGGTGAACGTCGAGGAGACAGGACTCACAGCAGAAGAACTGGGCCGGCGCTTGCTCGAAGAAGCGGGCGTGGCGGGGATTGCGGGGACGGCGTTTGGCGCGGCAGGGAAAGATTTCCTGCGGTTCTCGTTTGCCAGCGCGACGCCGCTGCTCGAAGCGGCCGTCGAACGCATGCTGACGCTTTCCGCGCACTGGCGCGCCGCGGTGGCGCGGTAAGCTTGCAGGACACTCGAAAAATGAAACGGAATTGCGGAGCCGGAAAATGAGCCACGCCGGAGAAGTCCCGAAGAAAGAGGCCCCCATGAAATACATTCGATGGAAAGACGTCGAGCTCGAGCACCTGAACCCTCTGCTCGACCGGCAAATGGTGGTGGGCGAGGAGGTGATGGTCGCGCGCGTGCTGCTGAAGAAGGGCGCCCACGTGCCGATGCACCATCACGTCAACGAACAAATCACCTACATCCTCGAAGGCGCGCTGAAATTCAGTATCGGCGGCAGAGCTTTGTATTCCGCCAAACCTACCGCACGAGGCCTGGGCCGTCGAAGATACGGTGGATTTGGACGTCTTCCATCCGCCGCGCGAAGATTGGATGAACAAGACCGACGATTACCTGCGCGGCGCCGCAAAGCGCTGACGGGGAGAGACATTTCTGGTGCGCTCCGTTGTCGCTTATCCGTTTCCTGTGTCTGTAACGCTTCCGGACACATTCTCTCGGTGAGGAAAACAATGAATTCGATGGGACGCTGGTTCGTTCTGGTTCTGCTGCTGTGCGCCCAGGTTGCCCAAGCGCAGCAAAGGCGCGCGATGCCCAAGGCTGAAGTCCTGCCAACGGGCGTGGCCATTACGCCGGGAGCGGCGCCGGGAGCCGTCTTCGAAAGCCTCAATCCCGGCCTCGCAAATTTCCCCGACTTCGTCGCGGGCCAGGCCGTGAGCACGGCGAAGAGCCCCGGCGGCAAGACGCTGCTCATCCTGACCAGCGGCTATAACTTGATGAACGACGCGAAGGGCGATTCCGACAAGGCGTCTTCAAACGAATACGTCTTCGTGTACGACATTTCCGCTGGAAAGCCGCAAAAGATACAGGCCCTGCCAATCCCCGACACCTTCATGGGCCTGGCCTGGAACCCGAAAGGGGACGAGTTCTACGTTTCGGGCGGCTCAAGCGACAGCGTTCACGTATTCCGCGAAGAGAACGGGAAATGGGCGGAATCCGCCCCGGCAATCGCCCTGGGACACGCGGCGGGTCTGGGCATCAAAGTAAAGGCCGTGGCCGCCGGAATCGGCGTCAATCCGGATGGCACGAGGATGCTGGTGGCCAATTATGAGAATGATTCGGTGAGCCTCGTGGATTTGGCCGCGCGCAAGTCCATTGGCGAACTGGATTTGCGTCCCGGGAAAACGGATTGGACCAAGATGGGCACGCCGGGGGGTGAGTATCCCTTCTGGGTGGTGTGGAAGGGCAGCGACAAGGCCTACGTTTCGAGCCAGCGCGACCGCGAAATAGTCGTCCTCGACCTTACCGGCGGAATGCGCGTGGCCGGCCGCATCCCCGTTCGTGGCCAGCCCAACAAGATGATTCTCAATGGCAAGTCAACGCTGCTTTATGTGGCCTTGCACAGCGCCGACCGCGTGTCGGTGATTGATACGGCCAGCGACCGCGTGGTGGAAGCGATCCTGACGACGGCTCCGCTGACGGCGCTCACCAACCGCAAAGGATGGAAAGGAAGCAGCCCGAACAGCTTGGAGTTTTTCGATCACGAGCGGATGCTCCTGGTCACCAACGGCGGAGGAAATAATGTCGCCGTGATTTCGCTGGGCAGTCCGTGCGCGGAGCCAAAGAAAGAGGGCGCCGCGGACCACGACGACGAAAAAGATTGCAGCGCGGAAAGCCGGGTGATTGGACTGATTCCCACGGGCTGGTATCCGACGTCGGTGAGTGCCGGCCCTGACGGCCGGACGCTCTACGTGGTAAACGCATTCAGCATGCCCGGGCCGGATCCGCAGTCCTGCCGGACAGCGGCTTCGCTTCGGTCACATTCTGACGCGGAGTGCCACGCCGCGAATCAATACATTCTCCAAAAGATGAAGGCGGGCCTGCTGACGCTTCCCATGCCTTCGCGCAACGACCTTGAAGAGCTGACCCGCCAGGTGGCCAAGAATAATCATTGGGGCGCGGTCGGGCAGAAAACTCCCGCCGAGCTCCAGATGGCGCAACTCCGCAAACACATCAAGCACGTGATCTACATCGTCAAAGAAAACCGCACCTACGACCAGGTGCTTGGCGACCTGGGAAGAGGCAACAGCGACCCTCATCTGGCGGTCCTGCCGAAGCCCATTACGCCGAACCATCACCGGCTCGCGCAGAAATTCGTCACCCTCGACAATTTCTACGCCAGCGGAAATGTCAGCGGCGATGGCTGGAACTGGTCCACCGCGGCGCGCGCCAGCGAAACCACCGTGATCAATGTGCCCATCAACTACGCGCACCGCGACGTCGGTTACGATTTTGAGGGCACCAACCGCGATATCGATGTCGGCGAGCCCTCCCTCGCCGGACGCAAGAAGGAGAATCCCGATACGCCGGAAGATCCCGACCTCTTGCCGGGGACCGCCGACGTCGCCGCGCCGGATAGCGCCGAGGGCGAAGCAGGAACCGGCTACCTGTGGGACGGCGCCAGGCGCGCCGGAATCAGCATGCGCAACTACGGGTTTTTTGCCGCTCCCATACCCAACGAAACGACGCTCGAGGCCTCCGGAACGACGCCGATGGCCGAGATGCCTTACGAAACAAACACGGTGGTTGCCTATCCCACAAAGGCGGCTCTGTTTGATATCACCGATCCCTATTTTCGCGGCTTCAACACCAAGGTGCCGGACTTCTTCCGGTTCAAGGAATTCGACCGCGAGTTCAGCAAGTACGAGAAAACCGGCGTCCTTCCCGGCCTGATTCTATTGCGCTTCCCCGGAGACCACTTCGGCACCTTCAAGGCGGCGATTCGCGGCGTCAATACGGTCGAGACGCAAATGGCCGACAACGACTATGCCCTGGGCATGCTGGTCGAGAAGGTTTCCCGCAGCCGGTATCGGAACGACACGCTGATTTTCGTAGTCGAAGATGACGCGCAGAACGGCCCCGACCACGTGGATGCGCACCGGACGATTGCCTATGTCCTGGGCGCATACGTGAAGCGCGGCGCGGTGGTTTCGCAGCGGTACAACACCGTCAGCATGCTGCGCACCATCGAAGACCTGCTGGGAATCGAGCCGCTGGGCCTGTACGACGCCTCCATCGAGCCTATGTCCGGCGTGTTTCAAGCCGCGCCCGCCGACTGGTCTTACACTGCGGTCGTCCCCGAGATCTTGCGGACGACGCAACTGCCTTTGCCTCCCGCCGCAGTCGGCAAAAGACGGGCCGCTCATTCGGCACGCACGCGCGACTATGCCGTGCCGCGGCACGACGCCGCCTACTGGGAAGAAAAAACCGCCGGCCTCGATTTCAGCGTCGAGGACAAGCTCGACACGCCGCGCTTCAACCACGTGTTGTGGGAGGGATTGAAGGGCGAAGGCGTTCCCTATCCCGAGGAACGCGACGGCAGAAACCTCCGCCACAACCGCGAGAGGTCTTCCAAGAGACTGGCCACCAATCCCAGCAAATGAATGGTAGGCCCGTGCGGGCTCGAACCGTAGACCTCCACCGCAAAAGTTACAAGCGATGATAAGTAGTGAGCACAAGAGCCACAAGGATATCTAACCAATGATCTGTCCGAGGAGGACTACCATGACAAATTCAGGTAGAATCCACAGCGGCAAGGGCAACGCGGAATGAAACCTGGCTTGGCTCCGACAGTTTTGAGTTGTGCGACTGCGTACCTTTTTCTCCTTACGGGGGGAGCCGGCGGCCAAACCCAGAGCGCCGCGTCGGATTTTGACGCCCGCGCCGTCGAGCGCGCCACGACTATCTCCGCAAGGACCTGCTCAAATTCTCTCATCGGGGTGACCTACGAATTGCCAGAAGGCATGGAGGTCGAGGATGCGCGGGCCACGCGCATCGTAAAAGCGCGCGGCGAAAGCGGTAGGACCGGAATCGGTCCTGAAGCCGAATACATACTCTGGGGATCGGGCGAGCGGCATTCGATAGTCATATTGTGTGGTGGCGCTAATGAGCGGGGACAGGTGATGGTGACAGCAATTCCGCTGCCCGTCCTTCTTTCCTATGGGTCAGGTGGTCTTGAAAGGCTCGTCGAAGCACCTGGCCAGGCCATCGGCGCACCGCATGGAAAATCTAGCGCGGAAACGTTCGCTGGGCGCGTATTCAGGCACGCCGAGTCTCATGGCGTGATACGTGGAGCACCTGGAATGCAAAAAGAAGCTTGGCTTTCGACTTATGCGACAGAAGCTAACTCGTATGCCCTGCTTTGGAACTTTGTCGCCTACAAGCAGAAGGACATGAAGAATTTTACAGTGGTGATGAACTCCGTAAAAGTTGAAACTCCCGTTGCCGCTTCCTCCGCGACTGTGACGCAGCCCTCTCGTCAGGGCGAAGCAAAGCACGAAACTGCGCCCGATTTTTCAGGCCGTTTGACGAAATTCATGACGGCATGGCTCACTGAAAGAAACCCAGGAAAAACACTCTCGTTTGTGGACAAAGCTGCCTACGAAGCCGCGCCAATTATCGGAACGTACTGCAGTGGCTGGTATAGGAGAGGGACGCCGGTAGATCAAACCAAGAGCATCATCTCCGCGAACCTGATGGGGGTGCCATCGCAGTTTCCGAATAACACGCCCGCGCAAGATATCTTCACAGCCTGGAACCGCTTGCCGCCCGAATGGACCAGCGAATCGGCGAACGACATCGGCAAAGATCATTTCCTTATCGCGGTGTTGGACCATGATTCACTGGGCCGTATGTTTCGTGACCAGTTCACCGAGTCGGCCTACAAAAAATTCCTGGAACAGGAACTGGAAAAACATGGCCACTTGTACTGGGTTGTCTTCCCCGAACTTATGCCCGACGGCGACGTCTTCGTGATCTTCACCCTATGGAGAAAGATTAACGACACGTGGGATGTCGCGCACATTGACATCGTGTGTCAATGAGGTTGGGGTCTTCGTTGCCCTGGATGCTCTTTGTAGTGGGAGTTCGGAGGGTGGTTACGTCACAAACAACGGCACAAACGCGGTGCCTGGCGCAACTCCTCATCCGCAAGTGATTGAAATAAATGGTAGGCCCGTGCGGGCTCGAACCGCAGACCTGGCCGACCCGGTCGGCCCGCTCTAACCAACTGAATCTCCAATGAGCGCCCGAATCATCTTTGCCGATTTCCACTGCTTGATTTCAAATTCACGGCGGCGGGCTTCCGCCAGAGTTTCGAATTCCTGGCGATACACCAGCCTCCAGGGGCCCCGCCCGCGGGTGGCCAGGCTATGCCCTCTTTCGTGCTCTGCGAGTCTGCGGTCCAGTTCGTTTGTCGACCCTACGTAGTACCGCGCGGTCGCCTCGCTTTGCAGAATGTAGAGACTGGCCACGAATGCCGGCAAATGAATGGTAGGCCCGTGCGGGCTCGAACCGCAGACCTCCACCGTGTCAAGGTGGCGCTCTAACCAACTGAGCTACGGGCCTATTCAGTGCCCTCATTTTAGCACAGGGACATCGGGCTAACGGCGCGCTCCCCAATTCCCCGCAGGAGTGACCAGTTCCAAACCGATTGCGAATGAGTCGTCAGCCAAGGGTTGACAGTAAACCACGCGGGCGTTTGATCGGAGATCGCCGCGGAGGGACTTGACGTGCAGCCGGTCATTCGGCTGCCAGGATCTGCTGGTTACGACGCGGGCGCCGCGGGGGCTGACGTTTTGCGTGAAGCCTCTCTGCGCCGGCGTGTGGGTGTCCAGGCTGTAGAGCTCCACCGCCACCGTCAGGGGATTGCGGTTTTCAGATCGGCCCGCCGGGTCAGGCATTGGAACGCTCTTCCCCTTCCCAATAGCGAATTCATACCGCCGTCGAATCCGCGAGAATGGACCTCCGCCTCCGCATTGTGGCCTGAGATGCCTGAAGCGACCAGGAGAAATGATTGACCAAATCCTGGTCCAGCCAGCCCCGCCCAGCCTCTTCGGATAAGATTTCTAGTGCGCGACACGGAGAGAGAGCTTCGCGGTACGGCCGATTGGACGTCAAGGCATCGTAGATATCGGCGATTTGAACGATGTGCGCATTGAGCGGGATGCGCTCTCCCCGAAGTCCATCGGGGTAGCCGCTTCCGTCCATCCGTTCGTGGTGGTGGCGGATGATGGGAAGGATCCGGCGAAAAGATTTGAGGGGCTCGCAGATGTTTTCTCCCACGACAGGATGCTGCTGCATGATCGCGGTTTCCTCGGGAGTCAGGCGTCCCGGCTTCAAGAGTATATCGTCAGGCACTGCTACTTTGCCAACGTCGTGGACCAGACCCGCCACGCGAAGCGCATCGAGATCATCCTGGGACAGCCCAAGACTCTCCCCGAGTCCGACGGCAAATTCCACAACCCGCTGGGAATGACCTTCCGTCGTCGGGTCTCTCGCTTCAATGCTGCGCGCCAGCGAATAGGTGACCGCCGCGGCCTGGTCGTCAATGTAGGATTTCATTTGCAGAATGGATTGCACCCGGCTGAGCGCTTCCCATCGCGATGCGGGACGTCCCCAGAAATCATCGGCGCCGACTTCCTGCCCGCGCCAAGTATCGGTGGCATTCGATAACGGGGACATCAGGACAACGGGTGTCAGGCGATTGAGCGGATCGGCCTTGAGCCGCCGGCAAACTTCAAAGCCGTTGATATCCGGCAAGGAGGTATGCAGCAAGACTAGATCGGGCTGAAGGCGCGGACATTCTTCCAGTGCCGCCTTCCCATTTTCTGCCGCGAAAACTCTGTACCCCTGGTTGTCTAAGAGCGCTTCCCAGTCGGCGCGATTCGATGAATCAGCGTCCACAAGCAAGATGGTTGCGGCCATTGGTTCCTCTTCTTCGCCATCCGCTGACCGATAGACCAAGAGAAAGTTGGCTGCGGCCGGATCGCGAGCATCGGTTCAAGTGCGATGTACGCTTGCGCCATAGGGACTTTCTTCCAGGAGCCCTCGGGCTCCCGTGGCCAACACAGGGGTGTCTTGAAGGTGGGCGGTTTCCCTTATGAGCGTTCTCCATGCCAAACGGGAAGCCTGTAAACGGCTGCAAGGTCAAGGCTTCTCGCAGGTGCATAGGGTAAACACCCGATGGCCATATGCAAATTTCACCCTACGATAGAAATATTACGCTGAGCAATTCTGTCCCTCTTCACATCTTCGGTACACCTTCGCTCCTGCGACTCGTCTGATTGTGCGAGGCGAATTAAAAGCGAAAATAGTTCTTGACACAGCGAACAAAAAGCGAATATCATGTGTGCTGCTTTGCGAGGCGGTCATGCCTACTTCTGCCACACTTCGTTCGGAGCCAATCGGGACGCCCCGACGGCGCCGCGCGAAGATCTTAACTCCCTCCCTATTTCCCGCCGTCCCGCATCCGCGGGACACCGAGCCAGCGGCCCAGCCCGTCGCCCCGGGCATTCCGGGCCACGGCTGCGGCGTTTCCGGACGCCCCACGGCCAGCAGCACCGGGCCGTTGCCGGCGCTTCCTCATCCCACGGGGAGCACACAAACCCGGCACCGGAAACCCGCAGCCGAGCTCGTCGGCATTGCCCGCCTCGCGGCCTTCTCACCGCCCGCGCGCACCCAGCGCGGCGCGGACTCTCGTCCGGAGTATTTTCTATTGCCGGTGCGCTCCATCCTCAATCGCTGCGACTCCGAGCGCGTCCCGTTTGAGTGGACCATCAATCCTTACCGCGGGTGCGAATTCGCCTGCCGCTATTGTTACGCGCGCTATACGCACGAGTACATGGAGCTCGACGGCGGGGAATTCGACAACAAGATCTTTGTCAAGCAGAACGCCGGCCCGCTATTGGCGCGGGATCTGGACCATCGTTATTCCTTCCGGCGTTCCACATCCGGCATTGCATCTCCGGAACACATCGCCCTGGGCACTGCCACCGATCCTTATCAGCCGGCCGAGCGCGAGTTCGGCGCCACGCGCGCGATCCTCGAACAGATGGCGCTGCGCGAAGGATTGAGCGTGTCCATCACAACAAAGTCCAACCAGGTGGTCCGCGACATTGATGTGCTGAAGCGCATTGCCGCGCGCTCCACTGTCTTCGTCAATGTCACTGTCACAACCTTGCGCGCTCGACTGGCTCGTCTGCTCGAGCCGCGCGCTCCGCGGCCGGACTTGCGCCTGGCAGCCGTGAAAGCCCTGCGGGACGCGGGCATTGCCGCGGGCGTCTTCGCCTCGCCGATTCTCCCGGTCCTCACCGACAGGGAAGATGACCTGGATGCGCTGGCGCGCGCGGCGCGCGATGCGGGGGCGCAGTGGTTCCTGGGTGAAGCGGTCTTCCTGATGCCGTCTTCGCAGAAGCAGTTCTTCCGATTCCTGCAGGAGAGATTTCCAAAGCTCCTGAAACAGTATCGGACCTGGTATGCGCGCTCGGGATATGCGCCGGAAGAGTATCGCCGCGAAATCCGGGAGCGCTTGGCGCGAATCCGCGGCAAGTACAATCTCGGCGCGAGACCATTCGGCGCCGAAACGCGCGCTTACAACGCGCCGCAACTTGCGCTGGCGCTCCTCGAAGAGACTTGCGACAAGCCGACTTTGCTTGCGAGTGAGACGTTGCGCTCCTGCGCGGCCGGGTGAGTTCCCAGCGGGGCAAACGATTTCCTTCGAGGCATGCCGGAGCTTTTCAAGGAACGATGATGCGGGGCTCGTCGCGGGCAACTTCCGGCGTTGCCGGATACTGGCTGCGCAAGAATTCGAGGAACATGCGGGAGCGCGGGCGGCCATTGGTTGCCTGCATTCCTATGCGCAAGAGAAACACGAGAACGTAAAAAACTTCCGAGTCCTTCACGGTGGGGAACCCGGCGGGCTCCGCCTCGCGCTGCCTTATTTCCGCAAGAGATTTGGCCAGCTCATCGTACAGCGCGCGGGACAAGGGCGCGTCCGGGGGCCGTTCAAAGTAGATGCCGCTGCTGAGTGTTCGCGTGGTTTCGGCGAGCGCCCGCAAGGCGTGCAATGCTTGCGAATCGTTCAGGTCGGGATGCATCGCCGCAAACCTCAGAACGGCGAATCCGATCCTGACGACGACATTTTGGCGCTCGTCGATCGCGGTCCGCGGGAAGTGCACGTCCGCAAAGGGAATGCTGGCAGAATCGACCGGCTTGCGGTGCTCTTCTTCGTAATGATGCGCCGCAACCAGGTACGGACAATCCGCCGGGCAATCAATGGTGACTTCGCGCTCGGTGCCGCAGCAGACGGCGCAGATGGTTTCCCCTTTTGCAGGGCAGTAGCGCTGCGGCTTTCGCTTCGAGCAGATCGGACAACTCACCAGTTCTCCTTCTGTGCCACGCGCTGCGAGCGTCAGAAAACCATGGTCCGGCGCACGATGGTCTGGTCGCCCGAATGGTGCATCATCATCGCTCCCGAACGCGGAGCGAACGGGTGTCCGGGAATCTCCGGCAGGCCGAGGGAGCGGTCCCGCAGAATGAGCTTCACCGGCCCAGCGCCCTTCACCCTGAGTTTCAGCTCGAAGCCGGCCTCGGGCACGTTGGCGTACTCCAAGATCCATTTGCCGTCGGGGTTCAACCGGGAAACCCAGGGCTTTTCGCTGTGACGCCCATTCACCCAGGCTTCCAGGACATCGTTGTCCGGCGCGGCAAGACCAATGGAGCGGGCATGGCGCGGGGACGACATACGCAGGGTAAGCAACCGCGTATAAACCTCCGGGGTGCTCTGCACCAGCACGGCAGTGGGCGGAACAAGCGGCAACACCGGCGCTTCGTGGTTCAGGAAGCTGAACGGCAGCGAGTCCGGGAAGAAGCCCCTCAGTGGCCCGCGTTGCGGCGCGCTGGTGACATACTGCGCAATCCAGGAATCCACGCGGCCGGCGGAGTTGGCCCACAGCGCTTTGCCGGAGTCGGCATCGAGGGCGTACAACTGGATGCTTGGCTTAGGATGCTCTTCGGTGTAGCGAACCGTGGCGGCGCCCAGCGCGAGCAGGCCCGCGCCAACCACAAAGGCTCCGAGCGGGAGCGTGGCGGGCTTGAGCCCGGCGATCAATTCGATCTGCGGCGACAGGACGGCCAGTCCCAGACCGATGATGACCGCAATGGCCACAGCACCAGAAACCGTCAAGCCGAGCGCAACCCACAAACCCTGCGCCAGGGGCGCGAGAATCACAACCGCGGGCAGCGCCAACAGGCACGCAAGCACGGCCCAAAACCACGACGGCGAATCGTCGCGCAACACCGGCGGCGCAACGAAGGTTGACGGAAACGACTCGCTCCGCTTCCACGCCCGCCGCCCTACGAAAAGCGAAAGGAATCCGCCGGCCAGCGGCCAGACGAATACGTAGTTCCCTCCCCGGAGATAAAACGCGGAGAGCGCTGCGAGAATCACCCATCCCGCGAGCGCACCGAGCGCCAGCGACTCGGCGGAAAGTTTTATGCGCAGCAGGCCGTAAAGCGCCGACCACACCCCCACGACGAGCGCCACCAGACTCAACATATAAATGCCGCTGGTGATTACATTGCCTTCGGGGAGCCAACGCAGATGCATCCACGCGACGCCGCGCACAAAGCCGTACCCTGCCGCTGCGGACGCGGCGAGGCCCAGCAAAAACGCGAGCAACCCCAGAACGATCCGCGACCACTCAAGGACCTGGGCGCGGACCATCCCCTCACAGAGCAGCAGGAACAGCACAAGCACGCCGGCGGCGCACGGAAGCACCCAGGAGCCGGGATAATGGACGAAGAACACGCCCGGAATGGAAAAATAAATCTCATCGGGCTTGCGCAGATTGCCGAGGTCGCGATTACCAAAACGGCGCGCCATGGCCAGCGCGTAGGAACCATGCTGCTGCAAACTGCCGCGGTCGAGCTCGGCGGGATTGTCGAGCGGCGTGTGATAGGCCTCCCAGTGGCCAATGAAGGCAAAATTCAATCCCGCGAGGCCGTGCTGCTTGAAGACGGTCATGTCCGTGTCGTTGGGCAGGTTCTTGTAAACCTCGTAAGTTAGCGAAGAGCCGGCTATGCGAGGGGCGGCTTCGGCCAGTTCGCGTATCAGTTCGCCATTCTGCGCGCTGGTTTCGAACATTTGCGAGACCCCGGAGTTTCCGCGCGCCTCGAAATTCAGAACGACGCGCACATCCTTGGCCCAGGGATGCTCGTCCATGAAGGCCGCCGCGCCCAGCAGGCCGTCCTCTTCGCCGTCGGTGAGCAGAAAGATGACGTCGTTCTTGAGCGGCGGGCCGGCCTTGAGCGCGTGCAGGGTTTCCAGCAGCGTGGCCACACCGGAACCGTCATCGCCCGCGCCGGGTCCCGCGGGAACGGAATCGTAATGCGCCACAAGCATCACCGCGCCGCTTCCGCCTCTTGGCTGCGCAGGGAGCGCAGAGGCCGTTCCCTTCAAGCGGGCGACAATGTTCTCCACGGAGCCCGCCGCGGAGAATTTCTGCACGTATCCGGTAGCGGCTTGCAGCTCGGGATTGACGCCGAAGCGGATCAGCTCACCCATCAAATACTCGCGCACATACCCATGCTCGAGGGTTCCCATGGGGTGGGGCCTCTGCGCGAAAAGATTCAGATAGCCCAGGGCGCGGTCGGCGGAGAACTCCGTCTGGGGGGCGCTCGGGGGGAGCGCCGCCGGAGGGCGGATCAACGCAACGCTGACCGCGGTTACACTCACCAGAAAAACCAGAACGATAATCGCCGCCGTCTCACGCTTCATGACAGTTTCACCTCAACGCACGATACGGACGCACTCGGACAGTGCTGCGGCTGGAAGCACAGGGCCTGGTGACCGGAAAAGAGTACGGCCTCGGCGCGTCCGTGGCAAGGGGCCCGTAGCCGGAGTCCGAGGGAAACTCGAAATGCGAAATTCGAAACTCGGCAGCACCCCCTACCCCCACCCCCTTCCCCCTGTTTTTTGTAAGTGTTGAAGCTAAAAGACTTAGTGGCCCATTTTGATGTAAGTGTTGGATCTAAAGGAGTTAGCGAAAAACGGAGGTATGAGGTCAGAATTCGGAAAGTTGGACAGAGAAACCTCAAGGCGCCCCTCCCCCCTATGTTTTTTGTAAGAGTATGATTCCACGGGATTTTAAGTCCTTTGTTTTCGCAAGAGTGTGATTCTAAATGGTTTGCAAACGCGTTTTTGCATAAGAGTGTGAATCTAAACGAGATAGGGAAAGAACAGAGGTTGGAAGCCTGGAGTTGCAGGCTGGACCTCAGTTGCTTGGAAGTTGCGTCGTCCATGATCGGCATCGTCCATTTTTCCGGGGTGCATTGTACCATAATCCATAAGTTAAGTCAATAGGAAGTTAAATCCTTGTGAATGAAGAGGTTGGCAGAGGGGCTTCTCGACTGACTCTTCTCCCTCGGAACGAAGTATTCGATTAAATCCTTAGGAATGAGGATGTTAACGCAGGGGTGGATTCTCTCTTGCGAGAATGGAGTCTTTTTGGTCCGAAGCCTACTTCGTGGTCTGTTTCTTGCCCGGATGGGGGCACATGGGGATCGATCTGCCTGCCAATAATTCTTGTTTCCAGTAATCGACAATTTCTTCTTTTGACGGGTGAGCACTCGTACCGTGTTTTTCCGCCTCGATGCGCTGGAGCCGGTCGACTAGAGAACTGAATTCTGTGTATGTGGTAGGGTCTTCTCGCTGCCTTTGCTCAATGATCTGCCGAGCATCAGCATTTAGAACGAACACCGAATAGCTGAAAGTGTTCCACACGTCAGATTCATCGAGATATCCGCGGCAAGCCCGCGACGGTATGTTGCCATCGGTTCCTGCTCGAACTGCTGCGCTAACGCGAGTAGGTGCTCGACTTGGGATTCTGCGTGAAACTCCCTAAGCTGCGAGCGCGCTACCCACAGTGCCGCGACCGCAGCGGCGGCAAGGACGCTCGTGGAAATGGCAGTCCAGAACTCTGGGCGCGCGATGCGCTGTGAGGTTTTTACCATAGGGATAACGCCCGGATTATAATGCAGGGGACCTAAAGACGCGAGCAGCACAAGCGAAGTGAAAGGAGTTGAAGCCACCGATGGGTTATATAAATCGTTTCATCGAAGGCATCCCCTATAGCAAAGCCAAGACGCGCGGGGATCGGGAAGCAGCGAATCGGTGGACAGAAGCTATCAAGAGGCAGACGAAGTCATTACCTCGCCTGAAGCACGCCTGTATGATGAAGGTGACGTTTATCCTGCCGGCGAACAAGTTCCCCGCGGACTTGCCTTACGGTTCGGACCTCGACAACCTGCTAAAGAGATTTCTGGATGCACTCAAAGACACCATCTTTTCCGAGGTACCCGGGGGAGATTCATGCGTGGTGGCGATCACGGTCATGAAAACACGGGCGTTGTCATCTAAGGAGCATGGCGCGCACTTCGAAATCTTGCCGGTACAGACTATCCCTTCTTGATTATCCGCACCCGCTCTTCGCGACTACAGTTCCAGCGGCGTTTTCACGAGGTGAGCGACAGGGATCCGAGCCTTGTGAAATCGCGGACATTCCAAGTCAGCAAAATATCTGCCCCCGCTTTCAGAGCGCAATGAGCGATGAGCGCGTCATAGGTTGCTGCGCCAATGATGGTCCGAGAGGAAGCTAGCTCCAGAGCAGAAACATATTCCTGCTCGCTAAGAGTAATCAGGGTGAGCCTTTCGCGTATCTGCTTTACGATGCTTATGCCCTCTGGCCCGGTGATGCGGGGCCGAAGAGGCAGGCCAGTGAGCGTAGCGTAGACCTCGCCGAGCGTGTGTAGCGCGCAGAAGTCGTCTTTTCCTGCGGCAAGGAATAATTTTGCGCTAGATGCGTGCTGCGGATGGTCAGCGTAAAAGACCGGAACCAGAACAGAGCTGTCGAAGAACTGCTTCAAGACTGCTTGCCCAGGATGTGCTGCGCCCTTTCTTCGCGGACCCGGCGGATAGCATCATCGACTACGCGCAATGGCAACGGCTTGCCGGTACGGTAGACAAATAGCCCGTTTTCCCAAACCATGCCACTGCCCTCCAACTGGGCGGCATTTTCCGGCTTGAGCGGGAGCTCTCTTTCCACGAGCTGCTCAACGTAGTCTTCCACAGACAACCCTTGCGTAGAAGCTAGGGCTTCCAGGGCGGCGGCGATTTCGGGTTTTAAGTCCAGCGTCATGAGATACCTCAGCAGGTCAATTAGAAGTTTAAGTCACGCAGCGCTCCGTGTCACGGGGAAATGTATTTATACCGGCAACTTGGGAAGACTTAATGGGCGAAACTGCCGAGGATGGCTGAGAAGCCTTCCGCGTAGACGGGATGCGCTTTAGCATCGCAGGATTCTGACGGCAGGCATTGCTTCCACTGCCAAATGGCACGGAATCGCATGCAGGAGGCGTATAATAGTAAGCAGGAGGTCGTTCGAGAAGCGCCCATGACCATCGAACAACAGGTCCTGGAAAAACTGCGCGATTTGCCTCCTGAGAAGCAGAAGGAAGTGCTGGAGTTTGTGGACTCCTTGAAGGAGAAGAAGCGTTCCGCGAAGCCGCGCCGCAGCCTGCTGGGGTTATGGGCTGATCTGAACATACATATCACGGAAGAAGATATTGCCGAGGCCCGCCGCGAAATGTGGGGCAACTTTCCTCGTGACATCAAACTATGAGCGCGGTGTTGAATACTCACACCGTTCTCTGGTATTTGGAGAACTCCCAGGAATTGTCAGCGGTTGCCCGGACATCTCTCCTAAAAGTGCGACCCTCTTCCCCAAGGCAGCATGGAACAATTACAATAAGGGGCAGGATACGGTGCAATGTTGCGTCTAATGTTAATCGCGATTTCGGCGATGTTCCTGTGGGACGGCAACGTGCCGACGGCGATGCGGTTGGTGCCGGAGCGCCACCGCAGCGTGGAGTTTCCGGCCGGGCAGGACCTGCCGGTCTTGCCGTCGCTCATGCCCGCGGTGGATACGCCGAGCCAGGCAAAGAAGGTAAAGAAAGATCAGCCGCTCAGCCCGGAATCGCGCCTCGCGCTGATCCGGTACGTCTCGGGGGAGTTCGCGCATGCCGTGAGGCCGCTGCCGGCGGGGAAAGCAGGCCTGTACGTGAAGGCGGGCCAGCCGATAAATGAGGAGCTGCTGCACCGCGCGGTGGCCACACACGGCGCGGCCATCAACCCCGGCGATTCGGTGCAGTTGACCCGCCTGGAAATCCGCGACAAGGACATTTTGATAGACATCAACGGCGGCGGGCGCGGCAAAAGACGACTCCGCGACCGCATCCACATTGATTTGGGCGGCATCCCTACGGCCACAACTACAACGACAAACCCGAACCAGACTCCCGGGCTGCAGCCGGGCACGGGCAGCACCATTGACCTGGATTTTGGGCGTCCTGTGCCGGACATGACGCCCGACGAGCTGAAACAGCTTTTGTCGGGATTGCTGGATTTCTCCAAGCAGCGCTCGGCGGCGGTGCAATGGATTGACACGCTTCCGCCGGACATCAAGAAGGCCATCCAGGAAAAGCGCGCCATCGTGGGAATGGACCGAACGAAATCGAGGATTGGATTTACGGCAAGCCGCCCTCGAAGACGATCTTCGTGCGTTTCCTGGGCGAGCGCGTCACCAGCGTAAGAGAGTTTCCGCATTGACGGGCGCCGCGCTTATCGCGTTTGACTTTTCCGGCTTCGCACCCTAGCATCATCGCTTTCCACTCTCATTTGGCCCCTCGCTGCACGCGGGGCAGAAACAACCGCAACTTCCGGAGGACGCATGCCGATTCGAGTGGGCATCAACGGGTTCGGGCGCATCGGGCGGAACATTTTCCGCACGGCCATTGGCGACGCGGACATCGAGTTTGTCGCCGTCAACGACATCACCGACCCGAAAACGCTGGCGCACCTGCTGAAGTACGACTCCATCCTCGGCAATTTGACGCATAAGGTGACGCACACGGCCGACTCCATCGCCGTGGACGGCAAGAGCTTCAAGGTGTTCAAGGTGAAAGACCCGGGCGAGCTGAACTGGGCCTCGGTGGGGGCGGAGATTGTGGTCGAGTCCACCGGGCTATTCACCAAGGGCGCCGACGCCAAGCGGCACCTCCGCGGGTCGGTGAAGAAGGTGATTATCTCCGCCCCGGCCACGGACCCCGACAACACACTGGTGCTGGGCGTCAACGAAAAGACCTATAACCCGAGCGTGCACCACGTTGTCTCGAACGCGTCGTGCACCACGAATTGCCTGGCGCCGGTGGCGCGCGTCTTGCAAGACACCTTCGGGATCGTCGCGGGGACGATGACCACGATTCACTCCTACACAAACGACCAGAGGCTGCTGGACCTGCCGCATAGCGACCTGCGCCGCGCGCGAGCCGCCGCAATCAACATGATCCCCAGCTCCACGGGCGCCGCCAAAGCGCTCCATCTGGTGATCCCCGAGCTCAAGGGCAAACTGGACGGCTACGCCATGCGCGTGCCTACGCCAAACGTCAGCGTGGTGGACCTCACGGTGATGACGGAAAAGCCCGCGAGCGTTGCATCCGTGAACGGCGCGTTGCGCGCCGCCGCGCAAGGTCCGATGAAGGGCATCCTCGATTACACCGAGGAAGAACTGGTTTCCGCGGATTTCAAGGGCAACCCGCACTCTTCGATTGTGGACGCGGGATACACGAAAGTCGTGGGAGACCGCTGCGTGAAGGTCCTGGCCTGGTACGACAATGAATGGGGCTACTCGTGCCGCTGCCGCGATTTGATCAAGTTCATGGCCGCGCGGTTATAACGGACGTCGTCGAGCCGCGAATCGAGATTCACGGTTCCTCCATGAACAAGCTCACCGTCAAAGACCTCAACCTGCGCAACAAGCGCGTCTTTATCCGCGTGGACTACAACGTTCCCATTGCCGATGGCGCCGTCAGCGACGATACGCGCATCCGGGAAACTCTGCCGACTTTGCGCCTGGCCATGAGCATGGGCGGGCGGTTGGTGCTGGCTTCGCATCTGGGCCGCCCGAAAGGCAAGCCCGACCTGAGCTATTCGCTGCGTCCCGTAGCCAAGCGGCTGGCGGAGCTGCTCGGCAAGCCCGTGGAGTTCGCCTCCGATTGCGTCGGGCCCGAGGCTGAAGCCATGAGCAAGGCGCTTCCCGAGGGCGGCGTCCTGCTCCTTGAAAACGTGCGCTTTCATCCCGAAGAAGAAAAAAACGACCCCAACTTCTCAAAACAATTGGCGGCGCTGTGCGACGGCATTTTCGTGTGCGACGCTTTTGGCTCAGCGCACCGCGCGCACGCTTCCGTGGTGGGGATCACGCAATACGTCAAGCAAGCGGCCGCCGGGCTGCTGATGGAAAAGGAGCTGGCGTATCTCGGCAACGCCATCACCAACCCAACGCGGCCGTTTGTGGCGATTCTGGGCGGCGCGAAGGTGTCTGACAAGATTGAAGTGGTCGAGAATCTGATGAAGATCGCCGACGCCATGCTGATCGGCGGGGGAATGGCCTATACGTTCCTCAAGGCGCAGAAATTGCCCATTGGAAAGTCGCTGGTCGAAAACGACAAGGTGGAGCTGGCCTTCCGGCTTCTGAGCGAAGCGAAGCAGCGCAACTTCCGCCTGCTGTTGCCCGTGGATCAGGTCCTCGGGGTGGAATGCAAGGCCGGCACAAATACAAAGGTTGCTTCCGTCGCGTCCACACCCCCCGAGTGGATGGGTCTGGACATCGGCCCGCAGACCGTGGCGGCATTTACGGCAGAGATCGCACGCGCAAAGACCATTGTTTGGAATGGCCCGATGGGCGTCTTCGAAGTGCCGGCATTCGCGCAGGGCACGCTGCAAATCGCCCAGGCCGTTGCCGCGGCTACATCCGCGGGCGCCACCTCGATTGTGGGAGGCGGCGACTCCGTAGCCGCCGTGCGTCAGTGCGGCCTCGCCGACAAGATTTCGCACATCTCCACCGGGGGCGGCGTGACGCTGGAATTCTTGGCCGGCCGCCGTCTTCCCGGCGTGGATGCGCTTACCGACAAAGCAAACAAATAAATCGCCATGCGCCGCCGCGTCATCGCCGGGAACTGGAAGATGTATAAAACGCAGGGAGAAGCCCGCGCGTTTATCGCCGCGCTGGCTCCTCTGGTGGCCCGGGCAAACCACTGCGATATTATTGCCGCGCCTCCCTTCACGGCTCTGGCCGCGGCGGTTGAGGCGGCTCGCGGAACATCCATCGCCATCTCCGCGCAGGACCTCCACTGGGAGAAGGAAGGCGCATTCACCGGCGAAATCTCCGCGCGAATGCTTGCGGAGGCCGGCTGCCGCTACGTGATTATCGGCCACTCCGAGCGCCGCCAGCTCTTCGGCGAGACCGACGCCTCGGTGAATAAGAAGATTCAGGCCGCCCTCGGCACCAGCCTCATCCCCATCGTTTGCGTGGGTGAAACGCTTCAGGAAAGAGAGTCCGGCCAGATGCAATCCGTGCTGCGCCGGCAGTTCAGCGACGGATTCGCCGCGTTGACCCCGGAACAGTTCTCGCGTATTCTGATTGCGTACGAGCCGGTGTGGGCGATTGGCACGGGGCGCACGGCTACGCCGGAGTTGGCTGCGGAAGCGCATCGTTTCCTGCGGGGTCTTGCCTCCACGGCGCTCTCTTCGGAACTGGCTTCCCGGCTGCGAATTCTTTACGGAGGAAGCGTCAAGCCCGAGAACGCCAGGGGATTGATGGCGCAGGAGGAGATTGACGGCGCGCTGGTGGGCGGCGCGAGCCTCGACGCCAAATCGTTTGCAGCCATCGTGAATTACTAGAGTACGGAGCCTCGAATGCCGAGTTGGATGAAGTGGTTCATTTCCTTGCTGATTGGCCTGGGCATCGTAGCCCTCGGCTGGTTTAAGTTCCCGTTCGTGTTGAACACCTTTTTTGTGCTGATCTGCTTTGTCCTGATCATCGTGGTGCTGCTTCAGAGCGGTTCGGCGGCAGATCTCGCGGGCGCCTTCGGCGGCGCGGGCAGCCAGACGGCGTTCAACCCGCGCGGCGCGGCCACCATTTTGTCCAAGGCCACCACGTGGTGCGCCATCATGTTCATGCTCACAGCCATGGTGCTGGTGCTGCGTCAGGATCGCGCGGAACCGCAGGGCAGCTCGATATTGCAGAAGTTCTCCAAGCCGGCGCCGCCCGCGCCGAAAACTCCGGCTCCCGTAACACAGACTCCGCCAGCGCAAACCCCGGCGCAGCAGCCTCCGGCTTCGCAACAGCAGCCGCAATCGCAGCAGCCGGCGCCGTCGTCATCGGCCCCAGCTTCGCCGCCCGCGCAGACGCCCCCGGCAAAGAAGCCCTAAGCGGACACTCTCTTGCCGGGTGCGGCGCTCCCGGTTACAATCCAATCTCTCACCTTCCTCGTGCGGAAGTGGCGGAACTGGCAGACGCACCATCTTGAGGGGGTGGCGCCGTAAGGCGTGAGGGTTCGAATCCCTCCTTCCGCACCAAGGTTTCACGTCGCCAAATTCTGCCGCGAGCAAGACCCGCTTCCCCATCCCGCCAATTTTTCTTCGGATTCCATCTTGAATTTTGGTTTCGGATGTATATGATGTAGTTCTTCAGGGGCAATTCATATCTCACCCTGGCCCGTCGCAGGCGATTCAGACTGGATCTTGCGCCGACGGAAGTATGTGGAGCGGAAGCGATGCGAAGAAGAAAAGCCTGTGCAGGTTCGACCACGCTGGCTGCCACGCTGGCCCTTCTGCTGGTGGCGCTGACCTTCATCACCGTCTATCTTTTCGTGACCAAGAAATGGTGGTTCCCGCCGGCCATCACGTCCTTCGGCCATGAAGTGGACGCGCAGTTCTTCCGCACCCTGATCATCACGGGCATCGTCTTCGTGGCTTCGCAGCTCGGGCTCGCCTACGCGGTTTTCCGCTTCCGCGACCACGGGCACAAAGCCAAGTACAGCGAAGGCAACCAGACCATGGAGGTTCTCTGGACGGGCGCGACGATTGTTCTGTTCGTCGGCTTAGGCATCATGGCGCGAAGCGCCTGGGCCGAGGTCCACTTTCGTCCCGCCTCGCCCGGCGCCATGCAAGTCGAAGTCACGGGCCAGCAATTTGCCTGGAACTTCCGCTATCCGGGACCGGACGGAAAATTTGGCCGCTTGAAACCCGAACTGGTCAACGCCTCCGGTGGGAATCCGCTGGGGCTCGACCCCAGCGATCCCGACGGCAAGGACGATGTGGTGGTGCCGGTCATGGCCGTGCCGGTAAACCGCGAGGTCGAACTCCTGCTCCGCTCGCAGGACGTGACTCACGCCTTTTTTGTCCGTGAGCTGCGCCTCAAGCAGGATACCGTTCCGGGAATGCTCATCCGCGTGCACTTCACCGCGACCGACACCGGCACGTACGAAATCCCCTGCGCGGAGCTTTGCGGACTGGGCCACTACCGCATGCACAGCACGCTGACGGTGATGAACGATGCCGATTTTCAGAAATGGCTCAAGGAGCAGGCGGCGGCAAATCAATGATCAGGAGCAAGCAATCTTGAGCAACGCGCAGCACAATTCCACGATAGACCTTCACCGAATCGAGGAGATGCTCGATGGCGACGCATGACGCCCACTCGGCGCCAACCGGATTCATTCGCAGGTACATCTTCAGCCTGGACCACAAGGTCATCGGCATACAGTATTGGTGCCTGGCCTTGTTCTCGGTGTTCCTCGGGATGGCCCTTTCGCTCCTGATGCGCATCCATCTGGCGTGGCCGAACCTGAAGATCCCCTTCACCGAGGGCGGCCAAATCACGCCCGAGCAGTACCTGGCGCTGCTCACCATGCACGGCTCGATCATGGTCTTCATGGTGCTCACGACGGCGCCGCAATCCGGATTTGGCAACTATATTCTGCCCATCCAGATTGGCGCCGCCGACATGGCCTTTCCGGTTCTGAACATGCTTTCGTTCTGGACCACGTTTCTTTCCCTCTGCGTGATGGGCGCTGCGTTTTTCGTTCCCGGGGGCGCGCCGATTTCCGGGTGGACCGGCTATCCGCCTCTCAGCGCGCTGGGAGAAATCGCCGGCCCGGGCCAGGGCGCCGGGCAGACACTGTGGGTCGTGGGCATCGCCATCTTCTGCGCCGCGTCCCTGATGGGCGCCCTCAATTTCATCACCACGGTCATTGATCTGCGCGCCAAGGGAATGAAGCTGATGCGCATGCCGCTGACCTGCTGGGCCTGGTTCGTCACCGCGATTCTCGGTCTGCTGGCCTTTGGCGTTCTGCTGGCAGCGTGCATTCTGCTGCTGCTCGACCGCACCGCGGGAACGAGCTTCTTCATTCCCGGCGGCCTGGTGGTCACCGACAAGATCATCAATCACAAGGGCGGCTCCCCGCTCCTCTGGCAGCACCTGTTCTGGTTCTTCGGCCATCCCGAGGTGTACATCGCCATTCTGCCCGGCATGGGCGTGGCCTCGCACGTCCTCTCGACCTTCTCGCGCAAGCCGGTGTTCGGTTATCGCGCCATGGTCTACGCGCTCTGCGGAATCGGTTTTCTCGGTTTTTGCGTGTGGGGCCACCACATGTTCGTCAGCGGCATGAGCCCCTATTCCGCGTTTGCGTTTTCGCTGCTGACTATGTCCATCGGCGTGCCCTCCGCCATCAAGACGTTCAACTGGCTGGGCACGCTCTGGGGCGGGAAGATTCAGTTCACCTGCGCGATGCTCTTTGCCATTGGATTCGTTTCCCTGTTTGTTTCCGGCGGGGTTTCCGGTTTGTTTCTGGCGCAGCCCTCGATTGACCTGTTCTTCCACGACACCTATTTCGTCGTCGCCCACTTCCACTTGATTATGGGCGTCGCGGCAATCTTCGGCATTTTCGCCGCGACCTATTTCTGGGCGCCGAAAATGTTCGGATGCCACCTGAGCGAGGGCCTCGGCAAAATCCATTTCTGGTTCACGTTTGTCGGCGTGTACGCCATCTTTATGCCGATGCATTGGCTGGGGATGCTGGGGCACCCCAGGCGCTACTCGAGCACCGAGGTCCTGACGCTATCGAACGCGGAATATACTTCGATTCACAACTTCATCTCCATCGCTGCGATGATCACCATCACGGCGCAGCTTCTCTTCCTCTTCAATTTCTTCTGGAGCCTGAAGAAAGGAAAGAAAGCCGGCATCAATCCGTGGAATGCGACCACGCTGGAATGGACCGTCCCTTCGCCGCCGCCGCATGACAATTTCGCGGGAAACATTCCCACCGTGAATCACGGCCCGTACGAGTTCAGCGTTCCGGGCGCGCCGAAGGACTTCATTCTCCAGTCGGAGGCCGAGGCTCCCGCGAAGAAACGCGGATAATCCATGCCCGCCCACACCGTCATTGACGACGTGTTCACCGTGGACGCCGGAAAAGGCGGCGGCACGGCTCCGCCCGCCGGCGGCGGCGATGATGAGGGCCGGGGCGCGGGACACACCCCGGTTTCTTCCCGCCGTTATTTCACGGGGATTTCTCTCGGCCTCGCCGCCATCCTGATGTTCTTCATGGCGCTCACCAGCGCCTACATCGTGCGCAAAGGCTTCGGCGGAGATTGGCAAGCCTTGCGTCTGCCTCCGATTCTTCTGCTGAATACCGCATTGCTCCTGTTTAGCAGCTTGACGATTGAAATCGCGCGCCGCCATGCCGCTGACGCGCGGCTCGATTCCTTCCGCCGCTGGTGGAGCGCGACAACTGTGTTGGGCCTGGCGTTTCTGGCAGGCCAGATCATCGCCTGGCGGCAACTCGCCGCTGCCGGCGTGTTCCTTCGGACCAATCCCGCCAGCAGCTTTTTCTATACGCTCACGGCGGCCCACGGAGCGCACCTGGCAGGCGGCATTCTCGCGCTGCTCTACGTCGCGTTCCGCGCCTGGGAGCGCGCCAAGATCACGCGTTCGGCGGCCGCGGAAATCGCTTCGATTTACTGGCACTTCATGGATGGGCTGTGGATCTTCTTGCTCTTACTCTTGTACCTGGGACGGTGAACCGTGCACGACTCGAAGTTTGATGCGTCGGCAGCTTCCACATGGGGCGGAGGCGCTTCGCCCTTTGCCATGGGCTCGAAGAAGCTGGGCATGTGGCTGTTCATTGTGTCGGACTCGCTGACCTTTTCCGTGCTGCTGTTCACCTACAGCTATCTACGCCTGGCCAATCGCGACTGGCCCCGGCCGTTTCCGTTCAGCCCGTCCATCATTTTCTCGACAATCATGACTGTCGTCCTGCTGGCCAGCAG
>WNGH01000516.1_pt1 | contig 33632 bp, 22 predicted proteins | sample 5400631 | NCBI WGS metagenome assembly WNGH01 (sample SAMN13153373, study PRJNA577476) | soil metagenome | isolation source: 115 cm soil or saprolite under Garry oak tree replicate 1 | place: USA:California | collected 2016-06-15
TGACCAACGATCCCCGCCTCACGCGCCTCGGACGCTTCCTCAGGAAGACCAGTCTCGACGAGCTCCCACAGTTCCTCAATGTGTTCCGTGGTGAGATGTCGATGGTCGGGCCACGCCCTCCGGTTCCTTACGAGCTCGAGGCCTACGACCTCTGGCACCGGCGACGCTTGCTGGAAGTGAAGCCAGGAATCACCGGCCTCTGGCAGGTGAACGGCCGAAGTAGAGTGCCGTTCGACGACATGGTGCGTCTCGATCTCCGATACGCGACGACGTGGTCGCTCTGGCTGGATATCAAAATCCTTCTGCGGACGCCCCACGCCGTCTTTTCCGGTGACGGTGCGTACTAGATGCCATGATTCGCATTGGCGTCATCGGCTACGGTTATTGGGGCCCGAACATCGTCAGAAACCTGCGCACCGTCGAAGGCTGCGAGCTTGCGGCAGTCTGTGATCGGAGTCCGGCCGCACTCAAGCGTGTCGCCGAGGCCTATCCCGACCTGGCCATCACCGCAGACTCTTCCGAACTCATGGTATCCCCCAAGATCGATGCGATTGCGGTGGCCACCCCCGTCTCCACGCATTTCGCACTGGCGAAGGCGGCCCTGCAAAACGGGAAGCACGTCTTCGTCGAAAAGCCCTTCACCTCCACCACCCACCAGGCGGAGGAGCTGATCGAGCTGGCCGAGCGGAAGAAGCTCACCATCATGGTGGACCACACCTTTCTCTTCACCGGCGCCGTCCGAAAGATCCGCGAGCTCCTCGACGATGGCGTCCTCGGCGATCTCTATTACTACGACTCCACGCGCGTCAACCTGGGGCTGTTCCAGCACGACGTCAGCGTCGTCTGGGATCTGGCACCGCACGATCTGGCGATCATGGATTTCCTCATCCGGGCGAAGCCCGACGCGGTGATCGCGACCGGCGAAACCCACTTGAATGGTCTCGTGGATGTCGCGTATCTCACGATCTATTTCCCGGGAAACACGATCGCCCACATCAACGTCAACTGGCTGTCGCCCGTCAAGATCAGGACAACGCTCATCGGCGGTGAGAAGAAGATGCTGGTCTGGAACGACCTCGAGGCCGACGAAAAGATCAAGGTCTACGACAAGGGCGTCCAGGTCCAGAACGGCCACGGTCTCTACGACCTGCTGGTGAGCTATCGCGCGGGCGACATGTGGGCCCCACGCGTGGAGCAGTCCGAAGCGCTCAAGGTCGAGCTCGATTATTTCATCGACTGTGTCACGAAGAACCAGACGCCAGTGAATGACGGCGTGGCCGGCTGTCGCGTCGTGCGACTTCTCGAGGCGGCCGACCAGTCGCTGAGCGCGAGGGGCAAGGCGATCCAGCTATGAACGACTATCAGTGCGTCGCTCCCGACGTGAGGCTGGGCAAGGGCGTCAAGTTGGGCAAATTCGTCAATCTCTACGGCTGCGAAGTCGGCGACAACACGAAGATCGGTCCTTTCGTGGAGATTCAGAGGAACGCGAAGATCGGCAGGAACTGCAAGATCTCGAGCCACACCTTCATCTGCGAAGGCGTGACCATCGAGGACAATGTCTTCATTGGGCATGGCGTGACGTTCATCAACGACACCTATCCGCGCGCCACCACCCCGCGCGGTGAGTTGCAGACGGAAAACGACTGGCACGTCGAGCCTACCCTCGTGAGGACGGGCGCCTCCGTCGGCTCCGGCTCCACCATCCTCGCCAACCTCACGATCGGCGCGAATTCCCTGATCGGGGCGGGGAGCGTGGTGACCCGCGACGTTCCGGCCAACGCGATTGTGGCGGGATATCCTGCGCGCCTCCTGCGGTCGCTCGCCGGCGACACACGAGCTCTCCGATGATCACCGGCGAACAGATCCCGCTGGTGGACTTGGTGACTCCGCATCAGGAGCTGGAAGAGGAACTCGTCTCGGTCTTCAAGGCAGCCCTGAAGACTGCGAGGTTCATCGGTGGACCGATGGTGGAGGCCTTCGAGCGAGAGTTCGCGGAGTTTTGCGACGCGCGGCACTGCGTCGGCGTGGGGAGCGGCACCGACGCTTTGCGCTTTGCGCTAATCGCCGGCGGCGTCCAACCGGGCGACACCGTGGTCACCGTTCCGAACACCTTTATCGCCACCACGGAAGCGATCTCCCAGGCCGGCGCGCGACCCGACTTCGTGGACGTCGACGACCGCACCTACACGATGGATCCGGAGAAGCTGCGTTCCTATCTCGAGATCGGGTGCACACGGGACGTGAAAACCAACCAGGCGGTGAGCAAGCGCACTGGCGGCCCGGTGACGGCAGTCATTCCCGTGCACTTGTACGGGCAGATGGCTGACATGGATCCTATCCTCGATCTCGCGGCCCAGTACAACCTCATCGTTGTCGAAGATGCCTGCCAGGCGCACGGCGCGGAGTACCTCTCGAAGAGAGGGAACGGCTGGCGCAAGGCCGGGTCGATGGGTCATGCCGCGGCATTCAGCTTCTATCCGGGGAAGAATCTGGGCGCGTGCGGCGAGGCGGGCGCCATCACGACCGACGACGAGCAACTCGCGCGGCGCTGCCAGATGCTGCGCGACCACGGCCAATCGAGAAAATACTTCCACGACCTCGAGGGCTACAACGGCCGGCTCGACGCCATCCAGGCGGGTCTCTTGCGGGTGAAGCTTCGTCATCTGGCGAAGTGGAACGAGCAGCGGCGAGAGCGAGCACGTGACTACGACGAGCTCTTCGCCAATGCCGAGGGGGCGGTCGTCCTCCCACACGTCCCGATCTGGTCGCGACCGGTCTACCACCTCTATGTGGTGCGGGTCTCGGATCGGGAACAGCTCCAGATGGGCCTGACCGCCGCAGGCATCGGAACGGGCATCCACTACCCGGTTCCACTCCATCTCTCGAAGCCTTACGAGGCTCTGAGGCTCCGTCCCGGTGACTTCCCAGTCGCCGAGCAGGCAGCCTCACAGGTGCTTTCGCTCCCGATGTTTCCCGGGCTCTCTCCTGAGCGGCAGCGCCTCATAGTGACCAAGGTCCTCCAGTCGATCGCTGTCAGGGAGACCGGCGCGCTCAGGTAGCGGAACGGATGCTTGGTGTCCTGCCACGACACATCGGGCGTCCCACATCGAGAACGCAGTGCGAGCCCGGACTATTGGAGCCGGAGGATCCGTGAAGCTTGTTTCCATTGTAGGGGCGCGACCCCAGTTCATCAAGGCGGCTGCAGTAAGCCGTCGCGTGAGAGAGCGACATCAGGAGATATTGGTACATACGGGCCAACATTACGACTACGAAATGTCCGGCATCTTCTTCGATGGGCTCGACATACCGCCGCCGCGGGTGAATCTGGGTGTCGGGTCCGGTTCGCATGGCACTCAAACCGGCGCCATGCTCAAAGGAATTGAAGATGTCTTGCTTCTCGAACGTCCGGATTGGCTCCTGATCTATGGCGATACGAACTCTACGCTCGCCGGCGCTCTAGCAGCCTCAAAGTTGTCCGTGCCAGTCGCCCACATCGAAGCTGGACTACGAAGCTTCAACCGCCGCATGCCGGAGGAGATCAACCGTGTGGTGGCGGATCATCTCTCGAACATGCTGCTCTGCCCGAGCGACACGGCGATCACTAACTTGGCCGCCGAGGGCCTGTCGCGAAACGTTCATCTCGTCGGCGATGTCATGCTGGACGTCCTGACCTGGGCAAGGCAGCACGCTGACGCGAACCCGCCGGCGATCCTGGGGCGACTCCGATTGCGGCAGAAATCGTACTTGCTTGCCACCGTGCACCGCAGTGAAAACACGGACGATTGGGCGCGCCTTTTGCAGATTCTAACCGCATTCAACGCGCTGGACGAGCCGGTCGTCTTCCCTATTCATCCTCGCGCACGTCGCATCATCACGGGGGCGGATTGGCGGCCAGAACCTCACGTCCAGCTGATCGATCCTGTCGGCTACCTCGATATGGTGACTCTGGCGGGTTCCGCCAGACTCGTTCTCACGGACTCCGGCGGATTACAGAAGGAGGCCTATTGGATGGGAGTCCCTTGCCTCACACTGCGAGACGAAACTGAATGGGTCGAGACCGTTCAGACCGGCTGGAATATCTTGGTCGGATCTGACTCCGAGAAGATTATCCAGGCGACGCACTCATTTGCGCCAGCGGATCCGCGGCCGGGCCTTTACGGAGACGGTCACGCAGCCGCAAGGTGTGTTGAGCTATTGGGGTGACCTCGATGAACAGCGATTTAGCCCGAACGTCCAAGATCAACGTCGCTGTTGTTGGAATTGGTTACTGGGGCAAGAACCTCGTCCGAAACTTTCACGAGCTTGGCGCCTTGGCAATGCTCTGTGATGGCGAAAGATCTGTCGAGGAGCGCTGCGGAAACGAATACAAGAGTGTAAGATTCTGCGGGGATTTCAGCGTCGTCCTTAGCGATCCGTCTATTTCCGCCATCGCCCTGGCCACGCCGGCCACTACCCACTACGAAATGGCTAAGGCGGCTCTCGAAGCCGGAAAGGACGTTTTCGTCGAGAAGCCGCTCGCCATTGACGTAAAGCAGGGCGAGGACCTCGTCAACCTGGCCGCCGCACAGCACAGAGTCCTTATGGTTGGGCATATTCTCAGGTATCATCCGGCGATCCTGAAATTGCAGCAATTGATTCAGGACGGGGCACTCGGACAGATCAACTACCTGTATTCCAACCGTCTGAACATCGGGAAGATCCGTACCGAGGAGAATATTCTCTGGAGCTTTGCGCCGCATGACATCTCGGTGATCCTGTCACTCCTGAACGAGATGCCGAATCGTGTCTTCTGCCAGGGCGGCGCCTATCTCAATCGTCAGATCTTTGACGTCACCCTGAGCCAATTCGATTTCCCTAGCGGGGTTCAAGCCCACATCTTCGTGAGCTGGCTGCACCCGGTCAAAGAGCAACGGCTCGTCGTCGTCGGTTCGGAAAAGATGGCCGTCTTCGATGACACCGCTGAAGACAAACTCGTCTTGTATCCTCACAAAGTAAAATGGCAAAATCGGGTCCCGACGGCGGTCAAAGCGAACGGCGAAATCGTGAAGCTGGAGAATCGAGAGCCGCTAAGGGCGGAATGCCAACACTTCCTCGACTGTGTAGAGTCCAGGACCTCTCCCGTGAGCGACGGAGCAGAAGGCCTACGGGTCTTGCGAGTTTTGGATGCCTGCCAGCGTTCGCTGCTCAGCGGGGGGGTCGCGGTGGAACCCTCCGGTTCGCTGAGCGAGAAGGAACGACCTCCTTACTTCGTCCACGAGTCTGCCTATGTTGACGACGGGGCTCAGGTCGGTGCGGGCACAAAGATCTGGCATTTCTCTCACATCATGAAGGGCGCACGGATCGGCGAACGTTCCATCATAGGGCAAAACGTCAATGTTGACGGTGGGGCGATCGTCGGAAGCAATGTCAAGATCCAAAACAATGTTTCGGTCTACGCGGGCGTGGTGATTGAGGATGATGTCTTTCTTGGACCTTCGTGTGTCCTGACGAATGTCAGTAATCCTCGCGCCGAGGTGAATAGGCATTCGTTGTATGAGATCACCCGTTTGAAGCGCGGTTGTACCGTTGGAGCCAACGCCACGATTGTCTGCGGTATCACCATCGGACGCTATGCGTTTGTCGGTGCGGGTTCGGTTGTCACCAAGAGCGTGCCGGACTTTGCGTTGGTCGTTGGCAATCCCGCTCGCCACATCGGATGGATGAGTCGGCACGGCCACCGCCTCGACTCGGTTGACTCCCATGGCGTGATGCGCTGCCCCGAAAGTGGCTACCGCTATCAGCAAACCGATGCTGGCGTTCTTCGCTGCCTCGACTTGGACGAGGAAGCTCCATTACCCCCGGCGCTGCGCAATGGAATGAAGGCCTACAGGCAATTGAAAGAAGAAGCCAAGCGATGAATGTTCCCCTGCTCGATCTCAAGGCGCAGTACCGGGCGATCAAGTCCGATGTCGACGCAGCTGTTGCCGAAGTGATGGACTCTCAGCACTTCATTCTGGGGCCGAAGGTGGAACAGTGCGAGAAGGCGATCGCCCGATACTCGCACTGCTCACACGCGGTGGGGGTGTCGTCGGGCACCGATGCCTTGCTGGCCTGCTTGATGGCCGAAAACATCGGTCCGGGAGACGAGGTCATCACTACGCCCTACACGTTCTTCGCCACGGCGGGCGCGATCGCGCGCGTAGGGGCAACCCCCGTTTTCGTAGACATTGATCCAGTCACCTACAATCTCGACCCGTCCCTTCTCCAGTCAAAGGTCACGACCAAGACCCGCGCAATCATACCTGTCCACCTCTATGGCCAGATGGCCAACCTGGATGCCGTGATGTCGGTAGCTGAAAGGCACGGCCTCGTTGTCATCGAAGACGCCGCGCAGGCGGTCGGCGCCGAGCACAAGGGCGGTCGCGCGGGCAGTATCGGACACTACGGCTGTCTTTCGTTCTTTCCCTCAAAGAATCTTGGTGCCGCGGGGGACGGTGGAATGGTCCTCACGAATGATGCGCAGCGTGCCGAGAAGCTCATGTGCCTTCGCGCTCATGGCTCCAAACCTAAATACCATCACAAGTTCATCGGAGGGAACTTTCGGCTCGACGCTCTTCAGGCGGCAGTTGTCTCTGCGAAGCTCCCGTACTTGGATGAATGGACGGCCGCGCGGCAGCGTAACGCCGAACGCTATACTCACCTGTTCGCCGCCTCCGGACTGGACATCGCTGATAGTGCTGAGCTCTACGCTAGCAGTCTCCAGTCAACTGTGGCAGGCCTCCGTCGATCTGCGGACCGACCACCCCACGTTGTCCTTCCGAGAGTCGTGACGGATCGCCACATCTTCAACCAATACGTGATCCGCGCTTCGCGCCGGGACCAAATGAGGGCGGCTCTCGCAGCAAAGGGCGTGGCCACCGAGATCTACTATCCTGTGCCGCTCCACCTTCAGGAATGCTTCTCATACTTGAGGCACAAAGCCGGTGCGTTTCCCGAAAGCGAGTCCGCGGCGAACGAAACGCTCGCCTTACCCATTTATCCTGAACTCACCGAACAGCAAGCATGCTATGTTGTCTCCTGCATCCAGGATTTCTTCCGCGCGACTGCCTGACGTCGGCCGAGGGCGTTGTTTGTCCGTGATCCCCGTTGATCGAAACCTGGCGTCAAAATGATTGGCGTGATCGCGCAAGCGGCTGAACGAGGTGTTGTTGAAGAGTTCTTCCAGCTCTTCAAGACGCCATGGGAGTTCTATCGTGAGGGCCGCTCATACGATGTGGTGGTTGTCACGGCTGACGAAGTTCCAGATGTGGACGCGAAGCTCGTGCTCGTCTACGGAGCAGAGCTCAAACGCCGCGACCCGGTCGCGACGACGCTCACCGCGCTTTCTGAAGGGCGAAATGTCCTTATCGACTACCAGGGGAGTCGCGTTCCTGTGTACGGCGCGGTGCGAGTCTTCGAGAAGGGCGAAGGCGGTATTCCTTGTATTACCGCGGACGCCGGCATTGTCGGCGTCAAGGTCCCTTCATCCGACTGCACGATGTTGCGTCTGGGATACAGCTTGTTTCGAGAGGTTGAGTACCTTCTGTCGGTCGGTCAGCCGCCCGAGAACGCTCATACCCCGACACTTGACATGCACATCATGATGCTCCGCGATTGGATCCTGGACGCGGGGATTACTCTCTTGGAAATCCCCCCGTCTCCTTCGGGGCATCGGTTCGCAGTCTGTCTCACGCACGACGTCGATTTCCTCAGGATACGCGATCACAAGTTCGATCACACGATGTGGGGATTTCTTTACCGGTCCACCGTCGGCGCGGTCTGTAATTTCCTCAGGCGCAGGATCTCGTGGCGGCGCCTTGTGAGGAGTTGGTGCGCTGCCGCCTCTCTCCCTCTCGTGCATTTGGGCTGGGCGAAAGATTTCTGGCTCCCGTTCGACTGGTATTTGCAGGTCGAGAAGAATCTGCCGTCCACGTACTTCTTAATCCCGTTCAAGCATCACGCCGGCGACAGGGCCGCCGGGAGGCATGCGAAAAGGCGGGCGACCTCCTACGACATTAGCGACATTCCCGAATGGACGGCGACACTCATTCGAGAGGCGCGTGAACTGGCGGTTCACGGCATCGATTCTTGGCACAGCCGTGACAGAGGACGAGAGGAATTGAGGGCGATCGAAACAGCCACAGGACGATCCGACATTGGCGTGCGAATGCATTGGTTGTGGAATAACGAAAACACCTTCCGGGAGTTGGAAGAGGCGGGTTATGCTTACGATTCGACGGTAGGTTATAACGAAACGATAGGCTACCGTGCCGGAACGACTCAGGCGTATCGTCCACTCGGCACACGAAGGCTGCTGGAGCTTCCATTACACGTTCAAGATGGTGCGATGTTTTATCGCCAGAGGCTCGATCTGACCGAGCCCGAGGCCTGGAGACGCTGCGCGACCCTCATTGGCAACGCAAACACGTTTGGCGGCGTGCTGACGATCCTCTGGCATGACCGAAGTCATGGGCCCGAACGGTTCTGGGGAGACTTCTATGCCCGGCTGTTGGGAGAGTTGAAGTCCCTTGACCCGTGGTTCGCCACCGGCGGCCAGGTGACCAATTGGTTTCGGCAACGGCGCGAGGTCGTCTTTGAATATCCGTCCGCTCATGGACCGGACCATCTACACGTACGATACCGCGGTGAGAGAGTCGACCCTCCCTTGACCCTGAGAGTGCACTGTCCGAAGGGTCCCGCGGAGGAATGCCATCCCGTATCCGGACAGGCCTGCCGGACCACGGATATTCCTTGGACTGGGGAGTCAGAAGTTGAATTCGCGCAGCTGCTCCGAGAAGTCTCCAACCCACCGGCGCAAACCCATTTGGCGCTCCCTTCGTATCCCTGACATCGGGCGCCCACTCCACTGAGCCAATGAAATCTGTTTGCATACTCCTACAAAACAGTTATGAGATTGATCTCCGAGTCCGGCGCAAGGCGGAAGCGTTGGTATCTGCCGGCTACCATGTGGACGTCCTTGCTCTGCGGTCTTCCTACTCGACGGCACGGAACTACAGTTTACGTGGAGTGAATGTGTACACGCTTTCGCTCGGACGAAAGCGGGGCTCTTTGGCGCGCTACGCCGTTGAGTACCTGACCTTTTTTCTCTGGGCTTTATGCAAACTGTCGTCCCTGATGGAGAAGCGACATTACGTGGTCGTCGACGTGAATAATCTTCCCGACTTTCTCGTTTTTGCGGGCGCCTATGCCAAATGGAGAGGCGCGAGGATTGTTTTCGACATGCACGAGATTGCTCCTGAGTTCTATGCTTCGAAATACTCGGCTCGCGAGAATTCAATACCAGTGCGTGTCCTCAGATACCTGGAAAGAATGAGCCTGAACTTTGCCGACCGGGTCGTCACCATTAATGAACCGATTCAAAACCTCCTCGTGAACCGTGGCTTGCCTAAATGGAAGTCCACGATAATCATGAACTCGGTCGACGAAGCGTTGTTCACTCCGTGGCTGGATGCGTCCGCTTCTGCTCCCGTTTCTCTCAGCCCACCCGATTTCGTGATGATGTATCACGGCACACTCACTCATCTCTACGGCCTGGACATTGCGCTTGAAGCCTTTGGGATGGTGCATCACCAGATGCGCGGCGCGCAGTTTTGGATTTTGGGGGAAGGGCCCGCAAAGGCGTCTCTCGAAAGGCTGGCGGGCCAGCTTGGCTTGAGCTCGAAGGTGAGATTCCTTGGCGCTGTCCTTCCCGACGAGATCCCGCGTTGGTTGAAACAGTGCGATACGGGAGTGTTGGCAACACGTCAGGACGCATTCCTCGACCTGTCCTTTTCAGGCAAGCTCTCGGAGTACATCATCATGAAGAAAGCTGTCATTTGTGCGCGGCTCAAAACGATTCGGCACTACTTCAGCGAAGAAGCACTCGCGTTCTTCGAGCCGAACAATCCGTCCGATCTGGCGCAACAAATGCTCCGCATGGCTGCGGACACGAATCTTCGTATCCGCCTCGCCGAACAGGCGCGACGCGAGTATGTGCCGATACGTTGGGAAGTGATGAAAGACAGGTACCTGAACCTGATCGAAGAGGTCACGGGACATCGTGCGGCAGAGGCACGAGACGGCCACACTTGCTCACCCGTTTGATCATGCGTGCCGGGTTCCACCGCCAGCCCGATGAGTGGCCATGAGGGAGCCAAACACCGCGCCTTCGCTTGGCGGGCGCACCCCGTCGGCGATCAGCCCGCCCGTCGGAATAGCCCGAGCTACAGCTCCTTCTGTCATGCACGCTAGTCCACGCCTGCGCATCGTCTTTTTGGCTGCAGACGACGAGTTCGCGGGCGAGATGCAGCGGTTTCTGTATGCTCGCCATCCCGACTGGATTGTAGGATCGGTCATCTCGTCTCATCCGATCTATAAACGCTCAAGAATCGGTGCTCTGCTGTTCGTTCTGCGGCGCTCCGGCTTCATCTTCCTGAGTGAGATGCTCCGCATCCGCCTGACGGGAGGCCTGCTCTACAGCAAGAAGAGGGTCTTTCCGTCGCGCCTCGCCCGATCCCATAATGTCGACGTCCTCGTCAGTTCGAACATTAACGACGGGCGCAGCGTCGCCATACTGCACGCCTGGCGTCCAGATTTAATCATTTCGACAAACTTTAGTCATTACATAGGTAAAACCGTGCGCGAGTCGATCGCCAGATACGGATGCTGGAATTTGCACAAGTCTCTGCTGCCCCATTACCGGGGGATGGCACCGAGCTTTCATGCTCTCTTGGAGGGAGCAACGACGGTCGGCGCGACGCTGCACGTTGTGGCGAAGGAGCTTGATGTCGGTGACGTGTTGAGCCAGGCCGAGGTGTGCGTGTCCAATACGGATAGCGTCTACTCTTTGAATCGCAGAACTGCCGTCGCCGGCGGAAGACTCCTGGCTGCGTTCTTGGAGAGCTACGACCCGACGTCAATCAAAGCGACCCCACAATCAGGCAATGGGCGGCCGAATTACACTTATCCCACTCGTGCGGAGGTCAAGCGGTTCCGCCGAATGGGTCCGAAGTTCTATGCGTATGGGTCTGAATGAGCTCGACAGCGAAGGCACCGCGAAGCCGAAAGAAGCCGGCGCTTCCATGATGCGCGCGTTTCTTGCGCATACAAAGTGCCCGCCTTCCTCTGTCGAGCGGTTCACACCCCCAGCCACGTCGGGGCCGGCGGGCTTCTTTGAGTTTGCCGGCCTCCGGCTGTACGGTCGGGTCAGTGCAGGTTCGGTCTCGCCTACCTGGAGCGAGGACCTGCCGACTATTGACTCCGACGTCTCGGTGACAAGCACGTCGGTCACCTTGCCGTTCAACCCGACTGAAATCATCGATGGGCTCCGCCTCGAAAAGTACGTAACCGCTGTCAACTCACAAATCTCGTACATATCCGGTGGCACGTCGAGGTCCCGACGTCTTTACTATGCCCTCCGACCCCTGTTGCCTGTTGCCGTGCGCAGGATCCTGCAGCGGGTCGTCCTGCAGGACTGGGCAACCATACCGTTCCCGACCTGGCCAGTGGATACTACCGTCGAGGATCTCATCAACCGGTTATGGGTCCTCGCATTGAAAGCCTCCGGCGAGGAGTGCCTTCCATTCATTTGGTATTGGCCGAAGGGCTTTGATGCGTGCGCGATCATGACCCACGACGTGGAGACAGCTGCGGGCCAAGAGCTGTGCTACAAGATACTCGAACTCGAGAGGGAACATGGAATCAGGTCGTCCTTTGAATTGGTTCCCGAGGTCAGATACAAGATTTCGGACAGCGTGGTCAACGCGATCCGCGATGCAGGCTGCGAGATTTGCATACACGGATTGAATCATGACGGGAGGTTGTTCAGCTCCGAACAGGAGTTCCGCACGCGAGCCAGAAAGATTAACCAATATGCGGACAAACTCGGAGCCAACGGCTTTAGATCGCCCGTGATGTATCGGAACCCGAGTTGGTATGACGCCTTCCAATTCTCCTACGACATGTCAGTGCCAAACGTTGCCCACTTAGATCCACAGCGCGGCGGTTGTTGCACAGTCCTCCCGTTCTTTATTGGCGACATTGTGGAGCTACCGCTGACCACAAGTCAGGACTACACCATTTACAACATTCTGGGGACGAACGCGCTCGAGCTATGGCGCCAGCAGATGGACACGATCGTAGAGAAGCACGGCCTGGTGAGCTTTCTTGTGCATCCCGACTACACGGTCGGTCGGGAAAGGCAAGCCCAATACGGCGAGCTCCTGGGATTGATCAAGAGATTCAGCGCCCAGCGGAAGCTGTGGATGGCACTGCCGGGTGACGTGGATCGATGGTGGAGACAGCGAGACAATATGATGCTTTCGCGGATTGGTGGTAAGTGGACCATCAGAGGAGATGGCTCGGACCGGGCGGTGATAGCCTACGCACGAATGGAGAACGAAACCGTAAGGTTCGTCAGAGACTGTTAGGGATCTTCGATCCATGCATGACAGATTACCTCGCTATGTACTCATTTCCCCCGCGAGAAATGAAGCGCTTTATATCTCAAAGACAATCGAGTCAGTAATCGCACAAACCGTCCACCCCGTCAGATGGGTCATCGTCAGCGATGGTTCCACTGACGGTACCGACGACGTGGTCATGAAGTACGCCGCCCAACACGATTGGATCGAGCTCGTGAGACAGCCCGAGCGCGCGGAGCGACATTTTGCTGGTAAGGTCAACGCTTTCAATGCCGGATACGCCAGGGTGAAAGATTTGGACTACGAGGTCATTGGTAACCTGGATGCCGACATCTCCTTTGAGAAAGACTACTGCGCGTTCCTCGTGAGCAAGTTCGGCGAGAACCCCCGATTAGGAGTTGCTGGCACGCCCCGCAAGGAGGGCTCGAAGCCGATGTACGACTATCGGTTCACGAGCATTGAGGATGTCTCGGGCGCGTGCCAGATGTTCCGAAAGGAATGCTTCGAATCGATTGGCGGTTATCGGGCGGTGAGATCTGGAGGGATCGATTACATCGCAGTCCTCAGTGCCCGTGCAAAAGGCTGGCACACCCGGACATTCACCGAGAAATCCTGCCTGCATCATCGAAAGACGGGAAGTGCCCACCACACGGGCCTGCGCGCGAGCTTGCACACCGGGCAGATGGATTACCTTCTCGGCAGCCATCCTGGCTGGGAGCTCTTTCGAAGCCTATATCAGATGAGGAACCCACCGTATATCGTTGGTGGCGTCCTCGTTCTCGGTGGATACTTGTGGAGCTTCGCCCGCCGTGTCGAGAGAACGATACCCGACGAACTAATGTGGCTGCGTCGACGCGAGCAGATGGAGCGACTCAGAGAGCTTGCCCGCAAAGTGATTGCCAGGCTCGCCCACCGGGCCGCCCGGCTTGCCGGCCGTTCCGCGCGGCCGGTGTTCTGAGTCCGACTCGGCCGCGATGACAAAAACACCAAAGCACATCGATGTGTGCATTTGTACCTACCGACGACCTGATTTGCTCAGCCACTTGCTGGAGGAGCTCGGCCGTCAGGAGACTGGCGGGTTATTTACGTATTCGGTCGTCGTTGCCGATAACGATGAGCACCGGTCCGCGGAGAAAGTAGTCACGCACTTCGCGGCCGCGTCGTCCATCCCGGTCAGCTACTGCGTAGAGCCGCGCCAGAACATTGCGTTGGCGCGGAATAAGGCCATCGAGAACACGAGCGGTGACTTTGTCGCCTTCATCGACGACGACGAGTCTCCGACGCGGCAGTGGCTGCTGACCCTGTTCAAGGCCTGCGACGATTTCGGCGTGGACGGTGTGCTCGGGCCTGTGAAACCGCTCTTCCACGGGGCGCCGCCGCAATGGCTAGTCAAGGGCAAGTTCTACGAACGGCCAACCTATCCGACGGGATTCGTTATTGACTGGCGGAAAGGGCGGACCGGGAACGTGCTCCTGAAGAGCCGTGTGTTTACGACAGGCGCTCAACCCTTCACACCGAGTTTTCTTACCGGGGAGGACCAGGACTTTTTCAGAAGAATGATTGCCAGGGGGCACGTCTTCGTCTGGTGCAATGAGGCTGTGGCGTACGAGACTGTTCCCCCGGTCCGTTGGAAACGTACGTTCATGCTCAGAAGGGCATTGCTCCGGGGGAAAATCTCACTGCTCTATCCGACGTTCGGCGTGTCCGACATCGCCAAGTCAATCATCGCCGTACCAGCATACATCGGAGCCTTGCCGTTCGCGTTGGCCTGGGGGCACCACAGATTTATGACGTGTTTGGTGAAGCTCTTTGAGCATCTCGGCCGACTCCTCGCACTCCTGGGCATCAACCCGATCAGGGAGCCTTACGTAACCGATTAGCGGCGCAATATGGAACCGATGGATAGCAAGGATTTCATAGTCGGACCGGACGATCCGATCCTGGTGACGGGGGCGAGCGGGTTCATTGGATCCAGGGTCGTAGAGGCTTTGCTGCATCGTGGCTTCCGCAACTTGCGCTGTTTCGTCAGACCCTCCAGTCGATCGTCTCGGATCGAAGCTCTCAATGCGTACGGGCGTGACGGGGCCCGAATTGACCTGGTCGAAGGCGATCTGCTGTGCCCCGAAGACTGCACCCGTGCGAGCAAAGATGTGATGGTCGTCTTTCACTTGGCCGCAGGCACAGGCGAGGCGTCCTTTCCCGATGCCTTCATGAATTCGGTCGTCACAACGCGGAATCTCCTCGACGCATGCCTTCAGCACCGATGCCTGAGCAGATTTGTCAACATCAGTTCGTTCGCGGTGTACACCAACATCCGGGCACCCCGCTGGAGGCTCTTGGACGAGTCGTGCCCGATTGAAGGGCGTCCAGAGCTTCGGGGGGATGCCTATTGCTTCGCAAAGGTCAAGCAGGAGCAGATCCTCACCGACTATGGTAAGAGGCTCGGGATCCCATACGTCATTGTCAGGCCGGGGTCTGTCTACGGGCCTGGTCATGACGGCATCCCCGGCCGTGTTGGGATCAACACGTTTGGGGTCTTTCTGCATCTTGGCGGCTTCAACACCATACCCTTCACCTACGTGAACAACTGCGCAGAGGCGATTGTGCTGGCGGGATTGAAGAAGGGAGTCGATGGCGAGGCGTTCAACGTCGTCGACGACGATCTTCCCTCGAGCCGGCGGTTCCTACGGCTTTACAAAGAGAACGTGAGACGCTTCACGTCGATCTATGTTCCACACGCTGTGAGTTATGCGCTCTGCTATTTGTGGGAGAAATATTCCAGTCGGTCACAGGGACAGCTACCGCCGGTGTTTAATCGCAGAAGATGGCACTCCCAATGGAAGAAGACGCGCTACAGCAATGAAAAGGTCAAGGCACGGCTCGGCTGGACCCCACAGGTGCCTACCGCCGAGGGGCTCAGACGCTATTTCCAGAGCTGCGTCGACATGGGCCGGCATGCTTAAAGTCGCCATCGTAGGATGCGGCAAGATCGCTGACGCTCACGCGGCCCAGATCCAGCGCCTCGAGGGGTGCGAAATCGTTGGCGTCTATGACCGGGAGCCGCTGATGGCAAAGCAGTTCTACGAGAGGTTCTCGGTCAAACGGTATTTCGACGATCTGACGGGACTCCTGAGCGACGCTAGGCCGGACGTTGTTCACGTGACGACGCCGCCTCAAAGCCATTTCGCGATTGCCAGATTTTGTTTGGAACGTGGTTGCCATGTGTATGTGGAGAAGCCCTTCACCGTCGATGAAGCGGAGGCCCAGAGCCTCGTGGAACTCGCAACCGAAAGAAGGCTGAAGCTGACAGTGGGACATGATGACCAATTCAGCCATGTGGCGCGACGCATGCGAGCGCTTGTCCAAAGCGGGTATCTCGGGGGGCCGCCCGTGCACATGGAGAGCCATTACTGTTATGACCTTGGGCGAGACGGGTATGCGCGAACCCTTCTTGCTGACAGGCGTCATTGGGTCCGTAACCTGCCGGGGAAATTATTGCATAACGTCATTAGCCACGGACTTGCGAGGATCGCGGAGTTTCTAACAAGCGACTCGCCTCAGGTGATCGCTTACGGATTCGTCAGTCCCTTTCTCAAGCGACTGAACGAAGATGCCATCGTGGATGAACTCAGGGTCATCATCGCTGAAGAGGAGCGCACGACCGCGTATTTCACATTTTCCTCACAGATGCGTCCCTCGATCCACCAGTTTCGCGTCTACGGCCCGAAAGGCGGCCTCAGCCTTGACCAAGATCACGAGACGTTAATCAGACTTCGGGCTGGGCGGTTCAAAAGCTACCTGGAAAAGTTCGTGCCCCCTGTGATTCTCGCCGAGCAGCATCTCGAGAACCTCCTCAGAAACGTAAAAACGTTCCTGGCACGGGACTTCCAGATGAAGTCTGGGATGAAGTACCTGATCGAAGCTTTCTACCGCTCAATCATTGAAGACGGTCCGGTGCCCATACCGTACCGAGAGATCCTTCTCACCGCTCGAATGATGGACGCTATTTTCGCTCAGCTCGCGACGACCCGACCCATAGTTGATGCGGAGTCTCCGGCGTGAAACCGTGCGCCCTTCCGAAGCACGCTCCCGACGTGAAACTGCCGCTGACCAGTCTGTTGCCCTCGCTGTGGCCCTTTCGCGCAAGCGTGCGCCAACGACGGCACGAGAATCGTCGCCGTCTCCTCGTCGTCTGACACGGAGATCCACTCCCTCGGGCATCTACCGGCCTCACATGAACGTCCCCGCCGAGAGGGCTGTGGGACTTCGTAACAGTTCCGTGCGTACTCTCCTAAAACCGCGAGGATCGGAGGCGGCTATGCACTCAACCGAGCAAGACTTGAAGCCAGCACCCGGAGCATCTATTCCGGCTCAGCCAGAAAAAATGGACACGGATCAACCTGGCCTTGGAGTGAGCGAAAAGACCATCAGCGCCCCGAGGATTCAGATCGATGACAGGACAGTAAGCGCGACAGGTAAGTGGATCAAGATCGCGGCCGTAGTGGATGAAGAGCTGGTGGAAGGTGAGACTGTCGCGGACCCTGAGTTGTTTGTTCAGCGGCTGAAGAGCTCCGGCCTGAAAGCGGACGTCTTTACCTTTGCGCAAAAACTGCCTGGTGTCAGTCCAAGGTACACGTATCAATTGGAATGGGATAACCAGGCTGTAATTTCAATAACTAGCTTCTCTGACTGGTGGGAACGGCGTGTCGAGCCGAGCGTACGAAGGGCTGTCAGGAAAGCAACCAAAGTTGGAGTGACCACCAAGCTCGTAGAATTCGACGACGCATTTGTAAAAGGGATAGTCGATATCTACAACGAGTCCCCCATTCGACAAGGCAGAGCCTTTTGGCACTATCAGAAGGACTTCGACACCGTGAGACGGGAGAACTCGACATACCTAGAGAGAAGCGCCTTTATAGGCGCCTACTACGGTGATGAGTTGATCGGTTTCGTCAGAATGGTCTACGTCGACAAGGTCGCTAACATAATTCAGGTGCTCAGCAAGATGAAGCACTTCGACAAGAGGCCAACGAACGCAATGATTGCCAAAGCGGTCGAGATTTGTGAGGAGCGCGGACTGTCGCATCTCGTGTACTGCGCCTACGTCTATAATGACCCGAAGAGCTCGCTGACCGAGTTCAAGCGGCGGAACGGCTTTGAACAGGTTCTGGTGCCGAGGTATTACATTCCACTGACGCTCAAGGGACGAAGCGCCCTAAAGTTGAAGCTTCACCGCGGGTTCGTGGAGCGTCTTCCGAGACCGCTGGTCAGCCAGCTCTTGAAGATTCGAAGTCTCTGGTACGGCCACAAGGTCCAGGACGCGAAAGAAACGCCCTAGGGCAAATCATGCCGGGAATCGTCGGTCTTCTTACCAGGATGCCGCGCGCCACGGCGGAACGAGAGCTCCGACGGATGGTCGAGGCGCTTCTCCATGAGCCATTCTACGGTGCGGGGACCTGGTGCGATGAGTCGCTGGGAGTGTACATCGGATGGGTCGCGCGGAAGGGATCCTTCGCCGACGGGATGCCGCTCTGGAACGAGCGGGGAGATGTCGTGCTCGTCTTTTCGGGGGAGGAGTTCCCAGAGGCGGGGACAGCGCGCCGCCTCAAGGAAAAAGGCCACACCCTGGACACGGACGGGCCCTCCTACCTTGTTCATCTCGCCGAGGAGGACCCCTCGTTTCCGGCGGGATTGAACGGAAGGTTCCACGGGCTCCTGGTGGACCGCACGGGCGGAACAGCGACGTTGTTCAACGATCGGTACGGGATGCATCGCATCTACTATCACGAGGCGAAGGAAGCCTTCTACGTCGCAGCCGAGGCCAAGGCGATCCTTGCGGTGCGTCCGGAGCTCCGGAGAGCGGACCCTCGGGGATTGGGAGAGTTCGTGGCCTGCGGCTGCGTCTTAGACAACCGCTCGCTCTTCCAGGGCGTCTACGTGCTCCCGGCCGGCGCGGCGTGGACCTGCCGAGATGGCTCGGTCGAACGGAGGAGGGCATACTTTCAGCCCCGAGCGTGGGAGGAACAGGATCTCCTGGAGCCGGAACAATACTACCGAGAGGTTCGCGACATTTTCTCGCGGAACCTCCCTCGGTATTTCGAGGCGCGGGAGCCTACCGCCATGTCCTTGACCGGAGGACTGGACACACGCATGACGATGGCCTGGCAGAAGGCTCCCCCGGGATCTCTTCCGTGCTACACCTTCGGGGGAATGTTCCGCGACTCTCAGGACGTCCTCGTCGCACGACAAGTGGCCCGCGTGTGCGAGCAGTCTCACGAGGTGATCGAGGTGGGAGAGGACTTCCTTGCCCGTTTTCCCTCCTACGCCGAGCGCACGGTGTACCTCACGGACGGATGCGTCGCGGTGAACCATGCTCCGGACCTCTACCTGAACGAGATGGCCCGAACGATCGCCCCCATCAGGATAACGGGGAACTATGGGGGTGAGGTTCTCCGCCGGGTCCGGGCGTTCAAGCCGGCGGCGCCCTCATCCGGGTTGTTCCGCCCGGAATTTCTCCCCCACGTTCGGCAAGCAGAAGAGACATACGCCTCCCTTCTACAGGGACACCCGATGTCCTTCGCCGTTTTCCGGCAGGCTCCATGGCACCAGTATGGTCTGCTCGCACTGGAGCAGACGCAGGTCTCCCTTCGGTCCCCGTATCTCGACAACGACTTCGTGCGAACCGTCTTCCGAGCACCGCCATTGGCCCTTGCGAACGACGACGTTTGCCTGCGGTTGATCGCCGACGGCAACCCGGCCTTGGGTGGTATCCGGACGGATCGCGGGCCCCTTATAGAGAGGACAGGGCGCCTCTCCGCCGTGGCCTCCCGCGGCGTCCTCGAGTTCCTCCGCAAGGCGGAGTATGCCTACGATTACGGGATGCCTCAGTGGATGGCCCGGATCGATCATCTCCTTTCGCCCCTCCGTTTGGAACGCCTCTTTCTTGGGAGGCACAAGTTCTCTCATTTCCGAGTCTGGTACCGGGACGCTCTCTCCAGATACATTCGGGAAGTGCTCCTTGATCCCCGAACCCTTTCTCGGCCATACCTCGAGCCCAAAAGGCTCGAGGCCATCCTGCGGGGCCACATCAAGGGAGATCGGAACTACACCGCCGAGATCCACAAGGTACTGACCTTGGAGCTCCTGCATCGACTCTTCCTTGACGTGTCATGACTTTGCGCTTCGTGTCGGCCGGCTACCTGGGCAAGCGTTAGATGCCCCAGAGTCTCGCCACGCTCGTTTATGGCTGTCTCATCCTGGCGCTCTTTCTCTCGGCCCGCGAGCGTGAATCCAGGGTGTCCTCGGCCCTCTGGATTCCCGTCGCTTGGGTGTCGATCGGCGCGTCTCGAACGCTGGCCCAATGGTTCTACGTTGGGCCCACGATGGTGACACCCGACGAGTATCTGGAAGGGAGCGCTCTCGATAGGTTCATCCTCACGGGATTCGTCGTGAGCAGTGTCATGGTGCTTATCGCGAGGGGACGACGCGTGGGTAAGGTCCTTGGGGCGAACGGACCGATCATCTTGTTCTTCCTTTACGGTGCCATGAGTGTCCTCTGGTCCGACTACGCTGACGTTGCCTTCAAGCGATGGGTCAAGGCGTTTGGAAACCTCATGATGGTCATGGTCGTGCTGACCGATCGCAACCCCTCCGTCGCCGTGAAGGAACTCCTCAAGCGAACGGGTTTCCTCCTGATCCCCCTCTCCATCCTCCTTATAAAGTACTACCCTCACCTGGGGCGGGGTTTCAATCCTTGGGTCTGGGAACCCTACAACACCGGCGTCGCCACCGACAAGAACGGTCTTGGCTGCATCGCCCTAGTCTTCGGACTCGGGTCACTGTGGCGCTTGCTCGAGGCGTTCCGAAACGACGAGCGTCCCAGACAGGTCGGCCCGCTCGTTGCGCACGGCGTTGTTCTGACGATGGCATTGTACCTCTTCCATTTGGCCCATTCCGCCACCTCTCTCGCCTGCTTCCTTCTCGGCGGCTCCCTGATTGTGCTCATGGGCCTGCGCGGGTTCGCCCGACGACCAGCGGTCGCGCACTTCCTCGTCGGGGGAACCGTATTCCTCTCGCTGTTCGGCCTGTTCCTCGGGGGGACGGACCTCGTCGAGGCGATGGGAAGAGACACGACCCTCACCGGCCGGACTGGGCTCTGGCAGGAGCTTCTCAATATGAATGTGGACCCGTGGTTCGGGACCGGCTTTGAGAGTTTCTGGCTCGGGGAGCGGGCGAAGGTGTTATGGGCGCACCACTGGTGGCATCCGAACCAAGCCCACAACGGCTACCTCGAGGTTTTTCTGAACCTGGGCTGGCTAGGGGTAGCCTTGCTGAGCTTGCTTATGGTCTGGGGGTATCGGAACGTCGTCGGTGCCTTGCACCGACACCCTGAACTGGGCCGGCTCAGGCTCGCACTTTTCGTCGTGGCGCTCCTCTACAACATGACGGAAGCAACGTTCAAGGTGATGCACCCCGTCTGGATCGCCTTCCTCCTGGCCGTGGCGGCCGTACCTGAACCCCGCGTCGTGAGGACTGGTGAAGCCCTTCGATGAGAGCGGCGCCTTTCGGCCCGCCGCCAGCGGGCATGCCCTTCGGCGCCTCGCCGTGCGGGGCGCCGGGGTCACGCTAGTTTGCCAAAGCCTGGGGCTAGCTACTCAGATGACCGCCACCGTCGTCCTGGCTCGGCTTCTCGCCCCCGAGGATTTCGGGCTGGTGGCCATGGTTACCACCTTCAGCCTGCTTCTGCAGAACGTGGGCTTCAACGGCTTCACGGAGGCCATCCTCCAGCGGGAAGAGATCGATCATGCTCTGGTCAGCAACCTGTTCTGGGTTAATGCGGGCCTGAGCCTTTGCCTGGCGATCGGGTTCGTCGCCGTGGGGCCTTTCCTGGCTCGATTTTACGGGGACCCGCGGGTAGCTGACGTGTCCGCGGCCGTGGCCGTCACAATCTTTTTCACCGGACTCTCGGTTCAGCATCTTGCCCTCCTCGCTCGCGCGATGCGGTTCTCCGATGTCGCCATTAACGACATCTTCGCCAGGATCGCTTCGGTGACTACGTCGATTCTCCTCGCTCGTGCGGGGTGGGCGTACTGGGCCCTTGCCGCTGGAACCATCGCACTGCCGCTGGCCACGGCGGTTGGAGCGTGGGCCCTGTGTCGATGGGTTCCGGGCCTCCCCCGGCGCCATGCCGGTACGGGCCCGACGGTCCGATTTGCGGTGAACACTTACGGGCAGTTCATGACGAACTACTTCACCCGGAACCTGGATAACCTGCTGGTAGGATGGCGCTTTGGCTCACAGCCTCTAGGGTTCTATAAGAAGGCCTACGACCTGTTCGCCCTTCCGGTCGGCCAACTGTCCTCCCTCACAGGTGTCGCAGTGTCGACTTTAAGCCGGATAGCCAACGACCCCACGCGTCACGAGCGATATTTCCTGAGGGCGCTGTCCACCCTCGCGTTCGTCGGCATGGGGCTGGGGGCAGACCTTACCCTCGTTGGCAGGGATCTCGTACTCTTGCTGCTCGGCCCCCGCTGGGAGGAGTCGGGCCGAATCTTCACGTTCTTCGGGTCGGGGATTGGGATCATGCTCATCTACGGTACCCACGGCTGGCTTCACCTCTCGATTGGAAGGGCCGACCGGTGGTTCCGCTGGGGCGTGGTGGAGTTCGCGGTGACGGGCCTGCTCTTTCTCGTTGCGTTACCCTACGGCCCTGCCGGAATCGCCTTGGCTTGGGTCGCTTCCGTCTCGGTTCTCACCATTCCCGGACTCCAGTACGCGGGGCGACCGGTACGCCTTCAGATCACCCGGGTGATCGGCGTCGTCTGGAAATACGTTCTCGCCTCTGCGCTGGCCGGCTGGACATCTGCCCTGATCGTCCGAGGAATTCCGTCTTTGGCTGGGGCGTCGGGCTGGAATGGGGCAATCGGCCGGATCGTTTTAGTCTCGCTTTTGTTCGGAACTCTCTACCTATGTGCGGTCATCCTGTTCCACAGAGGATGCGACCCGATCCGCCACGTCGCGACACTCGTTCGAGACATGGTCCCAGGGGACAGATTCGCAAGATCATCCTCAGCCGTCGCTGCAATCAAGCGAGAGCGAGGCGTTCACACTGAGCGCCCAAACGAAACGAGCTAGCGTCCTGAGTACGCACCAAATGACATGAACACGCAAGGGACACCTACACCGACTGGCGACCGATGGCGGCGGCGGTGCAAGAAGCGCCTCCTATCGGTGCTGTCGGCATCGACAAATGCACTTCTGGGGCCGCGGGAGCGAAGCGCGTTCGGGATCTTAATGTACCACCGCGTGGCTCACCTCCCACCGAACCTGGCGCGGCCGACATACAACGTTCCTCCTGGCCGGTTCGAGGCTCAATTGCGGGGGCTGTTACAGCGCGGCTTCGAACCATGGCCGCTTCGCAAGATCCTTGAGTTTCACCGCAGAGGGAAGCCGATTCCCCGGCGAGCCTTTGTCGTCACATTTGACGACGCATTTGACAATGTTTACCAGTTCGCGTGGCCTGTCCTCGAACGGCTGGGTGTACCGGCGACGCTCTTCCTCGCAACGGCGTATCTTGATTCGCCCAACCCATTCCCCATGGACAATTGGGAACTGGCTGGTTCAGAGCGCGTGCCGAGCGTCTGTTGGCGTCCGTTGACCACTGACCACTGTCGCGAAATGCAATCCAGCGGGCTGATCGAGCTGGCCGCCCATACTCATACCCATCGGGATTTTCGCGGACGCCCAGAGGCCTTCGCCGAGGACCTCCGCCGCTGCCTCGCCGAGCTGCGGAAGTGGTTTGGGATGGAGGACGCGACGTTTGCGTTCCCCTATGGCGAAAAGAAGCTTGGCTTCTCGAGCCCTGAATTGGTCTCCGTCGCCAAGAACGTCGGCGTCCTGTGTGGACTTACAACCGAGAGCGCGCTCGTGCGGCCCCGGGACGATTGTTTCGGCTGGGGCCGCTTGATGCCCGAGGACTTCGACACCGGCGCCTCGCTCGCCGGCAAGCTCGGTGGCTGGCATGGCTCCTTGCGTGAACTTGGACGGCTTCTACTCCCGCGAAGAGGCTAACCTCTCACGAAGATCATCCGGAGATACATCATTGAACTTGGATAGCCGTCGGGGGACTTGGCGGTGCAGTCGGAGTCCCATAGCACGTGTTCGCATTGAACACGATCGGCACAGGACTCAGCGCACCATAATTGACAGTATCGCCAGGCGAATTCTCAAAACACAATCGAGCCGGGATCTTGTAAGCATGCCCGCCAAGGGTGGACGCGGCACCACTACCGGACGTCACATTCCCTCCAGTGACGTCTGGACCGACGGCGGGCCATGGCGGGGTGCCCCACGGCGTCCCCCACCACGCCGGCCTCGCTGAGAGGTAGAACGACGCGGGCAGAGCCTGGCTCCCGGGCACCGGATTCGGGTATGCGGGCGCGGTGGTGGGCACCTCGGCGTTGACGAACCGAGCGGCATTGTTCACGACATCGTAGTTGCCCCACCGCATCCATGTCGATAGCTGGAGAGTGTCGTTTGGCAGCGGTGACTGGAAGGTGCCCTGGTTTCCGGAATAGCCGAGGTTGCCGTAGATCGAGACGTTAGCCCTACCGGCGTTGCCGGGATCGGTCGCCGACGCGGGGGCGACCTGATAATTCGTGTGGTACCCAGCGGTGCCCATGACATTGCCGATGATATTCCAGTAACGGTTGTAGGCGTTCGCGATGATCGGGCTCGTCTGCTGGGTCTTTGGGACGCCCTGGGTCAGCGCGAGGTCCCGCCCGCTCCAGAAGTTGCGGAAAGCCGTGAAGAAGTGCGAGCTGCCGTGGACATCGTCGCCGATGAGCCCGATGCCGTTGTGGCCCTCGAAGAGTACGAAGGCGTCGCCTACGCCGTGACGGGCGGAGCTGTTTTGTTGCCAACCCAGGGCCGAGCCACCAACACTATAAAAGTCGTCGATCGAGAAATTGTAGCCGAACACGCACCCGACGCAGCCCTCATTGTTCATCGGAATCCCGAGGTGATGCGTGATGTTGTTCTCCATGAGCATATCTGCGCCATTGTAGAGGTCAGGACCGTACCCATCTGCCGCGCCAGGGCCTCCGTAGAAATAGCTGTCGCGGATCGTGACGTGCGTCGTCTGATAGCCCCAGAAATGCCGCTGGCCGTTCAACCCCTGGATGCTCCGGATGTTCTTCAACCAGATGCTGTACGCGTTGATCGAAAAGATGACGGGACCGCTCGCGGCCAAGTTGTCGATCGAGAGGTCCTCGACACCATCGTACTGGATCGGCGGCCCGTTGTTCCACCACGCGCCGGGCGACTGCCCCGCGCGGATGTTCGGGATACGGATACTTGGCGTTATACCAACTGTCCAGGGCCCGGAGCCGGAAATTGACGTAACCATGACCGGCTGTTGCTGGCCTCGGTTTGGGCGCCCGTTATTGGAACCACCCTCCGTCGAGCAGACGCCTGCCGCCTGGCAGTAAAACGCCTGGCCTGTGTCAGCGGCGTCGTCCAATTGATCGAGGAAGAGCATATTGCCGACTTTAAGGTTACCAATCGCACCCTTCGAGATGGCGCCGAGCGCGATCGAGGTCGTTCCTACGGCGTAGCCTGCCGTCCACGTCGCGGAGTTGCTATAGCTGCTGTCTCCGCCTACCCCGGAGTCGGCCGACCTGAAGCAGATGTTGCCGCCCTGGCCCCAACAGCCGAAGGACCCGCTGAAGACAATGTTCGTGTGGTCTGGCCCTGCGCCGCGTAAAGTCACGCCGCTCTTGTTATTGAAGACGATACCGCCCGCGATGAGATACGTTCCAGCGTTTAGAAACACGACCTGACCAGACGGGCAGTTTGCGATGGCCGAGTTGATCTGTGCCGTCGTCGCGCCGGGGTTCAGCCTGGAGCAGATGGTCGTGCGGGTCGGAATACCGCCAACCACTCCAGCCGCCGTCCAGTCTATTGCTCTCTTTGGGTCAAGTACCCCCGACCAGGGCTGCGCAAATGCCGAACCATGAAGTCCAAGAACCAAAGATGTAAGCAGCCACACGAGTCTCCGCATTCTGAATCGACTCCGAAAACGACTCACGAAGATAAGAATGCGATTCGAGATGCCTCCAACCGCACCGGCCCGGCTCCAGTCGATCTTTAGACCGGCATCGTCAAGGAGGTGCGAATGAAGATGCGTCGACAGCCGGCGCAAGCTGAAGAGAGGCAGGAGCGGCGTTGTTCGCGTCATTTTCTTAATTCACCTACAGTCGGTTGCGACTAACTCAGATCACAAGGTGCAACGATGATGCCACGAGTTCGAGGTCAACGCCACGCTGAAAGGCCTGATTGGACACGCACTTACGCTCCCCGGACACTGTCTGAGGTGCTTGGCAAATGTCACACTCCCGACGGCTTGGCACGCACGCAAGGCGCCAAGTCCGTGACGAGTGACGGTCTGCGAATTCGGTGCTTTTGCTGCTCAAGTCCTTGCCCACTGAAACACATCCACGACCGCATCCACCCGAAAGCGTCATGGGCGAAGGGACTTGTTGGGCGACGCCCGAGCAGTAGTCTGGCCTTGAGCAAGAGCGGAAGCCTGTGACGATGGCCTACAGCATGGATCCGCTTCGGGATCCTCGGTGGGCAGCGTTCATCGATGGACATCCCCAAGCCTCCGTGTTTCACACGCCGGCTTGGCTCGAGGCGCTTCGGCGCACGTATGGCTACGAGCCGATCGCCTATACGACCACTCCGCCGGGGATCGAGTTGACTAACGGAATCGTCTTATGTCGGGTCTATAGCCCGATCACCGGGCGGCGCGTTGTGTCGCTTCCATTCTCCGACCACTGCGAGCCCTTGGTCGAAGGTCCCGAAGAGCTGGAGAGCCTGATTCATTCCCTGGAACGCGACTGCATCAGTGAAAGATGGGACTACTTCGAGGTCCGCCCGCGAACGGCGCTCGCAGCCCCTCCACGGGGACTGAAACCGGCTCAGGCGTTTTACCTTCACAGCATGGACCTAACGCCTGAGATCAAGGACATCTTCCAGCGACTCCATAAGGATTCGGCCCAGCGGAAGATCCGCCGGGCAGAGCGAGAACGCCTAACCTACGAAGAAGGCCAAACCGAAACTCTTCTAGAGAAGTTCTATCAGCTTCTTCTCCGCACGCGCCGGCGGCAACACTTGCCGCCTCATCCCCGCCTCTGGTATCGCAACTTGGTGAACTGCCTCGGCGATAAAATGAAACTCAGAATCGCCTCGAAGGCCGGACAGCCGATCGCTAGTATCGTTACCCTATCGTTCAAAGATGTGCTCGTCTACAAGTACGGATGTTCCGACGAGAGGTTCCACAATCTCGGTGGGATGCAGCTCTTATTGTGGAATGCGCTCCAAGATGGAAAAGGGACTGGAGCTCGCGAGTTTGATCTAGGCCGCTCGGCTTATGACAACGCTGGCCTCATCACGTTCAAGGACCGCTGGGGCGCTGCACGATCTCAACTGACCTATTGGAGACATCCGGCCTGGCTGGCTCCCATCACCGCTCCTGGTTGGAGAACGAAGATTGCAAAGGGGATGGCTCCGCATATCCCGGACAGTGTTCTCATTGCGGCGTGGAGAACGAAGCTGGCTAGAACGATCGCCCCTCATATCCCAGACAGGCTTCTGATTGCGGTAGGCAAGCTGCTTTATAGGCATCTGGGCTAGGAGCGCTCTTCCCTCGCCCAGATTCGGGCCCAGACAGGTCGGTTAAAAAAACGTGCTCAACGAGCACCTGATAGGACGCAGGAGATGAAAGAGCGCGGACATAGTCAATTCAGCTGTTTCGTGATTGGCGAGGGCGCCCTCGTCATTGAATGTTGTGACCTTCTGCTCAACAGGAGGCACCTGGTTTTGGGAGTCGCTGCGTCAAACCCCGAGATCATTCGCTGGGCCAGGGAGCGGGACATCCGATCGTTGGACCCAGGGGAAGATCTGGTGGCCGCGTTCAAGGCGGTACCATTCGATTATCTGTTCAGCATCGCCAACATGCATATCATACCGAACGAGATCTTCACTCTGCCGCGGCGGTTCGCGATCAATTTCCACGACGGACCGCTGCCCCGCTACGCGGGCGTGCACGCTACATCCTGGGCACTGATCCACCAGGAACGTCACCATGCGGTTTCGTGGCACGAGGTCGGAGACCTCGTGGATGGCGGCCGGATCTTCAAGCAGCAGCCCGTTGCGATCGCAGAAGCTGAAACAGCCCATTCGCTCAACACGAAATGCTTCGAAGCAGGCATGCAGTCCTTTGGCGAACTGGTTCGGGAGATCGAGGACGGACGCTGTCAGCCCCGGAACCAGGACCTGTCGCAGCGCACTTACTTCGGCATGTACGAGCGCCCACCGGCCGCCTGCGCCTTGTTGTGGAGCAAGCCCGCCGCCGAACTTGTCGCGCTCGTGCGCGGGCTGGAGTTCGGGCCATACCCCAACCCAATGGGGCGGGCAAAGATAGCGCTCCGAGACGCGTTCGTTCTCTGCCCGCACGCCCACGTGGTCGAGTCGGTGGCCACCGCACGGCCCGGCACCATCACGGCTATCGAGGCGGATGGCATCGAGGTGGCCACCGGCGCCGGAAGCCTCAGAATCCGCCAGCTGCTCACGCTCGGCGGGATACCGCTGCCGTTGCCGGATGCAGTCCGGCAGTTCGGCCTGAAGCTGGGGACGCAGCTACCCGAGGCTGATGCCGCGCTACTTCAGCGGATTTCTGACTTCAATACCATGATTTGCCGGCACGAGTCGTTCTGGGTGCGCAGGCTGCAAAGGCTCAACCCCGTCTCCCTACCCTACCTTGAACCGCCTGGCGAGGAGACAAATGGGACTCGCTACGCCTTCCGGGACATGGACGTTCCGGAATCCGTCCTCAGCTGGATGCGCACGCACCAGGCGCAGTTGAAACCGGCTGAATGTCTTCTCGGCGTCTTCGCAGTGTATGTGGCTCGCCTGACCGGTGAATCCAACTTCGACCTCGGCCTGACACTGCCTGAACTTGCCACCGCCGTCGCCGGACTCGAAGGGCTTTTCAGTCCCGAGGTTCCGCTGTCGGTGCAGATCGATGGGTCGGCTGACTTCGCTTCCGTCGAGGAAGCCGTCCTTGCGCAGCTCGAGATCGCGCGACGTCACAAGACCTTTTCTCGCGACGTGTTGACCCGTTATCCGGACCTGCGGCCGATCGCTGACTTGGGATTGCCGCGCCTACTTCGCGTCAGTGTACACCCCGGCGAAACGGTTAACGGCTGTCAGATTCAGCCCACCTCCGACCTTTGCCTGCTGATCTCAACGGACGGCAAGCTATGCCGATGGGTCTTTCGCACGGCAGCAATCTCGGAGGCGAGCGTCACGTCGATGCAGGCCCAGTTCACCACGCTCGTGCTTGGCATCGTTGCTGATCCGCTCCGCCCAGTCGCAAGCCTTCCCCTTTTGAGCGCGCCCGAGAGGCACGTGGTCCTTCAGCAGTGGAATGACACGACGGCACCTTTTGCTGCTGACTTGACCGTTCACCAGGCCATTGCCCAGCAAGTGGAGAGAACGCCCGACGCCACCGCGGTCGTGGCTCGAGACGCCGAAATCACCTACCGCGAGCTCAACGGGCGCGCCAACCAGCTCGCGCGACACCTGCGCAAACTCGGTGTTGGCTGCGAGACACCCGTGGCCATTGCAATCGATCGGTCAGTGGACATGGTGGTGGGACTGCTCGCCATTCTCAAGGCTGGTGGGGCCTACGTGCCGCTGGACCCGAACTACCCCAGTGAACGCCTCAGTTTCATGATCGAGGACGCCAAGGTCTCGGTGGTATTAACGCAGCAGAGCCTTACGCCGTCACTGCCGCCCCATCGGGCGCACACGGTACGGATCGACGAGGATTGGACGGAGGTTAGGCAGGAAAGCGCCGAAGATTTCGCCAGCGGCGTCGCGCCGTACAACCTGGCCTACGTTATTTACACCTCCGGATCCACAGGTCATCCAAAGGGCGTGATGGTCGAACACCGGAACGTACTGAACTTTTTCGGCGGGATGGATGTGCGCCTCGGATCCGCCCCGAATGCCACGTGGCTGGCGGTGACGAGTCTGTCTTTCGACATCTCGGTACTCGAAATCTTCTGGACCCTCGCACGCGGCTTCAAAGTGGTCATCTTCCAGGGGGACGATTTCACGAACGCTGCAAGGCCAACGACTCGGCCGCATTCCATTCGCCCACTCGACTTCAGCCTGTTCTATTTCTCCGCCGACCAAGGTGAAGATCCGACTAACAAATATCGCCTACTGTTGGAGGGCGCGAAGTTTGCCGACCGCCACGGCTTCGCAGCGGTATGGACGCCGGAGAGGCATTTCCACGAATTCGGCGGCCTTTACCCGAATCCCTCAGTGACCAGCGCGGCCATCGCGATGGTCACAAAGACCATTCAGATTCGCTCCGGAAGCGTCGTGGCGCCATTGCATACGCCCATCCGTATCGCCGAGGAATGGTCTGTCGTGGACAACCTCTCCAACGGGCGCGTGGCGATCTCCTTCGCGTCCGGCTGGATGCCCGAGGACTTCGTGATAGAGCCGGACAACTATGCAACCCGAAAAGACGTGATGCTTCGGTCCATCGAGACCGTTCGGAAGCTCTGGCGCGGCGAAACGATCGCATTCCCCAGCCCGCTTGGCCGCGACGTGCAGGTGCGAATTCTGCCGCGCCCGATCCAGGCTGAACTGCCCGTCTGGGTGACGACCGCCGGCAGCCCGGAGACGTACGAAATGGCGGGCAACGTCGGGGCGAACGTGCTCACGCACTTGCTCGGCCAGAGCCTCGACGAAGTCGCCAAAAAGGTCGCCATCTATCGCAAGGCGTGGTCGGCCGCCGCACATCCAGGCCGAGGCAAGGTCACGCTGATGCTCCACACGTTCGTCAGCGATTCGCTGGAGTACGTGCGGAACACGGTGCGGCGTCCGTTGAAAGATTACCTGCGGGTCTCTGCTGATCTTGTCAAAAAATACTCGTGGGCGTTCCCCGCCTTCAAGAGACGTGGAGAGAACGTGGGTGAGGTAAACTTTGGCGAGCTCTCCAGGGACGACATGGAGGCGTTGCTCGATTTCGCGTTCGATCGCTATTTTGAAACGAGCGGCTTGTTTGGCACACCGCTGAGTTGTGTTGAGACGATCGACAAGCTCAAGGCGAACGACATCGACGAGGTGGCGTGCTTGATCGACTTTGGCGTCAGTGCCGACGTCGTCCTTGAGAACTTGAAGCATCTCGATGAGCTCCGCGAAGCCACGACGAGACCGCGAGAAGGTCGGGAAGGCAAGTATTCGCTACCCGCCTTGATCCAATCGCAGAATGTGACGCATCTGCAGTGCACGCCTTCGATGATGGGCATGTTGATGGTCGACCAGGACGCCAGGGAGGCGCTGCGCGTGGTCAACACCGTCCTGATCGGCGGCGAGGCGTTCCCTGTTTCACTCGCAGCGGAACTGCGCAGCGTGGTCAAGGGCGACGTCTTCAATATGTACGGTCCAACAGAAACCACGATTTGGTCCACGGCCTACCAACTCAACGCTGAGGAGGGGAGCATCCCGATCGGCCGCCCGATCGCGAACACACAAATCTACATTTGCGACAAGCACCTCCAGCCAGTGCCGGTGGGAGTGCCGGCTGAACTGATGATTGGCGGGGCTGGAGTGGCTCGCGGCTATCTCAATCGGCCGGAGTTGACAGCGGAGCGGTTCATCAAGAACCCGTTCACCGACGACCCGGACGCCCGACTCTATCGTACTGGTGACGTCGCACGTTACCGGCCGGACGGTAGCGTAGAGTTCCTGGGCCGCGCGGACCACCAAGTGAAGGTTCGAGGGTATCGAATCGAGCCCGGCGAGATCGAGGAAGTGCTCAATCAACATCCTACGGTGCGGGCGTCGGTTGTTATCGTTCGTGAAGACGCGCCAGGGGATAAGCGGCTGGTGGCCTATGTGATCGCGCGAGACGGCCAAAAACCAGACCCGCAGGTACTTCGGGACTATGCGAAAGGCAAGCTGCCCGAGTATATGGTGCCGGCGCGTGTCGTGGAACTGGGCGCATTTCCGCAGACGCCGAACTTAAAGATTGACCGCAAGGCGCTGCCGGCGCCCGAACAGGATCGCTCGCTTTTGGGCGGCGACTTCGAGCCGCCGCGGACGGCGGTGGAAACCGCCTTGGCGGCCATTTGGGCGAGAACACTCCGTGTCGAACGCGTGGGCCGGCAGGACAACTTCTTTGATCTCGGCGGGGACTCCCTGCTGGCCGTGCAGTTGTTCCTCCAAATCGAGGAGGAGTTTGGAAAGAAACTTTCCATCGCAACGCTTTTCCAGGCGCACACCCTGGAGCAGCTGGCGGCGGAGATCGACCGACGACAGAGTGCTCCGCAAAGTTGGACGTCCATGGTGGCGATCCATCCGAAGGGATCGAAGCCACCCTTGTTCTTTGTTCATGGCGCAGGCGGGAACGTGTTGCTCTATCGTCAGCTGGCGCACCGCCTCGGACCGGACTACCCGTTCTACGGTTTGCAGTCGCAAGGGCTGGATGGGAGGCAACCGTATCTGACTTGCGTGGCGGACATGGCGGCGCACTACGCGAAGGAGATTCGCGCGTTACAGCCAGAGGGACCTTACTGCCTGGGCGGCTACTGCATGGGGGGTACCGTCGCCTACGAAATAGCGCAGAGGTTGCTGGAAAATGGACAAGCGGTTCGTCTCCTCGCGTTGTTGGACACCTACAACTATGACAGCCTGACGCAACATCGCTTCTTGCGCCGGCGGCTGTCGTACTGGAAGGAAAATGCTGTTTTTCACTGGATGAACATCGCGCAGCTCCATGGCAGAGATCGCCTCTCGTACTTTGGAGAAAAATTCTGGACCTCGACAACGCAGGGAGCCGCTCGGTTGCGGGTCAAGCTCGCGAGGATATCTCGAATGATAAATCGAGAGAACCGCAAGGAATTTCCCCAGGGGTTCCTGGAAGACATCAATGATCGCGCGGGCTATGAGTATAAGCCGCGCCCGTACGCTGGCAAGTTAACACTGATCAAGCCCCAGCGGAATTACAGCTTCTACAACGACCCGCGAATGGGCTGGGCGAATCTCACAGCTGGTGGACTGGAGATCATCGAGCTTCCCGTCAATCCCGGAGCCATGCTTGTTGAGCCTTATGTCCAGATCTTGGCGGAGAGGCTCAGAACGTGCATCGGTTGAATCTAAGGTAACGGCTTCCGGAACCCTAGGCGTGGGAACTCCGGTTCACACTGTGCTCAGAGGATTTCCCACACTCCCCAAGTTCTGGTCGCAGACCGAGACAGCTAGGTATCTAACTTTCCTACGTTTTTCAAATCGGCATGAGATGTGCTTGTGTGTTCCCTGATTATCCGTGTTCGTCACTGGACTGGCGGCAAGCTCGACCGCCCAAGGAGCGAGAAATGACTCCGGAATCATTCGCATTGATGACTCCCCAGCGGCCGGACGCGGCGTCACTCCAAGACCAACTGGACCGTGTAATCGACGACCTCCTCGCGTCACTCCCCAACCCTGACCACTTCTCACCGGCCGAACGCCGCGGAATCATCGCTCGCTACACCGCCGTGCTCGAAGGGAACTTTATTTATTGGATGACCGCCGCCAATCTCGCCGTTGCATCGAAGGAAGCCCACTCGGTCATCCAAGACAATCTCCGCGAAGAAGTCCGGGACAACCATCCAGGGATGCTGCGAAAGTTCGCCATCGCCGCGCACGCCGTGCCGACGGATTCGGACGCGCTTGCGATCTATCCACATTTGGAGGGCGTCCGCCTGTTCGTGGGGCGACTGTCGGCGGTGAGGATCGTGCTCATGATGGCCTTCTTCGAAGGCTTCATTACGCGGTTCATGCCCTATCTGGCGGAGCTCGCTACAAGGCAGGGCTCAGCGGAGCAACAATATACAGAGGTCCACGGCGTATGCGACGTCGTCCATACGCAAGAGCTCTTCCGCGCGCTTCAAGCTGAGATGACGCTGGTGCAAGAGCCGCTTCCATCTGTGGCGGAGCTCCTTGAGGGAGTCGGCCTCCTTCGGACGCTGATCCAGAGCATCATTCAGCCCCGTGCGGCTGAACTGCGAACACCGTAGTGGGTCGTCTTCACGTTGTTTTCGACGACACGCGCCGGGTTTCCCGTTACGA
>WNGH01000523.1_pt1 | contig 33477 bp, 29 predicted proteins | sample 5400631 | NCBI WGS metagenome assembly WNGH01 (sample SAMN13153373, study PRJNA577476) | soil metagenome | isolation source: 115 cm soil or saprolite under Garry oak tree replicate 1 | place: USA:California | collected 2016-06-15
TCCCTTACGGGGAGGAGCGCGAAGCTCTCTTGAGAAAGGCCCGGCAGTTAGAGACTGCCTCGCAAATCGATCAATGGATTTCATCGCCAGCGCTGCAGCCGCCCACGTAAGCCGACCCGTCTCGGTCAAAGTTACTTGCCCGCACCGAGGCACCAAACTGGCGAGGGCGCAATCTGCGCCCCTGCCGGTGGACATCCTCCGCTTCGAAACAATGGAGCATCGCGGGGAATATCCCGACACGATGCCGCAAGCTATCAAGCTAATCGATGCAGAAGGCCGGTCCTGCATCTACGTGCGGATCACACTTCAGATGGGTATGATACGCAGCCCGCAATTAACGTGACTGCGAGCTGTGAACAAAAGGTTAGGCCGCCAACTACGGCGGCCTTACTCGTGAAGCTCGGTTATAACGCGAAGGCTGAAGAGAGGCTTGCGGGCGTCGTCTGCAACTTCCATCCGCCATTCCGAACCAGCTTCAATGGGATAGTTCAAATCACGCAGTATTTCACCGGTGGATTTTATCGCTTCCAGTTGAACTGCGCCAATGTCGGGGAATTCGAGTCCGTCGTTATGGTCAAACGTCTGGTCACCGTGACGGATTACAAAAAAGTATTTCGGCATATTTCCAGCCCTTGCAGTCCCACGCCGACATTTAAGGGCGCGAATCACGGAATGTCTGTGCAAAATTGCTCACATTCGAGGATTGATTCTACAAGTTCTCTTAAATTAGCCGCGCGGAGTGCCGTCGTCGCATCGCAACAATGAAACAGCGGCAACGGGCTTCGCGGTCATCAATTATGCCAAGGCCCAAAGCAAAGGTGATCAATCAACAACCTGTTGCGAGAACGCCCATGCAGAAGCCACCGCTTGATCCCGATGTCGCCGATACCGCACCTTCCGATTCCGTATTGACCATCTACGACGAGGAGCACGTCATCACGTATCTGCGCCTGCTGGACGCGGATGCGGTTGGTGCTGATTGGCGCGAAGTCGCACGAATAGTGCTGCATCTTGATCCGCAGCATGAACCAGATCGCGCTAGGCGGGCGTTCGACAGCCATTTGTCGCGTGCCAAATGGATGATGGAGGAGCACGGTTACCGGCAGCTGTTACGTGGTGGCGCGTCGGTCTAAAGCGCTTGCCAATTCCCCACGCTATTGGCCACAAAGGAGAGCCGCCTTACGTGGGCGGCTTTTTTGTCGTATCTATTGGTGGCACTTCGCCGTCAAGCCAATCTTGCTCGTTGGCCAAAGCGAGCCACGCTGCCTGCATTCGCTTGTACCGAAGATGCAAGGGCTCATTCGTTGTCGCTTCCGCAAGCCGTGCGCAGTTCTCAGCATTTTCGCGGAAGTGATCCGATTGCTTCATAGCTTCCTCCTGTTGCGACGGACATAGGAGGCGCGCACGCGGTTACAACGCAGTGTTTGATGACACTTTCTCCACTCTGATGAATAGCTGTTCAGGTCGGTTCATTCCACTTCCCGGAAAGCTGGCTCGACATGGGGGTCTCGGCGCGGTGCTTGATCATCAGGCAGGAGCCCCTGCCGCCGTTCAACGCGGCGCAATCCGTTCGTTATTCGGCGCCCCAACGCGCTTCAAACTCTTTTTTTTAATCGTCAAAACCGTTCAATTTGTCTGGCGTGCTCTGCCGCATCAATCGAGTATCCGAGACAAACGTTTTCCGTGAGAGTTTGACTGCGGAATTTTGACACAACCTGGGTCACAAAAGTAGTGTCCGTTGTCTTCAACGTTAGTCATTGAGGTTCAAATTATTTGTAGTCCATCCTTGATGCCTTCGAACGGCATGTCATTGTCCGGCACCATGCGCTGAGGATCGGTCAACCAAGCGTCGAGTGCGCGATCACCCAGATAATTCCCGACGATTTGAGCGCATCGGAATAGCGCTCGAAGCTCGGCAGAGACCCGGCCTTGCGGCCCCAAAGATTAACCAGGCTCGGGCCCGTCATATTGCGGTCGCGTTCGAGCGAATGACATGGCGCACAAGCCCGCTGGATGCATCGCCGGACGCAGCGAGAGCGGGCGACGCCAGTGCAATTGTCGTGAGCGCGATCATTCCGCACCTATTCATTTTCAGCCTCCAACACTTCAGGAAAAGGTCCGGTAGTTCACCGCGAAACCCGACAAGTGCTCGGTAGACGCGGCGCAGCGCTGCAGCTGCCCGCGCCACGTGTTCGACATTGTCCCCGTCCGCCACTGTCTGCTCGAAAAGCATGGGCTGCGATCGGCAGATTACACAGACGCCTGCCGATGCCGAAATCGTAGCTGTTATTGATGGTGGTTTCGGTGCGCAGGGCGCGGTTTTCCTTGTGGTATTGCTTGATCCGGGTGTTTTTGTATTAGACGTTCAAGGACGGTGTTACGTTCTGGGTCAGGATGCGGGTCCGAAACCGTCCCGGTGTCTTGCGGTTGATCTTGCGATTGAAGATCAGCTGGACTTCCTGCGGGCGACCGAGATCGAGGTTCTCGCGGATCACCTGTTCGAAGAACAGGCGGCCGTGCAGCGGTCGATCGAGCACTTGCGTGGTCGAGAACTCGGCCTGCAGGATCGAGATGTCATAGCGGTAGCCAGCCTTGCGGTCCGCCCCGGTGAAGGGATGCGGCAACAGCCGCAACCATTTGCGCAGCAGAGCATCGATCTTGGCAGCGGAGAGGCCGTCACAGATCGCCTGCAAACGCTTGGGATCGGCGCACGTCAGGATGCCGTTATCGAGCGCCTCGAAGGCGATGCCCTCCTGCGCCAACTGGCGCTTGGCGTATTCATGGCCATTCAGGCAGAGCCTGGCATTGAAGGGAAAGTAGCTGCAGAACTTCAGGAAGAACGGCCCGAAGTCCCGGTCCACGGCGTAGATGTAATAGTTGTTCACCATCGCGCTGCGCCGCACGATCCACGGGTAAGGCCGACCCGTCGTCGGGCTCCGGCGGCGCTCGGTGCGGAACACCAGGGTCTTCTCCTGCGCCTTGCCGACAAACACGATCCCTTCATCACGCCCAAAGTGCCGCAGATGCTCCGCCATCACCTCGTCCTTGCGCTGGCCCTTGCAAAACGACACCAGCGGGATGTCGTGTCGGGCCACAAAGTCCTCCAGCTTCGCCACGAACCTCCGCGTCATCGGGCTCATCAGGGCTCCCGAGGGCAGCGGCTGACCACGATGCTCGCGAAAGAACCGGACAATCCCCTGTTCGTACTGTAGGCCTGGCACATAGACGTTGAGGTACATCCGATCGATCCCCTCAACTGTGAGCTTCACATGGCGGTTGATGATCTCGGCTACGCTTTGTGCTATCAATCCCCTGGCTCCGGTCGTGCAGGTTTTGCCTCTTGCAGGCGTTTAGGCCGATCATCGGTCCTTGAGACTGGTCTTACCAGAGCTCGTCAATGAACCGGCGATCGGAGCCACAACTGCCACACGCCTCGTCGGTCTGAGGCGAAGCCTCGTTAGAATACTGTTCCTAACTCTACGTCCGCGCATTCTTCGTAGGGTTACCTAATTCGGGATCAGCCCCCGGATAGGACTGCGATCGCCCGATCGAGTTGAGGATCACCTAGACCCACGGAGGCCGGGTCAGCTTGGACCTCGATCGTTGGTGCGACGCCAACGCCTTCCAACCGCTCGCCGTCGAGCCGCACGTCCTCGACCGCGAGCAACAGTAAGCCGCCGCCAATGAGAAATGCCGTCGCAGCGAGGACAGCGCCCTCCGTCCGGCTACCGATTACCTCGCCAAGCCGATATTTCTTGAAGCCATAGGCAAGTATTTCCTTGCCGCTGCGGGTGCCACCGTTGACAAGCATGGCGACAGGCTTGCGCCACTTCACGTTCTCGAATTCGCTGGCGCCATTGCGATCAGTGACCTGCATCGTCGGCGCTCGCGTGTTGAATAAGTCAAGATACTCGGGGATCGCGCCGCCCCAGCCATCGCGCAGGTCCCAGATCAGCGCGTCGGCATCGTTCATCGGACTTTGCGATAGAAGATGCTCGAGCGTCCGCTGATACACAGAGCCAGCGTAGCACCAGACATGAACATAGCCGATGCTTCGGCCGTTGGCCGGTATTATGCGGGCACTGGCCTTCAGGCCGTCCAAGAACATTTTGTTGGGCTCAATATCGACCGGGGTAACCGATATCTGGATAAACGCACCGACGCGACGTAGGCCCAGCACGACTTCCTTGCCAACCTTACCACGGAATGACTGTACCGGCTGAAACGGTGCACCATCGGCGAAGACGATCTCATCGCCAGCGAGCAAGCCCGCTTGTTGGGCCGGCGTACCTTCTATAACGCCCGTAATCACGCTGCGGCCCTGCATGTCGACACGCGAGAGGACGCCAATGCCGGGATAGGAGATACGGCCACCCGGAAAAGCGCGTTCCAGTCCACGTCGCGATAGCGCACCAGCAAAGATACCGGAAAGCTGGTAGTACTCTGGTTCGTGCGGTCTGTAGTAGCGGGTATGCGAAGCATGCAGATCGGAGAGCATGCTATTAATGACGCTGGCCAGCGCCTCTTCGGAGCTCGCCCGTGTGGCGTCTGACAAGTAACGCTCCCGGACCGCCGACCAATCGAGCCCGTGTAGATGCGGATCGTAGAACCGGTCTCGCACGGTCCGCCATACCTCCTCGAACGTAGCGATGCGTGCGGACGCGGCCTGGGATGCGGCCGCCTCCCCTGCTTCGCGCTGCTCGGCGCACAAAACCGTTGGAGCCAGGGCTGACGCCGCAGCCATTGATGTTAGCCGCAAAAAGTGGCGGCGCGACGGTGCTAAGTTGATTACCTTCTTCATCGTGCAACCTTGCGATGGAGCTCGCCGCCGCGCATCAGTTGGTCGCAGGGCGCAGCGTTTTCGGACGCTTCAGCCTCGATGCCATCCGGTTGGAACATGATGGCGAACAAGCTCTGGGCTAACTTTCATGGTGTTTGCCTGGTCGGGGAGGTTTGGCTTGCCGGTTTCGAGACTGCCTTCCGATCGCCCGGACTGGTTGGATAGTGAGATAGCAGAAGCGATTGCCAGAAATTAGATCGGAAGAGGTGCTTGCCCTTATAAGGTAGGTTTATGAAATACCTTGGGCCGTCTCAACATATCCGCCTAGCGACGACTTCCGCCGGGACCTACCTCCCCCTGTTCAGTCGCTTCGCAAGGGTCGGGTCGGAGGAGGCGCGCTCGGTTGCTCTTGCGCTGGCCTCCGTCCAAACTGGACGTGCAGTTTTCCCGCATCCAAACGTGGTGAGGACTATCTATCGTTCCCGCAGCGTGCGCTATTCGACAAGATCGGCATCCGCACCATGGTGATTGAAACGGATCCGTGTTGGGAGGCCATTGCAACGGGCGCGTTGCAATGTGTCGGTCGGCCGGGACGCCGTCGTGATTTCCAGCGCCAATACGATCTGAACCCGGCACGATGCCAACGGATGACAGTCTCCGGGCTCACAATCGCCAGCGCCTTGAGGGGTATTTGGCACCCAACGAGGCGATCCATCGCACTGAAGGCCAGTCTCTTCCTTAGGTGCAGCCGCTGGATGTTAAGTTGATGACGAAGGATCAGGATCTCAGCTTCCAACGAGGCTCACGAACGAAACAATAAGGCCAGCACCGACCAGACCAGGCTGCAAGCTTCTCTTATACGACAGAAACATTGCGCGATTCGGCCTCACTTGCTAGCCGGATTAGGTTTCCGACAGGGACACCTGCCTCAGCCCGAAGTCGCCAAGTGGTTTTTTCTCGCCGCTGCCGCAGACTCTCGGACCTTGTTTGGTGGAAAATTGAATAGCTCCGGCTAGTCGCCCCGCGACAAAAGAAAAAGGCAAAGACAACTGTCTGTGAAGTCAGCTCCAGGTCAATTTGTGATAACGTAGCGCCCTTCGCGATCAAGGTCCGCCTGCACAACAACCAAGAACTGAATAGAAGCAGGAGGCGTGCGCAAGAACAGACTACCGAACAGGTCGTGCGATGAGGTCTGTCAGCCTTCCTGACACGATTCAATCGTGTGAGAAGTCGAGTGGTTGACGCAAACGAAATGGAAGCATGTTCCGGTTTGCGTCGCATTGGACCTAAGTAGCTTAAGAAGAGCGGAGGGACGATCATGATCAAGTTGAAGATTAATGGCCAAGAGCAGAGCTGGGATGGCGACCCGGATCTTCCGCTACTTTGGTTTCTCCGTGATGAGATGGGCTTGACGGGCACCAAGTTTGGCTGCGGCCAAGCCCTCTGCGGCGCTTGCACCGTCCATGTCGACAAGGACGCGGTACGCGCGTGTATCACCTCGGTTTCCGACGTGGCCGGCCGGGAGGTCACGACCATCGAAGGGCTCCATCCGACGGGTGATCATCCGGTTCAGAAGGCCTGGCGCGACCTCAACGTCCCACAATGCGGCTATTGCCAGGCCGGTCAGATCATGCAGGCGGCTGCGCTGCTGATCCAAAATCCAAAACCGTCTCGTGACCAGATACGTGAGGCGATGGCCGGCAACATCTGCCGCTGCGGTGCCTACCAGCGCATCGAAAACGCCGTCAATCTCGCATCGACGGGGGTGTGACCATGAATATCCTGACCAACCCCAACAAACTCCGTGGCTTTGAGCGACATATCAAGGTCGAGAAAGTCAAAGTCGAGAACGTTTCGCGTCGCAGCATTCTGAAGGGTCTTGGCATCGCCGGCGGTTTCGTGCTCACCGCTCCCGTGATGTCACGCCCCGCTTTCGCGGCGTACAAGACCGGCGCGGACAAGATGCCGCACGGTACCGTGGTCGACCCGCGCGTTTTCGTGGCGATCGCACCGGACGGAATCGTCACGATCTTCGCCCACCGCTCCGAGATGGGAACGGGCGTGCGAACCAGCCTGCCCCTGGTCGTCGCCGAAGAGATGGAAGCCGACTGGTCGCGCGTTCGCGTCCAGCAGGCGCATGGCGACGAAGTCAAATATGGCAATCAGGATACCGACGGATCGCGCAGCACGCGGCACTATTTGATGCCGATGCGTCAGATCGGCGCCTCGGCGCGCATGATGCTTGAAGCGGCCGCGGCGAAACGCTGGGGCGTGCCAGTCACCGAGGTGAAGGCCGCCAACCACGAGGTAGTCCACGCTGCGAGTGGGCGCCGCATCAGCTTTGGCGACCTGGCCGCCGATGCAGCGAAGCAGTCGGTGCCGAACATCGAAAGTCTGAAACTCAAGGACCCCAAGGATTTCCGCTATCTCGGCAAAGGCGAGATCAGCATCGTAGACCTCCGCAACATTACCGTCGGCAAAGCGCAGTACGGTGCCGACGTCCGCCTGCCGGGCACGAAGTATGCCGTAATAGCCCGGCCGCCGGTAACCGGTGGCAAACTCGTGTCCTTCGACGGGGCCGAGGCCATGAAAGTTTCAGGTGTCGAAAAGGTCATGGAGGTCAAAGGATGGCCGTGGCCCTCTAAGTTCCAGCCGCTCGGTGGGGTCGCTGTGATTGCGCGCAACACCGGTGCGGCGATCAAGGGGCGCGACGCGCTTAAGGTCGTCTGGGACGACGGACCGAACGCCAAATACGATTCGGTTGTCTATCGGGCCCAGCTCGAGGAGGCCGCGCGCAAGCCGGGGCTGATCGTGCGCAAGGAAGGAGACGTCGACGCCGCCCTGAAGGGCGCCGACAAGGTGATCGTGGGTGAGTACTACATACCGCATCTTGCCCATGTCAGCATGGAGCCGCCCACCGCGGTCGCAGACGTCAAGGGTGACAAGGCGGAGATCTGGGCGCCTTTGCAAAGCCCGGGAGGAACGCGCGAAGACGTCGCGAAAACACTCGGCATTCCGGAAGAGAACGTGACCGTCAACGTCACGCTGCTCGGCGGCGGATTCGGGCGCAAGTCGAAGTGCGACTACGCTCTCGAAGCGGCCCTGCTTTCGAAAGAGCTCGGCGCGCCGATCAAGGTGCAATGGACGCGGGAAGATGACGTTCGTAACGGCTTTCTCCACACCGTGTCCGCGGAACGCATCGAGGCTGGCCTTGACAAGAACGGCAAGGTGATTGCGTGGCGGCACCGCAGTGTCGCCCCGAGCATCGCTTCGACGTTTGCGGCCGGCACGGTGCATGAGGCATCCTTCGAGCTCGGCATGGGACTTGTCGACATGCCGTTCGAAATCGCCAACATCCAGTGCGAGAACCCGGAAGCGACCGCGCACACCCGCATCGGCTGGTTCCGTTCGGTGTCGAACATTCCGCACGCCTTCGCGGTCCAGTCCATGGTCGCCGAAATCGCCCATGCCACCAACCGCGATCCAAAGGACATGCTGTTGGAGCTCATAGGCTCTCCACGGATCGTTAATCTCTCTTCCGTGAAGGACTTGTGGAACTACGGCGAGCCCTACGACAGCTATCCCATCGATACCGCCCGACTTCGCAAGGTAGTTGAACTCGTCGCGGAACAAGGCGGCTGGGGACGGTCCGTGCCCAAAGGGCACGGGCTCGGCATTGCCGTACACCGGAGCTTTGTCAGCTACATCGCGACCATGGTCGAGGTGTCTGTTGACGACAAGGGCAAGCTCACGGTGCCGAGGGTCGACACCGCAATCGATTGCGGAACATACGTCAACCCGGAGCGCATTCAGGCTCAGATCGAGGGCGCTGCCATCATGGGTTTGAGCCTTGCCAAACATGGCGAGATCACCTTCAAGGACGGCAAGGTACAACAGGGCAATTTTGACAATTTCCCTGTGGCCCGCATCGACGAGGCCCCGCTCGTTACCAACGTCCACATCGTGCCTCCGGGTGCCGATACGCCGCCGAGCGGCGTCGGCGAGCCGGGCGTGCCGCCCTTTGCGCCGGCGTTGATCAGCGCCATCTTCGCGGCCACGGGCAAGCGCATCCGGGCGCTGCCGATCGGCAAGCAACTCGAGGCGTGAGATGATGCTCGGAGACATCGGTCCGGCTGCTCCGGACCGATGTCGCCAGGCGATGGTCGACACCTTCTAGACGGAGCGGATCTGTTCGACCTTCAATTGCGAATTCTCGCCGAAGGGCCAGCACATCTAGCGCGGCATCGTCGAAATGAACCTGTTCATCCTGCTGTCGGCGCTCGGAGGTTCGCAATGTGAGGCGCGGATCAGCTTTGCGTGACGCCGACATGACCCGAAAAGGTCGAAGCGACCATTACGACGCCGTCCTTGAGCTTCAGCCCGAGCGCCGCAAGCGGACGCGGAGCCGGCCCACCAATCACCTCGGCGGCGTTTCTGGGGTCGAAGATGGAGGCGTGGCAGGAGCAGACGAACCCGTTGCGCTCCTTCGACCACATGTTCACGGGGCAGCCCTGGTGCGTGCAGATCGCCGAATAGGCAACGACGCCGTCTGCGGCGCGCGCCCGCGTCTCGTCGGTCAGTGCGGCGGGGTTGAACCTCGCCAGGATCACCAGATTAAGGCGGTTGTCGCTGCGCACCGTGCCGTCCAGAGCCATCGGATAGGCCTGCACCTGCGGGCCGCCGAGCGCAAGGTCCTCGGCCCGAACCACCTGTCCCTTCTTCGGACCGGTCAGAAACACGAAGCGATCGTCCGGCGCCGGCGGCTTGGCAGCCTCGCCCTCCTCCGCCGCGCGCGCGGGACCGGCTAACAGTGGCGCAAGCGCCAGCCCGAGGATCGTTCGACGCTTGTAGCACCGACAGTACAGCCAATCATCGCACGGCATGTGGCCCACTCCTTCCATTATTCGGTGCCATTGACGTTCGCGATCAGGCGCAGCGACACCATTGCCAGCTCGTCGGGGCCATGGATGTAGCCGACCCTGAAGTAGCCGTTGATCGGGTGTCTGCCTGGCTTTGTGGCCCGCACGCCGATTGCGAAGTCGAGCCCGCCCTCCTGAATGGTGCCCCGCACCACGCGACGCTCGAACACTACCCCATCGTCAAACGACGAGAGCTCGATCACGCGATTGTTGTAGCCCTGGAGAACGCGGTAGCCGTCGCGAATGCGCAACGTGGCGTGCAGAACGGCCGGGTCGCCTACCTTGGCGGACACGTCGGTCACCTCGACCACGTAGGCGGGCGATTCATCGGCCCGCGCCTGTTCGAACCCCAGCGAGGCCGGAGAGGTCGCCAACGCGGCGAACAGTGCAAAGGCAGAGAAGCGGATCAGCATCGATCCTGCTCGAACATGTTGCATCGTTAGAATCCAAGGCGTAAAGGCCCGACCAGGTTACAACGAAATCCAGCCGGCTGAGAAACCGGCCGCCATTGCTGGCGGCCGGTCGCGAACAAAGATGGACTCACTTGGAGACGGCGAAGACCCAGACCACGCCGCCCTGCGGCACATCCTTCTGCCAACCTACCAACTGGCTCATCAGCTCCTGCTGGAAGGCCGCGTCGACTCCGTAGCCGGACTGCACTGCCACATACTGCACGCCGTTGACCTCGTAGGTCGAAGGCGGTGCCATGATCCCGGAGTTGGTCTTGAAGTGCCAAAGCTGCTCGCCGGTCTTGGCATCGTAGGCGCGGAACTCACGGTCGTTGGTGCCTCCCGTGAAGAGCAGGCCGCTGGCGGTGGCCAGTATCGAGCCCCACATCATCGAGCCCGAATACAGGTTGCGCCAAACCCGTTTGCCGCTGTCGACGTCGTAGGCCTGGAGCTCGCCGTAGAAGCCCGCCTTGGTGTCGACCGAGAAGTGCAGATCCGGGATGGCAACGCCCGTCCACCACTGTCCAGGAACGCGCTCCTCAACCTTCCCTTCCAGGTTGTTGCAGTGGTTCTCGTTGGACGGAATGTAGACCATTCCGGTCTTCGGGTTATAGGCCTCGTACGGCCAGTCCTTGCCGCCCCACAGGCCGGGGCAGAACTGGGCCGCCTTGCCCGTGGCCGGCTTGTGGGCCATGTCGACCTCAGGCCGCCCGGTCTTTGGATCGATGCTCTTGAAGACGTTCTGCGGCACGTAGGCCTGGGCGTTGATGTAGGAGATCCCGCCGTCCGGATTGCGCTTGAGCCAGTACAGGTAGCCGTTGCGCGCCACCTTCAACAGGCCCTTGGTGGTGGCGCCGTCCTTCTGGAAGTCCACCAGCAACGGGGCGTTCATCTCATCCCAGTCCCACGACTCGTTCTGATGGTACTGGAAATAGCCCTTTATCTTGCCGGTATCGCCATCAAGCGCGAGCGTGGAGGAGGTGTACAGGTTATCTCCCGGCCGCTGATCGCCGAACCATGGTGAGGCGTTGCCGGTCCCCCAATAGACCGTGTTGGACTCGGCGTCATAGTTGCCCGTCATCCAGGTGGAGGCACCGCCAGTCTTCCAAGTGTCGGGCTTCTGCCAGGTGTCGCTTCCGGGCTCGCCGGGTGCCGGAACCGTGTAGGTCTTCCACACGGATTTGCCGGACTCGGCATCGAATGCCTGCACGAAGCCGCGCACGCCGAACTCGCCACCCGCCACGCCGACCAGAATCTTGCCCTTCACGACCATGGGCGCCATGGTCATGTAGTAGCCAGTCTTCCAATCCTCGACCTTCGCCTGCCAGGCGACCTTGCCGGTCTTGGCGTCGAGCGCGACCAGCACGGCATCGAGCCCGGCGGCATAGACCTTGTCGCCGTATAGCGCCACGCCACGGCTTGTGTTGTGCAGGGCGCTGAACCCTTCGGGAAGCTTGGGCTTGTAGCGCCAGAGCAGATCGCCCGTGGCCGCATCCAGCGCGATCACCTGGCTGTACGGCGTCGAGATGAACATCACTCCGTTGTTCACGATCGGCGGCGCTTCGTGACCAGAATCCACACCCGTGGAGAAGCTCCACACCGGCGCCAGCGACTTCACGTTGCTGGTGTTGATCTGATCAAGCGAGCTGTAGCTCCATCCCTTGTAGTTGCCGCGCGTCATCAGCCAGTTGCCCGGCTCCGGATTTTCCAGCCGGGCTGCGGTCACCGGACTGTAGTTCTCGATCGATCCGGCGCCGGCAGCGGTTGAAACAAGGGTTGTGAACGCGACAACGCTCGATAGAAGCCATTGCTTTCTGGTCATAGCCATCTCCCTATGTTCCTCACCCACCCCCATGGTGGGTGGTGCGATCGTTTGGGCGCGGGAATCCGTCGCGACCGCGCCCCTCATCCCGGTTACGGAGCACCTACCTTTCCAACAAATGTTGCAGCTGCGATAAGCGAGCCGTCGGCGACTGTAAGCGGAAGCGCAGCCAACCGCCGCGGAACAGGCCCGAACACGACTTGCGCGTCATGAGGGGTTTGCATAATCAACACAAATATCCGCTGATCGTTCTGTCGCCTGCCAAACTTATTGTAGCATGCGATGATCCCCCGAGAGCTTGGCACGGCGATCCCGCCGCGGCTCCCAGGCACATGCTCCACGGATCAACGATTCCGACCCCAAGCAGATGCCCGCGATGACGCGCGGCGCGGCAGGAAGACCGAACATCGTCGTTGGCGGCCCGCCGGAGTTTAGAGGCGGGCCGGACATCTGGGCGCCCGAAGAGCTGCCCGTCGGCTCGCTCAATACGTACATGATGCTGACATTCCTCACGCTCGCTCACGCCCGAGGCCTGACCCCGGTCGGATACGAAAGCGAAGCCAAACTCGAGCCTGCCCGCAAAACCATGGAAGGCGTCGAAGCCCAATGCTTCATCGCAAATTCCGTTAAGGCCAGGGTAGCGCTCACCCCGGAGTTCGTCGTTGCTCCCCCACCAAAGTGAGAACGTCCTCCGCATCAAGAGACAATCGTCTGGAAAACGATCTGAACCGATCGCCCGAAAGCACGTCGGTGCGCATTGGGCATCACATACACGCCAAACACTACGAGGCCAGGCGGCGGGGCTGGTAAAAGCAGTCACTCCGCAGAAACGCGGCTGTGAGGACGAATATAAGCGCGACTGAACGCGGTGCGCGAGGCGGGCGATCCGCTGCGGTGCACGAGTCCGTTTGTGGCACCTTTGAGACAAGCCGTGCCGGTCTGGAGATGTCGGTTGTTCGGGGAGGACCGGAAGTGGCCGAACCACGGTCTAATGTGACGCGATTGACCCTGATGTATGGTCCGGCCGTGCGTTGCAAGAAGATTTCGGCGAGCTGGCGGTAAGGCCTTTTAGCAACGTATCCGGCCTTTGGTTGGAGGCGGTGCTGCGGGCCATCATGGATATCATCGCGCCTGCGACCTTGTTAGCGGACAGCCCCCTACATCATGCTGCCGGGCATGAAGCAGCGGATCGAGGTCCCGAGCGGACTCTTCATTGGCCAAACGATCGTCCTGCCCGCCCGGTTCGGCTCGGTGATAACAGCATCATCGGGGACGTCGATCCATTCGTTGTCGAGACGGACGCGATAATGGCCTTCATGGGATTCCCAATCGACGTCGGCTAATGCCACGCCGTCCGCGAACGAGCAGCACAGGCCCTTGCCCGAAGCGAGATGATCGAACCAACTGTTAAGCTCCGGCCGACTGGCGTCGTGTGCGAGTGCTGGAGTGCAGAGCAGCGGGACGATCAGAGCTAGTCGCTTCATCCGCCGTGTTTCCTTACGCCACTCCACCTACCGTTCGCACCGCGTCACGCTGCCCCGGCGGAAATATATTAAGGACACGCTTGGCGTCCTCAACAGCCCGAATAACGGTATCTTGATCAGGATCGGCCGGCGACGCGCCGGCCTCAAGGAACGCGGCATTGATGATCGTGCCAAACAGAAACGGCGCTGTTACCAGCGCCGTTCTAGTGCACCTGCACTGTCGATATTCTTTGTCTTTCGACCACACCACCTCGGTAGGACACAGCCACGGAGGCTGGAGGCCGCAAGCAGTGTTGCTCCTCCCGAAACTGACTCGATGCCTCGCGAATAAAGTTGGCGAGCAACCATAGCTCCGCGAGCGAGGCAGTGGGGATTAGCCGCTCCGACGCATGAATGTCTGCCAATGGGGGGAAAAGCGGACCTCGCAATTAAAGGGCGTCAGGTCCGAATTTGACCCTGGCTGTGTGAAAACGCTTTGCTGCTGTTATGATTCTCTCGTGATTCTGCGGGGGAATTGATGAGGCGCTTCGTTGAAGAGGCGGATCGTGGGCAATGGACGCTATTGCCCGAATGCCTCGATGATTTCATTGACGAGAGCAACCCTGTTCGCGTGATCGACGTGTTTGTCGATGCCATCAGCGACATCGCCCCCCACTCGGCATCTCCGCGCATGACCACATCATCGTCGGCAAGAACGGGCATACGCGTCTGGAAGGGCTGAAGCTGATCCCGTTAGCAAGCTCCACCACTGCCCGGGACGCGACGATTTGGCTGTTCTAGTTGGTAGGGAACAGGAGTAAGATTGCAACATTCGCGGATCGCCAAGGAGACGATCCGCCTTTGGTCTTCCTTCAGAGGGAGGAACCATCATGGAGAAGACAACACCTTCAGTAAATCGTCGCGCCTTTCTCAATACGTTGGGCGTGACCATAGGCGGGACAGGCCTCATCAGCGCCGGGGTAGTCGGCGGCTCACAGATGCTGAAGGCCGCGCAAGATCCTGCCAAGGGGCGGGTTCCCGACACGCCCTTCAGAACCGGCCATATGACGTTCCTGACCGGCGCCGGCGCGGTGCTGGGCGAACCGTCGATCAAGGGTCACACCATGGCGGCGGAAGAAATCAACGCGCAGGGCGGGCTGCTGGGCAAGCGCAAGATTGAGACCATTACCTCCGATGAAGCCGCCGGCACCGACGCCTGTGTGAAAGAGGTGCGGCGGATGAAGCTCGACGCCAAGATCGACATGTTCACCGGCGTCATATCCAGCGGGACCAGCCCGGCGGTTGGTCCGGTTGCCGAGGAGCTCGGACTGCTGACGATCCTGACGGACGGATGCACCGACTTCCTGTTCGACAAGGCGATTCCCAATCCCAAATACGTCTTCCGCATCACCAACATCCAGTCGTCGGACGGGATCACGGCCGCCATCGGCGTGGCGCAAACCTGGCCGCATGTCCGCAAGATCGCCCATATCCATCCGGACTACGCCTACGGCCGCAACGCGTCCGAGCATTTCAGTCTCGCGCTCGAGCGGCTGGTGCCTGGAACCGAGGTCGTCTCGGAAAGCTGGCCGAAGCTCTTCACCACCGACTTCACTGCCCACATCACCAAGATCATGTCGGCGCAGCCCGACCTTTTGGTGGCTTCGGTGTGGGGCGGCGACTATGTGGCCTTCTACAAGCAGGCGCTGCGCTACGGCCTGTTTGACAAGATGAAGGTCGCGAGCACGATCGCCTTTGGCGTTGCCCCGCATGCGATCGGCAAGGATCACCCCGAGGGTGTGCTCGCCGGGGTCCACTCCAACTATTACTTCACCTATCCGGGCGGCGACCGCTGGCCGCTGAACAAGAGCTTCGTCCAGCGCTACTTTAAGCGCTGGAACGAGTACCCCAACTTCCAGTCGGAGGGCGCGTATATGGCGCTCTACCTACTGAAATCCGCCATCGAGCGGGCCAACAAGCTGACCGGCGGATGGCCCGAGGACGAAGCGATCATTAGCCAGCTCGAGGGCCTCGGCATAGATGCGCCATCGGGCTATCTCTACATGCGGCCCGACCACCAGGCCTACAAGGACGCGGTCACCGGGTTCAGCAAGAACCTTCCCGATTATGAGTTCGCGAGCTGGGATCCTGCCCGGATCATCACCATTCCGATCCGGAACATCACCGCACCGCTCGGCTGGCCGAAGCCCGGCACGACCCACAACGAGTCGACCGCGGCGGCGAACTGGATCAAGACCACCTGGCCGAAGGTGGTCGGGTGAGCTCGGCGAAGTGACTTCAGTGAAATCCCCTCGCGCCCTTGCAAACGGGCGCGAGGGGCCCTTGCCGGCGATAATTGCGCGAAGCTGTGTCACGTGACCCGTGAACCAGCGGTTCGAGGAAGCTTGGGCGTCCCGGACCTTTGCGGCGACCTCGCGTCAGGATCCAGGGTTGCGTCATAAGCGCCAAGGCGGAGGAGCACCGGGTGGCCTTCCTGACGATTCAAATCCTGAACTCGTTGCTCTATGCCTCGGTGCTCTTCCTCATTGCCGCTGGTCTCAGCCTGATCTTCGGGGTCATGCGGATCATCAATCTCGCGCATGGCAGCCTCTATGCTGTTGGCGCCTACGTCACCGCGTGGCTGGTCGGCCGGGGGATTGCGCTGGGCCTGCCGCCGGGCTGGCTGTTCCTCCTGCTGCCCTTGGGGGCGCTGTCGGTGGCGCTCATCGGCATCGTCATAGAACCTTTGTTGCTTCGACCCTTCTATCGCCGCGCCGAGGAATACCAGTTGCTCGTCACCTTCGGCCTCATTCAGATCCTCGAGGATTCGATCCGTTTCATCTGGGGCGGGACGCCCCTTTCCGCGGACGCGCTGATGGACGCGCTGCCGATCATCCATATCGGCGGCCTGCTCTATCCTGCCTACAATCTGGTGGTGATCGGGATCGGCGTGGTGGCGGCCTTGGCCCTCTGGGTGGCAATCTATCACACCAAGTTCGGCGTCATGTTGCGAGCGACGTCCCAAGATCGGCGCATGGCTTCGGCGCTCGGCCTCAATGTGGGCCTCGTCTATGTGATGGCGTTCGGGATCGGCTGCTTCATGGCGGGTCTCGGCGGAGCCATCGTGGTTCCGACCCAGGCGGCCGTGCTTGGCATGGGGATTGATGCGCTGGTCATCGCCTTCGTGGTCGTGGTGATCGGCGGGCTAGGCAGCCTCAAGGGGGCTCTGGTCGGGGCCCTGGTCGTGAGCTTCGTGCGGACCGCAGGAATTCAGTTCTTCCCGGAGCTCGAGTTGGCGGTGCTGTACCTCATCGCCGCCCTGGTGCTGCTGGTGCGGCCGACCGGACTGTTTGGAACCGCGTGATGAAACCCGATCCAAACGCGCCGCGCGATCGTTCGTTGCCAAGGCTCGCAGCCGCGATGGCGCCAGTCCTGCTCCTGTTGATCTTGCTGCCGACCTTCGTCGAGACGTATCAGATCCAGCTCGTGACCTACGGGCTGATCGCGGCGATCGCTGCGCTCGGATTCAATCTGCTGCTCGGCTACACAGGCCTGTTGTCGTTCGGTCATTCCGCCTATTTCGGCCTCGGCGCCTACACCGTCGCCTTCGTGGTGCAGCGTCTCGGACCGCATTCCATGGAGTTCTATATCCTGATCGGGATTCCGGTCGTCGCGATTGCGTCGGCGCTGTTCGGTTATGTCTGCGTCCGGCATACCCGAATCTTCTTCGGCATTCTTACGCTGGCGATTTCGCAGGTGGTCTACAGCCTGGCGCTAAAGTTGTATTGGGTGACCGGCGGCAGCGACGGTCTGCGGGTACCCCGTCCGGCTTTGTTGCTGGGCTTGCTCAATTTCTCGGGCCCCCGCGGCTTCCAGCAATTCATCACGTCCTATTACTACTACGTACTGGCCATCTTCGTCGTATGCGTCGTCCTGATGTGGGTGGTCGTGCACTCGCCGTTCGGCAAAGCGCTTCAGGCCATACGAGATAACGAGGTCCGCGCGCGCTTTCTCGGCTTGAGGATCCGCCGGTTCCGCTGGATATCCTTTCTCGTTTCCGGAACTTTCACCGGGCTCGCGGGCATTCTCTGGGTGCCGCTCAACGGCTTAACGACACCCGACGTCCTCTACTGGACCTTCTCGGGCGAGATCGTGTTCTCTGCGCTGCTCGGCGGCTTCCGCAACTTTACCGGCCCGATCGTCGGCGGCATCGTGTTCACTTATTTGAAGACCTACGCGGTGGCCACGACCGAATATTGGCAACTTCTGCTTGGCGTGGTTCTGGTCACTCTCGTGCTGGTGCTGCCAACAGGCATCGTCGGGGGGCTGTCGACGCTCGGGCTGAGACTGAGGAAGGGGAGATCCTGACATGCCCCTTCTCAAGACAGTTAACCTGAGGAAGCAGTTTGGCGAGACCCGCGCCTGCGACGGCGTCAATTTCGTGGTGAACAAGGGTGAATTCCTGTCCCTGGTGGGATCGAACGGCGCGGGCAAGACCACGCTCGTCAATCTGATCAGCGCACATCTGCAGCCGGACAGTGGTCAAATCCTGTTCGAGGATCGCGACATCACCTTTACTACGGTGACCGACCGCATCAAGGCGGGAATTGTCCGCAGCTTCCAGATCGTCAACCTGTTCGACGGACTTTCGGTTTTCGACAACGTCGCACTGTCGATCTTCTCGCGTGACGGCAAGGCCGTGCAGATGGCGGCCTTGGCCGACCACGACTATGATGTGCGCCGCGAGACGATCGAAGTGCTGGGCGAGTTCGGCTTGACGAACAAGATCGAGGTTCCGGCGGGGGGCCTCGCGCAGGGCGAGCGCAAGCTGCTCGACGTGGCGGTCGCCTACGCGCTGCGTCCCCGGCTGCTGTTTCTCGACGAGCCGACCAGCGGCGTGAGCACCCACGAGAAGGCGCAGATCATGGATACCGTGTCGTCGGTGGTGCGCAGAGGAATGGTGACCGCGGTCGTCATCGAGCACGACATGGACGTGGTGTTTCGCTACTCGGATCGCATCGTGATGATGCATGAGGGCTCCTTCCTCGCCGATGGCACGCCCGACGAGATCCGCGCGAACAAGGACGTCGCCAGCATTCTGCTTGGCGCGCCGCTGGCGAGTTGAGGCGAGAAAACTGTGCTGCTAGAGGTCAAGGACATCAACACCTATCGGGGCCCCGCCCACATCCTGCGCGGCGTGTCAATCAGCGTTGATACCGACGAGGTCGTCGCCCTGGTCGGACGCAACGGGGCCGGACGCACGACCATCATCGAGAGCGTCACCGGCCTGCTCCCCGTCCGTTCCGGCCAGATCCGCTTTCGCGACGAGGAGATCACCTCGTTGCCGCCACATCGGCGCGCCAAGCGGGGCATCGGCTATGCGCCGGAGGACTCCGGCATTTTTCCCGAGCTGACGGTCGCCGAGAACCTGATGATCAGCCGTTGGCTCGCACAGAAAACGGAGCGCAGCGCCGCAGGCGATGGCGATACCGAAGCGCGAGCGTTCACCGTATTTCCTGAGGTGCGCCAGCTTGTCGACAGACAGGGGCAGAATTTGAGTGGCGGCCAGAGGAAAATGGTCGCGATCGCCAGGGCTATGGCGCTCGCCCCCTATCTCTTGATCCTCGACGAGGCTTTCGAAGGGCTCGCGCCTGCCGTCGTGAAGCGTTTCCACGAGGCGGTCATGGCTATCAAGGCAATGGGCATCTCGCTGCTGATCGCCGAATCGAATCTCTTGAGTGCGGCCACGATGGCCGATCGGCTCTACGTGGTCGATCGTGGCGAGATCGTCTTCCATGGCAAGCCGCAGCAGGCGCTCGCCGATGACCAGGTGATGCGCACGCTGCGCGGGTGATGGCCGTGTCCGATTCTTCCAGGCTGCGTCCCATGGTGAAGCCGCTGAGCCTGCTCGCTGCCCTAGCGGCGACATTGGCGATCGCAACCGTGGCACGCGGCGGCCACGAGCTGCCAATGTACCCGTCCTATTATCCGCACGAGATCGCCATCGAGACCATACCGCCTGAGCGCGCGGCTCCATTGCTGCTCGAAAACAAGATTCAGGCCTATCTCGGTCCGCAGCCGCCCTTTTCCGGCGATGTGCCGGCCTCGATCCGCGCGGTGGAGTCGCTCGGCAGTTTCGTCATCGTGCTGCGCAATCCTGCCGCGCCCACAGACGCCGCGTCCACATGCGCAACCGTCGAGACGATCGTCGGCGACATCGCTGGAAAGCAAGGCTTTGTATTTCATCCCTATCCGATCACGCCTTTTCACGGCGATTATCTCTATTACGCCGATCTAGCCGAGACCGCGAAGGCGCGCTTTCTGCGTGCGCGCGACCGGACATCGGCGGCGCCCGGAAATTTCAAGGTCAAGGCCGGCGGCGCGTTTCAACATCTCATTCGTCCCGAATGGATTGCGCAGGGTCCGGAATGGGATGTCGCGGTCGAGGAGGTCGGCGCGGCGGACCTCGTCGCCTCATCAATGACCTCGGTCAACGGTTGGCTCGGGCCTCCGTGGATGAAGGCCGGGTGGTTTCATGCCGAGCGCATCCTGGCTGATGCGATCGAGGATGGCGATACCAGGGCTCGCGCCGACGCCATGGCGGGGCGGCTCAAGGCGAGCGATTATCGCGATGCGATCGAGCGGATAAACTTGCAACGCGACCTCGTGACCACGCTCACCAGCAGTTGTCGCAAGCTCATCGTCGGATACACCATCAAGCGGGAGTATCTCAGCGTCGAATTCACCGATGGCATCGAGAATATCGGATTCGATTCCATTGAGGGTCTCAATTCGCCTATGTTCATACGCACGGTGAAGCTCAAGAATTTCCCGTGGAACGGTTGGCTCAGGCTGGGGATCGACAAAGCGCCGAACGCAGCCTGGAACCCGATCGCCGGATTTAGCGACGGCTTTGGGCGGCTGCTTTGGTCGGCGGTAGGCGATCCGGCGCTGGTGCCCGCACCCTATGATTCGGGCTGGATGCTCAATCGGCTCTCGGACGTTAAGCCTAATTCCGGTCGGTGAAAGGCGAGGGAAGCCAATGTTTAACGTCCGCTTCGTGCTTGCCACGTTTGTATGGGCGTTCTCGCTGATCGCAGCGAGCAGCGTGTTCTTCGGCACCCTCGCCGCGGAGCTTACCTTCGACCTCAAAGTCGCGCATGGTCACATTCCTGACACCATGCGGCTCATCCGCGTCAAACAGGGCGACGTTGCAAGGCTGCGATGGAGCACGGATCAGCCGTTGACTCTGCATCTGCACGGCTATGATATCGAGAAACACGTCGAACCGGGCACCACTACCGATCTCGCATTCACAGCTTACGCAACGGGGCGATTTCCGGTTCACGTCCACGCGCAAGGGGCGCGCCCTGACGCTCACACGCACGAGGATGAACCACTGGTGATTATCGAGGTTTATCCGCGCTAGACCGCGCGGCGTTGAGCGTGAAGCAGCGTCCTCACGGTGAGCATATGTTCGGATGTCTTTGATGACCCAGGCTCGCATTGCCTCCCCGCTCCATGGCGGGCCTGAAAGCGACGAAGCCGTATGGTTCGGCCATGCGAAACGCCCGGTTTTCACCTTCGCCGCCGCCGTGGCTAGTGTTTGCTCGCTTGCTGTCCCGGCACATGCCCATGGCTTCGGCCAGCGCTACGACCTGCCGCTGCCGCTGTCGCTCTATTTGTTCGGCACGGCCGCGGCCGTCGTTCTGTCGTTCGTCATCGTCGGACTTTTCGCCCGCCATGTGCCAGGCGCGGGCGGCTACCCGCGCATCGATCTCCTGGCACGCCCGCTGGGCCGGCAGATCACGCGCGCTCTTGGGACCCTTCTCAAGCTCTTCTCGATCGGCCTGTTGGTCTTGACCGTCATCGCCGGATTTTACGGAAGCCAGAACCCGTATCAGAACATCGCGCCGACACTTGTGTGGATCGTCTGGTGGGTGGGGCTCGCGGTGTTCTCGGCTTTCTTCGGAGACCTGTGGGTATTGATCAATCCATGGCGTGCCCTTTTCGACTGGGCCGATCGGCTCTACCGAACCGGCGGCGGCCGCGGTTTGGGCTTGCGCTGGCCGTATCCCGAGGCGCTCGCAGTGTGGCCGGCATTCGCATTGCTGCTTGCCGTTTCCTGGACGGAGCTCGTGTTTCCGAGCCCCGCGGTGCCAGCCAACATCGCTTCGTTGGCTCTATTCTATTCGCTGGTCACCTGGACCGGCATGGCCGCGTTCGGCAGCGAGGCCTGGGTCAGACATGGCGAGGTCTTCAGCGTGTTCTTCGGCGTATTTGCTCGCTTTGCGCCGACCGAAGCGAGCATCCACGATCGCTCCGGCGAATATGGATTGGCGCTAAGGCCCTTCGGAGCGGGCCTCCTCGCCAACGAGCAGGCCTCCACCTCGATGGTCGCTTTCGTCCTTCTCGTGTTGTCGAGTGTTCTCTATGACGGGTTGCTGAGCACGCCGGAATGGGCGGAGGTCGAGCGCCAACTCCTCGGTGTGCTGCCCGGTCTTGGGGAAGTTGATTCCATCATCGTCAGGACTATCGGTCTCGTTGCGTTCTGGGCTTTGTTCTTCGGCGCCTATGTGGTCGTAAGCGCCATCATGAGCATCGTGGCAGCCTTCCACTCGCCTTGGGCAATAGCGCGGAACTTTGCCTTCACTCTGGTCCCGATCGCCATCGCCTATCACCTCGCGCATTACCTCGTTTACCTGCTGACCCAGGGACAATACATTGTGCCGCTCGCATCCGATCCATTCGGATATGGCTGGAATCTCTTTGGCACCGCGGGATACCGCGTCGACATCGCAGTCGTCGGCGCGCGGTTTGCCTGGTATGCCGCGGTGACGTCGATCGTGCTTGGCCATATCGCCGCCGTCTATCTCGCCGATGTGAGGGCACACCAGATCCTTGAAACGCGCAGCGCCGCGCTGCGCTCGCAGGTGCCGTTGACCGCGCTGATGGTGGTCTACACATTCGTAAGTTTGACGATTCTCGCCGAGCCGATCGTCGAGCGCCGCGTGCCCGCGCAACCGATCGTAACGGTACCGGAGCCCCTGACCATCCCCGAAGACGCGCTCATTCCCGAGCCTGGGACCGGCCGGTTGCAGCCGGTTCGGGCGGGCCGATCCGCCACCTTGAAATTGACTTACCGCGTGCTCGGCTCTGCATTTCATGACGGGACGCGCGCCACCTTCGCGGACCTGCTCTATGCCTATATGTTCGCCTATCGCTGGGCCGTCCCCGGCGAAGCGGATTCACATTACGACCCCGTAATCGCGGCGGCTACCGCCCCGCTGCGGCGGCGACTCGCGGGCGTGCGGGTCGCGGGAGTCGATACGGCGTCGAAGTCGTTTCGGATCGGCGACGTCAATTTCATCCGCGAGTTGGTCGTGGTCGACGTCTACGCCAACATTCCGCCGGAGGATCCCGAGCAGGACGCGGTCTTCGCACCGCCGTGGAGTACGCTACCCTGGCATTTGCTCGTGCTGATGGAAGAGGCGGTCAGCCGCGACTGGGCGGCATTCTCGCAAGCCGAGGCCGCGCGCCGCGGCGTCGAATGGCTCGATCTCGTGCGTTCCGATACATTGAAGGGGCGGCTCGCGGCGCTCACCGATCAATTCGAACAGGAGGGGTTTCGTCCCGAAATCCTGCGATCGCAGGTAAGCGCCGAGGAGGCGCGCAAGCGCTGGGCAGCGATGGCGGCGTTCTACCGAGACCACGGGCATTTTCTGGTGACCAACGGTCCTTATCAGCTGAAGAGCTGGTTCGCCGACAGCGCAACGCTCCAGGCGTTCCGGGATCTCAGCTACCCGTTGGGAGTGGGTTCCTACGACGCCTACGCCGTTCCGCGCCGGGGCTACGTCACCAAAGTCGAGCACGACAACGGCGGACTGCGCCTCTCCGCCGACATTGAAATTCTCGTGAAGGTGATGCGCGATTACCGCATCCTGCGCCGACCGATGCAGTCGGTTGACGCCGTCCTCCTCAAGCGCGCAGCCCCCGAATGCCGCTACGTGGTGCTGAATGCTGACGGTCGGGTCGTGCTGACGGGCGCTGCTCGTCCGCGGGAGGACCTGACGTTCCAGATCGAGTTTGACAGCAAGCTGCCGCCCAGCCAGTACAACGTTATGGTCGAGATTATCGTCAACGGTGACGCGATGAATGCGCAGATCGAGCGAATCCCGGTGGTGATCGCAGGCGGCCCTGCCCCGCCCTCCCATTGACAGCTACGGTATCGGCGCCAGGCAGATCGGCCAGCAGCGAAATGCGTGGAGCCTGGCCGAAAATCGTCGCCAAGTGCAGATTGCTTGGAAACTCATGATGTCGGTCGGAAGCTCGCCAGTCTAAGAACAGCGATCGTGAAAGCGGCTTGCGCAAATCAACTTTCGGCTTCGGCCTGCTGCTGATTTAATGCCAATCATTGCGGCTCGACGTTTGGAGCAATGCCCGACAACGCCGGCAGCCACTGCGAGGCAGAGACGCTGCAGAAGCGCGCGCCTCGTGCGCGCCGCTGCCGACCGGCTATCGGCGGCATTCGGCTACGCGAGCGAGCCCGAGCCGGGGGCGAAGGCGGCGGTGCAATTTTGCCGTCATTCCGGGACGGCAGGTAGCGCCGGACCCGAAATCCAGATACAAATTCGGTGCCTGTTTCTGGATTCCGGGTTCGCTCGTTCTGCTCGCGCCCCGGAATGACGGAGGAATCGGAGGCGAGCCATGCCCCGGCATGTGAACTATGTCCCGCACGGCGTGATCCCGGCGGTGCTGCTGCCATTTGATAACGATCTCGCCATCGACGAGGCTAGCTTCCGCAAGCACCTTCGAGACGTGGCCTCCGTCGAAGGCCTCTCGGCCATCACCGTCAACGCGCACTCGACCGAGGTCGGCTCCTGCAGTTTCGAGGAGCAGCGCCGCGTGCTCGACATCGCGCAGGACGAGATCGGGGCAAAGCTGCCGCTGATCAACGGCATCTGGGCCGACGGCAGCCTAGAGGCGGCGCGCCTTGCGCGCATGGCGACGCAAGGCGGCGCGTCCGCGCTCTTGGTGTTCCCGCCGGCGCCGTTCACCCTTGGCCAATCGCCGCAAATGGCGCTCGCGCATTTCAAGCGCATCGCCGACGCGACCGACCTGCCGCTAATCGTGTTCCAGTATCCGCTCGCGACCGGCCAAGGCTATCCGAAGGACACGCTGCTGAAGCTGTGCGAGGAGGTGCCGACCGTCCGCGCCATCAAGGACTGGATCGGCAACGTGCCGCATCACGAGTGGCACCTGCGCACGCTGCAGAATCTGCCGCGGCGGGTGAATGTGCTCACCACGCACAGCGCCTGGCTGTTCTCCTCGCTGGTGCTCGGCTGCAATGGATTGCTGTCAGGTTCCGGCAGCGTGATTGCCGATTTGCAGGCGCGCCTGTTCCGCGCGGTGCAGGGCAACGACCTCGCCGAGGCCAAGCGGCTCAACGACCGCATCGAGCCGCTGATGCGGGTGTTCTACGCCGATCCCTTCGTCGACATGCACAACCGCATGAAAGAAGCGCTGGTGCTGCTCGGCAAATTGCCGCGCGCAGTGGTGCGCCCGCCGTTGGTGAAGATCGAGCGCTCGGAGATCATGCGCATTCGTCAGGGGCTGATCGAGGCCGGTTTGCTCGACAAGACCGCGCGCGATGCGGCGTAACCTCTCTCCGTCGTTCTGAGGTGCGAGCGAAGCGAGCCTTGAAAGATGAACGGCCCGGGCCGTCGCCCTTCGAGGGCCGCGCTGCGCGCGGCCGCCTCAGCCTGACGGATCACATAATCGCGAATTCGGAATTCTTTCGGTCCGTTCACCGGCATGCTGCCGGGGTAACCCGTGATGCAGAACTCCGGCCTCACCGTCGCAATCAACGATTGCGGCGTCACGCCGCAGGCCCAAAATACCGGCAGCTCGTCGTCGTTGATCGGCACCGCGTTGCTGTAATCTGGCTTCATCAGGTCGGCAATGCCGATCAGTTCCGGCTTGCCGATGTGCACTGGCGCGCCGTGCACGGCGGGAAAGCGCGTGGTGATCTGCACCGCGCGGATCGCATCGGCCGGTCTCAGCGGCCGCATCGATACCACCATCGGCCCATGGAACGGGCCTGCCGCGTGGGCAGCGATCGAGGTGCAGTACATCGTCACGTTGCCGCCGCGCGCGATGTGACGCAGTTCGATGCCCTCCGCCATCAGCGCTTCTTCGAATGAAAACCAGCAGCCGATGACGAAACTCACCAGATCGTCGCGCCAGAGGTCGCGCACGTCCTCCGATTCCGCCACCAGGTCGCAGTTCCGCCACATGCCATAGCGCGGCAGATCGAAGCGAATGTCGAGGTCCTCGCCGAGTTCCGGCACGCGCCGATCGCCCTTGGCCGAGGTGCCGATCAGCGGACAAGGCTTCGGATTGAACTGGCAGAACCGCAAAAATCGCTCGCCAGCGGGGCAGGAAGGATGGCGAGATTGATTACTCTGCACAAAGCCGGGCGCGAGCCTCGCGGTCGGCCCGCGATGGCCGCCCCCGTATCGCGAGCCGCGCTTCGTGCCCGCTGCCGGCAGCATCGTCGCGGCGAAGGGCGGTGACGTTCATGGGCGGGCTCCGATCCGGGCAAATCGCGCGCGGCAAGTCGAGCATCCGCCGCCGGTTGCGCGAGCGGCGCTTGCTCATTTCGTGAGCAACATATTCGACCAAGTGAGTACGTCTATGGGTTGAAACTTGCCCTAGATCGCGTTTGCTAAAGAGAGCAGATTACTCAGCAAGAGCCCGCCAAGGGCCGCAAGAGGGAGGATGGTCGATGCTGGCTCATGCCGCCTGCGTGCATGGAGTTCCAAGGTCCGCAGCTGTGCTTTGCATTGCACGGCACGTGCGGATGACGACATCGACTGACCGACTGCACACTTGGCTCTTCCGCATTGCCGCCCGCACAATAGCGCGGGCGTAATTTTATCGACCGACCTGATCGGAACGCATGGGAGGAACGGATTATGACCGAGAAGTGGAAAGACGAAGAATGGGCGCAGGACATCTGGTACCGCGGCAAGGTCACGCGTCGTCGCATCGTCGGTTGGGGCGGCGGGGCGATCGGCGCGATGATGCTGGTGCCGGCACCCTGGCGCGCCGCCTTCGGCGCCGCCAAGCCGTACAAGATCGGCTCCGAGCAGCCCTTGTCCGGCGCTGGCGCCGCCGGCGGCAAGACCGCGCTGGTCGGCCTGCAGATGGCGGTCGACCGCATCAACCACATGGGCGGCATCATGGGCCGGCCGATCGAGTTGGTGATTGCGGACGACGAGTCCAAGCCCGACGTTGCCCGCCGCAAGACGCAGAAGATGGTGGAAGAGGACAATATCGAGGTCCATGTCGGCGGCTTCCTTTCCAATATCTGTCTTGCTTGCATGCCGGTCTGGGAAGAAGCCAAGATCGTCAACATGATCAGCGTGTGCCTCGACACCACGCTCACCACCTCCAAGTGTAACCGCTACAGCTTCCGTGTCCACGACTACGCTCCGGCGCAGGCGGTAGCCTTCGGCCCGATGCTCGCCAAGATGGGCAAGAAGTGGCACATCGCTTATGCTGACTATTCGTGGGGCCAGTCGACGCGCGACGCTTACGCGGACGAGATCAAGAAGAACGGCGGCGAGGTCGTCGGCACGACCGGCATCCCGCTCGGTACCGCCGACATGACGCCGTTCCTGTCGAAGATTTCCGGCAACTTCGACGGATTGTTCGGCATCTTCTTCGGCAAGGACGGCGTGACCATCGGCAACCAGGCCTATGATCTCGGCCTCACCAAGAAGTACAAATGGGCCGGTGACGGCGCCATCTGCGAATCCGTCAATCTGCCTGCGCTCGGCAACAAGATCGACGGCTTCGTCGCCATCAACCGCTACATCCCGATCTTCCAGGGCGCGCTGGATACGCCCTATCACCACCGCTTCTTCGACGAGGCCAAGAAGCGGCTGGCCGAGATCGATCGGTCCGGCCCGCTGCCCGACCGTTACGTGCAGTCAAACTACGAGGCCATGAACGCGCTCAAGCACGGCATGGAGATGTCGAGTTTCGCGACGCGCGAGGACACGATGAAGCTGATCGAGGCGTTGCAAGGGCTCGAGATGAAGCTCAGCGACGACTTCCCGCAGGGGGACAAGACGCTGCGCAAGGCCGATCACCAGGCCTTCCTCAACGAGTTCCTCTATACCGTCAATGGCGGTCAGTTCCATCTGCTCGAAATGGTGCCGAAGGAAAAGACGATCGTTCCTCCGGCCTGCAAGTTCCCGGCTGCGTAAGTGAGCGTGGAAGCGGTCAACGACGTGCGCTCCCCGGCGAATGGCCGGGCAGCGGCGTCGGTTCCTGTACTCAAGACCGAACTGTTGACCGTCCGATTCGGCGGCCTGGCCGCGCTTTCCCAGGTCAATTTCGAGGTTAAGCGCGACGAGGTGTGCGCCATCATCGGTCCGAACGGGGCCGGCAAGAGCACCTTCTTCAATTGCTTGACTGGCGTGCTCAAGCCCACCTCCGGCCGCATCCTGTTCAACGGCGAGGACATCACCGGGCTGCCCTCCAACGCCATCTCGCAGAAGGGCATCGCGCGCTCCTATCAGATCACCAACATCATGCCCAACGCCTCAGCGCTGGAAAATGTGCGCATCGCCGCGCAGTCGCGCCGGCATGCCTGGAACATGATCTCGCATCACTCCGCCTTTCCCGACATCAACGAGAAGGCGGAGGCTGCGCTTCAATCGGTGGGCTTGCTCGAGAAGGCGGACCAGCTTGCCGCCAATCTGTCGCACGGCGAACAGCGCAATCTGGAGATCGGCATTGCGCTTGCGACCGAGCCGACCTTGCTGTGTCTCGACGAGCCGACCGCCGGCATGAGTGCAGCGGAGACGCATGACACCATGCAGCTCGTGCGCCGCATCGCCAAGAATTTGACGATCCTGATCGTCGAGCACGACATGCAGGTGGTGATGGAGCTGTGCCATCGCATCACCGTGCTCCATTACGGCGAAATCCTCGCCGACGGCACGCCGGAGGAGATCCAGCGCAATCCCAAGGTGCAGGAGGTCTATCTCAAGACATGAGCGAGACCGTGCCCCGCACCGAGCCGATCGTCCTGGTCGAGGATGTGCACACCTATTACGGCAAGAGCCACATCCTGCACGGCGTCACGCTCCACGTGCAGCCGGGCGAAGTGGTGGGCCTGCTCGGCCGCAACGGCGTCGGCAAGTCAACCACGCTCAAGACCATCATGGGCCTGGTGCAACCGAGCCACGGCAGTGTGCTGCTCGACGGCAATGCCATCACCGGCTTGCCCGCGCACAAGCTTGCCCGCCTCGGCATCGGCTATGTGCCGGAGGACCGGCGCATCTTCCGCCTGCTCACGGTTATGGAGAACCTGCGCACCGGGCTCGACCGCAACGGCGTCACCGAAGAGCGGAAGGCGGCGCTGCTCGACACGGTGTTCACCTACTTCCCCGTGCTCGCCGAGCGGCGCAACCAGGCCGGCGGCACGCTTTCGGGTGGCGAGCAGCAGATGCTGGCGATCGCGCGCGCCATGATGCTGGAGCCCAAGATCATCCTGCTCGACGAGCCGACCGAAGGGCTGATGCCGCGGATGGTGTCGCAAATCCGCCAGATCATCGACGTGCTGCATCGCGAGGGCGTCGCCATCCTGCTGGTCGAGCAGAACGTGCCGCTGACGCTCGAGGCGAGCGAGCGCGTCTACATCATGGAGAAGGGCCTCGTGCGCCACCATTGCGTGGCGTCCGAGATCAAGGTCGACGATCCGGTCATCAAGCAGTATCTGGGGGTCTAGGGATGGACGCGGTCGCGCATTTCTTCCAGAGCATTCCGGTCGACTTGCTGATCATCCAGACGGTGAACGGCGTGGTCAGCGGCATGATCTTAGCGCTGGTCGCCTCGGGTCTGACGCTCATCTTCGGCATCATGGACGTGGTCAACTTCGCGCATGGCGAATTGTTCATGCTCGGCGCCTATGTCGGCGTGCTGGTCTTGACCGCGACGGGGAGCTTCTGGATGGCGCTCGTGCTGTCCGCCTTGATCGTCGCACTCCTCGGCGCGGCCATGCAGATCCTCACTTTGCGTCCGCTGCTCGGGCGCGATCCGCTCAACACGATTCTCGTCACCTTCGGCATATCGTTGATCCTGCAGAACTACGCATTGTGGCAATTCGGCCCGGTGGCGCGCAAGATCGGCGAGCCGATCACCAGTCACTTCAACCTGTTCTATCTCACCTATCCCTGGTACCGCATTCTGATCGCGGTATTGTCGGCGGCGATCATCGGCGGCTTCTGGCTGTTCCTCAAATACGGCAAATACGGCGTCTGGATCCGTGCCACCACGCAGGACCGCGTGATGGCGCAGGCCATGGGCATCCCGGTTCCGATGGTGCACACCGCGGTGTTCGCGATCGGCGCGGCGATGGCGGCGGCGAGCGGCGTACTGTTTGCCCCGCTGGTCGGCGTCAACCACACCATGGGCCTCGACTGGGTGCTCAAGGCCTTCATCGTCGTGGTAGTCGGCGGTATGGGCAATCTCGGTGGCTCGATCGCGGCGGCGATCTTGATCAGCCTGCTTGAAGCCTATGCGGCGATCTGGGTCGATCCCTCGCAAGCGGTGATCGTCTCCTTCGTGGTGCTGATCCTCACGCTCCTGTTCCGGCCGACCGGCCTCTTCGTTCCGACGCCCAAATGACAACCGCCCCACTCAGCAAATCGATGCCGCTCAAAACGAAATTGAGCCACACCGCCGTTTTCTGGATCGGCTTCTGCGTGGTCATGGCGCTGCTGATTGTCGCGCCGCTGGTGCTGCCCGAATATTGGCGGCGCTTCCTCACCGAAATCCTGATCTGGGGCCTGCTTGCGATGTCGTCCGATATCCTTATCGGCTATACCGGCATGGTCTCCTTCGGGCATTCGGCCTTCTTCGGACTCGGCATGTATGGCGCGGCGGCGGCGCTCTTGATCGTCAGCCCGCCCAATCTGTGGCTCGCCATTCTGTTCGGGCTCGGCGGGGCGGCGGGCGCGGCGCTGTTCGTTGCCTATTTCTCTACGCGCCTGCGGGACATCTACTTCGCCATCACTACGCTGATCTTCTCGCAGATCTTCTATGTGATAATCTTCACCTGGACCGAGGTGACCGGCGGCGAGAACGGGCTGATCTTCTCGCGCCCGCATTTCACGATCCCGTTCCTTTATGACACGCGTTTCTCAACCGCGACGCTGCACTGGTTCGTGCTGTCGGTGGTCGCCGGCTCCTATGTGCTTCTGCGCCGCATCATGCAGTCGCCCTTCGGCATGGTGCTGCAGTCGATCCGCGAGAACGAGGCGCGCACGCGGGCGATCGGCTATCCGGTCGAGCGCTACAAGATCGTGGCGGTGATGCTGTCCGGCCTGTTCGCTGGGCTTGCCGGCGTGCTCTACGCCGTGCAGAACCAGTTCGCCGCGGCGGAATTCGTATTCTTCACCACTTCGGGCGACACCGTCATCTTCAACGTCATGGGCGGAATCGGCACGCTGGTCGGCCCCATCGTCGGCGCCGGCTTCTTCCAACTCCTTCGCGAGCTGCTGTCGCGCATTTTCGGCGATCAGTTCCCCTATCTCATCCCGCTCGGCGTGATCTTCATCGTCATGATCATCTTCCTGCCGCAGGGCCTGCTCGGCTTTGCGCGGCGCTGGCTCAATCGCTAGCTTCACCGTCCGGCCGGTAGAATGGTCGTGCAATGCTCGTTGTGAATTTGCCGACCCGAGGGCCGGACAGCAGAATACCGACTGAAGGAGCCCGCGCGCCTGGGATTGCAACGGCGCGCGCAAGTTCGACCGTATCGCGCTCGCCGCTGCCGATATCGTTGCTGACCCGCTCGCCGATGTCGATCCAGCCCATCGGGCAATCGTTTGAAGATCGTTCCCGGCAAGCAGACCCGCTGTGCCTATCGGAAATCAAATCCGGACATATTCGTGATGCAATCCGCCGAGGACCGGGCGGCAAAGAATACGCCCTGCCCTCTTTGCGGTGCGCGATAGGGGAGCATCCTTGTCCAAAGCCAAGTGCGTGCGCGTCTCATTATAGTAGCGCGCGTAAGATTTCAGAATCCGGCGTAGATGTGCCTCGCCTAAGACAATGACGTGGTCCAAGCACTCACGCCGGATCGATCCGATCAACCGTTCGGCAAAGCTGTTCTGCCAGGGTGAGGCCGGTGCGGTAGGTTTGTCCCGGATACCATGGCACGCAGTCGGCGTGTGACGACCGCACTGTAGATGCGATCACGGTCCCGGATCATGTAGCGCGGAGCCTCGTTCCAGGGAAATGCCTCCGTGATTTGTCGCGCGACCCAATCGGCGGTCGGATATGCTGTGACATTGGTCCAGACGAGATCTCTGCGACCGAGCCGGACGATGACGAAAGCATAGAGCAGGTCGAAACCGATGGTCGGAATAACGAATAGGTCCATCCTTCCGCTGGATTCTTCCAGTGTCTTTCTTAAACCGAACTGGCCGGCGTGGCCGCACAATTTGCTACTCTTGTTTGGGATTTTTACGACCGGTCTGCCGCTCAGAAGTCAGCCGCTATTAATGGCTGGCGTGTACGCGTTATCCTAGAAGACATTCAGGAGAAAGCTCTTGGCCAAAATGACCGACCCCTCCGAAGCGCTTACATCCTTTCAACAGGCTCTGAGGGATGGTGCGATAGAGGTGCATGCTGGAGCTCTGGCGTTGCTCGCGGTCGGGATCGTTGGTTTGCACGAAGAACGCGGGATCGCGGATTTCCGCTGGGGCAGGCAATCCCAGCCATGTCGCACCACGCAAAAGACGGATGCCCGCGGTGAGCGCGCTTTTCAGCTTATCAGATTGAACCTCAGGTAAGCCGGGATGACTTGCATCATCCGGTCCGATGGACATGAACTGAACATAGGGCCTGCCGTCTCTCATCACGATGGAAAACGGAAACTGCACATCCATCGCCGGCTCTGCAAAATAAGCAGTGCGCTCGCGCTTGCGGATCGCTTCAATTCGGAAGGCAGCTTCGCAAATGAAGCCGGTTATTCGTCCGCCCGCAATCGCTGACCTAATGGACGCCCAATGGCGATCATCTGGCTCGAATATTTTCTCCCAGGCATTGCTGTCGAAGGTAACGCGCATGACTCAATTCTACATTGAACAAAGCGTGTTTTGCCGCACTGGTTTTGTGCCATGGAATTCTCTGCGATGCTTGGCGATCGACGGTGATATTGGCGTAGCCGGTGCAGCAAAGACCGTGGACGGCTACGAGAGCCGTGATCTGACGTGAGTTGCGGCGTTCGCCATCGACGTCCGATCACAATTGAGTCATCGCGCCCCGTCCGCCCTCGCCGATTTTACGCTGCGACTTTCCTCCTGCCGCTTCCACGGCGCTTCCACGAGCGAAATTTCCAGCCAAATTGGAAGCAGCAAAAAGCCCTCGAAAACGAAACGTTTTCAAGGGCTTGATGTCTGGTTGCGGGGAGGCGCAACCACCGATACCGACACTCGCTGATGGTGACCGTCTGAAACGGACGGTGTCCTGCGTCCCGAACGCAGTGAAATACCATGCGCCGGTCGAGGCCAGACACAATGCAACGAACTTCCGGTTCAGGACACCAGATCCTACCACACGACCTAGCAGCCGCACGAATTTCGGATGATGAGTTCCGTCTTGTGTCTGACGGTCTTGGGCTCCCGATCCGGCTTCTTGATCCGCTCCAGCAGCATCTTGGCTGCGCTGCGGCCGATTTCCTCGCAGGGCTGGGCGATCACTGTCAATTGTGGTTCGAAACAATCGGCCCATTCGAAATCATCGAAGCCCACCAGCGCCATGTCTCGGGGCACGACGAGTTTCATGCGCTTCAACCCGCGCATGGCGCCGATCGACGTCATGTTGTTGCCTGCAAGCAGCGCCGTCGGCGGGGTCGCGCCGCTCATCAAGGCCTCAACACGGCCCGCAGCGGATTCCACGTCGATCGAACCGACGGCGACGGGACATTGGTCCGGGTTCAGGCGATTGCGACGGATCGCCTTCT
>WNGH01001622.1_pt1 | contig 33477 bp, 20 predicted proteins | sample 5400631 | NCBI WGS metagenome assembly WNGH01 (sample SAMN13153373, study PRJNA577476) | soil metagenome | isolation source: 115 cm soil or saprolite under Garry oak tree replicate 1 | place: USA:California | collected 2016-06-15
TGCACGACGCTGAGCCAGCCCGGGTAGGCGCCCAGCAGCGCGTCCAACTCGACGTCCGACCCGGACCCGAACCCGGTCAGCACGACGTACGTGACGCCCTGGCGCTCGAGGTAGGCACGGTGCTCGGCCGGTGTAGGTCGCGTCTCGGTCCGACCGTGGTAGCCGTACACGTAGAGAGGAGCGCTCGCGCGCCCGGTGTACAGCCAGACGAGCGCTTCGTCGTCGATCGCGAGGATGGCCTGCGGCGGCAGCGCGGCGAGCCAGGGGAGGAGCTCGGCGAAATTGGCCGAGATGCGGTGTGCGGTGCTGCCCCACCAACGCCCCGCGAAGCCGCGCACCTCGACCATGCCGTACCCGATGCCCATCACCGCGGCGAGCACGACCAGGGGGAGGCGCAGGCGGACGTGGCGCCACAAGGCCGCCGCGCCGGCCGCCCACGCGAGCGCGAGCCACGGAAGCACGCCCCACAGAAACCGGTCGGACGGAAACGGCCAGACGAGCAGGGTGAGGAAATAGAACACGAGCGTCCAGCCGACGCTCGAGCGGCGCAGCAGGAGGTACCCGCCATAGCCCCCGACCATCACGGCGGCCGCCGCGAACAAGTAGTAGATCGCGGGAAGCGCGATCAGCCCGAGCGTGAGGTCGCCCAGGGGACGAAACAGGTCGCGTGTGGCAGGCCAGAACACACCGAGCCCCGCCTGCCGCGCCATCTCCATGTAGGTGCCGTAACCCATCGCGAGCGCGGGATCGATGCTTCCGCGGTGGCGGAGCAGCCACAACCCCCAGCCGCCGGCGGCCACGGCGACGGGTGCCGCCGCCGCGAGGGCGACCCGCCGCGGCGCGCGCCGTGTCGCGAGGAGGAAGACTACTATTCCCGCACCCGCCGCGACGCCGACAGAGCGCGTGAGCAGCGCCAGCCCCGCCGCCACACCGGCGAGACACGCCGCCGCTTGCGCCGGGACGCGCGGCGGAGGCGCATCCGCCAGCACGACCGCCGCCGCAAGCAGGACGCCGAACAGCGGCTCGGAGAAAAGCACCGCTTGCGTCGCGAGCACGGGAATGGCAAGCGCCGCGCCGGCGACCACGGCCGGGGCGAGCCAAGCGGGCAGATCATCCCCGACGAGCCGGTTTCGCGCCGCGTGCCAAGCGATGAGCCCGGTGCTGAGCGCGGCGAGCAGCACATTGAGGACCTTGCCCAAGTAGGCTGCGGCCGGCACCGAGAATACGCGGAACAAGGGCGCCAGGACGAGCGGGTACAGGGGCGGATAGTGCACGGCGGCCGGGGTCCCGGGGAGGTGAGGATGCACGTATCCGAGGCCGCGGCCGAGGGCAATCGCGAGGCCGGCGTAGAGACCATCGTCGTAGAAGACGCCCACCAGGTCACGGTTCAGCGTGACCGCGCCCACCGCCGCGGCGAGCGTGGCAGCGAGCGCCGCCGCGCGGCCGGGGGTCAGGGCAGCTAGCGCCCGCGCCAATCGCCGCGGGGCGGAAAGAGGTTGTAACGCAGGACGTGAAACAGGGCCGCGAGACCGTCGCGCCAGCTGATCTTCTTCCCCTCCGCGTAGGTGCGCCCGCTGTAGGAGATGGGCAGCTCCCAGATGCGGGCGCCCGCCTGCGCCAGCCGGGCCGTGAGCTCGACCTCGATCCCGAACCGCTCTGCGGTGAGCGGCAGGCGCTTCAGTACGTCCGCGCGCACCAGCTTGTAACAGGTCTCCATGTCGCTCAAGTTCAAGTTTGTGAACATGTTGGACAGCAGGGTGAGCAGGCGATTGCCGATCGCGTGCCAGAAGAACAGGACGCGCCGTGGGCCCCCCTGGAAGCGAGATCCGTACACCGCGTCGGCCCGGCCCTGGCGGATCGGTTCGAGCAATACAGCCAGGTCCCCGGGGTCATACTCCAGGTCTGCGTCCTGCGCGACGATGACGTCGCCCGTCGCGCCGGCGATGCCGCTCCGCAGGGCCGCACCCTTGCCACGATTCGTCGGATGATGGATCAGCCGGTGGACGAGCCCCTCGCCCGCCAGCCGGTCCAGAACGGCGCCCGTCCCGTCGGTCGAGGCGTCGTCCACCGCGATGATCTCGAGGCGGAGCCGCACCTCATGGAGCCGCCGCACGACCGCCTCGATCGTCGCTGCTTCATTGTACGCCGGGACGATTATGGAAAGCCTGAGCCGGTCCGGGGAAGGGGGCGCCGTCACGCGGGGGCCTCCCCGATGGCGATGAGCGATTGACCCACGCGCCAGGGGAGGAGCCGCTCCAGACGGAACAGGGGCACGAGGGCGTCGTACAGCCGCAGCGAGCCTGCGGGAATCAGGCGGCGACGCAGCACCCGCCCCGCCAGCCACCAGCCGGGGAGCCCCGCAAGATTGAAGTACTCGATGTGCCGCACGCGCAGCGCCGCGCCGCGGATGCGCTCGATCAGCCCCCGGCGGGTATAGCGCCGGTGATGCCCGAGGGCCACGTCCAGACTGCCATACAACCACGGCAACGCGGGCACGAGCAGTACGAGCCGCCCGCCGGGGGCGAGCAGGCGGGCGATGGCCGCGAGTGAGCCGCGGTCGTCGGCGACGTGCTCCAGGACGTTGAGGCAGATCACGGTATCGAAGCGTCGCGTAGCGAGTGCGCCGTCCACCGTGGGCAAATAGAGTCGGGTCACCTCGACGTTCGGGTGGCCCGCAAACCGTGCGCGCAGCCGCTCCAGGTAGGAGGGCTCGGTGTCGGTGAGCACCACGCTGCGCCGGTCGACGAGGAACGCCGATAGGTTGCCGATCCCGGACCCGATCTCCAGCACGTAATCGCCCACCCACGGCCGCAGCCGGGCGAACATCCAGCGGTTGTATCGCGGCGCGGCTGCCAGGCGGTCGAGCGTGGCCGCGCCCACTACGTCGCGCGACTCCGCGGGCCTCGTTTCAGGACGCGTCACGATCCCCGAACCCTCCCCGCAGGCAGCGCTCGTCCCGCTGCACGCGGAAGAAGACCGCGGCCTCGGCCCGCTCGGGTTGGAGCACGCGCGGGCAGCGCGCCTGGATCGTGGCGATGTCTTGCTCCAGTCCCGGCGCCGGAGGCGCCAGCGCCACGACGGTCACGCTGTCGGCGAGGATGCGCCCGGCGACATAACGGCCGGGAACGGCGAACGCCGCGGGTCCGAGTCCGCTCTCGGTGGGCGAACCCGGGACGGTGCGACGACCGGTATAGAGGTACGTACCCGCCGGCGCATCGACCATGAGCCGGTCCTCGGAGGTCGTGTGCGTCCGGATCCAGCCGGCCAGCAGGTGGATGTGACGGCTCTGCACGGCGAGGATGAGCGTGGGCGATAAGTCTTCAGGCGGCGGCAGCACGCCGGTCTGGAAGGAGCGTGCCGCCGCGTCCCGCAGGTCCACCTGACGCAGGGTCACCGCGAGAGCCGCGAGACCGAGAGCGAGCGGGACGCCCCACCGCAAGCGCACCGGGGCCCGGCGAGCTGCGACGTCGACGGTGCTGGCCGCCAGCAAGCCCAGAAACGGCAGCAGCGGCAGCAGGAGGCGTCCCTGAGTGAACGGCCACATCAGAGTCAGCGCGGTGACGGACAGCGTCGTGAGCACTAGCGCCGTCTGCGACCAGCGCAGCCGCACGCAGGCGACCGCGACCGCCACGACGGCGGCGAGCACCACGACGACACCGATCGGCTGGTTCGAAAACAGGTAGGCCGCCATCCGGTGCACGTATACCACCACGTTGGCCACGATCGTACGCACGGCGTAGCCGATCAGCGCTACCGGACCGGTGACGCCGAGCCAGCGCCCATACGAGAGATCATCGGGTTGGGAGGAGAGGGGCCCGCGAGCGCTCCAGTAGTGCTGCAGCGCCTGCCATGCGCCGAGCGGCGCCAGCACAGCGGCCGCGCACGCGGCGGCCTCCTTCCAGCGGCGATGCAGCGCCAGCGCGAGCAGGACGGCCGGGACGAGCGCGATGGCGGCCGTGCGGAACAGCGCCGTGCCCGCAAGCACGAGCCCCAGGGCGACCGCCCGCACGGGTTGGGCGTCGCGCACGGTCGCGGGAGCGAACAGCGGCGGGGCGATCGCGAGCGCACCCGCCCAGCCAAGCACCAGGTACGGCTCCGTGAGCGGAATGTTGAAGTACTGAATGAGCGGATCCAGCAAAAACGGGGCGACGGCGCAGAGCGCGAGGGGTGCCGGCGAGAGCTCCAGCCGGTCGCGCCCCAACCACCACACGAGGCCCGCCGCGGCGCCGCTGACGATCGGGTGCAGCACGGCGACGGTCGTGCGCACGGCTCCCAACGTCCCAGCCAGCGCCCACGGCACCGCCAGCAGCAACGGGAGGGCCGGCGGATAGCGCACCTGGAGCGGTGCGCCGACGAGGTGGATCGAGCGGTACCCGTCGCCCTGTGCGATGGCCTTCCCCAGCACGACGTAGACTGCGTCGTCGTTGAGGGCGCCGATCAGGAACTCGTGCGACAAGCGGAACAGCAGGTGCCCTACGATCACCACCAGGCCGACCACGGCCGCCTCGACGGCGAGCCGCCGCGGGCGGGACTGCTCGTCGGGCGCCGCCGGGGGGGCTTGCGTCACTGCGCGTCCTCCGGCTCCCCGTCGTAGCGGCTGAGCTTGCGGTACAGGGTGGAGGGGTCGATCCCGAGGACTTCGGCCGCGCGGGTCTTGTTGCCCCCTTCGCTCTGCAGCACCCACGTGATGTACGCGCGCTCGATCACGTCGAGCGTGGGGTTGGGATGGACCCGCTCGGACACGAGCGGCTCGGCGCGACGCTCGGAGAGCTTCTCGGGAAACGTCGCCAGCTCGAGCGTCTCGCCCTTTGTGAGCACCGCCGCCCGCTCGAGGGCGTTCTCCAGCTCGCGCACGTTGCCGGGCCAGTCGTAAGCCATGATGACTTCCTGGGCCTGCGGGGACAGCTGCTTGGGCTCGAGGCCGTGCTCCTGCGCGATGCGCTCGAGGAATGCCTTCACGAAGATCGGGATGTCCTCCCGCCGCTCCCGCAGCGGCGGCAGCTCGATCGCGATGACGTTGAGACGGTAGTACAGGTCGCTGCGGAACCGGCCGCGCTTGATGTCGTCCTCCAGGTCGCGGTTGGTGGCGGCCACGACGCGCACGTCCACCGGGATGGCCTCGGTGCCGCCCACCGGGATCGCCTCGCGCTCCTGGAGCACGCGCAGCAGCTTGACCTGCGTCGCCGGCGACATCTCGCCGATCTCGTCCAGGAAGAACGTGCCGCCCCGCGCCGCGGCGAACAGGCCCTGCTTGTCGCGCACCGCCCCGGTGAACGAGCCTTTCACGTGACCGAACAATTCCGACTCGAGCAGGCTCTCCGGCAACGCGCCGCAGTTCAGCGACAGGAACGCCCCTTCGCTCCGCGCCGACAGCTCGTGGATGTAGCGGGCGATGATTTCCTTTCCGGTCCCCGACTCCCCCCGAATCAGCACGGTGCTCTCGGTGGGCGCCACCTGCTCGGCGAGCTTCAGCACGTCCAGGAACGGCCGCGACTTGCCGAGCGGCTTCACGAGCCCCGAGCGCTCGCGGCGACGGATCTCTTGCTTGAGCTGTTTGTTCTCGGCCTTGAGGAGGCGTTGCTCCGCCGCCCGCCGGCAGATCGCGACCAGGTCGTCGTTGGAGAACGGCTTTTGGATGTAGTAGAAGGCGCCCTGGTTCACCGCCTGGATGGCGCTCTGCAGCGACGCCTGTGCGGTCATCAGGATGACCGGCGTCTCGGGATCCTGCTCGCGCACGGCGGCGAGGATGTCGGTGCCGGTCACGCCCGGCATCTTGATGTCGGTGAGCACGATGTCGGGCGCCGAAGTCTTGAGCGCCTCGAGGCCCGCCTTGCCTCCCTGGGCGGTGACCACGTCGAACCCCTCGCCCTTGAGGAGGATACGGAGCACGTCCAGGATGCCCAGCTCGTCGTCGACCACCAGAATAGATGGCTGCTGCGTCATGCGGCTTCCTCTTTCCGCCGGGCGGCGGGGAAATACACGGTGAATGTCGTTCCCTTCCCCTCGGTCGAATCCACCAGCACGAGCCCGCGATGCGCCTCGACGGCGCGCTGCACAATCGCCAGCCCCAGGCCGGTCCCCCCGACGCGGCCCGTCACGAACGGGTCGAACAGCCGCGCCCGCAGGTTCTCAGGGATGCCCGGGCCGTTGTCGCTCACGGCGAGGGCCACGGGGTTCTCGATCCCCGCGCCGCGGGGCAGCTCGTGCGAGGCCGGCCGCCCAGTGCGGACCGTCACGCGCGCACCCGTGCCGGCGGCCTGCACGGCGTTCAGCACGAGGTTCGAGACCACCCGATGGAGCAGGTCTTCATCGCCTTCCATCGCCGTGCTCCCGCCCGCCAGATCGATCACCGCGTCGTCGGGACAGTCGGGGTGCTCGCGCACCAGCCGGATCGCCGCGGCCGCGATCGCGTGCAGGTCGAGCGGCCGGCACTCGGTGGCGCGCACCCGGGAAAAGTCGAGAAACTCGGACAGGAGACGTGAGAGACGGTCGCTCTCGCGCACCACCAGGCCGGTCAGAAACTTCTCGTCGGGATTGGCCCGCTTCGCGCGACCCAGCTGCTCCACCGAGGACCGGATCGAGGCGAGCGGATTCTTGATCTCGTGCGCCAGGCTCGCCGACAGCTCCGCCACCGCCTCGAGGCGCTCGGCACGCAGGTGCAGCTCCTCGAGCCGCTTGGAGTCGGAGATGTCGGTGAAGATCGCGGTCACCCGCGGAGTGCCGCCGGGCTCGACCTCGAGGGTCGTCGTCGTCACGCCGATCGGAAAGGTCCGCTCCGGCCGCCGCACCGTGGCTTCGACCCGCATGGCCCGCACGCCGCGGCGCGCCGTCGCCGTGATCGCCGCCCAGAACTCGGGCGCGATGCGCGCGAACTCCGGCATCACCGAACGCCCGCGCCACTGCCGCTCCTTGAAGCCGAGGATCTGCTCCGCCGCGGGGTTGCAGTACAGCAGGTGCCCGTCCGCATCCACGGTGACGATGCCGGTGGGGATGTTGCGCAGCACGTCGGCGGCCTCGAGCCGGACCTGTCGCAGCTCGCCCGCTAGCGCCTCCCGTTCCGCACCCATGACCGACACGCGGCTCGAGAAGTACGCCGTCACCGCCGCCACACCCGCGAAGACCGAAAGCTGCAGGAACACTTCGCCGGTCATCGCGGTCTGATGGCCGAAGAACACGTCCGCGAAATACACGATTCCGACGAGCACCGTGATCAGGGCCGTGCTGGCAGGCGGCATCAGGACCGCGGTGACGGCGATGAGCGGCACGTACAGCGGGGGGAAATCGCTCTGCGGCCCCCCTGTGATGTGCACCACGGTGGTGATGAGCGCGACGTCGTACAGCGCCTGGGCATACAGGAAGGTCCGCCCCGGCGAGCGCGCCCGGATGTGGGTGTACCAGTACGAGGCGATGGTGACCACCACCGTCGCCACCAGGAGGAACGACGTGACGAGCAGGTCGAGCGGTGCGGCGACGTTGAACTTGAGTGCGGCGCTCAGATAGATGGCGATGGCGACGCACAGCCGGCCCACGTACACGGACCGCAACAGGGACTGGGGGGTCGGGATAGCCGATCCCGCAGATCCGCGGCCCAGCCACTTCACGGGGCGCTCCCGGGAGCAGCGTCGTCAGTCGTAAGCCGTACGCTGTGTAAGCACAATGCTGACATTGCGTTATGCGGACGGGCGAAGGGGTGGTCGGCTGGCGGCATGGAGGCTAAGTATTGGAAGCGGTGTGGCAAAGTGCAAGAGCAGAGCGCTATTCTTGGCCTATGCGGCATCGCGTCGCCGGAGCCGTTCTCGCACTCGCGCTCGGCGCACGACCGGGTGTCACCCAGGCGCCGCTCACCCCCGCCGACTCCGCGATTCTCAATTCGCAGCCCTTGAAGCGGCTGGTGCTCGCGGCCTCGCTGTTCCGCCGGCTCAGCGTCCTGGCGGCCGGGCTCGACCGCGAAGTGGTGCTGTGCTTGCAGGGGAGTGTATCGGGGGATACGGCTGTCGTGCGGGACTTCGTGATGCCCGACCTGTTACGCTCCACCGTGGACGCCGTGGAGCCGCAGCCGTGCGCGCCGGCGACGCTCGCCGTGTGGCACAACCATCCGTGGACCGGCCCCGACTCGAGTTTCGGTGTGAAGACGCCGGAAGACCTATGCTCGCTCAGCCAGCCCGACCTGCGGACGGTGGTGGCGGATTCGATCCCCTTCGCCGTGGTGAGCGTGGGTCGGACGTCGCGTCCGATCGTGTGCTGGTGGCGGCGGGTGCAGGCGGTGGTGAACCGCCACGTGAAGTTCCTGCCGCGCTTCCCCCGCCAGTGGATCGAGCTGCCGTCGTTCGCGAATCTCACGGACCCGTCGGTGCCGCCGACTCCCGCACCGTAAGGGGACCCTTCCCCCTTCCCGGGCCTCTTACCGGCCGTGTCCGGTCCTACTGCACCGCGTTCACCATGTCGAAGATCGGCAGGTACATCGCCACGACCATGCCGCCGACGACGATGCCCAGCACGACGATCATGATCGGCTCCATGAGGGAGAGCAGCGTGCTAACGGCGGCGTCCACCTCGTCGTCGTAGAAGTCGGCGATTTTCGAGAGCATCTCGTCCATGCCGCCGGTCTGCTCGCCGACCGCGATCATGGAGATCACCATCGGGGGGAACACTTTGGACTTGGCGAGCGGCTGGGCGATCGTCTCGCCTCCGGCGATCGAGGCGCGCGACTCCATCACCGCGTTGTGGATCACCATGTTGCCCGCCGTGCGCGCCGTGATCTCGAGGCCGTCGAGGATCGACACGCCCGAAGAGATCAGCGTGCCGAGGGTGCGGGTGAACCGCGACACCGCCGACTTCCGCAGCACGTCGCCGAGCACCGGCAGCCGCAGCAGCATGCGGTCGATTTGCAGCCGGCCGGCCGGCGTCTTGTAGTAGCGCGTGATACCAAACACGGTCACGCCGATGACGGCCAGGATCGCCCACCAGTAATTCTTGAGCAAGTTGCTCATCCCGATCACGATGCGTGTGGGAAGCGGCAGCTCCATGTTCACCGACGCGAACATGTTCTGGAACGTGGGGATCACGAAGATAAGCAGCACCGACACCGCGATCACGGCCACCGAGCAAATCACCGCCGGGTAGACCATGGCGCCTTTCACCTTGCGGACGATGGCGTCGTTCTTCTCGAGAAACTGGGCCAGGCGGACGAGGATCGTGTCGAGGATACCGCCCGCCTCGCCGGCGGCGACCATGTTGACGTAGAGGTCGCTGAACGCCCGGGGGTGCTTGCGCAGCGCGTCGGCCAGGGTGTGGCCGCTCTCGACGTCGTAGACGACCTGACGGGTGACGTCGGCGAGGATCTTGTTCTCGGTCTGTTGCGCCAGGATGTCGAGCGCCTGCACCAGCGGCAGCCCGGCGTTGATCATGGTGGCGAACTGCCGCGTCATCACGACGATGTCGCGCGTCTTGACGCCGCCGCCGAACTTGAAGCTGAGCTTGAACTCGCGCGGCGCGGCCCGCACCTGCACCACCACCATGCGGTTCTTGCGCAGGTGGGCGATGACGTCGTCACGGCTCGGCAGGTCGATCTTGTCGTTGACGAGATCGCCCTTGAGCGTGCGCGCGGTGTACTGGAAGACCGGCATGGCTCACTCCCTCCGGGGTGGCGCCTAGCGGCGCGCCGCGACCTTGGCCTGGGCCGCCTGGGGCTGGCCGGCGGCAGGCTCGCGCTCGTCCTGCGGCGGCTCGCCGATCATCCGCAGGAACTCGTTCGGGTTCGCCGAGACCCGGAGGCACTCGTCCTTGGCGACCTCGCGGCCCAGGTAGAGCTGGTACAGGGCGTCGTTCAGGGTCTGCATGCCGTACTTCTTCCCCGCCTGCATCATGGACGGGATCTGCTCGATCTTCTGGTCCCGAATCAGAGCACGGACGGCGGGCGTCATGATGAGGATTTCGCACGCCATCACGCGGCCGCGGCCTTTGGCCTTTTGCAACAGAGTCTGCGTGATGACGCCCTCGAGCACGAACGAGAGCTGGGCGCGGACCTGCGACTGCTGATGCGACGGGAACACGTCGATGATGCGGTTGATGCTCTCCATCGCTGAGTTGGTATGCAGCGTGGCGAACGCCAGGTGGCCCGTCTCCGCGATCGTCAACGCCGCCCCGATCGTCTCCAAGTCGCGCATTTCGCCGATCAGCACCACGTCGGGGTCCTGCCGCAGCGCGTACTTGAGGGCGGCCGCGAAGCTGTTGGTATCCGTGCCGATCTCGCGCTGGTTGACGATGCAGGCCTGGTGGCGGTGGATGAACTCGATCGGGTCCTCCACCGTGATGATGTGTCCCTTCAGCTCCTTGTTGATCTTGTCGATCATCGCCGCGAGTGTGGTGCTCTTCCCGGAGCCGGTGGGCCCGGTCACCAGCACCAGCCCGCGGGGCTTCTCGGCGAGCTTCGCGACCACCCCGGGCAGGCCAAGATCCTCGAACGTCCGCACGGTGAAGGGGATCTGCCGGATGACGAGCGACACGCAGCCCCGCTGCTTGAAGCAGTTGCCGCGGAACCGCGCCAGGTTCTGGATCCCGAAGGAGAAGTCGAGCTCGTTCTCGGTCTCGAACCGCTTCTTCTGGTTCTCGGTGAGCACCGAGTAGGCGATCGACAGCGTGTCCTTGGGCGTCAGCACGTGATCCACGGACGAGTCGACGATGTCCCCGTCCACCCGCAGCTTGGGACGCTCGCCCGCCACGATGTGGAGGTCCGAGGCGTCCTTCTCGATCATTTCCTCGAGCAACGAGCGGAGGTTCAGGCCCTGCGGCGCGCCCGCCGTCATGCCGCCGTCTCTTTCACGACTTCCTCCAGGGTAGTGATACCGCGTTTCACCTTCACCATACCGTCGGACCGCAGCGTGAGCATGCCTTCCTTCACGGCTTCCTCCCGCAGCTCCTCGGTCGAGCCGCCCTTGAGCACCATGCGCCGCAGCGCGCTCGACAACGCCATCACCTCGTACAGCCCCTGCCGCCCTTTGTACCCGGTGCCGCCGCAGGTGTCGCAGCCGGCGCCCTTGAAAAAGGTGAGCTTCGCGGCCTCCGCCGCCGGGATGCCCAAGGCCTTGAGCTCTTCGTCGTTGTACTTGTGCTCCTGCTTGCAGTCCTTGCAGATGCGCCGCACCAGCCGTTGCGCCACGATGAGGTTCACGGCGCTCGCCACGTTGAACGGCTCGATCCCCATGTCGACCATACGCGTCACGGTCGACGGCGCGTCGTTGGTGTGCAGCGTGGAGAGGACCAGGTGGCCGGTGAGCGCCGCCTTGATGGCGATCGACCCGGTCTCCAGGTCGCGGATCTCCCCCACCATGATGATGTTCGGGTCCTGGCGCAGGAACGCCTTGAGCGCCGCCGCGAACGTCATCCCGACCTCGTTCCGGACCAGCACCTGATTGATCCCCATCAGGTTGTACTCGACCGGGTCCTCAGCCGTCAGGATGTTCACGTCGATCTGATTGATACGCGACAGCGCCGAGTAGAGCGTGGTGGTTTTGCCCGACCCCGTCGGGCCTGTCACCAGCACCATCCCGTACGGGTTCAGGATCGCCCGCATCAGGTCCTGCTCGGCCTTCGGCTCGAACCCGAACTTGGTGAGGTCGAGCGTCAGGTTGCCCTTGTCGAGAATCCGCAGCACGATCTTTTCGCCGAACAGCACCGGGAGGGTCGACACGCGGAAGTCGATCACCTTGGTCCCCATCTTGAGCTTGATGCGCCCGTCCTGCGGCACGCGCCGCTCGGCGATGTTCAATTGCGCCATGATCTTCACGCGCGAAGTGAGCGCCGCTCGCATCTTGACCGGCGGCTTCATCACCTCGTGCAGAGCGCCGTCCACGCGGTAGCGCACCCGCAGCTCATGCTCGAACGGCTCGATATGGATGTCCGACGCCCCTCGCTTCACGGCGTCGGTCAGGAGGCCGTTGATCAGCTTCACGACCGGCGCGTCGTCCGCCAGGTCCTGCGCCTTGACGTCCTCATCGACCGAGTCTTCGACCACCTCGAGGTCTTCGGCGGCCTCGATATCCTTGAGCAGCGTCTGGAGTTGGGCGTCCGACTGCTGGTAGTAGCGCTCGATCGCGTTGCGGAGCGTGTACTCGCCGGCGATCACCGGGAACACGTCGCACCGCGTGACGAACTTGATGTCCTCGATCGCGGTGACGTTGTTGGGGTCCGCGATGGCGACCGTGAGCGTCCGCCCCTCCCGCTTGAGCGGCAGCACCGTGTGCTTCACGGCGATGTCCGGCGGCATGAGCTTGATGATCTTGGGGTCGACCTCGAACCGCGACAGGTCGACTGCCGGCATGCGGTACTGCCGGGCCAGCATCTTGGAGATCTCGGTCTCCTCGATGAAGCCCAGCTTGACCAGGGTGTAGCCCAGGCGCATCCCGGTGTTCTTCTGCTCCAGCAAAGCCTTCTTCAGCTGATCCGGGGTGATCAGCCCGTCGCGGAGCAGAAGTTCGCCGAGCTTGTCGCTGGTGGCTGCTGCGGTAGCCGTATGCAACTCGTTGGGAATGAACCAGCTAACATAGGAATCGGCGGGGGCCGTCACGTCGGCGTGATCGAGGTCGATGCGCTCGCCCGGGAGCAGCGGGCGGGCGAGCCGCGCAGCCGTGCGGGCGGTTTCTCGCAACCGGCGGGGCGGAGGCGTGTCGATCGCGGCGAGCTGCACGTCGCCCGGCGCTGCGGCGGACGCGGGAGCGAGCGCATAGCGGACCCCGGCGCCGGCCAACGCGAGGCCGGCGAGGAGCAATGCGGCGTGACGGTCGTCCATCCTGCATACTAACGGCTCGCTCGCCGGCTGGCGGCATCCGTTTTATGCGCGGCGCGCCGAAAAATTGCGGTGTCACGATTGCGGATTGCGGAATGCGGATTGCGGAATGGCAATGGAAGGTCGTGCAACAAATCCGCAATCCGAAATCCGCAATTACTGGCGCACCAACGATACAGCGACATCACCGACAATCTGCAGGGAAGCCGCGCTCACCTTGTCGATCGTATCCTCGGTCGTGTGCCAGTAGGGGTACGTAAAGTCGACGACGTCGATGGCATGAATGCCCGCTTTCTGCAGCGCCACGTGATCGTCGATCAGGGTGCTCTCGACCTGCGGGACGAAATAGCGCCCGTATCCAAGGTCGTACGCCGTGCGCCACACGCGGTCGACGACCTCCGGGGCGAACGCCTGGGAGTTTCCTTCGTAGCCGATCCGCAGGTCCTTGTCTCCCACCATGTCGAACAGGACCGCGAAGAGCGGCGGGTATCCGGGCGGCTGGTGCGCCGCGAAGTAACGCGACCCGATGAGGACATCGTCCGAGTCTTTGGAGAAGTCCCCGTAGTCCTCGCCGTCGACAAACAGCAGATCCACACCTAGGGCCGGCGGCTTGGCTTTGAGCGCATCGGCGACGCCCAGCAGCACCGCGACGCCCGACGCGCCGTCGTTGGCGCCCGGAACCGGGAGCCGTTGCTGGCCCAAGTTCTGGCTCTGGTCGGCATGGGGACGCGTGTCCCAGTGCGCCAGGAACAGCACGCGCTCCGCAGCCGCGGGTCGGAAGCGCGCGAAGAAATTGCGCAGATGGAGCGTGTCGCCTTGGCGGGTGACGTGGGTGATCGGCTGCACGGCAACGGTGTCGGCGCGGGTGCGCAGCTGGGCGAGGATCCAGTCCCCGGTGCGCTGGTGCGCCGTGGTGTTCGGGATGCGCGGCCCGAATTGCATCTGCTGCTCCAAGTACGAGAACGCGTGGCCGCCGTCGAACTCGCGGGGCCGGCGGGGGTTGCCGCGCGCCTGGCAGGCGAGCAGGAGGAACAGGGGCAGGAACGTCCACCATCCTTCGATCCTGCTCATTGGATCCGCCCGACGCTCGTATGGAGCTCGACGAACGCCGTGATCACGAGCTGCGAGGTCTTGCGGTTGGCCTGCCGTTCCTCGTTCACCAGGTATGCCATCTGGAAGCCCGCGCTGAGGGTGGGCGGCAAATCGGTGTCCAGGGAAAGCTGCATCTGCGTCTGGCGGCTGTCTACGTACGGGACGCACGTCGTCTGGCCCGCCAGTCGTAGGCAGACGGTATTCTCGGCGTGCGAGTAGCGCACCGTCGTGCGCACGTCGTTCTTGAGCTTCAGGATCGCGGCGGGGGGCTTGAAGGCGAAGCCGAGGCTGCCGCTCTGCTGGTCGCGCTCGGTGTGGAATACGTTGCCGGAGCTGAGCCGATCGCTGGTGCTGGTCGAGGCGTCGACCGACGTGGAGATCCCCTGCCGCCACGTGAGCGCGAGCAGCGGCCGCACGGTGCGCTCCGTGGTCTCGGTCACGGCGCCGCCCGCCACGTCGCTGAACCCGAGCTGCTCCGCCAGGGTGCGGGCGGTGCGATACGCCAGCTGCGCGTTCACCGACGCGAGCACGCGTCCCAGCGTGCTGCGCGGCGGCGCGAAGCTCCAGCTGAACGTGCCCGACGGCCACTCCCGGCTGCTCGTGCGGATCGGCACCTGCTGATCGGTGCGCAGCGCCCAGGTTACCCCCTCGGTCTCGCGGTAATTGAGGCTGGCCCGCATCCCGGGCAGGAGCACCACGTTCCCGGCGGCGTTCAAGTTCCAGTTGTCCGATGCGGAGCCGGCGAGCAGGCCGGCCTGCTGCCGGAAGCCGCTGAAGCCGCCCAGCGCCAGCTGATAGGACAGCGAAGGCAGGAACGGCGACCGGTTGTAGGTGGACACCTGGGCCCGGCTGTAGGAGACATCGACGTTGGTGAGCCGGCGGAGCAGCCGCGTCACGGCGGCCGAGTCGCCGAAGGCGCGCTGCCCGAAGCGCTGGGGATCGAGCTGCACGCCCAGGTCGACGCGGCGCGAGTTCGCGAACGCGGCGGGGACGTGGAAGCCGCCGGCCGTATCCCCCACGTCGCGCACCGGGTCGCGCCCGTTGGGATCGCGGTTGAAGGAGAAGACGGTCACCAACGCCGCCCGCGGTCGCAGCCACGCGCCGATCTGCGGCGTCACGCCGACGAAGGTGTTGATGGTACGCTGGGTCTCGACGCCGACGTTCCGTCCCAGCAACGAGCGCCGTTCCGCGCCCATGAGCCGGCCGATGGTGGTGGAGTCGCCGTAACCGCGCAGATCGCGCAGCGACGCGGCGTCGACGCGCAACTGCACGCTGGGCAGCGGCACCAGGTCCACGCCCCCGCTGTTGCGCCACACCTTGCTGCGGGACTGGGCCGGCACGACGGCGGCGTCCGAATCGCGCGCCACCGGCACGGCGTAGGTCGCGAGCGAGCCGCGCTCGTCCGCCAGGCCGGAGTGGAACCGCACCCCGGTGGGCAGCAGGCGCAGCCCCTTCGAGCGGCGGGCGAGCGCCAGGGCGTAATCGAGATTGAGCGAATAACTCGACGCCGTGGCGAGCGCCAGGTCGGAGCGGGTGTTCCCGCTGGCCCAGGCACCGGATACGGCGAGCGGGTCGACGAGCAGGTGGACAAGTGGTGAGACGGACCGCGCGGTCCGCCGGATCGACAGCGCATAGCTCGTCGCGCTGGAGCGCGGCGTGCGCAACCCCTGCAGCGCGTCGGCGCGGATGTCGGTGCCGCTCAAGTAGAAGGGGTCGCTGGCGAGCGAGGCGTAGCGCACCGTGAGCGGCGCCGCGATGCCCCAGCGGGAGGGGAAGAACCGGTCCAGCCGCAGCGTGCCGGCGACGCTCGCGGCGCCGTCGGTCTGGTAGCGCGGATCCTCCCCCAGCTGGCGGAACTGGGCGTCACGCCGCGACACGCTCACCGCGACCTCGGCGACATCCGCGGCGGTGAGCGTCAAGTCGACCGCGGCCGCGGTGCCCACGTTCTGCACCACGTCGCTCAGCCGGATGTCGTCCACCCACAGCTCGGCCTGATCCACGAAGACTTTGTCGTCGACGCGCCAGATCCCGGCGGCGATCTCCTGCACGGCGGCGAGGTTGGGCGGCGCGGTGGCCGGGTCGCGCACGTGGACGACATATGGTCCGTCGCACATGACGTAGGCCGAATCGAACGGCACCAGCGGGGTGTCGGGGCACCCCGCGTACACCCGGGGCCCGTCGCCCTTGAGCCACGCCTGCTCGATTTGCGCCCGCAGCGCGAGCCAGCGACTGAAGTCCACGACCACTTCCGGCTCCCAGGAGCTGGTGCGGGCCGGCGCGTGGTAGAGATAGAAGTTGTTCTGGTCCTTCCCCGCCTTGACGTAGAAATGCAGATCGCCGTCCTCCCACCCGGGGCCGCGGCCCCGCGCCCACGCTCGCAGCTTACGGTACTTGAGGAAGTTCTTGTCGCCCTCGGTGGTGAAGCGCGTGAACGCTTCGGCCCGCTCCCCGGTCTCGAGGCCGGTCGCAAGCAGCCGCAGCGACCGCTCGTTGATCTGAGTGGTGGCGAGCTGCAGATTCGCGTCGCGGCGATCCGCCTGATCGAACACTCCGGGCGGCGGCGTGTAGCCGAGATCCCGGTTCTCGGTGCTCACCACCGACGCCGCGACCGCCCCCGTCCCCACGCCCCGATCCCCGGCGATCCCGCGGATCGGGGTGTCGGCACGCTTGAGCCAGGACGCGCCCACTAGGCGCACGCGGGCCAGCCCGAAGAACACCTGCGGGCTCGGGGCACCGGGCGGGGCCGTCTGCGGCGCAACGATCGTGAGGCGTACGCTCTGGATCTGCCGCAGGCTCAGGGCGCCCTGCGTGATGGTGTCGGTCCGGAAGGGGATGCGGTACAGCCGCCACCCGGCCGCGCCGTCGGGGCGTCCCTGGGCATCGACGGCCGGGACCATCGCGCCGTCCCGCACGTACGATGCGTCGTCGCCGATCGGGAACACGAAACGGACGAAGCTCTCGGCGGTGCGCACCCCCGCCACGGAGTCGAGCTGGAAATCGCCGTCCGCGTCTTCCGTGTCCACGAAGCCGTTGTGCCGCCCGCAGCGGGAGCGGAGATCGCCGAACCCATAGGCCTGGAGCACGCCGTTCTGGGTGGCGCTGCACAGCGGCAGCGTGTCCACGAGCGCGCCCGTAGTGGAGTCGAAGATCGCCGTGGCGCGGTCGGACAGAATACCCTGGTCGTTGAGCGCGGCGTCCCAGGAATGGGTGAGCGGATCGCGCTCGGTATCGAGCCGCCCCAGCCCGACGAAGCGCTGGCCGTAGTACAGCGTGTCGCCGCCGCCGGGCGCGTGGCTGAAGGATTCCGGCGTCCACGCCAGCGCGTCTTCGAACAGCGAGCCGAAATCGAGGACCAGCGCGGTGCGGTTCGCCTTCGCCGTGCGGTGCTGGTCCTCCCACACCCACAGCTCGATGTACTCGACGCGCGACAGGTCGATCCCCGTCGGTGAGAGCACCTGCGTGATCGAGCGCCACCGCGTGCCGTCCGCGTGCCGGCGGACCCAGTTGGGGGCTCCGCTGTTCACGTCGGCCGTGCCCAGCACGGTGTCCGGCTTCAAGTTGAGCCAGAGCACCGGCTCGGCGGACTGCGCCTGCCCCACCACGCGGATGGTGGGGTCGATCTGCTGCGGCAGGAACTGGATCGGACGACCGCGGAAATCGATCGGCAGGCTCTGCCAGGTGAGGGCCGCGGCGGCGGCGCGCTCGAACCCCGTCGGCGGGATGCCGTACGCTTCCACGCCGCGCGCGGTCGTCGGGACGCTGCCCCAGTGCCAGCTGTTTTCGGCGAGCGAGAGAAAGCGGCCGGCGTCCGCCTCGAACTCCTCCACGTACGCCTGGCCCGCCTGGTTCGGGCTGGGGCGCGACATCGCGACCTCGGCTGAGACGTTCAAGAGCGACGGCGCGTCGGTATGGATTCCCGGCAGCGCGTTGAGCGCCCGTGTCACGAGGTCGGGCTGAAAGTGCAGCTCGGTGCTCACGCCGCCGATGAAGCTCGAGGACGGCTCGAAGCCGAGCGGCGGTCGAGTGAACGCGCTCTGCTCGCGCTGGAACAGGCCGGTGAGGTTCACCTCCCCGCGCGCGCCCAGATTGTAGCGGGCGGCGAGACCGTAGATGGACGTGGGGGCCACGGCGAACGCGGCGCGCTCCTCGAACTGCGCCCGTACCTGGGCTGTCCCGCCCTGGAACAGCGAGTCGGGATTCCTGAACTGCACCTGGCCCGTCGTGTAGTCGACCGTGTAGTCGACGTCCCGCGTGAGCAGGCGGTTGCCCACGTAGATCCGCTCGCTGCCGTCGCGGATCTGAAAACTGTTGAGCGACAGCTGGCTCCGGTCGGCCGAGGCCGACACGTCGGCTTCGAGCCGCAGCGCGAACACCGAGGGCGGCCCCTGGGTCGCGAGAAACGGTCGTGGCGTGCGGTACAGCGAGTCGTTGCGCTCCGCGGGGGCGAGCCGGCTCGAGTCGGCGAACGGCGTCAGGTGCGGGAATACCGCGAAGTAGTCGCGCAACGGCGCCCCCTGATTGGGGTCGCGCGCGCGGGGGAACAGCCGGTTGTATTGATCGAACTTGGTGGGGTCCGATTGCAGCGCCACGCCGAGCCGCGCGAGGTACGTCTCGCCGGTCGTCAGAGTCTTTTCGCGCTGGTTCACCGTGAGCGTGAGCCGCACGGTCTCGCGGGTGATCTCGCCGCCGCCGACGCGGTACGCGCTGCGGATCTCGAACCGGAACGTCGGCGAGGCAGCCGTGACGGCGGGCTTGGGGTCGTAGACGAGCCGCAGCGTATCGGGCGGCGCGGCCGTGTCGGGATTGGCGGCGACGGGGAACGTACCGACGCAGCGCCGGCCCGCACCGCAGGAGGTCTGACCGGCCGGGATGTAGGAGACCGCGAGGTAGTCGCTCTGGTCGAGCCGGCTCGCGAGTGCGAACCAGGCGCCGCTCGGGTCCACGTAGTAATCCTTCCCCTCCTGCAACACCTCCCATTGGAACGGGCCGGCGCGCTGCGTCCCGCAGTCCACGGCGCGGGCGCCCGGCGGGCACGCCACCGCTTTGATGCCGCCGATGTTCTGGTTGGAGCTCGAAATCGGGGACACCGCGCGCACGCGGTAGACGTGCAGGCTTCCCACGCGCAACGAGTCGGGGAGCGCCAGCTGATCGATGCCGAGGACGTCCACGGCCGGATACCCGGGGACGAGCGCCGGATCGACGGCGAAGAAGAACCGTCCCTGCTCGTAGTCCAGGTCGCGCGCCACGCGATCGAGCGGCTGGGTGGTGGTCGCGCCCACGTCGTACACGCGGTCCTTGATGACGTTGCCCTTCTGCTGGGCGTAAATGCCGCTCAGCTCGAGATTGCCGAGCTGCGCCACCGCCTGGACGCCGAAGTTGTTCGCGGGGATCGCCGCGCTGATGAAGCGCGAGCGCGGTGCCCGAAAGGTGACGTTGCCGGCTTCGACGCGCTTCAGGATGTCGTCCTCGAGGCCTTCGTACCAGACCCTGAGATTGTTGTTGGCGTCGAACTCGCGCTGGCTGTCGAAGTCGACGTTGACGTGCAGGCGCTGCCCCACGACGCCCGCGGTGCGGATCGCGTACTGCGGCACGGGGCTGATGGTGGGGAAGCCGACCCGGCACCCCGAGATCGCCTGTTGCTGCTCGATCGGCGTGCACTTCAGGTTCTGGAACCGGTCCGCCTTGAGCTCGAACCGCACGTTGAGCTCCATGCCCAGGTCCGCGGTCGTGCCGAGGAAGCGCATCGGGCGGTGGGCGGCGAAGGCCGGCGTCGCGAGCGACTCGGCCGGGGCAGCCGGTGTCGGGGTCGCCGCCGGCCCGGCCGCGGCGAGCGTCAGGGAGGGGAGCGAGGCGCGCAGGCTTCGCTCCCAGGCTGCCGCTACCGCGGCCGGGCCGGCGTGGACGCCGAGGCGACCGCCGGGGAGGAGCGCCGGATGGCGGGGCACGGCGAGCGGCGTCCAGCGAAATGCGGCGACGAAGTGCGGCGTGGGCGCCGAGTCGGCACGGGCGGCGGCGCCCGCATCCTGCGCGTAGGCCTGGGGTATGACGAGCGAGAGAGCGACGAGACCGACCAGGGTGGGGCGCCGCATCCCTTGTAGAGACTTGGAGTTCCGAATATAATGGCGCGACCGACCGTGCGCACCATCAGCCGCTACCTGCTGCGACAGCATTGCGCGCCGCTCGGCTTCGCGCTGGCGGCCCTCACCTCGCTGATGCTGCTCAATCAAATCGCCAAACAGTTCGGCAGTCTCGTCGGCAAGGGGCTGCCATGGAGCGTCATCATCGAGGTGTTCGTGCTGTCGATCCCGTTCATCGTCGCAGTGACGCTGCCGATGGCCGTGCTGGTGGCGGTGCTGCACGTGTTCACGCGGCTGGCGGGTGACAACGAGATCACGGCCCTGCAGGCAAGCGGCGTGAGCGTGGGACGCGTGATCACCCCCGTGCTGGGCGGCGCGGCGGTGGTCGCGCTGCTCTCGTTCCTGTGGAACGATCAGGTGCTGCCGCGCTCGAATCACCGGCTCCGCACGTTGCAGGTGGACATCCAGCGTAAGAAGCCGTCATTCACGCTGAAGGAACAGGTCATCAACGAGGTCGTGCCCGGGCAGTTCTTCCTGCGGGCTGCGCGTATCGACCCCAATTCCAACAAACTCAAGGATGTGACGATTTACGACCTGGGAGACGCGGAGCGCCGACGGATCATCAGCGCCGACTCGGGTCGCATGGCATATACCCCCGGCGGACGCGATTTGTACCTCACCCTGCAGGATGGCGACATCCAGGCGGTGAACCGGACCGATCCCACCCAGGTCGACCGCACCTTCTTCCGCATCAACCGGATGCGGGTCGCCGGCATCGGCAACACGCTGGAGCGCACCGAGCACGACAGCTACAAGAGCGACCGCGAGATGTCGATCTGCGAGATGCGCGGCATGGTGGCCCTGGCGCGCCGCGAAGCGGAGCGGGCGGTTGCAGATGCCGACGTCGCCGTGCAGAACGACTTGCGCCGGCTCGCGGGCCTCGTCCTGGTGTACCCCGCCCCGCCGCCCTATGTGGCCGACACGGTGCCCGTCGGCCTGTACTGCCGCGCGTTGCGGCGGGCGGCGGCCTGGTTCGTGCCGAAGACGGCCGAGGCGCAGACGCCCAGACCACCGGCGGCGCCGCCCCGCCGCCCACCGCAACGCCCCACCGAGCACCCGCCATTCGGCCCGGCGCGCGTGCCACTTCCCGGGGCGGTACCCGAGGCGCAGACGCGGCCGAGCCTCATCACGCCCGCGGCGACGGTCGGCGAGGAGCAGCGCCGCCGCTCGGCGGAGCAGCGCGCCGCGATGTACGAGGTGGAGATCCAGAAGAAGTACGCGATCGCCGCAGCGTGTATCGTGTTCGCGCTGGTGGGCGCGCCCGCGGCGCTGCGCTACTACCGCGGAGGGGTCGGGCTGGTGATCGGCTTGAGCGTGGCGGTCTTCACCGTGTATTACGTGGGGCTGATCGGCGGCGAGAATCTCGGAGACCGCCTCGTCGTGGGGCCGTTCGTCTCGATGTGGCTGCCGAACCTGATCTGCGCCGCGGTCGGCGTGATCGGCGTGTGGCGTATCCGCAAGCCGGGGAACACGCGGTGACGACGCTCGATCGCTACGTGCTGCGCGAATGGGCCAAGGTGTTCTTCCTGGCGACGTTCGGGTTTCCGCTGCTCGTCTTCGTGATCGATCTGGCCGACAACCTCGAGAAGTACACGAGCGGCGGGGTTTCGAAAGGCCATCTGGCCCTGTCGTACGTGTGTTATCTCCCCGAGACCGTCACGCTGGTGCTGCCGGTCGCCGTGCTGTTCGCGGTGGTGTTCACGGTGGGAGCGCTGGACCGCCACTCCGAGCTGACGGCGGCCAAGGCGTCGGGGATCTCGTTCCACCGGGTGATCCGGCCGCTGCTGGCCGCGTCGCTGGTGGCGGTGCTGGCCGACGTGGGGCTCACGGAGCTGGCGCCCGTCACGTCGAGCCGGCGCGCCGAGCTGCTCGGGCAGAAGCAGATTCGCAGCGACAAGTTCCGCAACAACTTCGTGTACCGGGCGGACGGCGGCTGGGTGTACGCGATCGGGGGGCTCGAGCTGGCGCGGCGCGCGATGCGCGACGTGATCATGGAGCGGGAGGGGACGGGACCGGAGTACCCCACGATCGTGATCGCGGCGCCGCAGGCGAGCTACGACACCGCGCGACGGACGCGCGGCTGGACCCTCAGCAAGGGGACGCTGCACTACCTGCTCGGCCCGGGCCGCGAGACCGCGTTCAGGTTCGACCGGCTGTCCACCCGGGACATGCGCGAGGCGCCGGTGGACCTGCTCGCCGAGCCCAAGGCGCCCGACGAGATGCGCTACGCCGAGCTGGGCCGCTACATCGACGCCCTGGCGCGGTCCGGCTCGGACACGAAGAAGCTGCGGGTGGAGCGCGCCCTGAAGCTGTCCGTCCCGTTCGCCTGCATCATCATCGCGCTGTTCGGCGCGCCGCTCGCGATCTCCACGCCCAAGAGCGGCGCGGCGTGGGGCGTGGCGGTGTGCCTCGCAACCACGTTCGTCGATCTCCTGATGTTCCAGCTCTCCAAGGCCGTGGGCGCCGGCGGCGTGCTGCCGCCCAGCTTCGCGGCGTGGCTGCCGAACTTTGTCGTGGGCGCGTCGGCGGTGTGGCTGTTGAAGAATGCGCGGACCTGAGGTAAGCCTCGGCCGCCCTAAAAGGTGTACTTCACGCCGAACTGCATCTTCCAGCGGGAATTCGTGTCGTCCACGGGGGTGAGCGACGGGTTGACGAACGAGAAGATGCCCTGGTTCGTCGCCGCGTCCCAGCCCCGTAGCTGTAGCAGACGCTGGGTGGCAGTGGGCATGTTCTGCTGCAGGCCCCAGTGGCGGTTCATCAGGTTCAGCACGTTGAAGACTTCCAGCACCGCCTGCGCGTGCTGACCCGCCACCGTCGGCAGGTCGCCCACCAGCCGTGCGTTGACGACGTGACGCCACGGCTCCTGGCACGCGTTCCGTTTGAGAATCGAGCCACGCGCGTTGTTCAGGCAGGGCTCGCCGCTGATGTAGGCGTCGAGCGCCGCCCATTGCGACGGGGTCTGCAGCAGGATATCCGACTGATTGCGGGGGACGTAGACGAGGTCGTTCTCCCCGCGCACGCTGCCGCTCACGTTCGGGTATCCGTCCGCGTTGGCATCCCCCTGATAGATGTAGGAGTACGGGCTGCCTGTCCGCCCGATGTAGACGAGCGACAGCTGTACGTGCCCGGGCAGGTTCATCGTCCCGTTGAGCGTGACCTTGTGCGGGATGTTGAACGCCGAGATCCCTTGCACCGGGTCGTTCGGGTCGAATCGGATGGGATCGAACGCGTAGTTCGACGCCGCGACGCTCGACGTCAGACTGACACGGTCCTCGACATGCTGGTAGGTGTATGCTGCATTCGCCTCGAGCCAGTTGGCGAAGCGGCGCTGCACCTGCCAGGTGAAGCTCACCGACCAGTCGCCGCCGCCGTTGTAGTGCTCCAACACCTTGTCGAACCGCGAGTCGACGAAGTTCGTCTTCACCGTGCCGGTGGGCGAGATCGTCCCGAAGATCGGTCGGCCGTCGCGCGCGTAGCGCGAGATGGCGCCGATATTCCGGTCCCGAATCAGCATGGCGTTGGCGGTGCGACTGTAGAGGACCTCGAACGTGCCGAGGAACCCGTGGGGCAGGTCTCGGTCTACGGCGAGGTCCACCTTCCACACTTGCGGGAATTTGAAGTCCTTGTCGAAGTAGTTCACCGTCTGGAGCCCGGTCGCCGTGAGTGACGCCTGGTTTCTGCACAACGTGGGCTGGTTGTTCGGATCCAGCGTGAACGCGGGAACGGAGTCCGAACGGCCCGCCACGTTGACGCAGCTCAGCTGCACGGTCTCCCGCCCCGAGTTGCCGTAGGCGTTCGACAGCCACACGTACGCCGGCCGGCCCGTGAACAGGCCGACGCCCCCGCGCAGCACGGTGTTTCGGTCTCCCGTGACGTCGTAATTGAAGCCGACGCGCGGCGACCAGAGCAGGTTCCCGGAAGGAACATCCTGCGTGTTGACCTGGAAGACGCTCTGCGCGTCGGGGTTGGAGCGGGGGTGGTCGGGGAACGTCGGGACGTCGAGGCGCACCCCGTACGTGAGGTTGAGTCGCGGCGTCGCGTCCCATTGGTCCTGGATGTAGAACCCGAACTGGCGCACGTGGAAGTCGGCGACCGGCGTGGACGTCCCGGGATAGGGCAGCGTCCGCGTGAATGAGGACGCGGTCCCGGCCTGGAAGTTGGCCAGGCTCGTGAACGTCCACAGTCCGGTGAACTGGCCGATGAACAGGTTCGTGAAATGGAAGAACTCGTTGTGCGTCCCCAGCGTGAGCTTGTGCCCGCCCGACAGCCCGAACGTGACGTTGTCGGTCAGCTCGTAGATGTCCTGGTCGAGCCGGTTGGCCTGGGAGAACTGCTCGGCGCCGGCCACCAGCGTGCGCGTAAAGCGCCCGGCGGGGTTAGGCGTGGGCGACGTGTCGCTCGTGACGGTCACCTGCACCTGCGGGAACGCCACGTTGGGGTCCCGTTTGTCGCGAATGGTCTCGCGCCCGAGGATCAGCTCGTTGAACAGCCGGCCGCCGAAAGTCGAATGGAGTTCGACCACACTCGAGTTGGTCACGTTGCGGATCTGGAAGTTGTTGGACTCCCAGGAGTAGCTGCCGCCGCGCGAGGTGCTGACGTCGGTCGCCTTGACGTAATTGTGGCGGAACGTGAGGAGGTGGTTCTGCCCCACCTGCCAGTCGAGCCGGCCGAAAAAGTTGGTGTTGGGGTTTTCGAGCGACACCTGCCCAAAGCCACCGGGATTCAACGTATAGATGTTCTGAAAGATGTTGGTGAACCGCGTCGCCGAGTCGGGGTGAATGCCGGTCGCGGTCACCGGATCGATGCCGATGTTGGCGCCCGAATTCGGTCGGTTGCGCGCCTGGCCTTCGCCCGCCAGGAAGATGTGCAGCTTGTCCCGGATCAGCGGACCGCCGACCGAGCCCCCGTACTGGTTTTCGGTGAACTGACCGAATGGCTTGGTGGTCAATCCACCGCCCACCAGGTTGTCGTCCTGGTGATACTCAAAGAACGAACCGTGAATCTGGTTCGTGCCCCGCCGGGTGATGGCGTTGATGAGGCCGCCGGTGAAGCCGCCCTGGCGCACGTCGAAGGGGGCGATGAGCACCTGGTACTGGGAGATCGCGTCGAGCGGGATCGTCTTCGCGCCCACCTGACCGCCCGGCTGGCCGGTGCTGCCCAGCCCGAACAGGTCGTTGTTGACCGCGCCGTCGATCTGAATGTTGTTGAACCGGTTGTTCTGTCCGGCGGCGGAGGTGCGCGCGATCTGCGGCGTTGTCTCCACGAAGTCGGTGAAGTTGCGAGCGAGTGTGGGGAGGCGGGCGATCAGGCTCTCGGACACGAACTGGCTCGCGCCGGTGCGGCTGGGCGAGCGCAGCGGGTCGGCCTGTGCCTCCGCTGTCACCGCACCGAGCTCCACGGCTGCGCGGCGCAACGTCACATCGGCCACGCGCCGCTGGCCCAGAATCAGCACGATGTCGGGCACGCGGCCAGGCTCGTGCCCGAGCGCCCGGGCGTCGAGCACGTACGTCCCCACTTGCACGTTCTCGAAGAAGAACCGGCCGTCGTCCGCGGAGCGGGCCGCATACCGCACGCCCGTCGCACTGTTCGTAAGCGTGAGCGACGCGGAGGGTACAGGCTCACGGGCATCGTTGGTAACTCTCCCGGCGACGGCGGCCGAGGTGACCCCCTGCGCCGCGGCGCGCTGGAACGGTGGCAGGAGGAAGAAGACGGCGAACACCGAGAGCGGGCAGACAAATCTCTTCATGGCGGAGTCTCCGGCAGGCGCGACGGACCGCACGGGTTGGTCAGGGCGCGGTAAATGTGCCCCGCCCCCGAAACGTCGTCAAGCAACGATCAGGTAAACCGCCGCCACAGGACGTAAACGGGAATCCCGAGCAGGATCACGCCCACGTCGAGCCAGAAGAGCAACGGCTCCGAGACGAGGTAGTTGCCGAGGATGAAGAGCGCGCCCAGCAGGAAGAGCGCAGGGACGACCGGATAGCCCCACGTGCGATAACGCCGCTCCACGGCGGGCAGGCGGCGCCGCAGCACGAACACCGCCGCCACCGCAAGCGCGTAGAACGGCCAGATCCCGATGATGAACTGGTCGGCGAGCTCGGTGAACTTCCGCACCAGCACGAACAGCGCACCGAGACAGCCGGCGAGCACGATGGCGCCGGTCGGCGCGCCCGTCCGTGGATCGACGCGCGCGATCGCCTTGGGAAACACGCCGTCCTCCGCCATCGCGAAGAAGATCCGCGGGGCGGTCATCATCGAGCCGTTGAGCGTACCGAACGTGCTCACCGCGACCGCCGCCGAAACGGCCACCAGGCCGGCCGAGCCCATGAGCATGCGGGCCACGTCGGCCGCGACCAGCTCCGCGCCCTTCATTTGTTGGACCGGGATCAAGTGCAGGTAGACGAGGTTGGCCGCGAGGTACAGCGCCACGACGGAGCCCGTCCCGATGAACATGGCACGCGGCAGGTTCCGCTCCGGATCTTTCACCTCCCCACCGACGAACGCGAGGTCGCCCCAGCCGTCGTAGGCCCACAGGATCGCCACCATCGCCAGCAGGAAGGGCGACAGACCCACGGAGGCTCGTTGGGCCAGCATGGGACCGGGCCCGAGCCCGCCGCCGCCGAGGGCGAAGCCCAGCAATACCAACGCCGCCAGCGCGCCCACCTTGAGCGCCGTGCTCACGTTTTGCAGGATCGCGGCGCGATGGATGCCCACGTAGTTCACCACGGCCACCACGCCGACGAACACCGCAGCCAGGAGCTGCTCGGCGCGCACCGTTTGCCCCGCCAGCGTCACCGCCGGCGCCGCGGGGTCGAGTCCCAGGACCCGCAGGGTGTATGCCGACGACGTGATGGAGATCGCGCCGTAGGCCCCGGGGCGGATGATCAACAGTTCCCCCCACCCGAACAGGAACGCAGGGAGCGGGCCGAACGCCTCGCGAATGAACACGTAGATCCCGCCTGAGCGCGGGAACATCGCCGCGAGCTCGGCATAGGTGAGCGCGCCGCACAGCGTCACCGCGCCCCCCAGCACCCAGCTGAGCAAGAACAGCGGCACATCGTCCACGCGCTGGGCGATCGTGGCGGGGGTGCGGAAGATCCCGCTGCCGATCGTCGAGCCGATCACCACAGCCACGGCGCTCCACAGGCCGAGCCGGCGCGGCAGGCGGTCGCCCCAGCGGTCGAGCGGCGAAGAGGCGGTCATGGGTGCGACAATATACGCGGTCAGCGCATATTTCCCGCGCCATGACCCGCTCCTTCACGCGGCTCGCCTGGAGCGCGGCCGCCTGCACCTATCTGCTGATCATCCTCGGCGCCATCGTCCGGATCACCGGCTCCGGGATGGGGTGCGGGGATCACTGGCCGCTGTGCAACGGCAAGCTGCTCCCGCCGCTCGATCTGCCCACGCTGATCGAATACGGGCACCGCTTGGCCGCCGCGCTCGTGAGCGTCCTCGTGTCGGCCCTCGCGGCGTATGCCTGGTGGCTCCGACGGGGAGCGGGGAGCGGGGAGCGGTACGTTCCGAGCAGGACGGCCTACGTCGCGCTCGGCCTGCTCATCGTTCAGGTCCTGCTCGGCGCCGTGACGGTCAAGCTCGAGCTGCCGCCCTGGACCGTGATCCTGCACCTCGGCACCGCCATGCTGTTGCTCGCGACACTGATCGCGACGGCGCAGGGGAAGAGACTGGCCCCGGGCGCACGACTGACCCCGGGCGCAAGCCCGGGGTCCCGGGAAGCTCGAGAATCCCCGGGCTTGCGCCCGGGGTCAGTCGGGGTGATCGCCCTGGTCCTGAGCTTCGTTACCGTGCTACTCGGCGCGCTCACCGCCAACCTGGGCGCGGCGTCGGCGTGCCTCGGCTTCCCGCTGTGCAACGGGCAGATCGTGCCCGATGGGAATTACCTGCAGTACATCCAGTGGACCCACCGGCTACTCGCGTACACGCTGTTCGGCTACTCGGTGTGGTGGGCCTGGCGCACGCGGGCGCGCGCGGCGTGGGGGGTGGTGGCTCTCGTCACACTGCAGGTTGCGGTCGCCGCCGCGATGGTATTGCTCGGTCTGCCGCGGTCGCTCCAAGCCGTTCACGTCGCCGTAGGCGCGGGCGTGTGGGCGTGGGTCGTCATAGCGGCCCTTCCCCCTTCTCCTTTCCCCGGCATTTGACCGGCTTTAAAACCTCACCACCTCTTCGTATGCCTCGTATCCAAGGAGCTGCCGCCAGTTGGGCTCGCTCGGCTCCCGCCGGTCGTTGGTCCAGAGGAGGACGTAGTTGCCGAAGCGGGTGAGGTCGACGAAGCAGTACTTGAGCTGCCGCTGACGGGTGTACTTCCACACCTCATAGGGTAGCGATCCCGGCGGCTGCGGTCGGCTGAGCACTTCGTCGGGGGGCCCGAGCCGGATGAAGATGCGGCCGCGGTCGGTGCGCCATCCGGGGATCTGCGCCGCGCCCCCCTCGCGGAACCGGCGGTTCGCCTCCGCAATACGCGCGTAGAAACCGTCCTCGAGCTCGTTCTCGGCCGTCCCCGGGGTCGGGTCGCGCCGGCTCCAGAAGCGGCGCAGATAGTCGCGTTTGCCCGAGGGAGTGAGCGTCGGGTAAATGCCGCGCTCGTCCGGCTGCATGAGGTAGAGCAGCGGTCCGTACAGGCTGTCGAGCTGGGCGGTGGTCGCGTACGCGAAGCGGTCGCGGACCGCGCCCGAGTCCGCCGGCACCTGGGCCCACGCCGCCGGACCGGTGCCGAGTAGTACGAGCACGGCAGATGTCGCATGCCGGACCATGGCCCGTCTACAAACACCGAGCCCCGGGGGTGGTTCCCCCGGGGCGTCGTGCTCTGCCGGGATGGATCGCAGCTCAGTTGCGCGTGATGGTCACCCGGACGTTTTTCGGCGGGGTCGTCGGCCCAGGCGTTGTGGCGGCGGTGTTGCGACGCTCGATGATAAAGAGATGGTTCCCCGACGGGAACTTGAACTTCACCGACTTGGGGCGCTTCTTCGTTACCGTGTCCGCAGCCTCGAACGCGGCTGCGCTGCACGTCACCGCGCTGAACGGACTCACGCAGGCAAACGTGACGATTCTGGTTGAATCGGCCGGGCTCCCATCCCAATTCGTGGCGAAGGTAAGGGTCGCCGTGTCGGTAAGCGCGAATCCGTAATACATGCACGGCCCCTGCGCCGTTGGCTCGGGACAAGCCGTGTGGTTGTCGCCGGCATACAGATTCGTGATCATGGGTTGGACCGAACCCTTCGTCGCGACGTCCGGCATCACGAGTGCCGGCGCGGTCGCGGCGGTGCTGTCGCCGTCCCAGAAGTCGCCGGTCTGCGTAACTGAGGACGCGCTCGGCAGGGTGAACGTGAAATCGCTGCCCATGTACGTCGTATAGACACTCGCGAGTTTCGGCTTACCCGCGCTCGAGAACGGCACCACGACCGCCAGCGCGTTCTTGGACTGAGAGGCGATGGTCCCGGCGGTCCCACCGAACGTCACGCCGGTGACCTCGTCCAGCTTCAGGACCGACGTGGAGGAGATCGTGATGATCGATCCCCCCTTGGGCGTCGCGCTCGAGATCGTCCCATTGAACTCGACGGGGTTGAGATTCACCACGAGCGCGGTGTCCACGGAACCCGTCGAAAAGGTGATTCGCGGCTGCCCGCCGTCCTCGCCGACCGCCGTCACGTTGAACGCGTGAGTCGAAGCGTCCGGGAAGTGCCGGCTCGCATCGACCTCCACGGTGGCGAGGGTCGCATCGCTGGTGCTGGCGGTGACGTCTCCCACCAGCGGATTCAGCTGCGCATCCTGCACCTCGATGGTTACCGCCACGACCGTGCCGGGATCGACGACGACGATGCTCGGCGTGACGCTGAGCGCCGCCGCGCCATTCCGCAAATCCGCCGTCGGGTCGCCCTTGCACGCCCAGGCCGCAACCGCTGCTCCCACGAGAATGGCACCGATGAGACGTAGCTTCATGTTCCTCTCCCCCGACGTGTTGATGAACGACCTAGAAGGCGGTGATTTCTTGAATCGCATCGTTGCTCAGCTTCGTCGCCCAGTTGGGCACGCTGGTTTCCGTGCGATCGTTGGTGTATAGCAAGCTGTAGTTCCCCAGCCGCGTCATGTCCATGAACACGAACTTGAGCCCACGTGTCCGGCTGAACTTCCACGCTTCCCAGGGGAGGTCGGGTCCGCTCTGCGGACGCTTCGTCACCTGGTCCGGCTCGCCGTACTTGATGAAGATCCGGCCCCGATCCGTTCGCCACCCGGGCACCTGCGCCGCCCCGCCCTCCCGAAACCGCACGTTCGCCTCGTTGATCCGCTTGTAGAACGCGGCCATCTCCTCGTTCTCGGACGTAGCGGGTGTCGTATCCCGCTTGCGCCAGAAATCGCGCAGGAACCGGCGCTTCCCGTCCAGCGTAAGCCCGCGGTAGACCCCGAGCTCGCCCCGGTTGGACAGATAGATCAACGGCTCGTACAGCGTGTCGAGCTGTGCCTCGCTCAACCGGGCGAATAGATCGTTCGGCTCCTCGGCCGCCCGTGCCACAGCCTCGACTCGCTGCTCCGCCTCGAACCCGCCCATGCGGAACGGCGCGGTGCGCGAGACCGTGTCGGCGCCCGAACCGATCACCAGCGCCAGCCGGTACGCACCCGGCGGCAGCCCACCCAAATCGAGCGCCCCCGTGAGCGGCCCTCCCCCCGGGCCGAGCGCCGCCTGCGCCGGCTGCGTCGCCACGATCGACCGGCCCTGCTGGTCGAGCACCCGCACCAACCATGCGACGGTGCCGCTGCTGTCCCGATACACCTCGCAGTAGAATGACAGCGCCGCCTGCGAAGGCGTGAGCATCGGATCCGGCGCAGCCGTGATGAACAGGTCCCCCTTACGAACCTCGCCCGGCGCCGCCGTCGTATCGGACCCGCGCCGGACGCGATACGCTAGCAATACGTCCGACGCGGCCGGCCGAGCCGCGTACGCCCCGACCGCCAGGTCGGCCGTCTTGCGGCGACCCGACGCCGAGTCCCGCACGGCGACCCGGATGTGGTACGACCCTGGTGCCACCGAGAACGTCAGCGGGTCCACCGTGGCGGCGCCAGCAACCTGCGCCGACGCCCAGGGCACCTGTCTGGTCCAGCGATCTTGCGTGAGCACGGTGCCCGCCGTATCCACGATACTGATGTCGACGCTGAACACAGCAAACCCGCCCGGCCCGAGCCGAATGCCGTCGAGCATCGCGTGCGGCACGCGCACGAATCCGTTCACCAGCGTGCGGTCGCCCCGGAAGAACCGGACGGCCCGCACCAGCACGGAGTCTGCCGCCCCGCCCCCCGGTGGGCTTTGCTGCGCCCCCTGCACGCCGGCCGCGAGGGCGCCCGCGACCACCATACCCGTCAGTTGAGACAGCAACGCCGACCCTCCGCGCGGGCCCCTGCTCGTCACCAGGAGAGCGAGAAGCTCACGATGTTCGTGCCCCCGAGCAGGCCCATGCTACGCCACGCGTAATCCACCCCCAGCCCGAACTCACCCCGCTTGTAGCCGACCCCGAAACCGGCGGCGAGGCCTTGCTGGTTCTCTTTACTGCTCAAGCCGGTCGCGAATCCCGCCGCCGTGCCGGGATCGAGATCGTTCGCAGCCTGGTACGAGTAGCTGCCGCGGCCCGCGAAGGAGAACCCCGACTTCGCGATGTCGGAGAGCATGAACTCTGCCCCGACGCCGAATCCGGCCTTGTTGTTGTTGGGCTGGTTGAACTCCGACAGCAACGTCACGCGGTTTTGCTCCCGCGCCACCACGTCGAGCGAGACGCCGACGCGGAACTGCACCGGCAGGCCCCAGTCCTTGGTCTTCAGGTTGGCGGCCTGCGGCTCCTGCGGCACGTCCACCTGGCCGGGGACGGGCGGGCGCGTCACGTTGACGTCGAGTGCGGCGCCGTTGTGCTGCAGCGTGGAGCCCAGGTTCTGGATCACGAACGACGCGCGGATCGGCCGGCCCCCCGCCGAGGCATGGAAGCTGGTCCCGAAATCGACGGCGAACGCCGAGGCGGACACCTTGCCGAGCTTGTCCGAGATGAATTTGCCGGTGATGCCGGCCGAGAAGCGGTCGCTGAAGTTCTGCGCGTAGCTGAGCCCGGCGAACGTCTCGGCGACGCTATACTTGGTGCCGTCGCCGTCCGGGTTCTCGACCGTATACACCGGTTGGTCGGAGAACCCGAAATTGCCGAGCTGGAAGCCGAAGCTGCGCGCGCCGCCCGCGAGTGGGAAGGCCACCCCGCCCCAGGTGTAGCGCGTGTCTGCCACATAGCTGTACGTCGATACCATCGCCCCGGGATGCGTCAGCTGCGCGATACCCGCGGGATTGTAGTACAGGGCGCTGATGTCGGTGCTCAAGGCGGCGTAGGCGCCGCCCAGCGCGAGGCCCCGCGCGCCGGCGCCGAGCAGCAGGAACTCGGCGGCCGTCGTGCCGTAGGCCGTATTGTCCGTGGGCACGCTGACCTGCCCGGCCAGCTCTCCGACGGCGAGCGGCAGCGCGATGAAGGCCCACGAGAAAGCTCGGAATGACCGCGTCATGAAGAACTCTCCTCGTAAGCGCTATTGCGCGAAGTTGACGAGTGTGAACCGCCCGATCTTTGACTTCCCGTCGGGTGTTTCGACGTGGTAGAAGTACACGCCGGACGCCACGAACTGGTTGTTGCGGTTCCGCAGGTTCCAGGTCGTTTCCGCGCCGCCTGTGGCGTCGTGGAACGGCAGCACCTGCACCAGCACGCCGCTGAGCGAGTAGATGCGGATGATGCACTCGCTCGGCAGGTTGACGAAGCGCAGCACCTTACTGGTAGGCGACTGTTCGTACGCGTTGGTCACGTAGTAGGGATCGGGCACGGTGTGCACCTTCGCCAGCTGCGCGCCGGACACGGTGCTCGAATCGAACGTGGCGCCCGAGAACGACCCCTGCGCGCGCAGCCCCGGTACGGCCGGTGGCCGCGTGCCTGGGACGAAGGCGTAGCTTCCGGAGCTCCCCGTCACGTTGCCGGCGTAGAACCGCGCGTTCCACACGGTCCCCGACGTCGGCAGGGACGCCATCTGCATCATGAAGTAGTGCCCGTTCAGATAGAAGATGAAGCCGTTGCCCGTGGTCGTGAGTGTTTTCGTCAGCGTGTCTCTCACCGACGTGACCGCGACCGGGCTCAGGTGCGCGCGGGGCCTGAGGCTCGCCTGGGTCCGGCACACGATCTTGGGCGTCAACCCCGTTGGTGCGACACTCTCGGTGATCTTCGATCCCGAGATGGAATCGGCCGGCGGCACACAGAACACATCGGTCCACGTGAGCAGCCCGTTGTTCTGATCTTCAGTCTTTGCCGCGGTAGCGCCCACGAACGACGAGTCGTCCAGAATCCCCCAGGACGCGCGCACCACGCTGCGGAACGGCACCGGGGCCTTGTGGGTCACGTCGACAACCGAGTCCACCGTGGCTGATGCTCCCGCGGTGGCGCCCCA
>WNGH01002736.1_pt1 | contig 33477 bp, 34 predicted proteins | sample 5400631 | NCBI WGS metagenome assembly WNGH01 (sample SAMN13153373, study PRJNA577476) | soil metagenome | isolation source: 115 cm soil or saprolite under Garry oak tree replicate 1 | place: USA:California | collected 2016-06-15
TGCCCGACAGTCCCTACCTGCGGGTATACCGGATCGACTACCTCAACATGGACCGAATCACCCAAGGGACGGTCGGCGTCTCCAGCCAGATCTCGTCGACCGGCGCTGCCGGGGGAGGCGGAGCCGGGGCCGCGGCCGGGGCCGGCAATGCGTCGAGCACCACGGTGCGCAATACCTCGAGCAACAAGTTCTGGGACACGCTGGTCGAGAACGTGAAGGACATCCTGCGCGAGACCGACAAGATCCTGCCCGGATCGGGCGCCCCCGGTGCGCCCCAGGCAGCCGCTGCGCCACCGCCTGTTCCCGGTGCCGTTCCCGCCGCACCCGTCTCCACGCCGAACATGACGTTCCGCGAAGCCGCCTCGGTGATCGCTAATCCCGAGGCCGGGGTGCTGACGATCCGCGCCACCTCGCGCCAGCACGAGAAGCTCCAGGAATTTCTCGACCAAGTCATGGCGAATGCCAAGCGCCAGGTACTGATCGAGGCGACGATCGCCGAGGTGCAGCTCAGCAACCAGTATCAACAGGGAATCGACTGGAATGCCCTGCGCACCCGCGGCTCGAATTCCCTACAGTTGACCCAAGTCTCGCCGACGACGGTGAACAACCTTCCGAGTTCCTTCACGGTCCCGAACATTTTCACGATCAGCGCCGCGAGGGGAACCAATCTTTCAGGGGTGCTCCAGTTGCTGGAGTCCTTCGGGACGGTGCGCGTGCTGTCGAGCCCGAAGATCTCGGTGCTCAACAATCAGACGGCCCTGCTTCGGGTGGTCGATAACATCGTTTATTTCAACGTACAGGTGACTGTGGCGCCGGGAAACCTGAATTCAAATGCCATTACGGCCACTAACACCACCCCGGTCACTGTCCCCGTGGGGTTCGTGATGAACGTCACGCCCCAGATCAGCGACAACGATACGATCCTGCTGAACGTCAAGCCGACCACGACGCGCCTGGTCAAGTTCGTGCCGGATCCGAATCCCGCGCTCGCCGCGGCCGGGGTAACAAACCAGGTTCCGCAATTGCGCATGCGGGAGCTGGAGTCGCTGATCAAGGTCAATAGCGGCCAGATCGCGGTACTGGGCGGCCTGATCGAGGATTCGATCAACGACGTCGAGGACACCATACCGATACTCAACAACATTCCGATCCTCGGCTCCCTCTTCAGCTCCCGCAACAAGATCAACACCAAGACCGAGCTGGTGATTTTCCTGCGCCCGATCGTGGTAAAGGATCCGAGCATCGACGGTGATTTCCGTTCGTTCCGCAGCATGGTCCCGGGTGAAGATTTCATCTCGCAACCCAATCCCGGCAAGTCCACGCCTCTCAGGTGATACCGCGCTATGAGCTTGCTCCTTGAAGCGCTGAAGAAAGCCGAGCTGGCCAAGCAGGCGTCCAAGGCGGACGCCTCGCCGGCTGAGCCCGCGCCGCCGGAGCCCGTGACTCAGGTGATCACGCGCGAGAAATTGCCCGATATCTCGCAGTCGCTCGAAATTCTGACCGATGACCTGCCGTCATCGGAACAGAAAACCCCCGCGGAGGAGCCGGTACGGCCCGCGCTGACGCTGCAGGCTGCCGCGGGGGCTCAAGAGCCACGACCTAACTCTTCTCCCGGCGAACCCGTGCTCTCGGGGGCGCGCGCGCAAGCGCAGCAGATGTTCGAAGTGAAGGAAATGGACTACAACCCGCGGCGGCCTTTCTACCTCACGCTCGGACTTCTGGCGCTGGTCGGAATCGGTTACAGCGGCTATATCTGGTGGCAGCTTCGGCCGAAGTCGAGCGTCGCTGCCCCGCCCTCCGGAGAAGTGCAGGCCCGCCCGGCCGCGCCTCCTGCCGTAGCCGCAACGCCGGCGCCTGTGGCGCAGGCGCAGCCCCCGGAATCCGCGGTCGCGGCGCCTTCGGCTCCGATCGCGCCCTCTCGGCCTTCCGCGGCGGCGCGGCCGGCGCCACGTCCAACCTCCCAGGGAGCTGCAGCGGCCTCCAGGCTTGCCTTCCGGGGGCGCGCAGCCCCGCCCGCCGCGGCGCGGCCGGGCCCCGCTGCGCCCGCGACGCAACCCGAACCGCTTGCGCCGGTTGCGATTCATCCGCCCGTACTCGTCGTCGACCCGCTGCTCCAGCAAGCCTATGAGGCCTACCAACGGGGCGACCTCGCTGCCGCCCGGGACGGGTATCAAAGGGTGCTCGCGCGCGAGCCGTACAACCGCGATGCGCTGCTCGGCCTTGCCGCGATCGATTTGCGCACGCGCAATTTCGAGACAGCCGAGGCGCGCTACCTCAAGCTGCTCGAGCTGGATCCGCGTGACACCTACGCCGAAGCCGGCCTGATCGCGCTGCGCGCGCAGCTCGACCCGGTGATCTCGGAGAGCCGTCTGAAGACCCTGATCGGGAACCGGCCGGAGGCGACACATCTGCGTTTCATCCTCGGCAATCAGTACGCCCAGCAGTCGCGCTGGAATGATGCCCAGGCGGAGTATTTCAAGGCCTACTCGGCCGACCCGGAAAACGCCGACTATGCCTTCAATCTCGCCGTCAGCCTCGACCAGCTGCGACAGAGCAAGCTCGCGCTCGAGTATTACGAGCGCGCGCTCGAGTTGGCCCAGAAGCGTCCTGGCAGTTTCGACCAGGTCAACGCCCGCGCACGCGTCCAGGAACTGGGCAAGTAATCCGCCCATGAACTCCCCGCGCCTTGCCGTTCAGTCCGTTGCTCCCCAGGCGAAGCGCCACATCGGGCAGATCTTGATTTCGCAGGGGATCCTCACCGAAGACCAGCTTCGAATCGCGCTTCTCGAGCAGCTCAAGACCCATCAGCCGGTCGGCAAGCTCCTCGTCAATCTCGGTTTCGTGTCCGAGGCGACGCTGCGCGACGCGCTCTCCGAGAAGCTCGGGCTGCAGAGCGTGGACCTCACGCAGATCGTGGTCGACTCGATGGCCCTCAAGCTCGTGCCGCGCGACTTCGCCAAGCGCCACAATATCTTTCCGGTCGCGCTCGACCGCGACGCGCGCAAGCTCATCGTCGCGCTGGCCGACACCAACAACATTGTCGCGCTCGACCAGGTGCGGGCCCAGCTGCGCGGCGAGTTCACGCTCGAGACGCGGCTCGCGGGCGAGAGCGAAATCGTCCGTGCCATCGACCAGTACTACGGCCACGACTTCTCGATCGACGGCATCCTGCACGAGATCGAGACCGGCGAGATCGACTACCAGAGCCTGCAGTCCTCGGGCGACGCCTACTCGCAGCCGGTGGTGCGACTCATCTCGGCGCTGCTGGCGGACGCCGTCGAGCGCGGCTCCTCCGACATTCACTTCGAGCCGGAGCAGAATTTCCTGCGCATCCGCTACCGCATCGACGGCGTGCTGCGCCAGATCCGTTCGCTGCACAAGACCTACTGGCCGGCGATGGCGGTGCGCATCAAGGTGATGTCGAAGATGAATATAGCGGAGACGCGCGCGCCTCAGGACGGTCGGATCTCCCTCACCCTCACCGGCAGGGCGGTCGATTTCCGCGTCTCTTCGCAGGCGACCGCTCACGGAGAGAACATCGTGCTGCGGATCCTCGACCGGCAGAAGGGCATCGTGCCGCTGGACGGCCTCGGCCTCGATTCGAGCCAGCTCCAGCTCCTCAAGAAAATGATCGCGCGGCCCGAAGGGATCATCCTCGTCACCGGGCCGACCGGGAGCGGCAAGACGACGACGCTCTACTCGGTGCTGAACCACATCAACAACGACGGCCTCAACATCATGACGCTGGAGGACCCGGTCGAATATCCCATGACCCTGATCCGCCAGACCTCGGTCAACGAGGCCGCGAAAATGGATTTCGGCAACGGCATCCGCTCGCTCATGCGCCAAGACCCCGACGTGATCCTCGTGGGAGAGATCCGCGACGAGGATACCGCGACCATGGCCTTCCGTGCGGCCATGACCGGCCACCAGGTGTATTCCACCCTGCATACCAACTCGGCGGTGGGCGCGGTCCCGAGGCTCCTCGATATCGGCATCGTCGCCGACATCCTCGCCGGCAACATCATCGGCATTATCGCCCAGCGCCTGGTCCGAAAGCTGTGCAAGCACTGCAAGCAAGCCTACGAAGCGAGCACCCGGGAGCGCAATCTGCTCGGCGCGATCACCGACCGCGTACCCATGATCTACCGCTCCGTAGGCTGCGACCAATGCGACTACCAGGGCTACAGGGGGCGCATGGCGATCATGGAAATCCTGAAGATGGACAGCGAGCTCGATGAGCTGATTGCGCATCGCGCCACGGGGCGCGAGCTCCACAAGGCCGCGCTCGCCAAAGGCTTCCACACGCTTGCCGACGACGGCGCGCGTCGCGTCGTAGACGGATCCACCTCGGTCGACGAGCTGATCCGGGTCATAGACCTTACTGACCGTATGTAGCCCAGCGGCCCGCGGGCGCGCGCAGCCGCAGGATTCGAAGGCGCTCATGCCACTCTTCACTTACAAAGCGATCGACAGCCGGGGCAAGGCGATCCTCGGCCAGATCGAGGCGATGAACCTGGTCGACCTCGAGCTGCGTCTGAAGCGCATGGGCCTCGATCTCGTCCGGGGCGGGCCGACCAAGCGCGGCGGGAGTCTGTTGCGCTCCGGTTCGATCAATCGGACCGAATTGATCAATTTCTGCTTTCATCTGGAGCAGCTCATCCATGCCGGCGTGCCGCTGGTGGAAAGCCTCACGGACCTGCGCGACAGCGTCGAGAACGCCCGGTTCCGCGAGGTCATGTCGGGATTGATCGAGGGCATCCAGGGGGGAGCGAGCCTGTCCCAAGCGCTCGCTGATCATGCCGAGGTGTTCAGCCCGATCTTCATCAGCCTCGTTCGCGCGGGCGAGCAGACCGGGCGCCTGCCCGAAGTTCTCAAGAGCCTGGCCGACAACTTGAAATGGGAAGACGAGCTCATATCCCAGACCAAGAAGATCGTCATGTATCCGGCGTTCGTCGGCTCGATCGTCGTGATGGTGATCTTTTTCCTGATGATTTACCTCGTGCCGCAGATGGTCGGGTTCATCAAGAACATGGGCCAGCAGATCCCTCTGCAAACCCAGCTCCTCATCGAGGTGTCGGCGTTTTTCGTCAACTACTGGTGGGCTCTCATCCTTGGACCGATACTGCTTTTTGCCGCGGTGACGATCGCGGCCAAAGTCAACCCTTTGGTCCGCTACCAAGTCGACCGCGCCAAGCTGCGCTTTCCGTATATCGGCAACATCCTGCGCAAGATCATCCTCTCACGCTTCGCGAGCACCTTCGCATTGATGTACTCCTCGGGCATCACCATTCTGGACGCCATCCGCAGCTCCGAGGAAACCGCCGGAAACGTGACGATTCAGGAAGGGCTGCGCCTCGCCGGCGAGCAGATTGCGGACGGCAAGAACGTCACCTCCGCGTTCCAGGACGTGGGGCTTTTCCCGCCTCTGGTGGTGCGCATGCTGCGCGTGGGGGAGAATACCGGCGCGCTCGACACCGCCCTGCTGAACGTCTCCTACTTTTACAACCGCGAGGTGCGCGAATCGATCGCCAAACTCCAGATCATGATCGAGCCCGCCTTGACCGTGATCCTTGGCACCGTTCTGGGCTGGGTGATGCTCTCGGTGCTCGGGCCGATCTACGACGTCATCGCGAAGATCAGGCTTTAGCCGTGCCGGACAAGCTCCTTCTCTACTTTACCTCGCAGCGGGTCGCCGCCTACCGCTGGAAGGCCGGGACGCTCGTGCTTGCGGCGGCATTCGGCGTCGACGCGGACGGAGTAGCGGCTTTTTCACGATACATCGCCGCCAACGCGCGCAACAGCCTGTTTTACATCCTCGCCGACGTCGTCGAGGAGGACTTCTTCCAAGAGAACATTCCGCGCGTACACGGCGGCGACCGGCGCATGTTGCTCGCGCGCAAGCTCGCGCAGCGTTATCGCGACACCAGCCTGGCGCTCGCGTTGTCTCTCGGAATGGTAAGCGGGGACCGGCGAGAGGAGCGGGTCCTTTTCAGCTCCTTTACCAACACCCAGCAATTCGAGCCCTGGCTCGCGGCACTGCGTGCGAACGAGGGGCGCGTTGCGGGCGTCTACTCCTTGGCGCTCATCGCGCCGCTCGTGGGCAAGCGCATCGGCTTCAAGGCATCGCGCTACCTTCTTGTGAGCCTGCAGCAGGCCGGCCTGAGGCAAAGCTTTGTCGAGAACGCAGGCATCCGGTTTTCGCGCCTGGGTCGCGTCGACTTCGACGACCCGCGCTCGATCGCAAATTCCTGCGCGGAGGAGTCGGCGCGGATCCAGCAATATCTCACCAATATGCGGGTGCTGCCTCGTGCGGCCCCGCCCCTTGACGTGGTCGTGCTTGCGCCAAGCGAGTACAGGGCGCTCTACGATGCCGCCTGCATCGATACCGCCCGGCTGCATTTTCACGTGCTCGATCTGGACCAAGTCGCGCGACGCGCCGGCCTGACCTCGGCGCCGGAGGAAACCCTCGCGGAAGGACTCTTCTTGCACGTGCTTGCGACCGCCCGCGTCCGCGATCAGTTCGCCGACAACAATCTGCGCCGATTCTACGACCTGTGGCGGGCCCGGGTCGGCCTGATCACGGCCGGAGTCGCGATATTCTCCCTGTGCCTCGCGTATTCGGGGATGAAACTCTTCGACATCTACAGGCTCAACCAGTTGGCCGAAACCGATCGTCAGCTGGAAGCAGCGGCCTCCCAGCAATACGCCCGCACGCAGGCGAGCTTTCCCAAAACGCCGACATCAGCGGAAAACCTGAAGACGATCGTCAAGAACTATCTCTCGATCCAGCGCCAGAACTCATCGCCCGGCGAGATGCTCGTCGAGATCAGCGAAGCGCTGGCGAATTTGCCACAGATCGAGCTGGATAGGATTGACTGGGAAATCGGCGCGCCGAAACCGGCGGCGAGCGGTCGCGACGCGGCCACCGCGATTGCGCCGCGCGCCGCTGCGGACTCGTCGGCGCCGGGCGCCGAGCCGCGCTATCAGGTCGCCGAAATTTCGGGGCGGCTGATCGTGCCGGTGGCTTCCGACTACCGCAACATTACGCTGCTGATGAACCAGTTCGTCGAGGCATTGCGCCGCCGCCCGGGAATGGAAATCGTCAGTACGCGCCTGCCGTTCGACATCAACGCCGAAAAGAGCATCTCCGGGGACATCGGCGTGCAGCGCGGCACGGAGGTGCCGCGGTTCTCAGTAACCGTGAGCAGACGGCTCGGAACATGAACATCGCGCGCGCCGACTTGAATCGCCTGCGGCTGCCGGCAATCATTGCCGCGGTGCTGGCAGCGCTGGGAGCCATCGCAGTCGGGACGAGCGAATATTATTTCACGCTGGCGAATGCCGCTTACGGGGCGGTCAAGGCGCAGCGCGCCGACGCGCAGGGGCGAATGTCCAAGGCGTCCGAGGAGGAGCGCGAAATCCGCGAGAACCTGTTGTTCTACAAACGGATGCAGGAGCAAGGGATGATCGGCCCGGAGAACCGCCTTGACTGGATCGATTCGATCGCGAGAATCAAGACTGAGCGCAAGCTACTCGAGATCAAGTACAACATCGAGGCGCAGAAGCCGCTTGACTATCCCAGCACCAGCTCCATCGGAGCGATGATTTTCATGGTCAGCCGGATGAAGCTCGACATGATGCTTCTGCATGAGGAAGATCTTCTCAACTTCCTTTCCGACATGCGGACGGCTGGAAAATCGCTCGTCTCGGTCAGGCGCTGCAGCATCGCGCGACTCGAGCGCGGCGGCATTTCCACGAGCCAAGCGCTGTTTCCGCGGCTGCGTTCGGAGTGCCAAATCGACCTGATCACTCTGAGAGAAAACAAGGCCGCTTGAGCGCGGCATGCCATGACCCGGGACTCCACGCGCCGACTTCGCCTCCTTGCACGCGGCAGCGGGCTCGCGCTTTCGCTCATCCTCTTTGCGCCCCCGCCTGCGGGCGCCGTCGATAACCTCGGCCGGCTGTTCCTTACGCCGCAGCAGCGCCAGGAACTCGACCGCCGCCGCCAGGCAAATATGCGGGAGGCCGTGGTCACTCAAGACGATCTGGTCACCGTGAACGGGCACGTGTCGCGCTCTTCGGGCAAGACGACGACCTGGATAAACGGCGTGCCGCGAGAAGGCAACCGCCCGGCCCGGGATCCCGCGCGAGTCACGATCACCACCGGCGAAGGCGGCGCGCGGGTCGATCTCAAGGTCGGTCAGACGCTCGACCGGGCCCGCGGCGAGGTCACGGACGAGCTCGGCGGCGGCAGCATCGCGGTGCAACCGCGCGCTCGTTAGGAGGCGCGATGCCGGCTCATACCTGCAGCACGTCGCGGTTCGGCCAACGGCAAGGTGGATTCGCCATGATCGCGCTCATCGCGCTGATCGCGATCATGAGTGCCTACCTGGTCGCCAATGCGCTCGCCCGCACCAACGCCGAGCTGGCGAACACACGCGAACAGCGCACGATGAATGCGCTGCTGCAGGCGAAGGCCGCGCTGATCGCCTACGCGGCGTCCGAGGAGTGGCAGCAGTACAGAAGCGGACCCACAAATTTCCAGCCCGGCGCGCTGCCCTGCCCGGACAGCAACGACTCCGGAAATTCTGCGGGCATCTGTTCCGCTGCCGCGAATCGGATCGGCCGGCTGCCTTGGAAAACGCTCGGCATCGACGACCTTCGGGACGCAAGCGGCGAGCGGTTGTGGTACGCGCTTTCGGCGAACTTCCGCAAGCTTTCGGGAACAACTGTAATCAACAGCGACACTCAAGGGCAGCTGACCGTTATTGGAATCGCCCCGGCAAGCAACATCGTTGCAATTGTGTTTGCCCCCGGGGAGGCCATACAAGGCCAGAACCGCGACCCGGCGAACGCTCTCGCCCACAATAGCCCGGCGAATTACCTTGAGGGCTACAACGCAGCCTACGACACGTTCACGTCGACGGCCTTTCCCTCCGACTCGTTCAACGACCGGCTGCTCGTCATCACACAGGCCGACCTCATGTCGGTGGTTGAGCCCGTCGTGGCCGCCATGATCGAGCGCGACGTCAAGCCTTACCTTCAAACCTATCTCACACAATGGGGAGCATTCCCGTTCCCTGCGACGTTCGCCCCCGGCCCCGGAACCAGCACGACTCGCGCGCAAAGCGCATACGTCGGCGACACGACCCAGACGAGCGGGCTCTTGCCGATTACCGCCTCCGCCACGTATGCCTGGACCGGCGGCTCGGGTACTGCAACAACCCTGCTGGGCCTGCCGCTTGGAGCAGGTGTATGCGGGACCGCCACCATGCTCGTGTCTGGCTCGCCTGTGTCCGGCTGGAAGTGCACTTTCGTCTTGTTTCTCTCTGTTGCTGCGCAGTTCAACGTGCAGGGTTCGCTCGGTTCGAACGCCGGTACGAGCTTTCCGATCTTGCCTGGCAGCGTTGTCACTCGGCTGAATGGAATCGATATGACAATGACATCACCATCCATCCAGGGAACCCTGACGGGCACCGCGACGGGGACCGTGACTTACACTGCGACTTATGGAAACCTTTGCCTTCTGATCTGCACCATCGAGATCATGATTCCAAATCTCGCGGCGAGCCCGCTTACGAATCCCTTGGATCCGATAGCCGGCTGGTTCGTCGCCAACGAGTGGTACCGCCAGACCTATTACGCAGTCTCCCCAGGTTATGTTCCCGGGGGCGGCGCCGCCTGCAATCCGCTTCCCGGTGCGCCTTCCTGTCTGAAGGTCAACAACATGCCTGCGTATTACGCGTTGCCGAGCACGAACAAAAAAGCGATCCTGGTGCTGGCCGGCAAGACCCTGAACGGGAGCTCGCGCCCGTCTCCGAACCTGGCCGATTATCTCGAAGGGGAAAATTCCACGCCGGCCGATTTCATCTACGAGCATCGGTCAGGGGTTCCAACTTCCATCAACGACCGCGTCGTAGTCGTTTCTCCCTGAACCCTGTTGCGATGAATTTTGGCAAGGGTTTCACGCTGGTCGAGCTCGCCGTGGTAGTGGTCGTCATCACGCTGCTGCTTGCGGCCGCGATGATTCCCCTATCGACGCAAATCGAGGTGCGCAACGTCGCCGACACGCGCCGGACCATGGATGGCGTCAGGGACGCCCTGATCGGTTTTGCCCAGGCGAACGGCCGGCTGCCCTGCCCGGCGAACGGCACGACCGCCGAAGGCGCCGTCGACAGCGCCACCTGGGGCGTGCCGATTGCCGCCGGCATCGAACAGTGGGACCCGGCGAATCTCCGCTGCTTTATCGCATTCGGCGTGGTGCCCTGGTCAACGCTGGGCGTGCCGGAGACGGACTCTTGGGGACGGCGTTTTACCTACCGCGTTGCGCCCGCATTTGCCGACGATGTCAACCTGTGGAAGACCTGGTCCAGCGTCCAGAACGCCGTCGGCCCTCCCGCGCTGCCCTCGCCGCAGACCGTACCCTCGCTCCCGAGCCCGCAAAATCAGAATCCAGCCTGCAACCCGACTCCAACACCCGTATTGTCATCGTTTGCGCTGTGCTCGCTGGGCGACATCGCCGTGTTTACCCGAAGCGACGCGACCCACTCGGCGAGCGCGCTCGGCTCGGCGCTCGCCGCCATCATCATCTCGCACGGCAAGAACGGTTACGGCGCGCGTCAGCCGACCGGCCTGCGCATCATCGGGCCGAACGACGGCAACGGCGACGGGGTTCCCGATCAAAACCTGGATGAGGCGGCCAATATCGGCGGGAACACTGTCGCCAGCCCGGGAGGCGCGAATCCCTACAATCAGTCAGCCTTCTTCAGCCGCACTCCCACTTTGTCGGCCTCGGGCTGCAGCGACACCACCGGGGGTTCGCCATTCTGCGAATTCGACGATATCGTCGTCATGCTTCCGGCGCCCCAGCTCATGGCCCGCATGGTGAACGCCGGCCGCCTGCCCTGAGACGGCGGCTAGCTCCGGCCGCCGCGGCGCACTTCGCCGCGCAAGCTGAAACACACCCGCCCGGGATCGTTGTCCCGCAGCTGCAGCGAGAAGCCCGAAATTTCGGCGAGCCGGCTGGTCTGGTACAGGCCGATGCCAAACCCGCTCTCCGAGGGCACCGGCCCCCGCAAGAGTCCCCTCAGCACATCCGCGGCCACTTGAGTGCCGGTGTCGCAGACGCAAAATTCGATGGTTTCTCTGCAGCGGAAGCTGGCGTGAATATTGACCGCGTCGTCGAGCTTGCGCTTGCGCAGCGCGTTCTGCAGCAGGTTGTCGCCTGCGCTGTCGAACAGTTCCTTGGGCAGGACCACGTTATCATCGAGCCCTTCCAGCGCGAACTCGATGCCACGGCCGGCGTAACCGCGCTGCAGACCTTCCCACCAGGTTTTCGCCTTGACGTAGCGGCCGTTGCTCGAATCGGGTTTCTGCAGCTTGTCCAGGGTCTGCTGAAGTCGTTGCGTGATGGCCGGCAGCTGGCGCCGCATCAGCGAGGTCACATCGCTCGAATCGGCTGAAGCCTCCGCTTCGGCGGCGGCGCACAGCACGTTGAGGGACTGCAAAAGGTTTTTCACGTCGTGGGTCATGCGCGCCCCGGTCTCATGAACGGCCTGTACGTAGGTCTGCTGCTGCAGCTTCTGCTCGCGCTGCTTGGCGATGTAGAACTCGCCGAGCAGTTGCCCGAGCAGATGAAAGTGCCATACCAGCGAAGGACTCAAGGCCAGCTTGGTAAACACGCGCAGATGAACTTCCTGGTTGGTAAATTCGACCGAGTTCTTGGATACCTTGCCGAAGTCCCCCGACTCGCTCGCGGTGTGCCAGAAGCCGCCTGAGACCCAGGGAAGCTTCATCAGGCCGACGCAGGCCTCCTTCATGAAGCGCTCGGGCTTGGTTTCGAGCTGCGACAGCTCGGCGAGAAAATACAGCCAGCGTTCGAACGGCAGGCCGACCGACAGCAGATATCGCGAAAAATACATTGAAAGCCCGGCAAATCCGGCGCGCGGGTTCCAGGCGATCGACAGCAGAAAGAGCACCGCCGCAATGATCAGCATGCTGTAGGAAAGCGCCATCGCGTACTGGAGTCCGCTGACGGTCATGAAGGCGAAACTGCCCAGCACGAGCACGACGAGCAGCAGGAAGATCAGCGCGGCGTAGAAAAAGTCCACGATCTGCGGCGTTTCGGCCGAGTCCGTCTCGGCCGGAATCGCGATCAAGACCAGGAACAGCAGGGGCAGACCGTACTGCACCAGCAACTGGACGTCATAGGGCGGGGGCACGGATATGAAACTGTTCGGCACGATCCATATCAGCAACAGCGATATCAAATACAGCAGCACCACCAAGTAGAAACGCCGCAGCCAGCGCGCCTGGAACAGAAACACTTTGCCGCCGACAATGCCGGCGAGCACGCTCACCCACAGGCCCAGCAGCAGCGAGTTGAAGAAATACAGAACGCCCACGGCCATGGCGATGATCACTACCATGTGGGTGGGAGTGACACGCTGCTCGCCCCGCATGAAGGGCTGCCATAGGATGAAAAGCCCGAAGTGCGCGAGCATCAGTCCGCGCGCCCAGATATCCTCGGCGCCCCGCATGGCGGAGAGATGCAGCAGCCCCAGCATGAGGATGAACAGCGCTCGCCACCATTTTGTGACGAACAATTGCCCGACTTGGAGCAGGTTGCCTGTTGCCATGGCGTTAAGCGAACTTGCGTTGCGCTTTCCCCGAGCTTACCCTTGCGCAGGCACGTATTGTGCCAGCTTTGACCGACAGGCACCCAAGCCAACGACGCCTACTTCATGCCGACAGTCACCTCCCTGGCAAAATCCATCCTGCTGGAAGCGGTGCGAAATCGCCTTCTATGGCTTGCCGTCGTCGTCGTGCTGGTCGCGCTGGGGCTCGCGCAATTCCTGAACCAGGTGGCGATCACCGAGTCGCGCGCTATCCAGACGGCGCTGCTCGCGGCCATGCTCAGAGTCGCAGTCGTCTTTATCGTCGCCGCGTTCGTGATCACCAGCATGGTGCGAGAATCAACCGATAAGGTCACCGAACTGCTGCTGTCGCTGCCCGCGCCGCGCGCGACTTACTTCTTCGGGAAATTCGCCGGCTACGCCGGGGTCGCCGCTGCGCTCGCCGCATTCGTCGCGTTGCCCTTGGCGCTGTTTGCGAGCCCCGGCGGACTCGCGGTCTGGACGATTTCGCTGCTCTGCGAGCTGCTGATCATGACGGCCGTGAGCCTTTTTTGCGTGCTCTCGCTCACGCAGGTGGTTCCCGCCTTCGCCGCCACGGCGGGGTTTTACCTGCTGTCGCGCTCGATGGCGGCGATGCAGATCATCGCCGGCGCCGCCCTCCAGGACCCGACGCTCACCGACCGCCTGGTGAACGCCGCGGTCGAGCTGATTGCGCTGCTGCTCCCCACGCTTGATCGGATGACGCAGACGACTTGGCTGCTGGAATCCCCGCCGGGTGCCGGCGCGCTCGGGGCCATTCTTGCGCAGACCGCGTTCTACCTTGCGCTGATCGGCGCGGCAGCGCTGTTCGATTTGTATCGCAAGAACTTCTGACGCCGTGGCAGAACGGCCGATCGCCCACGTTCCCCGAGCCGTCCTCGCGCTGCTTGCGCTGGGTCTGGCCGCACAGGTCGGATTCAAGCTGAGCACCCCCCCTCGCGGCGCGAAGGCGGAAGATCTGACACCGGCGCCGAGTCCCGCGACGCTCAAGCTGGCAAGCTTCGGCGAGCCGATCGCGCTCGCCAAGGTATTGATGCTGTACCTGCAGGCGTTCGATTACCGGTCCGGCACCCAGATCCCTTATCGCGAACTCGACTACGCCCGGCTGGAGGACTGGCTCGCCCGAATCCTCGAGCTGGATCCCCGCGGCCAGTATCCCCTGCTCGCGGCGAGCCGGCTGTATGCGGAGGTGCCCGACGAGGCAAAACAGCGCAGCATGCTCGAATTCGTCTATCGACAGTTTTTTGCCGATCCCAACCGCCGCTGGCCCTGGCTCGCGCACGCCGCGGTCATCGCCAAGCACCGGCTCCATGACCTGCCGCTGGCGCGGCGCTACGCCGCCGCCATCCAGCGTTACGCGACGGCGGAAGACGTCCCCCTCTGGGCGAAGCAGATGGAGATCTTCATACTGGAGGACATGAACGAACTGGAAACCGCCCGCATCATGATCGGCGGCTACGTCGCAAGCGGCCGCGTCAAGGATCCGGCGGAGCTCAGATTTCTGGATCAGCGCTTGAAAGAGCTGGAGGCCAAGACCGCCGCCAAGAAGAAAAAAAACTAATGCGACTTGTCAGGAAGTCGTCGTTACTGTCCATAGTTCAACAGTATCAGTTTGAATTTCCCCTCGTAAGGGTCGAATTCGTCTAGAATTTCTGGGCATATTTCTTGCGGGTGTCGACGAATCATTCACGCCCTGAGCACGGAGGCTATGATGAAAGCGCGTACTAACAAGCATATCGGCCAAAGCGGTTTCACCCTGGTCGAAATCGCTATCGTACTGGTCATCGTCGGGCTGCTGCTGGGTGGCATCCTGAAGGGCCAGGAAATGATCGTGCAGGCCAAGATCAAGAATTTGATCAACGATTTCAATGGCGTCACCGCGGCGGTGAACTCCTATCAGGACCGTTACCGCGCCTTGGCCGGCGATGACCTGAACGCGGCCTCGCGCTGGTCGGGGCAGACCAACTCCGGGAACGGAGACGGTCAATGGACCTGCTCGGGCGGCGCGACAGGCGGTTACAAGACCGTTCTTGCCGTTCAGGCGACTAACGCCGACGAGTGCAATCTCTTCTGGCAGCACTTGCGGCTGGGAGGCTTCATCCAGGGGCAGTCAGCGGGTGCGCAAGGCGGCCAACAGCCCAGCAACGCCGTCCTCGGCATCACGGGCGTTCAGACCGGAGGCATGGGCTTCACCTCCAACATCGTCTGCACCACCAATTTGCCCGACAAGATCGCCATCGCCGTCGACACGCAGATGGACGATGCCAAGTCCATAAGCGGTCAGTTGCGCGGCATCAAGCAGGCCACCTCCAACCCCGACCTGCGTACCCCCGTCACCCCGGGCGACGACTACGTCGAGGACGGGGTCAGCCAGTGGACCATCTGCAAGAACATGTAGCCGCATAAGCGGCGCAGCCGAAAAGCCCGCCTCCGGCGGGCTTTTCCTTTTCCGTCGTCCCCAGGGAATCGCTAGCCCTGCAGCAGGCGCATCTCGGCCGCAGCGAGCTGCTCGGACGTGCCGAGCAGCACCATCACATCGCCGTCCTGCACCCGGGTTTCCGGCCCGGGCGTAATCATCCGCGCCTCGCGCCGCCGGATCGCCGTGACGCTGACCCCCAAGCCCTCGAGCGCGAGTTCGCCCAGGCTGCGCCCGACGGCGTAGGTGCCGGCGGTGAGCGCGACCGAGCGCAGTCGCGCCGCCGTCGCTTCGTCGGGATCGGCTTCATCGGTGCCGCCGTGGAAGAAGCCGCGCAGCAGGCTGTAACGATGCTCGCGCACGTCGCGAATGCGGCGCACCACGCGCTTGAGCGGCACACCGAGCAGCACCAATGCATGCGACGCGAGCATGAGACTCGACTCGAAGATCTCCGGCACCACCTCGGCGGCGCCCGCCGCGATGAGCCTGTCCAGGTCGGCATCGTCCAGGGTGCGCACGATCACGGGCAAGCCCGGATTGAGCTCGCGCACGTGATGCAGGATCCTGAGCGCAAGCGGCGTATCGGCGAAGGTGACGACGAGCGCGCTCGCGCGCGCGAGACCCGCCGCCGCGAGCGTCTCGCGCCGCGAAGCATCGCCGTAGACGACCCCTTCGCCGGCCGCCGCCGCTTCGCGCACCCGCTCCGGATCAAGATCGAGCGCGACGAAAGCGATTCCTTCCTGCTCCAGCAGATGCGCAAGCCGCTGGCCCGTGCGGCCATAGCCGCAAAGGACGACGTGGCGCTCGGCGGCGAGGCTCCGCGCCGCGACGCGGTGGAGCTCCAGGGACTGGAGCATCCATTCCGCGCTCGACCAACGCAGCACCAGCCGGTCGCTCACCTGGATGATGAACGCGGCGACCACGATCTGGATGAAGTCGCGATCGAGCAGGGCGAACTGCTGCGCCTGGACGATCAGGACCAGGCCGAACTCGCCCGCCTGCGCGAGCGCAAGCGCGGTGCGCATCGCAGTTCCGGGCGCAGCGCCGAACAGGCGCGACAGGCCCGCGACCAGCACGAACTTGAAAACAACGGGAAGCGCTGTCAACACCAATACCAGGAGCAGATTGTCTGCGACCACGCGCAGGTCGAGCTTCATGCCCATGGCAACGAAGAACAGCCCTAGAAGGACGTCGCGAAACGGCTTGATGTCCTCCTCGACCTGGTACCGGTACTCGGTTTCCGCGATAAGCATGCCGGCGAGGAACGCGCCCAGCGCGAGGGACAGACCCGCGATTCCGGTGAGCCACGCCAGGCCCAGCGTGATGAACAGGATGTTGAGAATGAACAGCTCGTGCGAGCGCAGCCGCGCTACGACGTGAAACCAGCCGCGCATCAGCCGTTGCCCGAAGAACAGCAGCACCACGAGCACCAGCACGGCCTTGAGCAGGGCCAGCATGAGTTGTTGCAGCAGGTCGCCCGCGCCCGAAGCGATCGCAGGAATGACGATCAATAGAGGCACCACGGCAAGATCCTGAAACAGGAGCACGCCGACGATGTTGCGCCCGTGCGGCGTCTCGAGCTGCATGCGCTCGGCGAGCATCCGCGTCACGATTGCCGTCGAGGACATAGCAAGCGCTCCGCCGACCGCGAGCGCCGGTTGCCAGGGAAAACCGGCGAGCATTGCGGCAGTCCAAACACGGCGCGTCGCATCTGAAACAGCTTCGCGAGGCTGAACTCGAGTCCGATGGAGAACATCAGGAAGACGACGCCGAATTCCGCGAGATGGCGCCCCTCCTCGGTGTCCGGAATCCACGCCAGCGCGAACGGCCCGACGGCGACGCCGACGAGCAGATACCCGAGCAGAGGCGGCAGACGCAGCGAGCGGAACGCCACCACCACGGACACCGCGCAAGCGAGCAGAATCAGCACCAGTTCAAGGGTGTCGCGCATGCGGAAGTCGTTGTTTCATTGGGTTGGAGGCGCCGAGGGGTCGGATCAGTCTGCTATACTCACCCTATGATAACGGCAGCTCCCCGCGCCAACCAACGAGTTATTTCGTCTTCGGCGCTGGAGCTCGCGCGCAAGGTGCTCTCGATCGAGGCCGACGCGGTTGCCGCGCTTGCTTCCCGGCTCGATCAGCGCTTTCTCGACGCGGTCGGCCTGATTCTCGCGTGCCCAGGCCGCGTGGTGGTCAGCGGCATCGGCAAATCGGGGCATATCGCGCGCAAGATCGCCTCGACGATGGCGAGCACCGGAACTCCGGCGTTTTTCGTCCACGCGGCCGAGGCGAGCCATGGCGATCTCGGCATGATCACGCATGACGACGTCATGATAGCGCTCTCGTATTCCGGCGAGTCCGACGAGCTGCTTACCGTCATTCCGCTGATCAAGCGCCGGGGAGCGAAGCTCATCGCGATTACCGGCAATCCCGAATCGACCCTCGCCAGGGAAGCCAATGTGCATCTGGACGCGCGGGTGGCGCAGGAGGCCTGCCCGCTCAACCTCGCGCCGACGGCGAGCACTACGGCCGCTCTGGCGCTCGGCGATGCCCTTGCCATCGCGTTACTCGACGCGCGCGGCTTCGACGCGAATGATTTTGCGCGCTCGCATCCCGGGGGCATGCTTGGGAGAAAACTCCTCACTCACGTGTCCGACGTCATGCGTACCGGCAACGACGTACCGCGCGTACCCGTCACCGCGCATTTCTCTGAGGCGCTACTCGAGATGTCAAAAAAAGGCATGGGGATGACCGCAATACTCGACGGCAACGGGAAAGTCGCGGGCATTTTCACCGACGGCGACCTGCGCCGCACGCTGGAGCGCGCTTCCGATATCCGCGCCCTCAGTATCAGCGCGGTCATGACGCGCAATCCGCGCACCATCGCCCCAAGCAAGCTCGCCGCCGAAGCGGTCGAACTCATGGAACGTCATCACGTCAATCAGCTGCTGGTCGTGACCGAGGGTGCGGAGCTGATCGGCGCGCTCAACATGCACGACTTGTTCCGCGCCAAGGTCATTTGATGCGCCGCGACGTTCTGCGACGGCTGCAGCAGCTGCGGCTCATGGTCTTCGACGTCGATGGCGTGCTCACCGACGGCACGCTCTACCTCAGCGATAACGGAGCCGAAATAAAGGCATTCAACGCCCACGACGGCCATGGCCTCAAGATGCTCAGGGAGAGCGGGCTTGAGGTTGCGCTGCTCTCCGCGCGTCACTCGCGCGCCGTCGAGTTGCGCGCCGCCGAGCTCGGGATCGGGCTTCTCGAGCAAAGTGCCTCCGACAAGGAAGCCGCCTTCGAGCAGCTGCTTGCGCGGGTGAAAGTTTCGCCGCCCGCGGCCGGCTACATGGGCGATGACCTGGCGGATCTGCCGGTGCTGGTGCGCTGCGGCTTCGCGGCAAGCGTTCCGGAAGCGCCGGACGCCGTGCGCCGGCGCGTGCACCACGTCACGCGCGCGCCAGCCGGGCGCGGGGCCGCACGTGAAGTTTGCGAGTTGATCATGCAAGCCCAAGACACCTTGGAGCGGGCCATTTCCCGTCAGCTTGCATGAAGACGCGCGCGGCCCATCTTTTGCCGCTCGTTCTGATGCTGCTTCTCGCGGCAATGACGCTGTGGCTGCAATATGCGGTGCAGGAAGGCGCCGGCGGCGAGGGCGGCGCCCGTCGTCACGATCCCGACGCGATTATCGAAAACTTCACGGTCAATCGGATGGACGCGTCAGGCAAGCCCCGTTACACGTTTTCCGCCCCGAAAATGCTGCACTACCCTGACGATGATCTCGCGGAGGTACTCTACCCGCGCTTCGTCAGCCAGGTGGACGGCGGTGGCAATCTTGTCGCTTCGGCGAGTCGCGGCACGGTCAATGGGGAGGGCGAGAAAGCGTCCTTGTACGGCAACGTGGTTATCGTGCGCGAGGCCACGCCTGAGCGGGGGGAGCTGAGCGCGCGCACGGAGTTCCTGCAAATGCTTCTGGAAGAAGGTATCGCGCGCACCGACCGTAGCGTGACCCTCACCGAGGGCCGGTCCGTTGTCACCGGGGTAGGCATGACGGTCGACAATGACAAGCAACAGTTTGCGCTGCGATCGCGGGTCAGGGTCATCTACGATGCGCCGAAGAGGAAATGAGGCCTGCCTCGCGGCGGTGCTCGGTGCGGCGGTGTTATGCGCTGCGCAAGCACCGGCGGCATTTGCCGAGCGTGCCGACCGCGACAAGCCCATCAACATCGAATCCGACAGCATGGTTGCGGACGATGCAAAAAAAACCGCGACATTCGACGGAAAAGTCGTGTTGACCCAGGGTTCGCTCACCATTCGCGCCGACAAAATCGTCGTGCGCAGGGATAACGAGGGATTCCAATACGGCGTTGCCATCGGAAATCCTGCGATATTCCGCCAGAAGCGAGAGGGTTACGACGAATATTTTGCCGGCGAGGCGCTCAGGATCGAGTACGACGGCCGGGTCGAGCGCGTCGAATTTTTCAACAACGCCCGGCTGCGCCGCGACCGCGGGGACGACGTGCGCGGCAGCTACATCTCTTACGACGCCAAGACCGAACACTTCACGGTGAAATCGAGGAAGGACGTCCCGGAGGGCAGCCGCGACGGGCGCGTTCACGTAGTCATCATGCCGAAGAACAAAGAGCCGGCGGCGCCCGCCACCGTCAACCCGCGGCGGGAGTAGCCTCCGTGCTTGCGGAACGGGGCGTGAACGCGATGAGCCAGCTGCAGGCCCGCGGTCTCAGGAAACGCTACGGTACGCGCGTCGTCGTGAAGGACGTCTCGATCGAAGTCTCGAGCAGCGAAGTCGTCGGGCTGCTCGGTCCCAACGGGGCCGGAAAAACCACCTGCTTCTACATGATGGTGGGCCTGATCGCCGTCGATGACGGCGCCATTCACCTGGACGGCAAGGAGATCAGCCACCTTGCCATGCACCGCCGGGCGCGTCTGGGACTGTCCTACCTGCCGCAGGAAGCTTCCGTGTTCCGCAAGCTCACGGTCGAGGAAAACATTCGCGCCGTTCTTGAGCTCCAGGAACTTCCCGAGGAGGAAATCGAGTCCAGGCTGTCGGGCCTGCTGCGCGATCTCAACATCGCGCACTTGCGACAAGCGACCGCGTTGTCGCTCTCCGGCGGCGAGCGCCGCAGGGTAGAGATCGCGCGCGCCTTGGCAACGCGCCCGAGCTTCATTCTGCTCGACGAGCCGTTCGCGGGCGTCGATCCGATCGCCGTGCTCGACATCCAAAAGATCATACGGTTTCTCAGGGAACGCAGTATCGGAATCCTGATCACCGACCATAACGTGCGGGAAACCCTGGGGATTTGCGATCGAGCCTACATCATCAACGAAGGGTCGGTGCTTGCCTTCGGCAAACCCGATGAGATCGTTTATAATGAAAATGTAAGGCGCGTATATCTCGGCGAAAACTTCCGGTTGTAGAGGACCGCGCGACCCAATCTGCGAACTCGGCCGCGCCGTGAGTCGGCGCGCACTTCGGTCATCCTGAACGAGGATCTTGCCGCGACCCCTTAAGAATACTTTACGCCCCGTTCCCATGAAGCAGACCCTGCAGCTCAAACTGTCCCAGCATCTAACGCTGACGCCACAGCTGCAGCAGTCGATCCGCCTGCTTCAACTCTCCACCCTGGAACTGAACCAGGAGCTGGAGAAGTTTCTGGCGGAAAATCCACTGCTCGAGCGCGAAGACACGACCGCGGAAGTTTCGCCCGCCCCGATCCGGTTGAACGGCGAACCCGCTGCGCCGATGGAGGGGCCCGCCGAGGAGCCGCGTTCGGACACACCGCCGGTGGAGAACGTCACGACTGATTTCGACTGGTTCGCCGAGGGCACGCCCTCGGGGGGGCAGCGCGACGACGGCGACGACGGCGATTATCCGCAGCTCGCCGCCGATTTGCCGAGCCTGCGCGAGCACCTGATCGAGCAACTTTCGTTTTCCAACGCCGAGGCGCGCGACCGCAATCTGGTCGCCGTCCTGATCGAAGCGCTCGACGAAGACGGCTACCTCACGCAGCCCTTGGAGGAGATTGCACAGCTTCTGCCGCAGGAGCTGGAGATCGATCCCGAGGAGCTCCAAATCGCCCTGAAGCACCTGCAGAATCTCGATCCCACCGGTGTGGGCGCGCGCAATTGCGCCGAGTGCCTCGAGCTGCAGCTCGTCGCATTGCCCGAGTCGACGCCGTGCCGCGCCCACGCGCTTGCCATCGTCCGCGAACACCTCTCCCTCCTCGCGACGCGCGATTTTGCGCGTCTGAAAAAAACACTGCAGTGCAAAGACGACGAGCTGCGCCAGGCCCAGCGGCTCATCCAGAGCCTCAATCCGCGTCCGGGCGCGGCGTTCTCGTCGATCGAGACGCGCTACGTGGTGCCCGACGTCCTCGTGAAAAAAATCAAGAATGTCTGGCTCGCGAGCCTCAATCCCGAAGCGATGCCCAAGCTGCGGATCAACCGGATGTACGCCGACATCCTGCAGAACACCCGAAACCAGTCGGGCGGCCAGCTGTCGCATCAATTGCAGGAAGCGCGCTGGCTGATCAAGAACGTGCAGCAGCGTTTTGAGACCATTCTGCGGGTATCGCAGGCGATCGTCGACCGGCAGCGGCACTTTTTCGAGCACGGCGAGGTGGCGATGCGGCCGCTCGTGCTGCGCGAAATCGCCGACACGCTGGGCCTGCACGAATCGACCGTCTCGCGCGTCACCACCCAGAAATTCATGTTTACCCCGCGCGGCATATTCGAGCTCAAATACTTCTTCGGCAGTCACGTCGCCACCGAGACCGGCGGCGCGTGTTCGGCCACGGCGATACGGGCGCTGATCAGGCAGTTTGTAGCCGCCGAGGACGCAAAAAAACCTCTCTCCGACAGCAAAATCTCCGAGATCCTGGGCCAGCAGGGCATCGTGGTTGCGCGCCGGACCATCGCCAAATACCGCGAGTCGCTGAATATTCCTCCGGTCAGCCTGAGAAAGTCGCTTTGAAGCGCAAGAGGGGATACGGTGAACCTCACTGTCCGCGGACACCACGTGGCGGTCACCCCCGGGATCCGCAGCTACATCGAGAATAAATTCTCCCGCATCGAGCGGCATTTCGATCACGTCATCGACGTCAACGTCATACTCACGTCGGACCCCCTTGCCCACAAGGCGGAGGTCACCTGCCACGTCCGCGGAAAGGACCTATTCGTCGAGAGCGACGACCGGGATCTCTACGCGGCGATCGATACGCTCGTCGACAAGCTCGACCGCCAGATCATCAAGTACAAAGACCACCTGCACGCGCATCCCCACGATGCGCTCAAGCATCGCCCCTCCTCGAACTGACCGCTTGGTGTAGAATCCCACCCCTTCGCGACCCGCGGGGCGCGAAATCTGCTTGTCCGAGAGCCGGTACCGGTCGATTTGCTCGAGTCATCGATGAACCTGATTGCCAAGCTCCTCCCGCCTTCGAACATCGTTCTGGATCTGGACGTCACCAGCAAGAAGCGCGTGTTCGAGCAGGCTGGACTGCTTTTCGAAAACAATCAGGGCGTCGCGAGGAGCCTCGTATTCGAGAGCCTGTTTGCGCGCGAGCGGCTCGGCTCGACCGGCCTGGGTCAGGGCGTCGCCATCCCCCACGGCAGGATCAAGGGACTGAAGGAGGCGGTCGGCGCTTTTATGCGCCTTGCCCAGCCGGTGCCGTTCGACGCGCCCGACGGCAAACCCGTCAAACTCGTGTTCCTTCTCCTGGTGCCCGAGCAGGCCAACGAGCAGCATCTGAGAATCCTGTCGGAGCTTGCGCAGATGCTGAGCGACCGCGAGCTGCGTGAAAGACTCGCCACCGACGCGGATGCGAGTACACTCCACCAGCACATCACCGCTTGGCTACCTCATGTTGCAGATCAGCGTCGCGCAGCTGTATGAGGACAACCGGGAAAAACTCGGGCTCGCCTGGATCGGCGGCAAGGCCGGCGGCGCGGCCCGGCTGAGGCGGGACAGCGCCGAGGTTGCGGCGCTGGTCGGCCACCTCAATCTCATCCATCCCAACCGCATCCAGGTTCTCGGCAGCCACGAGGTCGCGCACCTCGCCGCGTTCGAGGAGGCGGAGCTCTTCCGGACGCTCGGCAACCTGTTCGCCGCTCTTCCCGCGGCCCTCGTGGTGGCCGACGGCGCGCCCGCCGACGTGCGCATGCTGAAGGCCGCGGAGGCCGCCGGCACCGCGGTGCTTGCCACCGAAATGCCCGGTGCACAGGTCATCGACCGCCTGCGCCGCTATCTGGGAAAAGCGCTCGCCGAAACCACCGAGCGCCACGGCGTATGCATGGACGTTCTGGGACTCGGGGTCCTCATCACCGGCGATTCGGGCGTGGGCAAGAGCGAGCTCGCTCTCGAGCTGGTCAGCCGCGGTCACGGGCTCGTTGCAGACGACATGGTCGAAATTTCCCGCATTGCGGCCGCCACGCTCGAATGCCGTTGCCCGCCGGTGCTCAAGGATTTTCTCGAAGTGCGCGGGCTGGGAGTGCTCGACATCCGCACCATCTTCGGCGAGACGGCGGTGCGGCCCAAGATGAACCTGAGACTGATCGTGCACCTGGAGCGGCCCGGAAACGCGGAGGCCGAGCGACTGCCGCTGCACGAGCTGTCCGAAGACATTCTCGGCGTGACCGTGAGAAAAGTGGTGGTATCGGTCGCGGCGGGCCGCAACCTGGCGGTGCTGCTCGAAGCCGCGGTGCGAAACTACATCCTGCAGCTTCGCGGAATCGATTCGACTGCGGAGTTCATGCTGCGCCAGCGGGCCGAAATGAAAAAGTCTAGACCCCCTTGATGCAGCTCGTACTCATCAGCGGCTTGTCGGGCTCCGGCAAGAGCATCGCCCTCAACGTGCTTGAGGACAGCGGCTACTACAGCATCGACAACCTCCCCGTACAGCTGCTCGAGCAGTCGGTGGAGTTGCTGCACCGCGCTGGCCAGGGCCGGGTGGCGATGAGCATCGACGCCCGCACCGGGGGGTCCCTCGAAGTGCTGCCGGATATCATCGCCGCGCTGAAGCGCCGGGGCGTGGAGGTGCGGCTGTTGTTCCTCGACGCCAAGAACTACACTTTGATCAAGCGCTTCGCCGAAACGCGCCGGCGGCATCCGCTTGCGACCGGTAAGCTTACGCTCGAAGAATGCCTCGCGCGCGAGCGGGAGCTGCTGTCCGCGACCAGCGAGCTCGGCCATCGCATCGACACGAGCGACACGCTTCCGAACACGCTGAGCAACTGGATCAAGGAGCTTCTCGGAATCGGCACGGAGTCGACGATGCTGATGTTCGAATCCTTCGGCTACAAGCAGGGCGTGCCGCTCGACGCCGATCTGGTATTCGACGTGCGCTGCCTGCCCAATCCCCATTATGATCCCAAGCTGCGCCCGCTCACCGGCCTTGACGCCGACGTGATCGCGTTTCTCGAAAAGGAGCCGAAGGTGGGCTCGATGCTTCAGGACATCCGCCGCTTCGTCGAGACCTGGCTGCCCGCCTACGGCCAGGACAATCGCAGCTCGCTGAATGTCGCCGTCGGCTGCACCGGCGGCCGGCATCGCTCGGTGTATTTCGCCGAGCGCTTGGGCGCGCATTTCCGCCGCACGACCCCGGTCCTGGTGCGGCACCGGCAGCTCGCGCCGTCGTGAAGCCCACGATCACCGTCGCGCTGACCGGCGCTTCCGGCATGCCCTACGGGTTCAGGCTCGTGGAAACGCTGATACGCGCCGAGGCGCAGGTTTACCTGCTCTACTCGCAGGCCGCTCACGTCGTCGCCAAGCAGGAGCTCGACGTTGCTCTGCCGCCGCGCGCCGCCGACGCCGAGCGTTTCTTTTCCGAGCGCTATTCGGCGAAAAGCGGGCAGCTGCGCGTGTTCGGCCGCGAGGACTGGTACGCACCTGTCGCCTCGGGCTCCAATCCTCCCGACGCGATGGTCATCTGCCCGTGCACCGTGGGAACGCTGGCCGCCGTCGCGACGGGACTCTCGGACAGCTTGATCGAACGCGCCGCCGACGTGACGCTGAAAGAAGGCCGCAAGCTGATCCTCGTGCCGCGCGAGACCCCGTTCTCGGCGCTGCATCTGGAAAACATGCTGAAGCTCGCGCGCGCGGGCGCGGTCATCCTGCCGGCCAACCCCGGCTTTTACCATCATCCGAAGCGCATCGAAGATCTGGTGGACTTCGTCGTCGCGCGGGTGCTCGACCATCTCGGCATCCGCCACGACCTGATGCGGCGCTGGGGCGAAGAGCGCTGAGCAGGCGTAAGTTGGAACCGCTTCGCCTCCCGATTTTTCCGCTGAATACAGTGCTGTTTCCGGGCGGGCTGCTGCCTCTGCGCGTGTTCGAGGCGCGCTACATGGACATGACGCGCGACTGCCTGAAACAGGAAAGACCGTTTGGAGTTTGCCTCATCCACGAAGGGTCCGAGGTCGGAACGCCCGCGGTCCCCGAGCCGGTCGGATGTCTGGCGAAAATCACGGAATGGGACATGCAGCAACTGGGCGTCCTCGCCCTGAAGACATCCGGTGGCCAGCGCTTTCGCATCGTCGAGCGCGAAACCAACACGCAAGGGTTGATCTCCGCGGCGGTCGCGCTGATCCCGCCCGACGCGAGCGCGGCGGTGCCCGATCAGTATGCGGCGTGTGCGCGGCTGCTGCGAATGATCGTCGAAGACCAGGGCAAGCCCATCTTCGCCGAGCCGCACGCGTTCGATGATGCGGCCTGGGTGGGCTACCGGCTCACCGAGATCCTGCCCGTGCCTCTGGTCGCCAAGCAGAAGCTCTTGGAGCTGACCGACAGCCTCGCGCGTCTGTCGATCCTGCAGCGCTTCCTCGAGAGCCGCGGGCTGGCCGCTTAGCCCTCTTGTCAAAGGGGGTCCAAGGCCGCGAGCAGCTTTCTCACCGGAGCCGGCACCGCCGCCTGCGCCGCTTCCTCGGGCGGCAACCACACTTGGCCGGGCTCAGCTGCACACGGATACGCTGCGCTCAAGTTGCAAATCAGCGGTGTGATACTCAAGGTGAAGTGAGTGAATCCGTGCCGCAGGAGCGGGAGCTGCCGCGTGCTGGCGAGCTTGGCGCCCAAACGCCGGCTGCAATAATCGCGCGGACTCGTCCCTGCGGGAATCTCGGGCAAACACCACAGACCGCCCCAGATTCCCGCCGGAGAGCGTTTTTCCAGCAGCACCTCGCCCTGGCGCAGCAGCAACAGCATCGCCGTGGTCTTGACGGGCACTTGCTTGCGCGGCCGCGGCCGGGGATACGTCGCGACCTTTCCCGAGGCGCGCGCCTTGCAGCTCGCGCGCACCGGACAGCTCGCGCACTTGGGCTGCACCCGGGTACAGACCATGGCGCCCAGGTCCATCAGCGCCTGGGTGTAGCGCTCGATCTTCCCGCCGGGCAGTTGCGACTCCGCGAGCTTCCACAGGCGATTCTCCACGCGCTTTTCGCCCGGGTAACCGCGCACGGCGAAATGGCGCGCGAGCACGCGCTTGACGTTGCCGTCGAGGATCGCTTCGCGCCCCCCGAACGCAAACACCACGATCGCAGCCGCCGTCGAGCGTCCGACCCCGGGGAGCGATTCGAGCGCCTCGCGCGCACGCGGGCACCGGCCGCCGTGCTGCTCCATCACGGCCTGCGCAGCGGCGTGCAAATTACGCGCGCGCGAGTAGTAACCCAGTCCGCTCCAGAGCCTGAGCACGTCATCGAGAGGCGCGCGGGCGAGCGACTCGATGTCCGGGAAGCGCGCGAGGAACCGTTCGTAGTAAGGAATGACCGTCGCGACCTGGGTCTGCTGCAGCATGATTTCCGACAACCAGATGCGATACGGATCGCGCGTTCCCTGCCACGGCAGATCGTGCCGGCCGTGCCGCGCCTGCCAGCCGATGAGCCTGCGGGCGAATTCGCTCACCGCCCGAACAGACCCTTGAGTTTGTCCTGCAATCGCTCTTTCACCTTCTCTTCGGCCCGTTGCCTCACTGCCTGGCCGGCCGCGGTGCCGAAATCGACGCGGAACTTGGGCGCATCCAGCGGGCCGGTGATGCGCACCGGAACCGTGAGCCCGCGCAGGTCGGCGAGCTCCCTGCCGCCCTGCCCGGCCGAGGTCGCAACCACGGAAGCCTTGACGAGGTAATCCAGCGAGTCGGCGCCGACGTTGACGTCGCCCGAGCCCGTGAGGCGCAAGAGCGGGGACTTGCCCGACAGATCCTCGTTGTGCGCCACCCCGTTCTTGATGACAAAACTCGCGCCGAGCTCGGCGAAGTCGGTCCTTTCGGAATTGCTCGCCACCTGCTCGGAGGTCGGCTTTGCCCCGGACAGCGATTTCGCCTTGCGCAGAACCTCGGTTAGATTGATGCCCTTGATGGCGCCGTCCTTGAGCGCGAGGTTTGCGCTGCCGGACAGCGCCTTCTTCATTGCGCCGACGGTGTTGCCGCTCGCGCGCAAGTCGAGGGCGACGTTGCCCGCGCCCTCGAGCAGATCCTTGCCGAGCGCATCGCGTAGCAGCGGCCCGATCGCGACGCCGGTGAGCTGGCTCTTCATCGCGAACTGATTGGCATTGGCGTTGACGCTCGCGTTGCCCGCGAGGCTGCCGCGATAAAGGCTCGCGGCAAGCGGGTTAACCTCGAGCCTGCCGCCCGCCGCGCGCAGCCCCATGCTGATTTTCTCCGCTTTCACGTTCGACGCGGTGAGCTCGCCGATTCTCAGGGCGCCCTTCAGGTTGAGGTCCTTCAGCGCGGAGAGGTCGATGGGCGTTTCCGCGCCGCCCGCTGCTCCTGCGCGCGCCTTGCCCCCCGGCCGCGCTCCGCCACCCGCGCCGGCTTTCGCAGGCGGCAGGTACCGGTCGAGGTTGAAGCGGTCGATGGCGAGATCGAACCGGACCGCGGAGGGCGCAAGATCGAACTCGGCGTCGCCCTTGAGCGAGGTGGCGGACCCCGCCCCGCCCGGCGCTTCATTCGCGAGCCTGAGATCCACCCCCGAGAACGCGAAGGATTGCTTTTCGAAATCGAAGCGGTAGCCGCTGGAGAGCTCGACCCGAAGCTTGATCGGCGGCTTGGCTTCTTCGATTCTCGCCGAAAGCGAAAGTTTTCCCGGCACGCCGCTCGCGATGCGTCCGGTCTTGAACTCGGCGACGCTCGCTTTGAGCTCAGTGCCGCTCGATTCGTCGCGCCAGCCGATCGCGCTCGAGCGAACCTCGATTCCTCCGACGTCGAAACTTATCGCCGCGCCCGGAGGCGCTGCCTTGGGCGCGGCAGCGCGCGCCGGCTGCCCGCCCGCGCCCGCCAGATCCCCGAAATTGGTCCTCCCGCCCTTGCGCTGCACCAGATCCACGGTCAGTCCCGACAGCGTCACGCGGTCGACCACCACTCGCCTCGAGAACAGAGGCATGAGCGCAAGCGATAATTTGGCTTCATCGAGCTTCGCGAAGATCTTGCCGCTGCCGGGCTCGGACAGCGATATCTTTCCCACCACCGCGCCGATGCCGGGAAAAAACGACAGGCCGATCCTGCCTTCCATCGTCAGCGTGCGTCCCGTTTTTTCTTTCACCAGCGCCGCGATGTCGGGCTTGTATTTGTTGGGATCGAAAGTCGCGGCGATAACGGCGATGACGAGCCCGGCGAGCACCACGAGGCTGCCCGCGGCGATCAACAGGTATTTAAGAGCTTTCATTCGTTGGCCACGCCGAACGGCACGTGCCCGGTCGCGACGTGCCGGCTCGTCGATTCGCAGTGGCTGCGCTGGTCGTCAAAGAAGATATCCGCGCCGAAGGCTTTCAGGAACGGCCCTTTGTCGAGTCCTCCCAGGAACAGCGCCTCGTCGATGCGGATGTTCCAGGCCCTCAGGGTGCGCACGACGCGCTCATGCGCTGGCGCACTGCGCGCGGTCACGAGCGCCGTGCGGATCGGCGTGCGGTCGGCCGGATACTCGGACTGGATGCGATGCAGGGCGGCGAGGAAGCTCTTGAACGGCCCGCCCGACAGCGGTTCTCTCGCCGCGGTGACCTCGCTCGCGGCAAAGGCGTCCAGGCCGGCGCGCTTGTAGACGCGCTCCGCCTCGTCGGAGAAGAGCACCGCGTCCCCGTCGAAGGCGATGCGCAACTCCTCGGTCGACCCGACGTTCTGGCCGACGTTGGAAGGGAGGATGGTCGCGGCGGCGTGGCCGGCATCGAGCGCCTTGCGCACATCTTCGGGATTCGCCGAGAGGAACAGATGGGCGTCGAATGCCGGCAGGTAGGGATAGGTGCTCTCCCCGCCGGTGAACGCCGCGCGCGAGATGTCGAGCTGGTAATGCTCGATCGAGTTCATGATGCGAAGCCCGGTGTCGGCGGTGTTGCGCGAAAGCAAAATGACCTCCACCCGCGGCTGCGCCGGCGCGAGCGTGTTCAGCTTGAGGAGCTTTCTCACCAGCTGGAATGCGATGCCCGGAGCGAGGAATTCGTTTTCATGCCCGAGCTGATACCGGTAATAAGCGTCCACGCCCTGCTCTTCGAATACGCGGTTGCTCTCCTCGAGGTCGAACAGCGCCCGGGAGGAGATGGCGACGACCAGCTTACCGTCGAAGGATGCGGGCACGTTGAACTCGGCGAGGGAACAGGATGCCGGCGTTTCTCGCTTGGGAGGACCGTCGCCATTATACGATGCCGCCCGGGCGCAACCCGAGCGCTCAGGCGGCTCCAGACCGAGCAAACCGCGCAAGCTCGCCGGCGACCCGCTTGACGACGCTGTCCCAGTCGTCCAAGGCGGGTTGCCTGAATATGCGCATCGTCGGATACCACGGAGAGTCTTCCCGACCGAGCTGCCAGCGCCACTCGCTCTCGAAGCGATTGAGCAACCACACCGGTTTACCCAAGGCTCCCGCCAAATGGGCGACCGAGGTATCGACGCTGATGACGAGGTCGAGATTTGCCACCAAGGCGGCGGTATCCAGGAAATCTCCGCATTCGCCCATGCGATCGAGAATGGGCCGATCCGATCCGGCCAATTCGCCGGCCGCCTCGCCCTTCTGAAGGCTGACAAAACTCACTCCCGCGATTTCGGTCAACGGGCCCAGTCGCTGCAGGGAAAGACTGCGCAGAAAATCCCTCCCGTACTTTTTGCCCCCTCTCCAGACCAGCCCGACCCGCGGCCCGTTCAATCCCGAGAGAGTTTCCGACCACTTTCGTCGCATTTCGTGCGGCACGGAAAGATAAGGAACGGCGTTGGGGATCGTGTCCGAGCGCGTCGCGAAGGCGTAAGGCAGGCTCATGATCGGACAATGAACGTCAAAGGAACCCGAGGACAGCAGATCGGCCCGGCTCGTGACTTCATTTACCATCGGAAAAGTTTTTAGCAGCCTGGCCAGGGAAGGGTCGGAAAGAACGAGTATCCTCCCCGCGCCTCTTTCGGCGAGCTTGGGCAGGTAGCGCATCGCCATCAGACAGTCGCCCAGGCCCTCCTCGGTCCAAATGAGGAGTCTCTTTCCCTCCAAGGCGTCTCCCCGCCAGCGACGCATTTCGGGATGACCGGAGAGAAACGCCGACCAATCTGCAAGCTGCTCCGTCGTATCGAGCCCGACCCGGCTCTCGAAAAGCTCGAGCCCTTCCACGAAATCGCCGCGCATCAGCAGGATCAGCGACTTGTTGAATCGCGATTCGGCGAAATCCGGCCGCAGTGAAAGCGCCTCGTCAAAGCAGCGCATGGCTTCATCCAGCCTGCCTTGAATCCTGAAAACGACTCCCAATCCGTGATGCGCCTCGACAAAACGAGGATTGACCTCGAGCGCTCTGCTGAAATTCTCGATCGCCTCGCCCGGCTCGTTCTGCTTCTGCGAAATCGCCCCCAGCAGATAGTGGCTGTCCGCTTCGTCTGGATCGAGCGATGCCGCCTGCTTCAGACAATGTTTCGCGTCGCTCAACCTTTCCTGTTTCAGCAAAACGAATCCGAGGGCGATATAAGCGTCCGCAAAGCCCGGGCTTGCCGCGATAGACTGCCGGTAACACTCCTCGGCTTTTCCGAAATCGCCGTCAGCAAGGAACTTGTTTCCCAGCTTCTTGAAGTCTTCCGCCCGGCGGGCGCTTGAAACCGGTTCCGCGACCGCAGCGCGAGCACGAGTGAGGAGGGTTTCAATCCATTTGAGCATTGACCGGGCTTAATCTGAAGCAATGCAGCCGAGGACGAAGGCCTGGAGCGGGTGAAGGGGATCGAACCCTCGTCTAAAGCTTGGGAAGCTTTCGTTCTACCACTGAACTACACCCGCATGGTAAGATGATTTTACCCTCGCATGTTTCGCGTTTCAAAGGTGATCCAGCTCTCCGTCAACGGCCAGATCCGGCGCGTCGAGCCCGGCGCCGATGTCGCGCGCCTCCTGCAGACGCTCGAGCTCGCGGGCAAGCGCGTGGCCGTGGAAAAAAACGGCGAGATCGTGCCGCGCAGCCGCTACGCCGGCACGCGGCTCGCGGAAGGCGACCGGCTCGAGATCGTCGTCGCCGTCGGAGGCGGCTGATGAACGCCCCGACTCGCCTGCCCGAGCAAACCGCCGGCGGCGACGCGCTCGTCGTCGCGGGCCGCGCGTATCGCTCGCGCCTGCTGATCGGCACGGGCAAGTACCGGAATTTCGACGAAACGCGCCGCGCGGTCGAAGCGAGCGGCGCCGAGATCGTCACCGTGGCCATCCGCCGCACCAACATCGGCCAGAACGCGAACGAGCCGTCGCTGCTCGACGCGCTGCCACCGTCAAAATTCACGATCCTTCCCAACACCGCGGGCTGCTACAACGCGACGGACGCGGTGCGCACGCTGCGCCTTGCGCGCGAGCTGCTCGATGGCCATGACCTCGTGAAGCTCGAGGTGCTGGGCGATCCGGACACGCTTTACCCGAACATCGTCGAGACGCTCAAGGCCGCCGAGACTCTGGTGCGCGACGGCTTCAAGGTGATGGTCTATACGAGCGACGACCCGATCATCGCGAAGCAGCTGGAAGACCTCGGTTGCGTCGCCGTCATGCCGCTCGCCTCCCTCATCGGCTCCGGAATGGGGATCCTCAATCCCTGGAATCTGCGGCTCATCATCGACAACGCCAAGGTCCCGGTGGTGGTGGACGCGGGCGTCGGCACGGCTTCCGACGCCGCCATCGCCATGGAGCTCGGCTGCGATGCCGTGCTCATGAACACTGCCGTCGCCAAAGCGCAGAACCCGGTGCTGATGGCCCAGGCGATGAAGAAAGCCGTCGAAGCCGGGCGCGAGGCCTTCCTCGCCGGCCGCATGCCGAAGAAGCTCTATTCCGCCGCCCCGAGCTCGCCGACTTCGGGCCTCATTTCACCGAAGGCCGCCTAGCCCGAACGCGCCCCCTTGCAGGAACGGCGCCCGATCCGCAGCTACGTCTTGCGCCAGGGGCGCGTCTCCAACGCGCAGCGGCGGGCCCGCGAGGAGCAGATGCCCGTATACGGCGTCCCCTTCGCGCCGGCTCCGCTGGATCTCGGGCGCCTGTTCGGACGTGCCGCTCCGAAAATCCTCGAGATCGGCTTCGGCATGGGCGAAACGACCGCCGCGATCGCCCGCGAGCACCCCGAAAACGATTACCTCGGGGTCGAGGTGCATACGCCCGGCGTCGGCAGCCTTTTGAAACGCGTCGCCGAGCTCGACCTGGCGAACGTGCGCGTCATCCAGCACGACGCGGTCGAAGTGCTGCAGCACATGATCGCGCCCGATGCGCTCGACGGCGTGCACATTTTCTTTCCCGATCCCTGGCCGAAGAAGCGCCACCACAAGCGCCGCCTCATCCAGGCGCCGTTCGCCGCGTTGCTCGCCTCAAAGATGAAGCCCGGCGCCATTGTCCATGCTTGCACCGACTGGGAGGAATACGCCCGGCAGATGCTTGATGTGTTCTTGTCCGAGCCTTCGCTGATCAACACGGCTTCGGACTTTGCCAGCGCGGGCTCACGGCCCGAGACGAAATTCGAAACCCGCGGCCTGAGACTCGGGCATCGGGTGTGGGATCTTGTGTTTAGGAAATCTTTGGCACCTTGATCATGGAGTACCGCTGAGCGGTGGGGTTTCTTGCCGGCCTACACCCGCGATGCAGGAATAATCCTCGTTGGGTGTCAAAACAATTGTGAGCTAGAATTAAACCATGTCGCAAGTAGATCAAATCAAAGAAATTCTTGGCTGGCTTAAGGTCGTCTTTGGCGCCCTTGTTGCTATTGATGTTTCGCTGATCGCGTGGCTCGCGCAAAACTTCCACAGCACCGATACTATCTTGGTAGTATTGGCAGTCGTTGCCGTTCTGGTCACCACCGTCGGCATCGTCAGCGTAAACCGCGCGGCTTTTCGTCGCATAGCGCAACTGGAGAAACTCTAATGGTATGGGCCGTTGTTACAGCAGTGGTCATCTTCGTCGTCGGCATGCTCAT
>WNGH01002927.1_pt1 | contig 33472 bp, 31 predicted proteins | sample 5400631 | NCBI WGS metagenome assembly WNGH01 (sample SAMN13153373, study PRJNA577476) | soil metagenome | isolation source: 115 cm soil or saprolite under Garry oak tree replicate 1 | place: USA:California | collected 2016-06-15
GGCCGCGGGAGGCGCGGGGCCGGGCGCCGGTGGCGAGGTGGGTGGGGTCGCCGGAGGGGTCGGGGGCGGCGCGGGGCAGGAGGGGGGCGCCGGGCCGGACGAGCTGGCGAGCCGCCTCGGCGAGATCCTGCGGCTCCGTGAGCGGGCGTACGCACGGCGGGACGCGACCGTGCTGGACACGATCTACACAGCCGATTGCGCCTGCCTGCGCAGCGGTCGGGCGGCGATCGCCAGGCTGCTCGCGGACCATGCGGTGTGGCGCGGGCGCTCGGTCACGGTGCGGGTCGAGCGGCTGTGGCGGGTCAACGACTCGCTGTGGATCGCGCTCGCGGTGCTGCGCCGCGGCGCCTTCCGGATCGAGGGCGAGGACGGCATGCTGCGCAGCGCCGAGCCCGCCGCCGGCCAGCGATACCGCTTCGCGCTCGTGCGGACCGGCACCGGGGCGTGGTTGCTCGGGCACGCCTCCCTGGTCGAGGAGCTCCCGCCATGAGACGGCGCTCTCGTCCGCTGGCCCGCTGCCTGGTCATCGTCCTGCTCGCGCTCGGACCGGCGGTCGCGCCGCCGCATCCGGCCGCGGCCGCCGCGCGGGACGGGTGCGCTGTGGGCGGCGTGGAGGTGGACCTGGCCGGGTCGGCCGACACCGCGGTCGTCTCGGGGCATGCGGCGGCGGCATGCCAGGCGGCGGGATCGCGCCCGGCGGGAGGCGGCGGACCGCGGACCTACTGGACCTACGAGATCGCCTGCTCGCCCGACCGAGTCCGCGCCGGGGAGGGTCTCTGCTCCCACACGCCCTGCCCGAACGGGCGCTTCTTCGCCTTCCGGACGCTGCACCGCGCGGATGGGGGGACGGAGCCGGCCGGCTACTCGTGCGTGTCGCTGGAGCGCGCGCGGGTCCGCCCGACCCTGACGGCCGCGGACGTGTTCGCGGCGATCCGACGGGTCAGGCTCCCGACCGGCGCCATCCGGATCACACCGAGCGGCCGCGGACTCGCCAACCTCCCGTCCCGACTGTGGCTGGTGGGCGACGCGCGGCCGCCGGTGAACCTGTTGCTGGCCGGCTCGACCGTTCACGCCGAGTTCCAGCCCGTCCGGTACCGCTGGACCATCGGCCCCGACGGTGCAGGGCCGTGGACGGTACCGGCCGGAGCGGACTCCTCGGGGCGCGACGGTGAGGCGGCCATGGCCTTCCCCAGGGGCGGCGAGTTCGTCGTCTCGGTCGTCACCACCTGGTCGGCGACGGCGTTCCTGGACGGCCGCTACGTGGGCCAGGTCGTGGGCCTCGCGTCGACAGCCCGGATCGCCTATCCGGTCGCCGAGCTGCGCACGGCATTGAGCGGCTGAATGCCCCGTTTGGGCCTGGATGATGCCCTATCAGCGGGACGTATGGAACCGCCACCCTGAGTGGTGGGGAACCCGGCGAGCGGCGCTACTCCGGCGCGGACTGCTCCAATTCCATGCCGGCTGTCTCGGGGAGCGGCGCGAACAGCAGGCTGGCCACGACCACGGGAGCGCAGATCACGACGGCGGCGAGACCGAAGCTGTCCAGCGCGTCGGAGATCGTCCCGAAGGCGAGCAGCCCCGCCACGGCGCCGAGGACGCCGGAGGCGACCAGCCACCCGGCCACCCTGGCCCGCACGCTGGTCGGGAACAGCTCGGCGGCGAGCGCGGCCGTCGCCGGCCCGTACACCCCTGAAGCGATGATGGCGAGCAGGTACCCGCTGACGGCACCGGTGGGCGAGCCGCTGTAGGTGATCATCCCGGCGAGCGCGACCAGCGCCTGGCCGACCGCGGCGGTGCGGCGCCTGCCGACGCTGTCGGCGGTCCAGCGTCCGACCAGCAGCCCGACCAGGCCGAGCGGGCCGGCCGCCAGCACCATGAGCGCGGTGGCCCTCCTGGACATGCCGAGCGCGTTCTCCGCGTAGACGAACAGGAAGGTGTTCAGCGGCCCGATCACGAACGAGAACGAGAAGGTCAGCCCGGTCAGCAGCCAGAGCCGCGGCCGCTGCTGGACCCGCACCCGCCCGACGACCCACAGGCCCCGCAGGCCGCCCACCCTGGGAGGCGGCATCGGCGACGAGGCCGCGGGACCGGCACCGACGGACGCGCCGAGCGCGGCGCCGGTGCGCAGGCGCTGGTAGCGCTCGGGTTCCTTGAGCCGGCGAGCGATCAGCGGCGTCACCGCCAGCGGTACCACCGCCAGCGCGAACAGGCCGCGAAAGCCGAGCTGGTCGCCGAGCACCCCCCGTAGCAGGGCGGTGAGGCCGGCGCCGACGGCGTACCCGGCAGTGATCAGCGAGATCGCCTTCGCCCGGTCGCGGCTTGCGGTCTCCTCGGCCGCGACCACCCCGGCGACCGTGTTGGTGGCCGACAGCAGCGGACGGCCGAGCGCGAAGATGGCCACGAACCACCAGAAGGTGGGGCTGAGCGCGGCCGTCGCCGTCAGCGCGAGCCCGAGCGCGACGCAGCCGATCAGGGTCAGTTTGCGGCCGAAGCGATCGGCAAGGCCCGCCAGCGGCAGGCTGCCGAGCGACGCCAGCCGGATGATCGCCAGCCCGATCCCCAGGGTGGTCCCGGACAGGCCGACCTTGGCCGCGATCGAGGTGCCGGTCTGGGCGGCGCCGAAGGCCCTGGCCACGTCGCCGAGGGCGGCGGTGGCGCCGAACTGCGCGAAGCCGGCCGCCAGCGCGAACCACGCCGCCGAGAGGATCGCGGGATCGCGCCATCCGTACAGGCGCACGGGGCGGGAGCGGGCATCAGGGTCCTGGCGCGTCACGGCGCGAGCGAACCATGTCCGGCCCGCCGCCGCCACTCCATCCACGTGTTGGCGCTAGGATGAATGGCGCTTTGTGAAGAACCTCACAAGGCCGCGAGCCTCGGCGCCGGATCGGCAGGCCGGGGCGCGCCGGTCTCCAAGGAGGGCACGAGATGGCGGAGCTCTCGAGGCCGGTCGGCTTCGGCCTGGCCTCCCGCGGCAGCGTCTCTGAGGTGGTCGCCTGGTCGGAGCGGGCCAGGCGGGAGGGACTCGACTCCGTGTGGGTCCATGACAGCTATTTCGAGCGCGACGCGGTGACGTATGCCTCGGCGATCGCCTCCGGGGTTGGCGGCATCCGCGTGGGGATGGGCGCGCTCAACCCGCTGACGCGCCATCCGGTGCTGGTGGCGATGACCGTCAGCGCGATCGACGAGATGGCGCCCGGCCGGGTGCTCCTCGGCATGGGCACCGGGCTGCCGCTCCGGCTCGGGCAGATGGGCATCCCGTACAGCCCGGACGCCGGGCTCGAGGCGGTCAGCAAGGCGATCGACACCATGCGGGCGTTGTGGAGCGGCGAGCGGGTGCCGCCCGGCCAGCCGGGCCTGCCGCCGGTCCAGCCGATGTTCCCGCCGGTGCACCGCGTGCCGATCTACATCGCGGCCTACCGCTCGGCCTTTCTCCGGCTCGCGGGTGCCAAGGCCGACGGCTACCTGGCCAGGCCGGCCGAGTCCATCGCCTCGCTGCGCCGGATGCTGGAGACGCTGCGGGTGGCCTCGGTGGCGGCCGGGCGGCCGGAGGACGCGGTCGAGGTCGCCGGTTACCTGCTCACGTTGGTCGACCGGAGCCGCCGGGAGGCGCTCAACCGGGCCAAGCGCGAGCCCTTCGTGATCTACATGATGAGCGTGCAGTCCGACCTGGCCATGCGCCGGGCGGGCCTGGACCCGGAGCTGAAGGAACGGGTCGCGGCCGCCTGGCGGGCCGAGGACTACCACCGGGCGGCCAACCTGATCCCGGACGAGCTGCTGGACGCGTTCATGCTCTGCGGCACCAGGGAGGAGGTGGCCGCCGGCGCGGCCGCCTACCACCAGGCCGGCATGGATCTGCCGCTGCTCCAGCCGGTGCTGCAGACCGAGGACCAGGTGCGCGAGGTGCTGGCGGCCGCGGTCGAGTACGGCCGCTCGGCGCCGGCCCGCGCCGCGGCTCCAGCCGCCCCGGTCCCGGCCGCGGCCTCGCCGGCTCCCGCCGCGGCTGCCGACCTGGGCGGCGCGGCCTCGCCGGAGCGGCGCCGGCCTTGGACCGCACGGCGGCTGGCGGCGTGGTTCGAGATCGCGCGGCCGTTCAGCTTCACGGCCTCGACCGTGCCGGTGGCCGCGGGCGGCGCCCTGGCGGCGCTGGACGGCCGGCTGGACTGGCCACTGTTCGTGGCGGCGCTGATCGCGGCTGTGCTGCTGCACGTCGGCACCAACATCACCAACGAGATCTACGACGTCCGCAAGGGCATCGACAGCATCACCTCGCCGCGCGCCAGCCACGCGCTCCTCAAGGGCCGGCTCAGCGAGCACGAGGCGTTCGCGCTGGCCGCGACCGCGTTCGCCGGCTCGATGGCGATCGGGATCTGGCTGGTGGTGGAGCGCGGCTGGCCGGTGGCCGTGCTCGGCGTGCTCGGGCTGGTCGGCGGGCTCGGCTACACCGCCCCGCCACTGGAGTACAAGTTCCACGCGCTGGGGCCGCCGCTGGTGTTCCTGCTGATGGGACCGCTGATGGTGGTCGGCTCCTATTACGTGTCGAGCGGCACGTTCACCTGGGCGGCACTGGTGGCCAGCGTGCCGGTGGGCCTGCTGGTCACCGCCATCCTGCACGGCAACGAATGGCGGGACGTGAGCGAGGACGCGCGCGCCGGCATCTCGACCATGTCCATCCGCGCCGGCCGCCACTTCGCCCACGAGCTGTACCTGGCGCTGGTGATCGGCGCCTACCTGGTGCTCGCGCTGGCGGTTGCGGTGGGTGCCCTGCCGCCGCTGAGCCTGCTGGCGATGCTTTCGCTGCCGCTGCTGGTGCGAGCCGTGCGCGCGTCCGAGCTTGGCGCGACCGGCCAGCAGCGGGCCATCGCCATGATCGACCTGCAGACCGCGCAGCTCCATGCCGCCTTCGGGTTCCTGCTGGTGGTGGGCCTGGCGATCGCCGCGGTGGTGCGATGAGGAGCCGCCGGCAAGGCCGCGACCCGCTGCTGGTCGGCGGGCTGGCGGCGGCCTATGCGGCGTTTGCGCTCACCTTTCGCGGTCCCAGGCCGGCGTTCTGGCAGCGCATGAGCGACCGTATGGTTCGCAGGTTGCTCGAACGCGGCGGCGAGGACATCGGCGACGTGTACGCGCTCCGGCAGCTGGGTCCCGTGCCGGAGCTGGCCGCCCGCCTGGCGCTGGTGATCGGGCCGGCGGAGGAGCTGTTCTGGCGCGGGTTCGTCAACGCCCGGCTACAGCGGCGGCTCGGCCGCTGGCCAGGCGCGGCCGCCGGCTCGTTCGCCTACGCCGGCGCGCACGTGGCCACCGGCAACTTCACGCTCTTCGGCGCCGCCGGCGTGGCCGGAGCCTACTGGTCGGCGCTCGCCGCCGCGGGCATGCCCATGGGTGCGCTGGTGGTCAGCCACGTGGCCTGGGACCTGCTGACCTTCCTGGTGGCACCGACCGCGCGGTCCCGGCCGGAGCGCTGACGCCGGTGCCCGCCGTGCTGGTCGTCGGGCTCGGCAACCCGGGACCCGCCGTCGAGGCCACTCGGCACAACCTCGGTGCCCGCACGGTCCGGCTGCTGGCGGAGCGCGACGGGGGCGGACCTGCTCCCCGATCCGGTCGGTGCACTGGTCGGTCAGGCGTCCGGGCCGCCGTCCCTGGAGCTGGCGATCCCCCAGACCGGCATGAACGACTGCGGGCCGGTCGACCTGATCGTCATCCACGATGAGCTGGACCTGCCGGTCGGGCGGCTCAAGGTGAAGGTCGGCGGCGGCCGACGCGGTCGAGCGGATCGTCGCCGACGGCGCCGAGGCGGCCATGACCTGGTTCAACATGCGGAGCGGTTGAGCGCGATGGCGGAGAGCGCCTGTCCGGCCGGCGCCGGCGGCGCGGCGGGGGAGACCACGTGGGCGTACAGCGCCTGCCCGTGCACGCAGGGAGGCGGCTGGTCGCAGGGGCAGGCGATGCGGGTGGCGCGGCTGCCGAAGGAGCAGGGCTCGGGATCCTGCTCGGCAAGGCCGAGCGGGTACGCATACGGCCGGTCGCCCCCCACGATCAGCACCGGCAGGCCGGCGACAGCCGCCCGAGCCCAGACCGTCCGCCCCGCCCGTTCCCGCTCCGCCCCCCGCGCCCACCCGCCCCCGCCGGCCGCGCCCGGGCGGCCGGTGCCGCTCCCGTGGGCTACGCCGCCGTCGCTCCCGCCACCGCGGCTGGCGCCAAGGCCCGCGTCGCCTCCGTGGGCCACGCCGCCGAGGCCGGTCCCGCTCCTCCCGCCGGGCCATCTGGAGGTGCCCGAAAGGCCGGGGATTTCCGGGCGATGTGGGGTGCGAGGTTGGTAGGGGGAATGTCGGGCCTGGGGGATCAGGTAGCGGCCGTATCTGGGGTCGACGACGTCGAGTCGGCGGGCGGCGGGACTGATGCTCTCCAGGCGCAGCAGCACGGCGCTGACGCGCGGGCGGAGGAGGCCATGCTCGTTCCAGTGCCGGCAGTACGCGCAGCGCCAGACGTGCCTGGACCCGATCCCGATCGCGGGCCAGTGGCACAGCTCGCACGATGGGAAGCGGAATTGCTCGTCTGGAATATGCGGGTAGATTGGGCAGCCGGGGCACGGTATGCCGCAAAGTGGATTCGTCGAGCCCTTCATGATGAAAAAAGCTATGCCCTGCGTTGCCGACTGTCAAAGCGATTATCTTCCGGAAATTCCGTTGCACTGGCCCGGACGATGGCCCAATGGCCCCGGGCGCGCTACGCTAGTGGCCGGTGAGGTGGGGGGATGTGGGAACTTTACCCATTGACCGGAGTCCAGGTGGCTTCGGTCCCAGGGTTTCCGCCAATCACCCCCGCCTCACCGAAAGTCGCTGTACCGGCCCCGGACGGACCTGCGACACTGGCGGTATGAACGAGTACATGGCGGCCAATCGGGCGCTCTGGGACGAGTGGACGCCGATCCACGAGCGCTCAGAGTTCTATGACGTCGAGGGTTGGAAAGCCGGACGGCATCCGCTGCGCGACTTCGTGGTCGACGAGGTGGGCGACGTCGACGGCAAGGACCTGCTGCACCTCCAATGCCACTTCGGCCTGGACACGCTCGCGTGGGCGCGGCGCGGCGCGCGCGTGACCGGGGTGGACTTCTCGGAGCGGGCGATCGCGCTCGCCCGGTCGCTGGCGGCCGAGACCGGGCTGGAGGCGCGCTTCATCCATTCCGACGTGCTCGAGCTCGACCAGGCGCTCGACGGCGACTTCGAGGTGGTGTTCACCTCGTTCGGGGTGCTGTGGTGGCTGCCCGACCTGACCCGCTGGGCCAGGATCGCGGCCCGGTTCGTCCGCCTGGGCGGCACGCTCTACGTGGCCGAGTTCCATCCCTTCGCCCAGGTGATGGACGACGGAGACGTGACCGAGCCGACCCTTTTCCACCCCTACTTCCCGTCGCCGGAGCCGCTCGTCTTCCCGACCCAGGGCTCCTACGCCGACCCCGACGCCAAGGTCGAGCAGCCGGTCGAGTTTGGCTGGTCACACAGCATGGGCGAGATCGTCACCACGATCGCCGAGGCAGGGCTGCGCATCGAGTTCCTCCACGAGTTCCCGTTCAGCGCGTTCCGCGCCATGCCGTTCCTGGTCGAATCGGACGACGATTCCAGGACCTGGCGGCTCCCCGAGCCCTACGACGGCAAGCTCCCGCTGATGTTCTCCCTGAAGGCAACCAAGCCCGCCTCCTGAGCGTTCAGAGCACGAGCAAGAGTCGCAGGCGATCCTCGACGGCTCGCAGGACGGCAGTAGGCACATTGCCGAACGGATGGGAAGCAAGTCGGTCAGCCGATAACGTACGGAGCTGCTCGCACATGGCGAAGCAGACATCGCGCAACCCCCCGTCCGGCGGGCGAACCTCGATGTGGGTCGGGATGCCCCGCCTGCGCGTGGTGAACGGAACCGCGATGACCAGTCCGGCTGGGCTCCGGTTGAACGGGTCGGCGGAGATGATGAGGACTGGACGGTGGCCGGTCTGTTCGCGTCGGCGGGTGGGGTTCAGGTCGGCGAGCCAGACCTCACCACGGCGGATGGTCCTCACACCTCACCGAGGCCGTCTGCCAGCGTGCCGTCCAACTCCGCTCGCTCGGTCATCTCGTCCTGCCAGGCGGCCTGATCGGCTGCGAGGCGCTCGTAGGCGGCGTGGAGATCGGCGAAGAACCGCTCGCGACGGTACTGCTCGACCGCCTCTTCGAGAACCTGCTGCAGTGGCTCGCCGGTGGCCTTGGCCAGCTCTCTCAGGACTTCGTGGGTGTGTTCGGTCACGCGTACGGTCGTCGATGCCATCGCCGTCTCCACACTGTCGTAGGAATGATCTACAGATCAGTCTACAAGCGACGCGCATTCAGTGTGAACTGCAGAGGAAACGCGGTAGTCAGTTGGATCTCCTCACTCCTTGCCATCGGGCAGGAGGGTGGACCGAGGGTCAGGCGCTGGCGCCTTCCTGCGGTGGGAAGGCGCAGAACTCGTTGCCTTCGGGGTCGGCGAGGACGGCCCAGGGGGCGCCCGGGATGGAGCCGAACGGATGGAGGACCTCGGCGCCGAGCTCGACGAGCTGCTCGATACTGGCTCCGGGCTGCAGGTTGACGTCGATGTGCGCCCGGTTCTTGACGGTCTTGGGCTCGGGGACCCGGACGAGCCAGATGCGGAACGAGCCGTCGCCGGCGTCGAGGCAGGCCTGGTCCTCGTCCTGGCGGATCACCGGGTAGCCGAGCACCTGCGTCCAGAACTTCGCCAACTCCACCGGGTTGGCGCAGTCGATCACGATGTCGCGGAAGGTCGCCAGAGCCATCGTCGCTCCTGGTGTGAAGGCGCGTAACCGGCGTGGAGCCTACGGGAGTGTCGGACCAGGCGCAACCGAATTATCGAAGCTCGGCGCCACGGTCACAGCGGGTGCCAGAGGGCGGTCCCGGTGCCGGGATCGAAGTACGTCAGCTGGGTGACGTCGACCTCGACGTCCACGAGGTCGCCGAGGCGGACGGCGGAGTGGGCGGGGAAGCGGGCGTGCAGGGTGGCGCCCTCCGTGATCGGCAGCGGGTCGGCGCCGGCATCCTCCACGACCACCGCCGGGGCGTCCACGGCGCACGCGACCAGCAGCTCGGGGCCGAGGTGCTCGACCCGCGTCGCGGTCAGCCGGAGCCGCCGGCGCTGCCGGCCCGCGGCCCCGCCCCCCGCGGCGCCGCCCGGCGCCCGGGGCTCAGCTCCCCTGGCCGCGGTCACGTCCTCTGGGCGCAGGCCGATCACCACCGGTCTGCCGGCGTAGCGGCGCAGGGCGCCGGCGGGCTCTCCGGGGAAGCGCAGCCGCTGGCCGCTGACGCCGATCCAGGTGCCATCGGCGTCGCGCTCGAGGGTGGCGGGCACCAGCGACATGCCCGGCGAGCCGAGGAAGCTGGCGACGAAGGTGTTGTCCGGTCGGCGGTAGACCGCCCGCGGCGTGTCGACCTGCTCGAGCCGGCCCCGGCGGAGGACGGCGATGCGGTCGCCGATGGCCATCGCCTGCCCCTGGTCGTGGGTGACGTAGACGGTGGTGACGCCCATCCCGTGCTGGAGGGTGCTCAGCTCCTGCCGGAGCCGGTCGCGTTTGGCCGCGTCAAGGTGGGTGAGCGGCTCGTCCAGGAGGAACACGTCCGGGACCCGGACGGTCGCGCGGCCGACCGCCACCCGTTGCCGCTGCCCCGCCGACAGCGACCGGGGCAGGCGGCCGAGCAGGCCCGCGACGCCGAGCACGCGTGATTCCGCCTGCACCCGCAGGTCGATCTCGGACTTGGGCACGCGCCCCATCTCCAGACCGAAGCGCAGGTTGCCGCCGGCGGTGAGGTGCGGATACAGCGAGTCGCCCTCGAACACCATGGCCACGTTGCGCTCGTGCGGCTGGAGACCGTTGACCACTCTGCCGCCGATGCTGATGGTCCCCGAGGTGACGGGCTCGAGGCCGGCGATCAGCCGCAGCGTGGTGCTCTTGCCCGAGCCCGACGGGCCCACCAGGGCGAGCAGCTCGCCATTGCGGAGATGCAGGCTCAGATCGGCGACCGCGACCGATCCATCCGGATGCACACGAGTGACGTCTTCGAGCTGGAGTTCCGCCATGACCCGCCTCAGCGCGTCCGACCACGTACGCGCCCCATGCTACGCGGCTGTTGAGCGCCGGTCTCGCGGAACCCCTTGAACCAGGCCCGGCTGGCGGGCAAACTCGAACTCCATCTCGTTCCGGTCGAAGGCAGGAGGATGCATCATGGCTGCCGTCGGAGACCGCGTCCAGGTCGAATCCGAGAAGGTTGGGAGTGCGATCAGGACGGGAACGGTGACCGCGATCGACGGCCGGATGATCACCGTCCGGTGGGACACGGGCGGCCAGTCCGTGTTCGTGCCGAGCGCCGGCTGCCTCCACGTGATCGGTCGCCAGCCGTCCACTGACCAGCCTTCCATCGAGCCCAACTGAGGTGACGCCCGCCGAGTCGGGGCCGGGCCAGCGGGCCCGGCCCTAGCTGCTCGGAATGGCTTCGGTGCCGAGCAGGTCGTCCCAGGTCTCGCGGCGACGGGCCACCGCGGCGACCCCGCCGGAGACGACGATCTCGGGCGGCCGCGGCTGGGTGTTGTAATTGGAGGCCATGGTCATGCCGTAGGCGCCGGCGTCCAGGATGGCGACCAGGTCGCCAGGCTCCAGGTCGGGGAGGTCGGCGGCCGCGGCCAGCACGTCGGTCGACTCGCAGATCGGCCCGACGACCTCGGTCGGCATGCCGGGCCCGGCGCGTACCGGCACCACCCGGTGCACGGCCTGGTAGAGGGCCGGGCGCACGAGCTGGTGCATGCCGGTGTCGACCACCAGCATGCGGCCGGCGCTGCGATGCTTCCGGTAGAGCACCTTGGCGACCAGCGCGCCTGCCCGCCCGACCAGGTAGCGACCCGGCTCGATGCCGACGCGGATGCGGCGTCCGGCGACCAGCGGGGCCAGGGCCTCGGCGAAGACCTCGGGCCCCAGCGGCGTCTGGCCGCCATAGTCGATCGGCAGGCCGCCGCCGACGTCGAGCCAGTCCAGCGACAGCCCGGCGGCGCGGCCGGCCTCGATCACCTCGATGCCGATCTTCGCGCCCGCCGCCATCCCGTCCGGGTCGGGGAGCTGCGAGCCCACGTGCACGTGGACGCCGGCGGGGTCCAGGTCCGGGAAGTCGCCCTTGGCGGTCCGCGCCAGCAGGTCGTCCGCCACCTCGATGGCCACCCCGAACTTCGCCTCGTCGTGGCCGGTCCGGATGTAGGCGTGGGTGTCGACGTCGACGTCGGGGTTGACGCGCACGGCGAAGCGGCCGCGCCGGCCGAGCCGCGCGGCGACCGCCTGGAGCGCCTCCAGCTCGTCGGCCGACTCGACGTGCACGAGCACGCCGTGCTCCACGGCCAGGGCCAGCTCCTCGGTGGTCTTGCCGACGCCGGCGAAGACCGTGCGGGCCGGGTCGCCGCCGGCGCGCAGCACGCGCAGCAGCTCGCCGCCGCTGACCACGTCGAAGCCGGCGCCGCTGCTGGCCAGGCGCGACAGCACGGCGAGGTTGGAGTTCGCCTTGACGGCATACAGCGCTTCGCCGCCGAGCGGCTGGAAGGCGCTGGCGACGCGCCGCCATGCGGCGGCGATCGCGTCGAGGTCGTAGACGTAGGCGGGCGTGCCGGTGGCGGCGACCGCCTGGTCGAGCGGCAGCCCGCCCACGTGGAGGACGCCGTCCTGGTAGGCGAAGGGCTGCTCGTCGGAGCGCCCGGGGAGCCGCTGCTGGTCCATCAGGCGGCAAAGGCTGGGGTGAGAGGTCGGCGGGGGAGGCCCGCCGGTCGGTCCGGGGTGCCCTGGCCGCCGAGGTCGAGCTCGTAGACCAGGCCGAGGCCGCCGCGGGGCTGGCGCGTCGAGCCGACCAGCCGGAAGCCGGCCCGCTCGTACATCCGGATCGCCCGGTCGTAGCGGAGCCGGGTGGTCAGCGTGACCCGGTCGAGCCGGCGAGCCCGCGCCGCGGCGAGCACCGCGTCCAGCAGCGCCCGGCCGGTGCCGTTCCCGCGCGCCTCGGGAAGCAGAAAGACCCTGCGGACCTCGCCGCTGGCGGGACCGGTGCGCCGCAGGGCCGCGGTGCCGACGATCCTGCCGCCGGGGTCGGTGGCCACGTAGAAGGCGCCGCCGCCGGCCGCATAGTGGGCCTCGGGGGCGAGGATGTCGGCGTCGAGGCCCGTGGGCTCGAACGGCAGGCCGTGCTCCCGGAGCACCTGCCGCACGAGCTCCGCGGCGGCGGCGGCGTCCGCGTCGGTTCCGGGCCGGACAGGCATCGTGGCGCTCGCTCCTGTAGATCGCGTCGCTCGGGTCATCGCCGGCTCCCCAGGGACCTGCGAGCAACCCAGGCCGGCGACCACGGCGGACCCGTGGCCCGGGCTCGCCTCGGCGAGAGTTGCATAGTCCCGGTCAGGTTCGCAACCGAATATTAGGCCTCTATGGTGGTACGACGGCGGAGGGCAACGCGCCGCTTGCATATTTTCAGGGCAGAGTGAATAGTTATCCCATGGCTGGCACAAGGGTCTCGCAGCGGCATGGCACCAGGACCGTCGGGGTGCTCGGCGCCTCCGGCTACGCGGGCGCGGAGCTGCTGCGCCTGCTGGCGGCGCATCCCGATCTCGAGGTGATCTGGGCCAGCGGCGAGTCCAGCGCCGGCCAGCCCGTGGCCGCCCGCTACCCGGGGCTCGCCTCGGCGTACGGCGCGCTGACCTTCAGCTCCACGGAGGAGGCGCTCGACAAGGGCGCCGACGTGCTGTTCATGGCCCTCCCGCACGGCCAGGCCGCCACCCTGGCGACCCGCGCGCTGGCCGGCGCCGGCCTGGTCCTCGACCTCTCCGCCGACTTCCGGCTGCACCGGCCGGACGACTACCCGGCCTGGTACGGCGGCCCGCACCCGCTGCCGGCGGAGCTTGGTTCCTGGCCATACGGCCTGCCGGAGCTGCACCGCTCCGAGCTGCTGGGGGCGACCAAGGTGGCCGTGCCCGGCTGCTACCCCACGGCCGCGCTGCTGGCGCTCGCGCCGCTGGTCGCAGCCGGCCTGGTCGAGGCCGACGGCATCGTGATCGACGCCAAGTCCGGGATCAGCGGGGCCGGCCGCTCGCTCAAGGACGCCTACCTGTTCGTCCAGGCCAACGAGAACGTCAACCCCTACGGCGTCGGCACGCACCGCCACACACCAGAGATCGAGCAGGAGCTGGGCCGCGCCGCCGGCCGGCCGCTCACGGTGGTGTTCACGCCGCACCTGGTGCCGCTCGGCCGCGGGCTGCTCGCCACCTGCTACGGCACGCTCGCGCCTGGCGTGGGCCAGGCGGAGCTGTCCGCCTGCCTGGCCGACGCCTACGGGGACGAGCCGTTCGTCGACCTGGTCGGCCCCGACGGGCACCCTGGTCTCCAGGGCACCTGGCCGTCGACGCGAGCGGTGGCCACCACCAACCGGGCGCAGGTCGCGGCGACCGCCGACCCCCGCACCGGCAGGCTGGTCGCCGCCGCCGCCATCGACAACCTGGTCAAGGGCGCCGCCGGCCAGGCGGTGCAGTGCGCCAACCTGGCGCTCGGCCTGCCGGAGACCACCGGGCTCGAGCTGGTGCCGCCGGGACCATGAGCATCCGGCTCGGGACCGTCGACCGCGCGCTGGGGGTCACCGCCGCCAGCGGCTTCAGCGCCGCGGGGGTCGCCTGCGGCATCAAGCCGTCCGGCGGGCTGGACCTCGCGCTGGTGATGGGGCGGCCGGGCACGATCGCCGCCGGCACCTTCACCACCAATCAGGTGGTGGCCGCGCCGGTGGTCTGGTCGCGGCGCCGGCTGGCCGCCTCGGCCGACGCGCGCGTGGTGGTGGTCAACTCCGGCAACGCCAACGCCTGCACCGGGCCGGCCGGCGACGAGGCGGTGCTGGCGGGCGTCCGGCGCGCCGCGGCAGAGCTGGGCTGCGAGCCGGAGCAGGTGCTGGCCTGCTCGACCGGGGTCATCGGGGTGCCGCTGGAGATCGCCAAGCTGACCGACGGGATCGCCAAGGCCGCCCGCGACCTCGGCCCCGGCGGCGGCCCGGCCGCCGCCGAGGCGATCCGCACCACCGACACCGTCTCCAAGCAGGCGGGCGTGGTGGCCGACGGGGTCACCATCGGCGGGATGGCCAAGGGCGCCGCCATGCTCGCGCCGGCCCTGGCCCCCACGGGCCTGCCCCACGCCACGATGATCGCCGTGCTCACCACCGACGCGGTGGCAGAGCCGAGGGTGCTGCGGGGAGTCCTCGCCGAGGCCTGCGAGGCCAGCTTCAACCGCGTCACCGTGGACGGCTCCCAGTCCACCAATGACACGGTGCTGCTGCTGGCCTCGGGGTCGAGCGGGGTGCGGCCGCACGCCGACGACCTGGGCGAGGCGGTGCGGGCGGTCTGCTACGACCTCGCCGGGCAGATGCTGGCCGACGCCGAGGGCGGCACCAAGGTCTTCAGCGTCCAGGTGGGCGGGGCCGGCACGGTCGAGGCCGCGACCGCCGTGGCCCGGCGCGTGGCCGACAGCCCACTGGTCAAGACGGCCGTCTACGGCGGCGACCCGAACTGGGGCCGCATCCTCCAGGCGGCCGGCGCCGCCGGCGTCCCCTTCGACCCCGCGCGGGTGCGGCTGGAGGTCCGCGGCGCCCCGGGCGCGGCGGGCATCGAGGCACCGGCCGCCGTGGATCGGGTCGCCTGGCAGGACCCGCCCGAGCGGATGGTGCTGGTGCGCGACGGTGCGCCGACCGGTGCCGACGCCAGCTCGGCCTTCGCCGCCAGCGAGATCGAGCTGCGGCTGCACCTGGGCGGCACCGGGCCGTGGGGGTCGGTGCGCTCCGCCGACCTCACTCCCGAGTACGTCCGCTTCAACTCGGAGTATACGACGTGACGAAGTCACAAGTGGCGGAGTCCACGAAGTGGACGGAGTACACCACGTGAGCCGGGCCGAGGAATCGGGGACGCGGGTGAGCGCCCTGCGCGAGCGTCCGGAGGAGCTGCAGGCCAAGGCGGCCGTGCTGCACGAGGCGCTGCCGTGGATCAAGCGCTTCGCCGGTCACACCGTGGTCGTCAAGTACGGCGGCGCCGCCATGACCCCGCCGGCCTCGCCCGGCAACGGTGACGACGACCAGGCCCCGGGCGCCGCCGACCTCGACTCCTTCGTCGACGACGTGGCCCTGCTGCGGTACGTGGGCGTCGACATGGTGGTGGTCCACGGCGGCGGTCCGGAGATCAGCCGTGCGATGGAGCAGCTCGGCAAGCGCCCGGTGTTCGTCGAGGGCCAGCGGGTCACCGACGCCGAGACCATGGACCTGGTGCGCATGGTGCTGGTCGGCCGCATCAACAAGACCCTGGTCGGCCGGCTCAACCGGCACGGGCGCCTGGCCGTCGGCTTGTCCGGCGAGGACGGGCTGCTGGTCACCGCCAGGCCGCGGCGCGACCCCGGCGGGCGCGACCTCGGCTTCGTCGGCGACGTGGAGGCGGTCGACCCGACCGCGCTGCGGGCGCTCACGCAGGTCGGGCTGATCCCGGTCATCGCCACGGTGGCCGCCGGCCCGGACGGCCAGCCCTACAACGTCAACGCCGACGCCGTCGCCGGGGCGGTCGCCGCCAGCCTGGACGCCGAGAAGCTGGTGTACCTCACCGACGTCGAGGGGCTCTACCGCGACCTGTCGGACCCGGCGTCGCTGTACTCGCGCATGACCCTGGCCGAGGTCGAGGAGCTGCTGGCGGGCGACAGCCTGCACAGCGGCATGATCCCCAAGCTGCGCGGCGTGGCCACCGCCCTGCGGTCGGGCGTGCGCAGCGCCCACATCCTCGACGGCACCCGCCGCCACGCCCTGCTGCTGGAGCTGTTCACCGATCGCGGCGTCGGCACGATGATCCGCCCGGAGGAATCGACGAAGGATCTGAGGACGTGATGGATATCGTCAGCAGGGAAGCGGCCGTGCTGTGGCCGACCTACGTGCGCCCGCCCGTGGAGTTCGTCCGCGGCGAGGGCGTACGCCTTTGGGACGACAACGGGCGCTCCTACCTCGACTTCCTCGGCGGCATCGCGGTGGTGGCGGCCGGCCACGCCCACCCCAAGGTGGTCTCGGCGGTCGCCGGGCAGCTCGCCACCCTCGGCCACACCTCCAACCTGTACTTCACCGGCCCGCAGGTCGACCTGGCCGAGCGGCTGGTCGACCGCTTCGGCGGCGGCGCCAAGGTGTTCTTCTCCAACTCCGGCGCCGAGGCCATCGAGGCCGCCATCAAGCTGGCCAGGCGCTGGGGCAGGGCGAACCGGGGCGAGCAGGCGATCGGCGTCGTGGCCTGCGAGGGCGGCTTCCACGGCCGCACCCTGGGGGCGCTGGCCGCCACCGGCAAGCCGGCCATCAAGGAGGCGTTCGAGCCGCTGCCGCCCGGCTTCCGCCACGTGCCCTTCGGCGACGCGGCCGCGCTGGCCGCGGCGATCGGCCCGGACACGGCCGCCGTGCTGGTCGAGCCGATCCAGGGCGAGGCGGGCATCCGCGTGCCGCCCGACGGATACCTCCAGGCGGTCCGCGAGCTCACCGCCCGCGCCGGCGTGCTGCTGATCGTCGACGAGATCCAGTCGGGCATGGGCCGCACCGGCCGCTTCTTTGCCCACCAGCACGCCGGGATCCGGCCGGACGTGGTCACCATGGCCAAAGCGCTCGGCAGCGGCTTCCCGATCGGCGCCACCATCGCGGTCGACGAGGTGGCGTCGGCGATGCGGCCGGGCGACCACGGCACCACCTTCGGTGGCAACCCGGTCGCCTGCGCGGCGGCGATGGCCACGCTGGACGTGATCGAGCCGCTGCTGGAAGGCCACGTGGCGAACGTCTCCCGGCGTCTCGGCGACGGCCTGTGGCAGCTCCGCGACCGGATCGAGACGCCAGGGGCGGCCCTGCGCGGCACCGGGCTGTGGTTCGGGCTGGACCTCGGCCAGGGCGGGCCGGCCAGCGCCAAGGACGCGGCCGCGGCGGCGCTCAGCCGCGGGCTGGTGGTCAACCCCGTGACCGAGACCGTGCTGCGGCTCGCGCCGCCCCTGGTCGTCGAGGAGGTAGAGGTCGAGGAGGGGCTGCTCCGGCTCGGCGGCGCGCTCGAGGAGGTGGGCGTTTGTCGGTGAAGGCCTCCCGGCAGCGGGCGCTGGAAGCGCTGCTGCGCAGCCGCCAGGTGTCGAGCCAGGCGCGCCTGCTGGACCTGCTGCGCGTCCAGGGCTTCGACGCGACCCAGGCCACCGTCTCCCGGGACCTCGAGGAGCTGGGCGCGACCAAGGTCCGAGCAGGCGACGGCCAGCTCGTCTACGCCCTCCCCGACGCGGACCCCAGTCCCGAGGTGAGCCGCGACCAGCTCTCGCAGGTCCTCTCGATGTTCATGCTCTCGGCCGTGCCGTCCGGGAACCTGGTGGTCCTGCGGACCCCGCCGGGTCACGCGCAGGCGCTGGCCTCGGCGATGGACCGAGCCGGCCTGCCCGACGTGGCGGGGACCGTCGCCGGCGACGACACCGTCCTGGTGGTCTGCGCGGACCGCACGTCGGGCAGGGCCATGGCACGCCAGCTCCGCGAGCTGATCACCGCGCGGCCCTCCGGCTCCGCGGACGGCTCGACCCGTACACCAGCACGCCTCCAGATGATCTACCGAGGAGAATCCGCATGATCGACCCGAACCCGCACCCGACGCCCGACCCAGGCCTGGTGGTGCTCGCCTACTCCGGCGGCCTGGACACCACCGTGATCGTCCACCGGCTCACCCACGAGCAGGGCCGCCGGGTGGTGGCGCTGCTGGCCGACGTCGGCCAGGGCGAGGACCTGGCGGCGGCCGCCCGCCGGGCGCTGGCCGCCGGCGCGGTCGACGCCGTGGTGGTGGACGCGCGGGAGCGCTTCGCCGCCGAGTTCCTGGCCAGGGCGGTGGCCGCCAACGCGCTCTACGAGGCCCGCTACCCGCTGGTGTCGGCGCTGTCGCGTCCGCTGATCGCCCAGCTCCTGATCGAGGAGGCGCACCGCCGCGGCGCCGGAGCGATCGCTCACGGGTGCACCGGCAAGGGCAACGACCAGGTCCGCTTCGAGGTGAGCTGCGGCGCGCTCGCGCCGGAGCTGGAGGTGCTGGCGCCCGTGCGAGACTGGGCCATGAGCCGGCCGGAGGCGATCGCCTACGCCGACAAGCACGGCATCGACCTGGACTGGATCAGCGCCGACAAGCCGTATTCGGTGGACCAGAACCTCTGGGGCCGCACCGTCGAGGCCGGCGTGCTGGAGGACCCCTGGGCCGCGCCGCCGGAGGAGGCCTTCGCCTGGACCGTCGCGCCGGCGGAGGGCGCCGCCGTCCGCGAGGTGGTGGTCCGCTTCGACCACGGCGTGCCGGTCGCGCTGCAAGCCGGCGACGGCGCGGCGCCGGAGGCCAGCGGCTTCCAGGAGGTCGTGGCGGCGCTCAACCGCCACGGCGGGGCGGCCGGCTACGGCAGGGTCGACATGATCGAGAACCGGCGCGTCGGCATCAAGAGCCGCGAGGTCTACGAGGTCCCCGGCGCGCTGGCGACCATCGCCGCCCACCGCGAGCTGGAGACGCTCACCCTTGACCGGGACGTGCTCCACGAGAAGGCCCGGCTGGAGATCCGCTACGCCGAGCTGGTCTACGACGGGCTGTGGTTCTCGCCGCTGCGCGAAGCGCTGGACAGCTTCATCGCCGAGACCCAGAAGGCCGTCAGCGGCGAGGTGCGGCTGGAGTTCTCGCCGGGCCGCTGCCAGGTCACCGGGCGCCGTGCCGCGCACGCGCTGTACCGGCCCGACCTGGCCACCTACGACGACGGCGACGCCTTCGACCACGAGGCCGGGCGCGGCTTCGTGGCGTTGTGGGGGCTGCCCGCCCGCACCTGGGCCCGGGTCCGGCAGGAGGCCGGGCAGGAGCCCTGATGGGAAGGAACGACCCGCTGTGGGCCGGCGGCTTCGCCGGCCCACCCGACCCGGGCATGTGGGCGTACGCCTGGTCCCTGCCGGTCGACCGGCGCCTGTGGCGCGAGGACGTGGCCGGCAGCCGCGCCCACGTCCGCGCGCTGGCGCGTGCCGGCGTGCTCGCCGGCGACGAGGGCGACCGGCTGCTCGACGGGCTCGCCAAGGTCGCGGTCGAGCTGGCGGGAGGGTCGTTCGCCTGGCTGGAAGGCGACGAGGACGTCCACGCGGCCGTGGAGCGGCGGCTCACCGAGCTGGTCGGGCCGCTCGGGGGCAAGCTGCACACCGGCCGCAGCCGCAACGACCAGGTCGCCACCGACCTGGCGCTGTGGCTCAAGGGCGCGCACGCGACCGCCGTGGCCGCCCTCGCCGAGCTGATCGGCGCGCTGACCGCCGCCGGCCGCGCGCACGCCGGGGTGGTGCTGCCCGGGCTGACCCACCTCCAGCCCGCCCAGCCGGTGCTGTGGGGGTTCCAGCTCGCCGCCCACGGCTTCGCGCTGGCGCGCGACGCCGGACGCTTCCAGGACGCGGCCGCTCGCGCCGACTGGAGCCCGCTCGGCGCCGGCGCGATCGCCGGGTCGTCCTTCCCGCTCGACCCCGCCGAGACCGCCCGCGACCTCGGCTTCGGCCGGGCGTTCGCCAACGCCATGGACGCCACCTCCGACCGTGACGCCGTCGCGGAGTTCGAGGCGGCCGCGGCGATCGCCATGACCCACGCGTCGCGCCTGGCCGAGGACGTCGCGCTGTGGGCGGGGCGCGGCTGGGTGCGCCTGCCCGACGCCTGGGCCACCGGTTCCAGCATGCTGCCGCAGAAGCGCAACCCGGACGTCGCCGAGCTGGCAAGGGGGCGCGCCGGCACGGTCATCGGGCGGCTCACCGGGCTGCTCGCCACCCTCAAGGGGCTACCGCTGGCCTACGCGCGCGATCTCCAGGAGGACAAGGCCGGGGCGTTCGAGGTGGCCGACACGCTCACCTCGACCATGGCGGCGCTGGCCGGGCTGGTCGCCGGGCTGGAGCCGGACGAGCGGCGCATGCGCGCGGCCGCCGCCGAGGGCGAGACCACCGCGGTGGACCTGGCCGAGGCGCTCGTCCGCGCCGGCGTGCCGTTCCGCGAGGCGCACGCCGCGGTCGGCGCCGCCGTCCGGCTGGCCGCCGGCAGGGGCGCTCGGCTCGCCGACCTGGACGACCGCGACCTGCTCGCCATCCACCCGGCGCTGGCCGAGGTCGACCGCGCCGTCCTCGACCTGGACGGGAGCCTGGCCGCCAAGGCCACCCCCGGGTCGACCAACCCCGCCAGGGTCGCCGAGCAGCTCGGGATCCTCGAGGACCGGGCCGCCACCGCCCGCGCCTGGGCCGCAAGCCACCGCCCCCACCTGGAGCTGGGCGCGGGCTAGTCTCCTCACCGCATGGAGGCGGCGATGCGGAGCGCTTCGGCCTTGGTGACCTGCCCTTCCAGGCGCAGGGTCAGGTCGCCGTGGGCCCACACCAGGGTGGAGCCGGCCAGCCGGGAGGTCTCCTGCTTGATGGCCCCGCTCCGGTCCAGGTAGGCGAAGGTGTGCGCACCGCCGGCGAACCAGTAGCCGACCTCGCCGGCCACCGTCACCCGATCCAGCTCGGTGGTGGTCTTGGCGAACTTCTCCACCATCGGCTCGGCGCGGAACTGGGTGATCAGCAGCCCTGCGTTGGTGAACTGGGAAACGGGCAGGCCCGGCCGCGGCCGGTAGACGAAGTCGACGCGGCCGCCCGGTACGTCCTGGCTCAGGTAGACCGCGTCGGGCCGCTGGAAGCCGGCGGCGCTCGGGACCAGCAGCGGGAAGGACACGGCCCCGCGCGCCTGCTCCAAGGGGACGCGGCGGCCGAGGTCGAGGTTGGCGCCGGCGCCCGCGGGCAGGGTCGGGGCGGTTGGCGCCGGGCCGCCGAGATGGATCGCCACCCCGGGGAGCCCGAGCCGGCGGGCGACCGCCTCCCTGGCGCCCGGCGTCGCCACCACGATCCCCGCGGCGAGCACCAGCAGCGCCAGGGCGGCCACCGCGACCCTGCGCCAGGCCGGCTGGCGGGGCAGCCACGCCCGCACCGGTCCGGCGAGGACCCGCGGGAGCCGCCGGCCTCCGCCGACCCGCGGGAGCCAACGGCGTTCGCCGGCCCGGGCCGGTGCGGAGCCGGGCGGGTGCTCCAGGTGCGCGCCGAGATCGGTCAGGGCCCGCTCCAGCTCCAGCTCGATCATCTCACGCACCTCCTCCCTTGGCCGGCAGGGGCCGGGCACGGTCGTCGTCGTCCAGGGCCGACCGGAGCCTGGCGAGCGCTCTGGACATGCGCGACTTGACGGTCCCGCGCCGGCAGCCGAGCACCTCGGCCGTCTCCGCCTCGGACAGGTCGAGGAAGAACCGGGCGGCGATCACCAGGCGGTCCCGCTCCGGCATGCGGGCCACGGCCGCCAGCAGGGTGCGGCGGCGCTCCCCGGCCAGCGCCGCCGCCTCGGGAGACGGGGCCGCGTCTCCCGAGGGGCGGGCCTCGGCGACCCGCATCGCCAGGTCGTCCTGGCGGCGGCCGGAGCGCCGGCGGTTGCGCGCCTCGTTGGCGACGATCGTCAGCAGCCAGGGCCGGAACGGCGCGTCCGAGCGGAAGCGGTCCAGCGCGTGCCAGGCCTTGACCAGGCCCTCCTGGGTGGCGTCCTCGGCGTCGGCGGCGCTGCCGGTGATCAGGCAGGCTGTCCGGTACGCGAGCTCCTGGTACCGGCGCACGAGGGACTCATAGGCACGCACGTCCCCCCCTCGCGCCCGTTCGACGAGCTGGATTTCCTCCTGGTCCAGTGGACGGCCCTCCACTGTGTGCTCTCTGGGATCCGTACACCGGCGCGCGGCGATCGGTTCCCGGCCGTATGGAACCCCGCCCGGCCGCCCTACTGCCAGCGGCGGTCCTGGCCGAGCAGCTCACCGGCCCGCCCGCCCGGCTCGGGCCGCGCGAACAGGTAGCCCTGGGCGAGGTCGCAGCCGAGCTGGTCCAGCTTGGCGAGCTGCCGCGGGGTCTCGACCCCCTCGGCGATCACCAGCAGGTCCAGCGTGTGGGCCAGGCCGACGACCGCGGCGGCCACCGCGTCGTCGTCGGGGTCGAGGTCGAGCCGGGCCACCAGCGATCGGTCGATCTTCAAGGCGCTGATCGGCAGGGCGTCCAGCGAGGTGACCGAGGAGTGGCCGGTGCCGAAGTCGTCCACCGCGACCCGCACGCCCAGCCCGGCCAGGCGCTTCAGCGTGGTGGCGGCCGAGGCCGGGTTGAGGCTGAGCACGCGCTCCCCGACCTCCAGGCAGAGCTGGTCGGGCTCGGTGCCGGTCGCCGACAGCACCCCGGCCACCAGGTCGATCAGGTGCGGCTCGGTGAACTGCCGCTCGGAGAGGTTGACGTGCATGGTCACCGGCCGCCTGCGGCTGCCGTCGCGGCGCCAGCGCTCGGCCTGGCGGCAGGCCTCCTCCAGCAGCCAGGCGCCGATCGGCACGATCAGGCCGCACTCCTCCGCGAAGGGCAGGAACTCGCCCGCGCCGAGCTGGCCGCCCTCGGGCCGCTCCCAGCGGACCAGCGCCTCGGCGGCCGCCAGCCGGCCCTCGCGAAGCGACACGATCGGCTGGTAGAGCGCCCGCAGCTCCCCGGCGTCCAGCGCTCTGCGCAGCGCCCGCTCGGTCTCCAGGTGCTCGCTCAGGCGGGTGCGGATGGACGCGTCGGCCAGCTCGTAGGTGCCGCCTCGCCGCTTCGCCAGGCGCAGGGCCGCGTCCGCCTCCAGCAGCACGGCCTCGCCGGGCTTGGCCCTCGGTCCGGCGATCGCCACGCCGATGCTGGCCTGGAGCACCACCTCCTGGTCGGCCACGGCGAACGGCGTCGCCAGCCCGGAGATGATCCGCTCGGCCAGGCGCGCCGCGTCGCGCGGGGCGCCAAGGCCCGGGCAGAGCACGGCGAACTCGTCGCTGGAGAGCCTGGCCACGGTGTCGCTGGAGCGCAGGATGCTGGCGAGCCGCCTGGCCACCCCCATCAGCAGCCGGTCCACGGCGTCGAAGCCGAACCGGTCGGCCACCGCGCCGACGTGGTCGAGGTCCAGCACCAGCAGCGCCGCCATGCCCGCCTCGCGGGCGTAGCCCGCGAGGACCATCTCGAGCCGGTCGAGCAGCAGGGTGCGGTTGGGCAGCCCGGTGAGCGCGTCGTGGGTGGCGCGCCAGGCCAGGCGGTCCTCCGGCCGGCGGCCTTCGCGCAGGTCGACGAGCTGGCGGATCACGAAACGCGGCCGGCCGGCCCGGTCCAGGTGCAGGGTGCCGCCCCACGGCGAGGACGGCAGCCAGGTGCTGGCCAGCACCGGGATGACCTCGCCGTCGGCGCGCCGGCAGCGCTGCTGCATGCGAAAGGCGGTCTGCTCGCCGCTCTGGAGCGCGGTCAGCCTCGCCAGATCGGTGTCGGCGTCCTCCGGATGGAGGACCGCCTCCAGCCCGGTGGCCAGCAGGGTCGCCTCGCCGTGGCCGACCAGGTCGCACAGCGCCTGGTTGACCCGCAGGAACCGCCCGGTGGCATCCAGGATGGCCGTGGCCAGCGGCGATACCGCCAGCGCGCTCCACAGCCGCTCGATGCCGTCCTGGACCGGCTCGAACATCCCCGTCAGGACCGGCGGATCGCCGGCGGGCGGCACCGGGATCCCCGCGGCCTGAGCGCCCGCCGGCCGCGGAGCCCCCGTGTCATGGGCCGCGGGGGCGTTGCCGGTCCCGACCACGGAGCTCACGCGCTTCCCCCCTCGCCGGGCCGGAGCCCGTCGGCGTCTGATTCGAGCTGATCCGTCGGCTGGCCATCCTGACGGCAGGGACGAGCCTGACCAATAGGCTGGTCGAATACTCTTCTCTGTCCCCTGAATAGAGGACAAGTATCTAGATACCCGTGATGACACCGAATCGTAGAGACTGGACGGAAGGCTCCCAACGAGCAACGACCGCCGGTTGCGTCGCGTACGCGGTAGAGTGCCGGAAGTCCGCCCTTCCGATCGGCACGGCGGGCCAAGGAGTCAGCGGCAACGATGAGCCCGCACGTGCCGTCCCCGCCGGGCACGCGGCCCGACCTGCGCATCACGGGCCAGGATTCCCCCCAGGCCAGGTACCAGGCGCTCGGCTACCGGGCCAAGCGGCTGCTGCTGGGGCCGCCGCTGCGGACCGCGCAGCTGGTGAACGAGCGGATCTCCAAGCGGATCGCCCTGGCGCTGCCGCTGGCGGGCGGGATCGCGCTCCTGCTGCTGATCCTGGTGGTGTCCTATCGCCAGGTGATCCGCGCCTACCCGCGCGGCGGCGGCGCCTACATGGTGAGCCGCGACAACCTCGGCCCCCTGTTCGCCTCGATCTGCGGGGCGGCGCTGCTGATCGACTACGTGCTCACCGTGGCGGTGAGCGTCTCGGCGGGGACCGCCGCGCTCGCCTCGGCGATCGAGCCGATCGGGAATTGGCGGGTCGAGCTGTCGGTGGCGTTCATCGTCCTGCTGATGTGGGGCAACCTGCGCGGCATCCGCGAGGCCGGGAAGATCTTCGCGGTCCCCACCTATCTGTACATCCTCAGTTTGGGTGGGGTGGTGCTCTACGGGATCTGGCGCGTCGCCTTCGGGCACCTCGGCCCGATCAGCTACGACCCCGCCTCCTCGGTCGGGCTGGTCGGTCCCGAGGGCGGCGTGGTGACGGCGGTCAGCCTGTTCCTGATCCTCCACGCCTTCTCGGCCGGGACCACCGCACTCACCGGGGTGGAGGCGATCGCCGACGGCGTGCCGGCGTTCAAGAAGCCCGAGGCCCGCAACGCCCAGCGGACGCTGCTGGTGATGGCGCTGATCATGGCGTTCCTGTTCCTCGGCATCACTTTCCTGGCGCGCCAGCTCGAGGTGCAGCCCTACGCGAGCGGCAACCCCACCCTGGTCGCCCAGATCGCCAGGTACATCCTCGGGCCGGGGATCGGCAGGGGGATCTTCGTGTTCGTGCAGGTCGCCACGCTCGCCATCCTGGTACTGGCGGCCAACACGGCATTCAACGGCTTCCCGGTGCTGGCCTACTTCGCGGCCGACGACGCCCTGCTGCCCCGGCAGCTCCGCAAGCGCGGGCACCGGCTGGTCTACTCCAACGGCATCCTGGTGCTGGCCGGCGCCGCGGTCTTCCTGGTGATCGCCTTCCGCGCGGACGTGCACCGGCTGATCCCGCTGTACGCGATCGGGGTGGTCACCTCGTTCACGCTCGCCCAGGCGGGCATGACCCGGCTGCACCTGCGCCAGCGGGAGGAGGGCTGGCGCCAGGGCCTGCTGATCAACGGCGTCGGCGCGCTGATCACCTTCATCGTGCTGTGCGTGATCATCATCACCAAGTTCGTCGCCGGCGCCTGGATGGTGGTGGTCGCGGTGCCGCTGATCGTCCTGCTGCTCAGCCGCACGCGCCGCGCCTACGCCGCCGAGCTGGCGGAGCTGAAGGTGGAGGCGAGCCAGCGGCTGGCGCCGCCCAAGCCACGCCACGAGGTCGTGGTGCTGCTGGAGGACCTGGACCGGGCGGCCATCGGCGCGCTCCAGTACGCCCGGCAGCTCAACCCGCTGCACATCACCGCGGTCCACGTGGCGCTCGATCCCGACCACGCCCGCCGGCTGGCCGAGCTGTGGGCCAGGATCAACCTGCCGGTCCCGCTCGAGGTGGTCGACTGCCCCGACCGCAACCTGCTCGGCTGCGCCCACCAGACGATCGCCGAGCTGGTCCGACCGGACACCGAGGTCACCGTGCTGGTGCCAAAGCGCGGCTTCGCCAAGTTCTGGCACCGCGTGCTCCACGACCGCTCGTCGGCCGGGCTGTTCAAGGTGCTCGGCCACATCGACGGCGGCAACGTCGTGATCGTGCCGTTCCGGCTGGGCCGCCGCCCGATCCTGCGGTCGGTCCCCACCGACGGCTACCCGACCGCCCCGCGCGCGTAAGGGAGGGTCCGCTCGGCCCGCGGGCCCAGGCCGTAACGTCCAGGGGGCGGGGCGCCCGACCCGGGCCCACGTCTCAGAGCCTGCCCCAGGCGCTTTCGATCATGGCGACCAGGGCGAGGATCAGCTCGGGGTCCTCGCCGTCGGCGACGGTCACGCTGGTCCCGACCTGCAGCCCGCAGCCGAGCCAGCGCATCCCCACGGTCGCGGCGGGCCCGCCGCCGCGACTGAGGTCGTACTCGATCGCCTCCGGGTCGCCGTCCACGTCAAGCGGCGGCTCGCCGGGGGCCTCCACGGTGTAGCGCAGCTTGGCGGGAGCGCCCGCCACCAGCGTGCGGACGCCGGAGCGCCAGCGGGCGGCGCCGCGGGCCGGCTCCTGGACGACGGTGGCGATCCGCTGGCCGGCGCGGTAGACGCCGTAGCTCGGCGCCAGGCTGGGGCCGTGCTGCGCCACCTGGACCAGCTCCCTGCCACCGAGGTCCCGCAGCGACCACAGCCCCACCTGATCGGCGACGCCCGAGCGCAGCCAGTAGACGTCCCGGCCCTGCTCATCGGTGATGAAGACGTTGGGGAAATCTGGCCGCAGCAGGAACCGCATGATCGCTCGCCTCGCTGTGCCCGTTGGGCACGCCGAACGCCCCGAAGCTCGGGGTCTCGCAGCCCAGAGTCACAGCCAGCCGCAAAGCCACCGCAAAGCGGGTCACGCCGGTTGCAAAGAACTTGCAAAGAAATCGCCGCCACCTCGATTGGAGCGCTGATCCCCTGGGTCATATCCTCATGACGTGAACGTGGCACGGTCGCGACGGCTCGAGGTTCGAGGCCCTCGCGTGGGCTTGGGCTACGCCGTCGGCGTGGCCGGAACTGGCGCAGGCGCCGCAGCGATGCTGCCCTTCCGAAATCACCTCGATGCCACCGATGTCGTGCTGCTCTTCCTGGTCGTCGTGGTCGCCGCCGCGGCCACCGGCGGGCTGGGACCCGGGGTGACCGCCGCCGTCCTCGGATTCCTCGCGACGGATGTCCTGTTCGTCCGTCCCTACGGCACGCTGCTGGTCTCCAAGGCCCAGGACCTGGTCTCGCTGGCCGTCTACCTGCTGGTCACGCTGGTGGTCAGCGCCCTGGTCGGCACCAGCGAGCAGCGCCGCGTGCGGGCGCAGCAGCGCGAGCGGGAGACCCATGTCCTCTACGAGCTCTCCGCGAGCCTGGTCGCGCACGGCAGCCTGGACGCCACCCTGGAGCGCGCCGCCGGGACCGCACGGCGCCTGCTGGACCTCGGTGGCGCCGCGATCGTCGTCCTGGACGGCCACGGCAAGGCCCGCGTGGCCGCCCGGGACGGCCAGCTCCCCGACGACCTCCCCGAGCGCGCGCTCGCGGCCGTCGGCAGGCCCGCCAAGCCGGCACCGGCCACCGCCGCGGCGGCCCGGGCCGAGGCACCGGGGGCGCCCCCGCCGTCCGGACCCCAGGCGCAGCCGCCAGGGGAGTTGGTCACGATCCCCATGCGGGCGGCCAACCGCCCCTCGGTGGGGGTGCTGGCGGTGGTCGCCGGCGATACCCCGCTGGGGGCAGGGGAGGGGCGGATGCTGGCCAGCTTCGCGGCCCAGGCGGCGCTGGCGGTGGAGCAGGCGCGCAGCGAGGAGGCCTGGGCCAAGGCGCGGGCGCTGGAGGCGACCGACCGGCTCCGCCGCGCCCTGCTCAACTCGGTTTCCCACGACCTGCGCACCCCGCTGGCCTCCGTGCTGGCGTCGGCCGCCAGCCTGCTCGACCCCGACGTCCCGCTCGACGACCAGGAGCGCACCCAGTTCCTGCGCACCATCGAGGAGGAGGCCAACCGGCTGGCCCGCCTGGTCGCCAACCTGCTCGACATGTCCCGCATCGAGGCCGGCGCGGTCGACCCCCGGCTGGCCGAGGTGTGGCTGCCCGACGTGGTCAACCCGGTCGTCCAGCGGGTCCGCCAGACCCCCTCGGAGCAGATCATCGCGGTCAGCGTCCCGGAGTCGCTGCCCAGCGTGCTGGTCGACCCGGTGCGGCTGGAGCAGGTGCTCTCCAACGTGCTCGACAACGCCCGCCGCTACGCCGGCAGCGGGCTGGTCCGGGTCGACGCCCGCCGCGCCGGCGCCGGCGTCGAGCTCCGCATCGTCGACCACGGCCCCGGCATCCCGGAAGCGGAGCGCGAGCGCATCTTCAGCCACTTCTACCGCCTCGACAACCCGGCAAGGCGCGCCGGCGGGACCGGCCTCGGCCTGGCCATCTGCCGCGGGCTGCTGGAGGCGATGGGCGGCCGCATCTGGGTCGAGACCGCCCCCGGCGGCGGCGCCGCCTTCGTGCTGCACCTGTCGATCGCCGCGGGCGCCACGGCCCGCGTGGCCGATCCGGCGCCGGCCGGGCGCTCCGATGAGTAACCGCGTCCTGGTCGTGGACGACGAGCCGCCGATCGTCCGAGCCGTAGCGGCCAACCTGCGCGCCCGCGGCTACCAGGCGCAGACGGCCGCCAACGGCACCGCCGCGCTGGCCGCGGTCGAGCTGGAGCAACCCGACTGCGTGGTGCTCGACCTCGGCCTGCCGGACGTGCACGGCCTGGAGGTGCTGCGGCGCCTACGCGGCTGGACCTCGGTCCCGGTGGTGGTCCTCACCGCCGCCGACGGCGAGCACGACAAGGTGCGAGCCTTCCAGCTCGGCGCCGACGACTACGTCACCAAGCCGTTCAGCATGGTCGAGCTGATCGCCCGGGTCCAGGTCGCCATCCGCCACGGCCAGCACGCCCGCGCCAACCGCTCCCCGGTGATCGACGCCGGCGACGTGCGCATCGACCTGGACGCCAAGCAGGTCACCCGCGACGGCCAGCCGGTGCGGCTCACCCGGATCGAATACCGCCTCCTGGAGGTGCTGGCCACCAACGCCGGCCGCCTCTGCAGCCACGCCTTCCTGCTCGAGCACGTCTGGGGCCCCGGCTACCAGGAGGAGTCGCAGTACCTGCGCGTCTACGTCGCCAACCTCCGGAAGAAGCTGGACGACCCGGCAGCCCCGCACCTGCTGATCACCGAGCCGGGCCTCGGCTACCGCCTGGTCCTTCCGGCGCCGACTGGATGAAGATGGAACCCACGCGCACCCTCCGAGAGGAGCCTGCTCATGCGGGACCTGCCGCCGAACATGACCGACTACCTGGCCACCCGGTCGACGTTCCGGCTCGAGGTGCCAGAGGTCTACAACTACGCACGCGACGTGGTCGACGCCTGGGCCGCCAAGGAGCCGGCCAAGCTCGCGTTGCTGGCGGTCGGGCCCGACGGCGGCGACGCGCGCCGTTTCAGCTTCGCCGACCTGGCGGCCTCATCCAACCGCGCGGCGCGCTTCCTGGCCTCGCTCGGCGTCGGCAAGGGCGACCCCGTGTTCGTGATGCTGCCGCGCATCCCCGAGTGGTACGACGTGGTGCTCGGCTGCATCAAGCTCGGCGCGGTGCCCATGCCGGGCACCACCCTGCTGACCGCCCGCGACATCGACTACCGGCTGGAGCGCGCCGGCGCCAGGGTCGCGGTCACCGACCCGGAGGGCGCGGACAAGGTCGACCAGGCGGCCAAGCGCATGGGCGTCGACCTCACCAGGATCCTCGTCCGCTCCCAGGAGGCCGGCGGGCCCTCCAGCGGCTGGGCGTCCTGGGAGGACGGCCTGGAGTCCGCCAGCGACCAGCCGCCCGCGGTCGAGCCCACCCGATCGGACGACCCCATCCTGGTGTACTTCACCTCCGGCACGGTCGCCTATCCCAAGATGGTGTTGCACACGCAGGCTTCGCTGGGGATCGGCCACCAGATCACCGCGCGGTTCTGGCAGGACCTGAAGCCGACCGACCTGCACTGGACGCTGTCGGACTTCGGCTGGGCCAAGGCCGCCTGGGGCAAGCTGTTCGGCCAGTGGGCGCTGGGCGCCGCCAACTTCCTGTGGGACCTGCGCGGCAAGCCGGACTTCGACCTGATGCTGCGGCTGATCGGCCAGCACGGGGTGAGCACCTTCTGCGCGCCGCCGACGGTGTACCGGGGGCTGGTGCAGCTGGATCTCCGCTGCATGGAGGTCCGGCCGGGGTCGATGGGCAAGCCCACGCCCGGCTTCGACGTGTGCGTGGTCGACGACGACGGCAAAGTGCTCGACCCCGGCGAGGAGGGGCATGTCGCAGTACGGGTCAAGCCGGAGCGACCGGTGGGCTTGTTCCGGGAGTACTGGCGGGACCCGGAGGCCGACGCCGGCGCATTCCGTGGCGACTGGTACTACACCGGCGACCGGGCCGAGGTGGACTCCGACGGCTACTTCTGGTTCGTGGGGCGCTCCGACGACGTGATCATCTCGGCCGCCTACCGGATCGGCCCGTTCGAGGTCGAGTCCGCCCTGGTCGAGCACGCCGCCGTGGCGGAGGCGGCGGTGGTCGGCAAGCCGGACCCGCAGCGCGGCCAGATCGTCAAGGCGTTCGTGGTGCTGGCGCCGGGGCGGAGCGGCTCGGCGGCGCTGGCCGTGGAGTTGCAGGACCACTGCAAGCGGGTCAGCGCGCCCTACAAGTACCCCCGCGAGATCGAGTTCGTCACCGACCTCCCCAAGACGATCTCCGGCAAGATCCGCCGCGTCGAGCTCCGCGAACGCGAGATCACGCTCAGGGACAGCGCCGATTCCAGCTGATCCTGGCTCTACAGAATCGTCGAGGTCGCGGGGACGGAATGGGCGCACGGGATTCAGGGCTCGTGAACCGCTGGATCCCACCGTAGATGGTGACATGGTTGAGTTCCACGCCGCGTTCGGCGAGCAGTTCCTCGACGTCGCGGTATTGCAGCGCGAAGCGCAGGTACCAGCGCACTGTGGGAGTGTCATGCGATAGAGATCGTGGCTCTCATTTTGCAGCGACCTGGAACCAGCCGTTGTTCTGGTCTCCGGTGCCGAGCCAGGTGACGTTGTGCTGGCCATTGGTATATCCCGAAGCTGCTGTCGCTGAATGAACCTCGATCCTACCGGAGCCGGTGTTCCTTGTCTTGGTGAAGAACAGATTCTGCCCGACCATCTGGAACCAGCCGTTGCTTTGGTCACCGGTTCCGAACCAGGTCGCGATATCGATTCCTGTCTTATAAGCGCTGGCGATTGTCCGTGAGTGGACCTCGACCCTTCCCGAACCAGTATTCCTGGTCTTGATGAAGAACAGATTCTGGCCGACCATCTGGAACCAGCCGTTGTTGGCGTCGCCTTCCGACAGCGCGGTGGCCACGTCAATCCCGGACTGAAAGCCGCTGGCGGCGGTACGCCAGTGGACCTCAACGCGTCCGCTGCCGGTGTTGTGGGTCTTGATGAACGCCAGATCAGGCCGTCCGTCGCCATCGACGTCCTCGATCTGGAACCAGCCGTTGTTTTGGTCGCCGGTTCCGAACCGGGTCACGCTGTGCTGGCCGTTCTGGTAGCCGGAGGCGACCGTGGCCGAGTGGACCTCGACTCTTCCCGAACCGGTATTCCTGGTCTTGATAAAGAACAGATCGGCGGAGGCGGCGATGTCCTTGAAGTGGATGTAGCCGGTGACTGAGTTGGCTGCGACGCTTCGCTCGCTGTAGTGGCCCGTGAAATCCCGGTTGTACTCCTCAATGGTCACGGAGTTATTGTTGACCGCTTCGACCCAAGCGACGTGACCTGATGACCACCAGGCCACTGCGCCCACGGCCGGACTCATGTTGACGGCAAATCCTCTGCGCACGGCGTCCGGGCCCCAGCCGGTGGCGTTGTCGTGGAAAGGCATCTCGAATCTGTTGCGGCTGTGCAACCGCCACGCCACGAAGGAGGTGCATTCGCGGTTGTACTCACCCCAAGAGTCGATGATCGAGTCCATCGGAGCGTTTCTCCACTGCGCCGGATAGTCGTCCGTGCCGGCCAGTGCTGGGGAAGAACCCAGAACGCCGCCGAGGGCGGCCACTAGGATGGTCAGGACGGCGAGGGCCGCTGCGCCGTGAGCAAGCCGGCCGAATCTGCGGATAACGATCACGATCGCTCCCTTGGGGACTTATGAGAGTAACTATGGTTTTCAACCTGTTCAGCCGGACGATATAAAATAGTAGTAAGCCCTAAGAAGGGCTTTATTACTCTTCGACTCGATCGTCTGCCTATGGTCTTGCCGAGTCAAGTCGGCAGCGTGATGCGAGATTTGCGACGATCGGCAGTTGCCTCGGGGGGGCGTTGGGCTCAGAAACTCGTGCTATGTGCGCTGAGCGGTCAGGACCGGCTCAAGCGACATCGGTCAATGGCCCTGTCCGTCCTCTACCCCATGACGCGGGCTCCTCCGCTGTGCTCGGACGCTTCCAACGCGGGCATGCCAAGGACCCCATCCGACGTCATCGTCCTCGCGATCCGCTGGTACCTGCGCTCCGCGCTGTCCTACCGCGACGTCGAGGACCTGCTTGCTAACTAAGCGCAGCGTCGAGGTTGACCACGTCACGATCGGTGGACTTCACACTCCTGCTGGCCGAGACTGCCCGGCCACGCCGGCATCTGGCTGGAACTCGCTGGCAGGTGGACGAGACATACGTGAACGTCGCCGGGGCAGTGGCAGGACGTCTACCGCGCGATCGACCACTTCGGGCAGATCATCGACGAGTTCGCCTCGCCGCGGCGGGACGCGCCGCTCCCGACCGAGCTGGGGACGCACACTGGCTGCCCGAAGTGTCGCCTGCACCGGTGGCCGTCCGGGCTTGACATGCGTGGCTCAGGCGGGATGAGACAGATCCAGAGCCGGAACGATGTCGGTGTGCACGAAGTCACGCCCCTTGAACAGCAGCGCCTCGCCGGTGTCCTTGGCGAGTGCATAGGCGAAGCAGTCACCGAAATTCAGCCCGGCGGGATGACCGCTGCCCTTGCCGAAGTCCCGGTACGCGGCCCGTGCGATCCGCGCCTGCTGCTCGGTCACCGGGGCGACCACGATCCTCGCCACGCCGAGGAGCTCATCGAACTGGCGGCTGGCGACCGGATCCCGACTCCCGTCGATGACCGCGGCCGCCTCCAGCCAGTTCGCCGCAGAGATCTGTCGCGCTGTCGCCTCCTCAATGGCCTGCGCCATGACCGGAGCCTCAGGCTCGTCACGCAGGATCGCAATCAACGCGGACGTATCGACGATCACCGCGGCAGGCCGCGCTCGTCGTAGAGCAGCTCGCCGTGCTCGGCGGAGCGGAAGGGCTCCTGAAGGCGAGGGGCGGTGTTCCTCCCGATGGCGAGGAGGCGGTCGGCCAAGGTGGGCCGCTCGACGGCGTGCAGGCGATCGAGGCGCTCCCGGATCGCGTTCCTGACGGCGGTGGTCTGGCTCTCACCGGTGAGGTGCGCTAGCTCCCGTACGAGCCGGTGAGTCTCCTCATCCTTGATATTCAGGCTCATTCGTCTACCTTTCTACCACAAATGGTCCTCCATGGTACCTCACGCGCCAACCGCCCGCCTTCGCGTGCACGCTGGGCGCCGCCAACTTCCTGTGGGACCTGCGCGGCAAGCCGGACTTCGACCTGATGCTGCGGCTGATCGGCCAGCACGGGGTGAGCACCTTCTGCGCGCCGCCGACGGTGTACCGGGGGCTGGTGCAGCTGGATCT
>WNGH01000722.1_pt1 | contig 33469 bp, 27 predicted proteins | sample 5400631 | NCBI WGS metagenome assembly WNGH01 (sample SAMN13153373, study PRJNA577476) | soil metagenome | isolation source: 115 cm soil or saprolite under Garry oak tree replicate 1 | place: USA:California | collected 2016-06-15
GTTTTTTTCTGATCGACTTCTGGTATACTGTTTTCACTTGCCATAGGCAAGCAGATCGTATCTCCTCAGAGAGAGGACCAAAGTAAAGGAGACACCATGAGAAAAGTAGTGCTGTACATGACCATGACCTGTGACGGCTTCTTTTGCGGGCCACACGGTGAGCTGGACTGGATGGAGCAGACCCCAGATCAGGAGCTCAACGATGACACGGTTGCCTTCTTTCAAGGCATTGATAGTGGTTTTATTGGCTATCCGACGGCTTCCGGGATGATCCCATACTGGTCAAACGTCGCTCAAAACCCTTCGGCATCATCGGGCGAACGGGCCATTGCGCAGGCCGTGAACCAATTACACGGGATCATTCTCTCGAAGAAGGAAGAACAATTGGAGTGGGAGAATGCAGAGCTCCTTCTGGTGAAGAGGGATCAGGATCTGGTGGAAGCCGTCACCAAGTTCAAGCGACAGCCTGGGAAAGACCTGGGGGTCCCTGGCGGCATTCGCACGGCACAAACGTTTGTGCGACTTGGGTTACTTGATGAGTACGTGCTGATGGTCCATCCAGTTGCCATCGGCAATGGGCAACGCGTGTTCACGGACAGGGTCAACTTGGAGTTGGTGAGCGTCAAGACGTACACCTCTGGGGTGATGCGCGTGTGTTACCGGCCCGCTCAATAATGCTCGATACGTGCGTGGCTGAATTGATGAATGAAAGGAGTCTTCACATGCCTGAAGTGCAAACCCTGTTGACCGGTCTCGCATTCGGTGAGTCGCCGCGTTGGCACGAGGACCGTCTGTGGTTCTCCAACTGGGGCGCGCAGGAGGTCGTTGCCGTCGATCTCGAGGGCAAGAGCGAGGTCATCGTCCGCGTGCCGTCCTTTCCCTTCTCCATCGATTGGCTGCCCGATGGGCGCCTGCTTCTCACCTCGGGGCGCTCGGGGCTGCTCCTGCGCAGGGAGCCCGACGGGGAGCTTCTGACCCATGCCGACCTGACCAGCCTCTCTGGCGGCTGGAATGAGATCGTCGTGGACGGTCGCGGCAACGCCTACCTCAACGGCGGCGGCTTTGACCTGCTCGCCGGTGAGGCGTTCGCCCCCGGAATCGTCGCGTTGGTCACCTCCGACGGCTCGGCTCGCCAGGTGGCCGATGGCATCGCCTTCCCCAATGGCATGGCCGTGACCCCTGATAACAAGACGCTGATCGTCGCCGAGTCCTACGCCAAGAGGCTCACGGCCTTCGATATCGAAGCTAGCGGCAGCCTGTCCAACCGGCGCGGGTGGGCCGACCTCGGCGATGGCGTCCCTGATGGCATTTGCATCGACGCCGAAGGGGCCGTCTGGTACGGGGACGTTCCCAACAAGCGGTGTGTGCGCGTCCGCGAAGGCGGCGAGGTGCTGCAGACCATCGACCTCGACCGCGGCTGTTTTGCCTGCATGCTCGGTGGTGTGGACAACAGAACCCTGTTCATGATGGCGGCCGAGTGGGGCGGCCCTGCGGCCATGGCCGAAGCGCCACGCACAGGCCAGGTGCTCACCGCTCAGGCGCCGACACCGCACGCCGGTTGGCCGTAGCGGAGGTGCAGCGCGGACGGATGTCGGCGCGGCTTTCTCCCGAGACAGCCACGCGCTGCTCCGCCCCGGCGTCTTTCTACCTGCCCTCAAGCTTCCGCACCGCAGTCGGAGCGGCGCGTGCTGACAATCGGGTCGGCATGGCGATGGATGATGCACCAGCCGCCCTCCTCCGCGGCGCGAACAGGTGCGTCAGACGCACTCGCCGTATGATACTTTACGTACGCGGGCAGTCTGCGTGACGGAAAACCTTCGGGTGCGAGGAGACCTCTTGCGACGAGAAGGAGGAGCAAGAAGCCACAAGGACCATGGGACTCCCATGGTCCTTGTGCGTGGGTTGTGGCAGATCACCGATGTTCCCGTCTGCCGACCCCACGCGCATTCAGGAGTGAGGGCCTCGCTGTTCCAGGGAGTCGATGGGCGTGAAGACGGCGCAGGCCATCTGGTCGGTGCGGCGCAGCAGCCAGTTGGAGAGAGCCAGGAACTCGCAGCCGGCATCGCCTCGGAGCGCGGCGAACAGCAGGGAACTGCCAACGAAGATCAGCGTTGCGTCGCTGGTGAACCACAGGGGCGGCACGAACCACCCGGTGAGGTAGAAGGCGAGGGGCAGCGCGATACTGAGCACGAAGCTCAAGACACTGGTGTCGGAGAAGCGCGCCAGGTTGCGGCGAATCCGCCAGAAGTGCCAGGCCAGGACGAGAGCAGGGAAGCCGATGAGGCCAAGTGCCCAGGTGGGAGGCGCCAGGTGCCCCGACGTCATCAGTTGGCCGTACACGATGCTGCCGACCAGCAGGAGCCCCACGACTAGACGCGTAGCAGTGCCGATGGGTCCGATGTCGCGGTGAGGGCGAGCTGCTGGGTCGGAGGCTTCGCTTTCTGCCGCCGTTCGGTTGGTTTCCCTCATGCGGTTGGCAAAAGCGATCGCAAGAAAGGTTGGTTGTTCGATCATAGATTCCTCCTGTTTTTCTCGACCTGTACCAGGCCATTTGATGGTTCACCAGCTTCTGCGGTTAAAGACGACATTGATGCTGACCACAGCCACCGTGAACAGGGTGAGCACGAAGAGCAACGGGACCGCCACCCAGCCGGGAGCCCTTGTCGCGGTCGCCAGGATGGTCAGAAGCGTGCTCATGCCCATCAGCATGCCGAGCGAAACCAGGGCCAGCACGAGACGCTGACCAATGGTGGGAGCCTGACCCGGATCGTCCTGGATGAGCTTCTGCCCAGCACTGCTGTAAAAGGGAAGCTCCTCACATCTCGCATGGCCTGGAGAGCCAAGAGCCTCGCTCTCCCACGCGTCTCGCATTTCTTCGTATTGAAACATCTCACTTCTCCTTTCGAGAATGGTGCGTGCCATCATCCGACAAGGTGCTCTCTGCACCTTCACCTGGGTGTCTGCATCTCTTCGAGCCAGGTCGTAATCCACTCATATTCGTCGCGGACGCGCCGGGTATGAAAGGCGAGGACACGCTGAGCAGAGGACATCGAGATGCCCGAAGCGTCCGCACAGTCCTGGGTGTCTGCCAGGCGTTGCATAGTTTGCAGGTACGAGAGGCACCCCCCAAGATAGGCCAGGCGCTTGATGAGGATCGCCTCACGCTCCTCGACCTCCAGATAGTCGAAGAAAGCGACACGGGTAAAAAACTCGGCATCATTGCCAGCACGTTCGGCGGGAAAATCGCGCAGAGAGGCTTGGAGCAACTCGATCCCGTGCTCCGTCAGCTGATAGAGATGGCGATTGGGCTTGCCTTCTTGGGGGATGACCTGCCGGGTCACGGCACCCATCTCTTCAAAGCGTTTGAGAGCGAGGTAGAGCGTCTTGTTGTTGAGAGGGACCATCCCGCCAAGCGCCCGCTCGACATCCTTTTTGATCTCGTAGCCATGCCGTGGGCCTTGGCGCAGCATGGCGAGAATGACGATTTCGCTGTACATATGCTCCTGTCCTCTATGATACTGTTACCTATGTAAGTATAGCATAGATGATTGGGGATGTCAAGAGTGTTGCGTGAGCGGGGTGCGTTTCATTTTTTGCACAGATGAGCCTGGAAAGACTGTAGGGGCGGCATTGATGACGCCAGTCAGCAAACGAACAGACAAGCCTAAGAGAGACAGACTGGCGTCATCAATGCCGCCCCTACCATGCTTCTTAGATTCATGCAAAAAAGTGAAACGCACCCAAAGTACTTCGTAGCGTGATGTAAAAGTCAGGAGCAGCGGCCAAACTTATCTTCCATTTGCATGCCTCAAATCGCATTATGGGTCAGAAGTGGTGAAGTTATGGTCATTCCGACAATAAACATTAAGATGCCAACCCGTCTCTTGGGCAAACTGTCTCTGCATGGCCTCCTGCGTCTCCGCGCTTAGAGGAGCAGTACAGGGGAGTACAAGCAGGCGTCCCTCCTGGTAGATGGAAGCTTTGCCGTTGATGCCCACACCCTCTGGCAGGAGACGGTGGGCAGCTTCGAGCAGGGCTTTTTGATGGGCGTTAGGATGGAGATAGACACGCCATCCGGTCTGATTGGCAAGGGTGGTCAGTTGTTCCAGGTAGCGTTGACGGGCTACGTCAGGGAAGTGAAAATGCAGCCAGATGTTGCCTTTGGTAGGATCAACGCCGACGCGGTAGAAATCGGGAACAGTACTAAACATAGCACTTGCCATGGAGATAGCCTGACTCTGAGGGACACGGCTCGGCTCGGCGGTTTTTTGACCAGGGAGAACGAGATTGAGCTGCCAACCGGTCTCGTCCAGGAAGAGTTGTTCTGTCTCCTGGATAACTTCGGGCGTGGCACTGCCCAAGCACTGTACACCCACGGTCTGTGCATCAAGGTAGAGCGAGGGAGTGCCGTTGCAGGTAAGACCTGGTGGCAACACGTTACGGGCCATCTCGATCAGGGCTTGCTGATTCGTCGTTGGGTGCAGGCGCACGCTCCATCCGGTCTCGGCCTCAAGTTCGGCGAAGATATCGGCGTAGCGCGTCTGAGCCGCCTTGGGGAAGTGAAAACGCAACACCAGCGCCGATGTGCCAATCTCTAAGCCAGCTTTCTGATAGCCGGGCAAGCCACTCAAGAGTTGCTGAGCGTATTGGAGGACATCGTGCTGATTCAGTGGTGACGTGCGGCGCGTCGGCCTCGCCTCTGGTGAAGCAGGTATATTAACTTGCTCCTCGTTTTCTGAAGAGACTTTAGAGGGAGCGGCGGCCACGATGGTGACTCCTTCTAGCTCAAGATACCAGCCAGTTTCAGCCTGGAAGTCAGATTGTGCCTGGGCCAGTTCTGCGGCGGTCGTCTGGCCATAGCAATTGAGGGAAACCACAGAGCGGTCGAGATAGATTGAGGGGCTACCTCGTACCACTACCCCTTGTGGAATATGACGGCGTGCGGCATTAGCAAGTGCGCCTTGATGCGCTTGGGGAGCAATAGTGATCGAGACACCGGTCTCTTCAGTAGCCGACGCAAGGGCTTCAGCGTAACGCTCCTGGGCTACCTCTGGAAAATGGAAGGCCAGTGTCACATCACCGGTATCGGGATCAACGCCGCGACGGTAGAGGTCAGCAGGTGAGCCGAGGTAGTGTTCAATAGTACCCAATATCCAGTTCTGGTCAGGCCGCTCCTGCTCTTCAGGTTCTTCAAGGGCTTCGCGCCACTCTGGTGCGAGACTATACAGCGTCAGACCCTCACCATCGAAGACCGAGCAACTCTGGGTGAACAAGCGCGGATATTTGTGTAATAGCTTAGCTACCGCCAGCCGATCTTCTAACCCTTGGGGAGAGACACCCGCCAACCAGCAGAGATCGCTCAGCGTATAGGTGGCCTCCTCATGGCACTGACGCGCCAGTTCACGAGCCGAGAGAGAACGACGAATACGCCGCGTCGCCTTGACCAGATCGGCCAGATAGGACGAGGCTTTCTGCGGATTTTGCTGTATCTCTGAGGGAGCAGGACCAAGCACCTCCAGGATCGCTGAGAAGGGAAAGCGCGTACGTTCCTGGGAAACGCCTTTGGGCAACTGCACACGTACGGCTGCCCCCGGCTCAATAGCGCGACAGAACACAGGTTTAGCACTCTCAAGGCTGACAAGCAGCAAGAGCACACTACCTACCAGATCGCTGAGGAAGTCACCCGGTGTCTCTTCCTGCTGCCCACGTACACGATACGCCTCTTCCAGGGCATGTTGCTGGATGAAGTAGCGTTGCTCATAGTCCTGAGCAAAGGTTTCGAGGATACTCTCGGTCGTCTCCTCGGTAGCTTCACCATACCAGATAAGAGCCAGTTCGCGAGCAGTAACGATACGCAAGGCGGGAACCTGCCGCACAGTACGCCAGAGTTGCTCAACATGGCGATAGTCAAAGGGAACGCCTTTACCAATACCGGTTGGCAAGCTGTCGAGAGTGGGAGCCGACTCCGAGGCAGTACGGGCTTTCGCTTTCTTCTGTTTTTCGGCAGGGGAGATACTGGTGCCATTAGGTGGCAGCATAACCTCCGTCTCTGTGAGCAGGGTGCGCAGAGCATTGCGTGCCTCATCATCCCCGTGGACGAGGGCGACCTGGCGCGGTTTCAGCGCGGCAGCATAGGCAGCGAGTTCACTGCCATCGGCATGTGCGCTCAGACTATATTTGGCCACACGACACTGCACCTGTACCTGCTGTCCGCCAAGTTCCAGCGTGTCCTTTTTGTGTTCAGCCAGATCTAACAGGCGTTTGCCAGGAGATTCTTCGTCTTGATAACCGGTAATGAGAATAGAAGCGTTGGGGTCTGAGGCAATACGTGAAGCATACCAGACGCTCGGCCCACCCGTGAGCATGCCGGAGCTACTGACAATACAGGCAGGCGGGCCAGCCAGAATGCGTTCGCGATCCCGTTCATTCTGTACAAAGGTGACGTTTGGGCCGGTAAAGGGCAAGAAACCTTTGCGAATCTGGCGTTGCAAACGAGGTGGAAGAGCTTCCGGCAGAAGTTGATAAGTAGAGCAAACACGACGCACGAGGCCATCGACATAGATAGGGAAGTCGGGTATCTGTCCCCTTTCCTGGGCATCCTGCAAGAGCAATAACAGTTCCTGGCCGCGGCCCAGGCCAAAGCAGGGAATAAGAGTATGTCCACCGTTGGTGATACCTTCGGCTACGGCCTGCGCGAGACGCTGTTCCTCGGCCTGCCGGTTGGGATGCAGGCGTGCGCCGTAGGTTGATTCTAGCACGAGCAGGTCTGGATGTTTGATCGGCGGTGGCATCGCTCCCAGCACGGTGCGCTGCGGGGTGCTGCTGATATCACCGGAGACGACGAGCGAGCCCTCTGCGGCAACAAAGCCCAGGCTGACCGCCCCAGCAATATGACCGGCCCGGCTGGCATGGATGGTAATGCCAGGCAGCACAGATAGGGTATGAGGTTCGTCAACGGGCAGGGGACGTACTCGCGTGAGCATACTTGCCACCAGAGCTTCCGGATAGAGTGGTATTTCCATTTCTTCAACGGCGCGACGCGTCATGACCTTGAGAGCATCAGCCAGCATAACTTCCATAAGCAAGGCCGTGCCTCGCGAGGCATAGATGGGTGCGCCAGGAAAAGCCTGATGTACCAGAGGCAAGGCTCCAATGTGATCGGCGTGAGCATGGGTGACAAAGATGGCCTGCACATCTTTGCCTTCGAGCAAGGCCAGATCAGGCAGGGGATCGCTCTTGCGATCAACACGCACCCCTGCATCGACAACGAACCATTTATCGGCTAATTCGACGGCGAGACAACTTGCGCCAACACCACTTGCGCCGCCAACAAAAATGACTTGCATGAATGTTCCTTTGATTTCCTTTACTAGTGTATAGTTGTGTGTATGATAATGTATCCTGCGGACGGTGACAAGGGCCCTTGAGATTTGGGGTGTGTGTACGATTTTTTTGCAGAGTGCGTGGCCTGGTGAGCATGATGACCGCCCCCACCGCATGATGACCGCAAGGGTCATCACTACTATACGACGCTTTTTGCCCGTCCTTCGTGTATAGTAGTGATGACCCTTGCGGTCATCATGCTTCGCAAAAAAATGAAACGCACCTTGAGATTTGAATCATTGCCTCCACCCTTACTCTTTTTTCGTTGCTCTCCTGTCTCTCACAGTTTGTGGTGATATGTGCTAAGATAAAGAGCAAGCCAAAGAAATCCAGAAACCGTGAGGACTGAAGAAAGTATTTGCCCTATGTCTAGCGACACACTGCAACGATTGCAGACAAAAGATGAAGGTCTATCGATACAAGTTGATCGCTTTATCATTGCCACCAATCGAGGACCTGTCGAGTATTTTGTGACGCGTGATAAGACGTTGAAGTTTCGTCGCGGTTCTGGCGGCGTGGTAACCGCGTTGAGCGGCATCGTGAATCGCGTCAACTCAACCTGGGTAGCGCTAGCGATGACTGAGGGCGACCATCATGCGTTAGAGGATGCGCATGAAGGCTTGCTAGAATCGCCGGTGCGTGAGATGCATGTGCACCTGCGGTATGTCGAGGTCCCTAAAAGCGTGTATCGCAAGCACTACGATATGATGAGCAACCAGGTCCTCTGGTTCACGCAGCACTATTTATTGGAACAGGCGGGGGATGCGTTTTCCTCTGAGAAATTGCATGATGCCTGGAATAACGGCTATAGACGTGTGAACGAAGTTATCGCTGCTGCCATCTGCGAGGAGATCGAGCGTGAGCCATCCAAAGCGATGGTCATGCTGCACGACTACCATCTCTACCTGGTGTCCGCCTGGGTACGTGAACGCTATCCAAGCATCGCGATGCAGCAGTTTATTCATATCCCCTGGCCGGAGTTCCGCTACTGGACCTCGTCCTTGCCCACTGCCATGATGAGCGCGATTTTCGAGGGCTTGCTGGGAAATGATATCCTGGGTTTCCAGACGCGCCGCGATGCGAACAACTTCCTGGAAGGCGTGCATGCTCTGTTGGGAAGTGAAGGTGCGCAGATCGATGAAGATCGACATGAGATCGTCTGGAAGGATCACCGCACACATGTGCGCGATTACCCGATCTCGATCTCAGTGACCGACGAACGCAAAATAGTGCGTAGTCGTCCAAGTAAGCGAGCCCTTGACCAGATCAAGCCGTTACTCCAGGAGTACACCATCATGCGTGTCGATCGCATCGAGCCAACCAAAAATATTGTGCAAGGCTTCCAGGCCTACGACACCCTTTTGGAGCAGCATCCAGAGCTGCACAAGAAAGTGACGTTTCTGGCCTTCCTGGTCCCTTCGCGCCAGTCACTCCCGCTCTATCGTAAGTACCAGGAGCAGACGTTGAAGGCCATCGAAGAGGTCAATGAGAAGTACCAAACGCCGGACTGGACGCCGATTCACGCATTTGTGCAGAACGATCGTGTCGTTGCGCTTACTGCGTTGCAATTCTACGACGCTCTGCTGGTCAACCCGATCATTGATGGGATGAACCTGGTGGCCAAAGAAGGCCCTGCCGTCAACAAAAAGAACGGCGTGTTGGTGCTCTCGCGCAGCAGCGGCGCATTCCAACAACTGGCGGAGGCCTGCATTCCCATCTCGCCCGCTGATCGCCTGGAGATAGCCGAGGCACTCTACAAAGCGCTCACGCTGCCCAATGAAGAGCGCCAGCACCTTCTCCAGCTGGCACGCGAAGAGATCGAGCGCAACGATCTGCACACCTGGCTTGAGCAACAAATCAGCGATATGAACGATTTGCTCAAGACGAAGTAGACGCCTGGTATTGCAGATGACCGCCCCACCCCATAACGACCGCCACCACGCCATGACGACCGCAAGGGTCGTCACTACTATACTACGGCTTCGCAGGCTGATGCATCCGTATATAGTAGTGACGACCCTTGCGGTCGTCATGCTTCGCCAAAACGGCATGCTTCGCCAAAACGGCATGCTTCGCCAGAATATGAACCTCACTCAATTTACCCTCCGATCACTTCGGTTTGCCAGATGCGAATGGCTCCGTCTTCGGCACTGTTGGCGAGGAGGCCATTGGGGCCGAAGACGACGCCGTAGACTTCGGTGCGATGGTTGATGGTTTGCAGTTCGCGGCCTTGGTGCACATCCCATAGGCGCAGAGAACCGTCTTCGGAGCCGGAGACGAGCAGGCGTCCATCGGCAGAGAAGTCGACTGTCCAGACGGCTCCATCGTGGCCGGTCAGAGTTTGGGCGAGCTGACCACTGGTGGTATCCCACAGGCAGATCGTGCCATCGGCTGAACACGAAGCCAGCAATGTTCCATCGGGCGACCACGCCACGCCGTAGACGATATCACTGTAGCGCAAGCGGCGTTGCAATGTACCATCGCGCACGTTCCAGAGGCAGATAGTTTTGTCAAACGAGCACGAGGCCAACAACTGGCTGTCATAAGAGAAATCGACGCCGACGACGACATTGTGATGGCCGCTGAACGTATGCGTTTGCCGCCACGTTGAGGGATCCCAGATACGCACCGTTTCGTCATTGGAGCAGGAGGCTAGCATACGATTATCAAGAGAATAGGCCACCGTCCAGACGGCACTACTATGTCCCTCAAGAATGGCTGTTTGCTGACCAGTGGAGACATTCCAGATACGCACGGTTTTATCTTCGGAGCAGGAGGCCAGATAGAGACCGTCAGGTGAGATATCTACACCCATGACGGCCCCTTCATGGCCGGTCAGGGTATGTAACATGCTACCTGACGCGACAGACCACAGACGAACGGTCATATCTTCGCCACAGGAGGCAATCTGACTGCCGTCGGGTGAGAAAACAACATCATCGACGTGGCCGTGATGTCCGGTGAGAATGTGCAGGGGCGTGACCTGCACGCCCGCCACACGACGCCCCTTTGCCAGAGGCTGGGGAGCGGAGGCAGTTTTCCATTCAGCCCACTCGATAAGGATCATGGAACCGTATTCGTAACCGAACTTCTGAGGATATTGAGGTTCTGTGTACTCGATGGTTTCGTCGAGGTAGTCATAGAGAGTGCCAAGGGTGATACGCCCGGTCCGTGGATTAGCGGCTTCACCTTCCAAGGCATCCAGCAGATGAGCCATGAAGACACCATGCCCCTGCTCCATCTGCTCCTGTGAAACTGCACCGACACGCTGTGAGGCCAGGACAACGCGTCCATGAGTACGTGGCAGGTCAAGCAGTGATTGCCCGAATAACAGGCTGGTGTCACCAGCGTTCTTTTGTGATTGCCAGCCGGGGCCGCTATGGGCGATATCCAGAATGGTCAATATGTTACTTGCCTTCGAGTCGTAGAGATAGTGATCGACAAAGGTGGGAACGTGCAGACCGGTGACGGGCCGTTCAAATTGGGTAGCCTGAAGGGCTAGATAGCCATCACCGGTGGCGGGATCCAGGAAGGCATGACCAGCAAAATAGAAGAGAATGAGGTCTTGGGGTTGCGCTCGCACGAGGAAAAGGTCACGCAACTGGCTCTCCAACTCGTCACGAGTGGCCTCTTGACCGGTTAGATAGACGACCTGCTCTGCTTGCCAGCCGCCGCGTTCGGGGTCGATCAACAGCTCGTAAAGGGAACGAGCGTCAGCCTGGGCGAAAGGCAAAGGTATAAAATGAGTGTCGTCGTTATAGTGATCTATGCCAACAATAAGTGCGTAACGGTGTTCCACATTTTACCTGCTTCTATGTGTACCTGTTCAGGTACTTGATACTTATTGGGAATCCCTATCCCTACTCCGAATTTCCTCATGAATTATACTACGAAGAAGAGGAAGATTGTAGGAGCTACACCCTCCCTACCATTAGCTCCTAGAATCAGATAGAATTACATCAATGGACAATACATTAGGCAATCAAGAACTTGCATTAGCGGCAAAAAGAACCCTTGCCCACATTACCTGGTCAGAAGAGAGCTTAAAACCACTCTATCTTCAGCCTGACCGCGCTCTATTCTTAGCTGAAAAGCTAGGCATAGTATTAAAGGTATATATGGCAGGTAAGACTCTTCAGCGTGAATATGCTATCGCTCAAAAAGCAGAGTCAATTGGCGTCCCTATTCCAAAAATTATTGGATTTGAAGCTGGTCAGCCTGCTGTTCTTGCGATGAAGCAAATAATAGGTCACCCCTTGTCTTCACGCAATACATTTGCCGCTAAAGAAGCTGGTAGATATCTTCAGCGCTTCCACGATATAGGTGCTCATCCTCCATTTTCAGGTGGACAACAGCACTGGGATGCTTTCATCTCCTGGTGGGCAAATCATGAGATAGAGAAGGTAAAAAGATTAGATGTGCTTGATCACCTTCAAATAGTTGAGCTGCAAGAACATTTTGATAATCTTCAACCTCTTCTTGTGCAGAGGCCAATTGTGCTGTTGCATGGAGACCTCCAGGCAGAGCACATCCTCGTTGATTCTCAAACTGAAAAGGTGCTTGCTTTTCTTGACTTTGCTGACGCTCAACCAGGAGATCCTCTTATGGATATTGCTGTCGTCACCTTATGGGACTATGGACTGGCTGACTTACTCTTAGACGGATATAGTAGCATTGAAAATAATGAAGAAACGAGGCAGTTACTTTCACTCTACCGTCTTTTGCGTCACCTAGCCGAAATCCCGTGGTTACTTGAGAGGGGATTCAAAGAATCTGCTGAAAGAGATATTATTGCTGTTCAAGATTCCTTGGTAGCAGTCTCTCATCGAGACTGCTAAAATGAGCAACTTTTGGTAATCTGAAACGTATTTTGAACGTATCTAAAGTAACACTACTTTTACCTGATAGGAAAAAAGGTAGACGAATGATATGTTATACGTGTACAATTCAGTATTATAGAGAACAATGCATAAGGCAGAGTAGCTCTTCAGAAGATGAAGGGGAGCGGCTCTGCTAATCGAGGAAAGTGAGTCTGACCTTATGGATGCTCAGGCTAGATATATGTACCAACGCAACCCCAATGAGCCGAGGCAGAATGGCTCAAGGGGACCAAGTAATAGCGGTGGTGGCAATAATGGGAATGGGCCGAAAAGACCGAGCAACGTCACCCTGATTATGCGTTCAGTGTTACTGGTGGCTGCCGTGCTTTTGGGCTGGTACCTGTTTCAATTCTTTACCCAAGGTTCCAGTAGTAATCAGGCCAATACGGGAGAGGTGCCTTATAGCTTCTTCTACCAGCAGGTTAAGCAAGACAATGTGAAAGATGTGGTCTTCCAGAATCAGGATGCAACGGGCGATTTCAAACAGGCGGTCACCGTCTCTGGTAGCAATAACAATCAGCCTTTTACCCACTTTCACTTCACCCAGCTCCCTAATGGTGATCCGACGCTGATCACTTTGCTACAGACGCATCATGTCCAGTATGAGGCCAAGGTTTCTGGAGATAGTAACTTCTTTCTCAATCTGCTGATCAATCTCGTACCGTGGCTACTGGTGTTTGGAGTGGTTTTCTTTATTGCGCGACGAGCGACACAGAGCCAGCAGAACATTTTTAGCTTTGGCAAGAGCCGTGCCAAGCTTATTCTTGAAGATCGACCTAGCACGACGTTTGCCGACGTGGCAGGTGTTGATGAGGCGAAAAACGATCTGGTAGAAGTTGTGGAGTTTTTGAAGACACCACAAAAGTTCCAGCGTCTGGGCGGTAAGATACCGCGTGGTGTGTTGCTGGTCGGCCCTCCGGGAACCGGTAAGACGTTGCTAGCGCGTGCCGTGGCCGGTGAAGCGGGAGTGCCGTTCTTCTCGATGAGTGGTTCAGAGTTTGTGGAGGTGCTGGTCGGTGTTGGTGCCAGCCGCGTGCGCGACCTCTTTGATCAGGCCAAGAAGACATCTCCCAGCATCATCTTTATCGACGAAATTGATGCCGTAGGGCGACAGCGTGGGTCAAGCATCAACAGCAATGATGAGCGTGAACAGACACTCAACCAGTTGCTGGTGGAGATGGACGGCTTCGATACACGGCAGGCAGTCGTAGTTATTGCAGCCACCAACCGCCCTGATGGTTTGGACAAAGCCCTTTTGCGCCCCGGTCGTTTTGACCGTCGTGTGACGGTAGAACGACCTGACTGGAATGGTCGTCTTGCCATTCTCAAGATTCACAGTCGTGACGTACCTCTGGCCAGAGATGTTGATATGGTGAGGATTGCGCGAGCTACCCCAGGCATGGTTGGTGCTGATCTCGCCAATCTCGTGAACGAAGCAGCCTTGCTGGCAGCACGGCGCAACCTGGATGCGGTCACGCAGACCTGTTTCGATGAGGCATTGGACAAGATTCTGATCGGTGCCGAACGCCCATTGGTGTTGTCGGAAGAGGATTTGAACGTGGTGGCCTATCACGAGGGTGGACATGCGCTCACTGGTTTGCTACAAGAGTATGTTGATCCGGTGACCAAGGTGACGATTGTGCCACGTGGTCAGGCTCTGGGTGTGACACAGTATACGCCATTGGACGACCGCTATAACTACTCCCAGGAATTTCTGGAGTCGCAATTGGTGACAGCCCTCGGTGGACGCGCTGCTGAGGAGGTGGCCATAGGGCATATCACGACTGGCGCAGAAAACGATCTGCAACGCGTAACGGGAATTGCGCGACAGATGGTGACCAAGTGGGGGATGAGCGAACGCTTGGGGACAATCTCGTTCAGTGAGCGCGAAGACCCCTTTGCCGGTACGGCCCTGGCGACTGGATCCCGCGAGTATAGCGAGAAGACGGCCAGTATTATCGATCAGGAGGTTGACCGCATTGTCAAACAAGCATACACTCGTGCGATTAGTCTTTTGAGGGAACATCTTCCGACGCTGGATCGCATTGCACGAGCTTTGCGCCTGCATGAGACCATCGATGCCAAGCAATTGCGTGAGATCATGATTGAGACAGGAGCTATCGAGGATGCACCTGTGGCGTATAAGGGGGCGGTCTAAGCAACCCGACACAGGAAAGGGGCGATCAGCATTAGGTGCTGGTCGCCTCTTTTCTGTGTCAGGCTATTGTATGCAACAGGATGGACTGTGACTAGAACCATAAAATGGATCTTACACAAGTTTGCTGATTCGTGGAATGGATCAGGTGAGGCCGAAAACGCACCACTGCTTACGAAGCAGATTGATACGTTTTCAACCGTAGAGCTTCTGTTCAACATCAGCAAACTTGCGTAAGATCCGAGAATTAAGACAAATCACAAAATGGGCTAGGTGCATAGACACAGCGTCAACTCTTCGGTATAATGCGGATATGACAAACGAGCTTATACCATCTGACTATCAGGCGTTTTTGCAGACAATCAAAACACGGGTACAACAAGCACAACTGCGTGCAGTCGTCGCAGTTAATACAGAACTCATCCGTTTATACTGGCAGATCGGCCATGAAATTTGGAAGCGGCAAAAAGAGCAAGGGTGGGGAACAAAGGTAATTGCAAAATTATCACATGATCTTCACCAGGCATTTCCCCACATGAAGGGCTTTTCTCAACGCAACTTGCAATATATGCGAACATTTGCTGAAGCATATCCCGATGAAGCGCTATTTACGCAACAGGCTGTTGCGCAAATTCCCTGGGGACACCACACCGTGTTATTAGACAAAGTGCAGGATGCGACAGAACGGCAGTGGTATATCCAGCAAATACTGGAACAAGGCTGGAGCCGCAACATACTAGTCATTCATCTGGAAACCGGACTATTCCACCGAAAAGGCAAGGCTCTCACCAATTTCAAGAGTACGTTGCCCGCTCTCCAATCTGATCTTGCCCAGGACGTCTTGAATGATCCGTATGTATTCGACTTTATTACTACCAGTGAAGAAACAAAAGAACGGAACTTGCAAGATGCCCTCCTGACGCAGATCCAGCGGTTTCTCCTTGAGCTTGGCATTGGCTTTACCTTTGTCGGCAGCAATTACCATCTTGTCGTAGGTGAAGAAGACTTTTATCTTGATCTGCTGTTTTATCACATCCGGCTGCGGTGTTTTGTCGTGATTGAACTGAAACGGGGAGCATTTAAGCCGGAGTACGCGGGGAAAATGAACTTTTACTTAACTGCGGTTGATCGGCAGATAAAGCATGAGACTGATAATCCCACCATTGGCCTGATTCTGTGCAAGACGAAAAATAAAGTGATGGCAGAGTATGCGCTTGCTGACATGCGAAAGCCAGTCGGGATCGCAACCTATCAGTTCACAACCTCCCTGCCTGATGCGCTCAAAAATCAGTTGCCGGGGATTGAAGAGATTGAAGAGGGTCTCAAGGATATTGGAGATGAGGAGAGCCAGTAAGAAAAGGTGCAGCTAGACCTTCCACATCGCGTCCCGGGGTGAGACCGGGTTCCGTCGCCGTCGTATAGCTCAGCACAGGTGGTCCCACCGCCCCAGGGACGCGATAAATCGGGTCCCCACAGTTCTCTGCCACAGTCACATATCATCGGCATCGGTATCGGGCATTAATTCGTGCCAGAGTGTGCGAATGGTGCGAGCGGTGATATCGTAGCTGAAGCCGCGCCGTTGAAGAAACGAGCCGAGGCGGCTACGGAAGGTGGCGAAGTCGATGTCAGGGATGCGTACCAGTGAGAGGGCTTTTTTGCGTCCGGCCAGCATGGCCCGTTCTTCATCCTTCTCGTTATCGATCAATTCGTCGAGGACCTCACGATCAACGCCTTTCATACGCAGTTCGTTTTTGAGGGCACGTGCGCCACGCGGGCTAAAGTGTTCGCGGCTCTCTACCCAGAAGGTGGTAAAGTCACGGTCATTGACGAGATTGAGATCATCCAGGCGAGCGAGGGCAGCGTCGATGATAGCAGGGGGTGTCTCTTTACGACGCAGGTAGTTGCGTACCTCTGTGCGACTGCGAGGACGGTAAGAGAGGTAGTTGTAAGCGCGTTCGACAGCCTGTTGCAGGGTCTCTTCACTGCGCAGTTGTTCCAGTTGGACAGGGAGCAGTTCTTGCTCGACTACCAGTCCCATTTGCAGGACAATGGCAGCGTTAACACCGAGCAAAAAGCGACCATCAACAAAGATGTTGACGCGCTCAGGGTTGGTAGCCTGCGGTTCAATGGCGGTAATTTTCATATGGGTACTATACCACTGCGAAGAACGATTGAGAAGGGGCGGGAAGGTTAAATAGTGGGTATAGTGGGGAAGGAACTTAACAAACGTTCGATAGGAGGAGGCTGAGGAAAATTCATCCAACCAGCACGGCTGAATGAAATTGAAGAGATGATCGACTCAGAAGAGCACAGCTTCGGTTTCGGCGCAAGAGTGCATTTCTGCCAACATCTCGTTCAAGGGCACATGTTTGACTTCGCTGATGCCATTATTAGCATCGACAAAAACGATATGCGGAGTCAATGAGCGAATTTCTTGCTCGTTGTATTGAGCATAACTAATGATGATAACGATGTCGCCCTCAGAATTCAGGCGAGCGGCTGCCCCATTGAGACAGATGACACCGGAGCCACGAGCACCAGCAATGGCGTATGTTTCCAGGCGGGAGCCGTTGCTGATATTGACCACCTGTACTTTTTCATAGGGATAGATGTCGGAAGCCTCCAACAGATCGAGATCGATGGTGATGCTACCGATATAGTTCAGGTTGGCTTGGGTAACAGTGGCGCGGTGAATCTTGCCTTTGCACATAGTGCGCTGCATGGTGAATGTTCCTTTCAAGATTGCAAATTCGGCAAGGAGGCCATAAGGTATTCCCCTTATTGTAATTAACGTCCGAAAAGGCAGATTGGGTACAGGTAATCCACATTCTCTAGTTTCAACCCTCAGCAATTCGTAGGGAACTGCTGCAAAGCCTGTCCCGTAGCGGACAGGCTTCTTCCAGAATACACCAGAGAGGACGATTTCGCAACCCCTAGTTCCTTTTCCGGGTGCGTTTCATTTTTTTGCAGAATGCCTCCCCCCATGATGACCGCCAGGGTCATCACTACTATATACGTCTGAGTCGGCCTGTGGAGCCATCGTGTATAGTAGTGATGACCCTGGCGGTCATCATGCTTTGCAAAAAAATGAACCTCACCCCTTGTTCCGAAAAGGCTGCGTGAGTATGCACTAGAGAAATCCATTATCTTCCATAGAAACAGCCCCTATGAACCCCATAGGCGTGAACTTCAGCCTGTCATCCTGAGCGCAGCGAAGGATCTGCACTGGGCCCCGCGAGAGATCCTTCGCTGCGCTCAGGATGACAGCCGTGCTGAAGTGAACTCCCAGGCCTATGAACTCCGCTTCTGGATCAAAGCCGCGAGTAGTCCCATGGCATATGCCTCGGCTGCACTCTGAGCATCGTGGATGTGATCGCCCATCATGAGACGATAATGACATTGCCAGCGACGAGCAGGCCAGGGAGCCAGCTTGATGAGCGTATAGGTCTCAACATGGGCTTCCAAGGCTTCGCGTAGAGCTACCTCTCCGTAGTCGGTGATATTGTGTTGGGCAAGCTGGGCTTGCAAGTCTTGAGAAAGCATATACTTACTCATTTATATTATATATAGCGGAGCGCAAGGCGGCTCCCGCTTCTTCAGGGCTAAGTGACTCAAAGTCGGTGCGGGGGAGGCAGCGAGGCATGAGAGCGAAGGGGCCAGTCCAGTTTTTGGCCTGCTGCTCCAACCAGTCCAACACCTCGAAGGATTTTTTGCGTGACTCTTCGACGATAGGGTATCGCAGTGCAGCACGCTCAAAGATCTCATGATCTTTGGTATAGACCGTGTAGTCTTCGCGTACCACAACATCTATATACAGATCAGTATAGATAAGTTCTTTTGCAGTGTTTGTATAATCGGAGTTTGGTAACACAACGTCACAATAACCGCTTAGAAAGTTACCAGTTTGGGTGTAGCCAAGGTGAATAGTAAACCAGGCATTCGGAAATAGATAGGATAACTGGTGTTTTTGCGAAATCCACGTACCCGGTTTCCAATACATTGGTGTGCCAATGGGCGTCCAGATGACAATATACTCCTCGCTTACCGGTATATGGTAACCACCCCATCTAGCCCACTCGTCACCATTTACCAGCATTTTCCGAATGTTAGCCGGAAGCAGCATGCCTATAACCTCTCTCTATGAACAGCAAGCCGAGTTTATGACTAGCATTATAATGGAAGATGTGACCATAGGCAAGAAAAGATACTCTTGTACGCTTAGGAACGTATATTGTTCATCAATAGGAATACGCTCCCTCCTGCGCAGAGCGGGCATGACTATGCTGCTCCTTTGAGGCCGCGCCTCGCCACCATATCCCGCCTGATATTTTCAATTGACGATCCCAGGTGCGCCCACCACCGCCCCCTGCCCCTACGCGTCCTACGATGGCGTTCCAACAAACCTACTCGTGAAAGGCCCCTACGCGCTAGCCCGATCGTTTTGTTAGGTTGATGCGTTAGGGAATGTGATCAATCACGTTTCCCTCCATTAGGCAGGCAATGGTGCAAGCATACCAGGATTATTATTATTCGCGGGGGCGGCGCGATCGAGGAGTTCGTTGATGTCGCGTATCTGGCGGGTGAGCCAGTTGTTGAGGTCGTAGCGTTCGACGTTCTGACGAGCGATTTTAGCTTTCTGAGCCCGTTCGCTGTCGGGCAAGGTGAGGGCTTTGTAGAGAGCCTGGGCAGTTTCGTTTACATCGATGGGCGAGGTCGGAATACAACCTTTGCCGAGCTGCTGGAAAGCACCGGCAGTACGCGAAAGCACCAGAACTCCATTACGCTGATTGACAACGGGGCCTTCTTTGGCAACCAGGTTCATGCCATCGATGATGGGATTGACGAGCAGAACGTCGTAGTATTGCATAGCGGCCAAGGCGCGGGTACGATCGTTTTCGTAGAAGGCAGTAATGGGCGTCCATTTGGAGGTACCGTACTTCTGGTTGATCTCTTCTATCATTTTCATGACATCAGCGTGGTAGCGTTGATATTTGCTCAGAGACTGGCGCGAAGGCACGAGAAAAGCTAAGAAGGTGACTTTACCGTGCATATCTGGATGTTCGTCAAGTATCTGGGCATAGGCCTGGAAGCCGCGAAGAATATTTTTCGTTGGTTCAATGCGGTCTACACGCATGATGACCTGCTTGTCCTTGATGAGGGGTTGTATCTTGTTGGCGGCACGTTTTCCTGCCACACTTTGCACAATGTGGCGTTCGCTTGTGACAGAGATAGAGATGGGATAGGCGCGTGTTTGAATGCGGCGTCCCTGCCACCAGATAGCACCCTCTTCAAAATCGACGGTGGCTCCTTCCAGGAGTGTACGTGCCCCTTCCAGGAAATTGCGAGAGTCACGGTCTGTCTGGAAGCCAATGATATCGTTACCAATGAGGCCTGTATAGATATCATGAGTGATGTTGCTGGGCAAGAAGTGCCAGCAGCGCACATCCGGCCAGGGAATATGGATAAATTGCTGCATGGTGACAGAGGGGTGTGCCTGGCGAATCATGCCGGGGGCGAGGTAGAGATGGTAGTCGTGAAGCATGACCACAGCGGTGCTGTTCTCTCGTTCAATTTCGGCAATGACAGCATCGGCAATAGCGCGATTGGCGACGGTGTAGCCGCTATTCCAAGCGTCTTGCATACGACGAGCTACGGCGGTATCTTCGTTGGGATTATACAGGTAGTGCTGTAAGAACCACAGTACCTGGTTGCTAATATTTTCGTAGTGTTTGCGATAGGCGGACTTGGAGACGGCAACATAGCGGAGTTGCATGTTCTGACCGCGCAAGGGGGAGAACATCAGACCATTGTTGCTTTGTTGTGCTGCTTTGAGGGCGAGGCGATCACCTTCAGTCATGGCCATAGCGACCCAGATGACTTCCATAGTGTTACCGGCATCGATGAGGGCAGTAACCACCCCACCGGCACCACGGCGCGATTTGAGTGTGTGATCCTCGTGGCTGATATAGTATTCGACAGGTCCGCGATTAGTCGCAATAATGAGGCGTTCTGCGTGAAGTGGTTGTGCTGGTGGGTTGGAACGTATCGATATTTGTGTGGGTACAGGCGTCGTAGACATAGGTTTATCCTTTCTGATCGGCGTCTCGTGTTCTTGTGTAAAGAGCAAGGAACTCCGTTAGTTCCATGGTTGCCAACAAACGTGCAAAAGATGAGCGGAGGTTCTGTGTTGACACAAGAACACATAAAAATGCACATACTGATGCATAATATGGCCCCTTGGTTATAATACCATATTTCTATTTGGGAATAGGAAAATTTTCCTAGTACAATATTACAATCAGAGACCCCTATGGCGATACGTTTCCTTTCCTTTTCTTGCAAGCAGAACTATAGCTTTCTACGTATTACACGCTGGAAAGGTTGCCTTTGGACTCAAAGGACCCACGAGATGCGCCACGAGATGGTGCGCATCTCGTGGGCATCAGTATTCCAAGAAGCACACCCAGACCAATCTTAAAAGAGGTCAGCACATAGTCATCGCTGGGGCCAGTTTGCACACGGTACATACCGGCACACCAGAACCCGACGATAAGTACGATGGAGAAGAGAAGTGCAGGTATGTTATTCAGTAGTGATACATGCGTGACAACAGTGATAGCGACTACAGCGGGATGTTGCCGTGCTTTTTGGGTGGATTGGTGTCGCGTTTATTCTTGAGCATTTCCAGGGCGGTAATCAGCTTGGTGCGGGTGTAGTGGGGTTCAATGATCTCGTCAATGTAGCCACGGCTGGCGGCGATGTAGGGATTGGCGAACTTGTCGATGTATTCGGCAATCAGTTCTTTACGTCGCTGTTCAGGATTTTCGGCACCCTCAATCTCTTCTTTGAAGAGAATGTTGACAGCTCCTTCGGCGCCCATCACGGCGATTTCGGCAGTGGGCCAGGCGTAGTTGATATCGCCACGCACGTGCTTACTACTCATGACATCATAGGCCCCGCCATATGCCTTGCGGGTGATAACGGTAATCTTGGGAACAGTAGCCTCGCAATAGGCATAGAGCAATTTAGCTCCATGGCGGATGATACCGTTGTGTTCCTGGCTGAGGCCGGGGAGAAAACCTGGGACATCGACAAAGGTGATGAGCGGGATGTTGAAGCAGTCGCAGAAGCGTACAAAGCGGGCGGCTTTATCGGAAGAGTTGATGTCGAGGACGCCTGCTAAGACGCCCGGCTGCTGGGCCACGATGCCAACAGAGCGACCGTTGAGACGAGCGAAACCAATAATGATATTGGCGGCAAAGTGTTCCTGTACCTCGAAGAACACACCATCATCGACGATATACTGAATAACGGCCTTCATATCGTAAGGCTTGTTAGGGTTATTGGGAATGATCGTATCCAGGGCCGCTTCGGTGCGGGTCGGTGAGTCAAGGGGAGTGATGCGCGGAGGGTCTTCGAGGTTGTTAGAGGGAATGTAGCTTATGAGGGTACGCAGCATACGGATACAGTCGGGTTCGCTGGGACAGGAGAAATGGGCAACGCCACTGGTGCTGTTGTGAACCATAGCTCCACCCAGTTCCTCAAAGGTGACATCTTCATGCGTGACGGTTTTGAGGACATTAGGGCCGGTAACAAACATATAGCTGGTCTGCTCGACCATAAAAATAAAGTCAGTGATGGCCGGCGAATAGACAGCTCCACCAGCACATGGCCCCATAATGGCTGAAATCTGGGGAACGACGCCAGAGGCCAGGGTATTACGGAGGAAAATATCGGCATAGGCACCCAGGCTGACCACGCCTTCTTGAATACGTGCGCCACCAGAGTCATTGAGACCGATAACGGGAGCACCATTTTTCATGGCAAGGTCCATTACCTTGCAAATCTTTTCGGCGTGAGCTTCAGAAAGCGAACCCCCAAAGACGGTGAAGTCTTGTGAGAAGACGTAGACGAGGCGACCGTCGATCTGTCCATAGCCGGTGACGACGCCATCACCAGGGATTTTCTGCTCATCCAGCCTAAAATCGGAGGAGCGATGGGTGACAAACATATCCAGTTCGTTGAAGCTACCTGGATCGAGCAAGAGGTCAAGACGTTCGCGTGCAGTCAATTTGCCTTTTTTATGCTGAGCCTCTATGCGCTTTTTACCACCACCGAGCACGGCTTCGCCCATCAAACGGTGCAGTTCAGTGACTTTCTCCTGGGAGCTTTTGAGTTCAGTAGATTCCTGGGGTGTGCGTCCACTTGTGGTCATTGGGTTTGTCTCCATTAATGCATGGTACACAATGTAGTTAATTACTGAGTACGATGGCAGTATAGCATGTTGTTTGGGGGGTGTCTAATAATACAAGGGATAGGGGTGCGCATGCGCTCCCAAGGGAAAGTAAGGCTTGACAATTATTTGCTTTTATGCTACTATCTCATTAAAGAATTTATTGCAAATACGCAACATTTGGGAGAACACAAATAAATATTCCAGACCGTGAAAAGTTTGTCAGGAGTCTCAATCAATTTCGACGGGCAACCTTGCGCGAGTTCATTTTTGGCATCCTTCGCTCCTTCGGTGATTTTGAGTTTTCACTACCGCTGATGGCGACACTCTTGTTACTTGATGAGGAGAGCGAACTCAGCATCAAACAGATCGCTGAACTGCTTGGACGTTCCGTATCGACCACCAGTCGCTTGATCGACCAACTCGTTGAGCGTGGCTTGGTGAGCCGACGCGAGGACGAACAGGATCGCCGCATGAAGCGCGTCGCTATCACTGAGCAGGGGCGCACGTTGATCGCCACGCTTGAACGGCGACGTGCAGAAATACAACTCGTCGTCATGGAGCATCTTTCGGTTGAAGAGCAAGCCGTTGTTACGCAGGCCATGGCACTTCTTGCCGAGGCAAGTCAGAGGAGTAAGCATAATGAGCATCCAGAATCCAGAAACACAGGAGAACGAACTGAAGATTAAGGCGCAAAGCTTTGTTTTACCGTTTACCGCTCTCAATCGTACTTCATTGTCAGTTGCTGGTGGAAAAGCAGCAAATCTCGGTGAACTGACTCACGCCGGATTACCAGTACCACCCGGCTTTTGTGTGACGACTGAAGCCTATGGCCTCGTTGCTGAGCATGCTAACCTTGAGCCTATTCTGTCAGAATTGGCAGTAACTCGTGCTGATGATACAACGAGCCTGGCAAAACTGGCTGCATCGGCACGAGAGAAGCTCTTAGCCGCACCAGTTCCCACGCTGCTCTCACAGGCAATTGCTCAAGCATATTACGCCTTAGGCGGTGATGAGTCTCTTCCCGTAGCTGTACGTTCCTCTGCTACTGCTGAAGACTTGCCCTTTGCAAGTTTCGCCGGTCAACAAGATACCTACCTGAATATTGTTGGAGTTGAGGCAGTCCTTGATGCCGCACGTCGCTGTTGGGCTTCGCTCTGGACTGATCGCGCTGTAAGCTATCGAGCCAGCAACGGAATTGATCATCGCAGTGTTCGTCTCGCCATAGCTGTCCAGCGTATGGTCGAAGCTGCCGTTGCCGGAGTGCTCTTCACTGCAAACCCATTAACCGGACATCGTCGTCAGGCTGTCATTGATGCCAGTCCTGGCCTTGGGGAAGCCATCGTCTCCGGTGCCGTCAATCCCGATCATTTCGTCGTCGATACGGCTACTGGTGAAATTATCGAACGTCGCCTTGGAGAGAAACGCTTGGCTGTTCAAGCTCTTCCCGGTGGTGGCACACAACGAGTCGAATTCGCTGATCGCAGTAAGGAGGCTTGTCTTTCCGATGTGCAGATACGCGACCTTGCGACACTTGGTGCACGCGTTGAGGCTCACTATGGAACACCGCAAGATACAGAATGGGCTATCGATACTTCTGGTCATCTTTGGCTTACCCAGGCCCGGCCCATTACAACCCTGTTTCCTCTGCCTGACGACGCTCCCAAGACCGATGATCTCCTTCGTGTGTACTTTTCGCTGAGCGTTGCCCAGGGAGTCTATCGACCAATCACTCTGATGGGCTTGCAGGGGTTCCAGCTGGTGGGTGCATCGATGGCTACATTCCTGGGTTTTCCACCTCAGAATCTTCTGGCCGGTCCACCACTTCTCAAACTACCAGCACAACGCCTCTATGCCGATGTAACACCTATTCTACGCAATGATATTGGACGCAACATCTCAGGGAGAATACTGGGAGCGATGGAGGCTCGTGCTGTGGCCATCTTCCGCCAACTTGCCGATGATCCACGTCTTTCGCTTGTGCCAACTCCTCGCTGGCGTCTCTTCAGCAGAATCCTCCCCATCATTATACGAGCACGTGCCCCGTTCTATATACTCCAAGCATTGCTTCGTCCAGCAGCAACACGCAGACGGATACAGCGGATGGAAGAGCAATTATATACATTGAGCGAGGGGCCGACGAACACCAGCCCCGCCGATCGCCTGGCCAAGATCGAAGGTATCTTTCTTGGAAATGCACCACATATTCTGTCAAGCCTGCTTCCCGTTGTACTCACAGGTGTCCTGGCAAATACCCTGGCCAGGAAACTTCTGGGTGGGCTTGCCACTGATGATGAACGACAGACCATCTTGCGTAGCCTCCCCTATAATCCAACCACAGAGATGGACCTTACTCTCTGGCAGCTTGCCCAACAGGTACGTGCCGACCCGGCAGCTGCACAGGTATTCCAGGATACTCCACCAGAGCACTTAGCTCAGGATTACCACAATGGCGTGCTCCCTCCAACCTTACAACGAGGCTTAACAGACTTCCTCCAAGTCTATGGTCATCGTGGTGTTGCCGAAATTGACCTCGGCCTCCCCCGTTGGCGTGAAGACCCAACCCATATCCTTGGCGTACTCGCTAACTATCTTCAACTCACCAAGCCAGAACTGGCTCCAGATGTGCAGTTTCAGCGCGGAGCACAGGATGCCGAGGCCATGGTCGTTGAACTCACCCGGCGTGCTGCCCACAAGAGTTGGTGGCGTGGCAAGCTGGTTGGCTTCTTCCTGAAACGTACCCGCGCCCTGGTTGGCTTACGCGAGATACCAAAGTTTTGCCTGATGATTCTGTTTGGACAAATTCGAGAAATCCTCTGGCCTGTGGGCAAAGAACTGGCCGAGGCAGGACGGTTGGAGCATGCTGAAGACATCTTCTTCATCACCCTATCAGAAGCAAGGGAAGCCTTAGCCGGAACAGACCTTCGTCCTCTCGTTCAAGAACGTCATGCGAGTTATGAGTATGAACTGAAGCGTCGACATATCCCACGCGTTCTACTCTCCGATGGCACCGAACCGACAACCGACGTTCATATCGTCGGATCAGCCGATGGCACTCTCAAGGGAACACCAGCATCAGCAGGGACAGTGACTGCGCAAGCCAGAGTGATTCTTGATCCCACAGGCGCTCGACTGGAACCGGGTGAGATACTAGTAGCCCCTTCAACCGACCCCGGCTGGACACCTCTGTTCCTGACGGCCAGTGGACTCGTCATGGAGATGGGTGGAGCCATGTCTCATGGTGCTGTCGTCGCTCGTGAGTATGGCATCCCAGCAGTTGTTGGTGTCCCCAGTGCAACAGAGCGCATCACCACAGGTCAGCAGATCACTGTCAATGGCTCTGTCGGCACCGTGTTCATAGAGCAGAGTGTTGACGCCTGATGCACCCGTATATAGTAGTGACGACCCTTGCGGTCGTCATGGGGCGGCGCGCAATCGTCATGGGGCGGCGCGCAATCGTCATGGGGCGGCGCACGCTCGTCATAGGGCGGCGGGCAATCATCATGGGGCGGCGCACGCTCGTCATGGGGCAAATGGTGCTTGTCATGGTCACCATGCCACGATCTCTGCAAAAATATGAACCTCATCTCTCCTTCTGATGGTATTTGCTTTTACTGTAAAGAAGAGGGTATACTAGAGTCACTGCACAACTTCATCGTTTTGTTGACCGAGTGGAAGATTAGGACAACAGTACGCTTGACCTCAGCACCTCGAAACACATTTGCTTTTGTAAGCTCTTCATGTAGTGTCAAACTGGAGTGCAACTTACTCGTTCTCGAAAGAAGGGCCATATCATGCAGGAAACACCGATGATGCAGTCAGGAGCTACTGAGGCAGGAGAGGCAGGAATTAGTGATTACCTGGATGCTGCTGTGATGCAGGCTGAACTCTTGCAGAAGATTTTACGCACCTTGCAAACTGGTACGGATCTCTCCTTAGAGGCATGGCAGGAAGCCTTTGAGGCGTCCAAGCGTACGTTAGAACACATCAACAAGGCCATGACACTGGCACAAGAGGTGTTTGACGGACATGTTGTGATGGTGTCAGGGTCTTTGGCGGAAGACCTGATCTGTGATGAGTTCCAGTGCCTGACTTGGAAGTAGCTCTGACTGTACTCATAGCCTGGTTCTTCCGCGTAAGTGAAAGTTACGGGGGGATAATCGCCAACGAAGAAGCATAGCCTATGAGTGTCTCTTAGACTTTCACGACTTATAGTAGGTGAGCAGAAGTTGAGTAGAGGCAAGATAGGAGGCACATACTCAGCTTCTGCATTTTTGTGACAGGATTCAGCGCTCTGCCCGCAGGTTTGCTAGTGCATAATCAACCAACATTTTCGAGAAAATAGTGCTGTAAGTTAGCCTGTGAAGGCTCATGATGTCCTATTTATTCCCGAATAGCTCTCTTGGATTTGCACTAGAGAAGCGAGCGGTATACAATAGTAGTAGAAAATTATCCTAGACGCAGGAGGTGATCAAGCAATGGCAAAAGAAGAAAAGGAAGTACTAGTCTCCGAAGCACAGATCGCCGTTCACTGGCGGGAGGAGGAGTACTATCAACCCCCTCCAAGGTTTATTGGGCAGGCAAATGCGAGCGATCCGAGTATTTATGAACGGTTCAGTGAGGAGCACTTTCCTGAGTGCTTCAAGGAATACGCGGATATGCTCACCTGGGACCACTATTGGCACACGACGCTGGACACGAGCAACCCGCCGTTTTGGAAGTGGTTCGTCGGCGGTCGGCTCAACGCTTCTTACAACTGCGTCGATCGCCACCTGGCGACCAATCGCAACAAGGCTGCTTTAATCTGGGTGCCCGAGCCGGAATCAGAAGACACTAAGACGATCACGTATCAGGAACTCTATATCAGGGTAAACGAGTTCGCCGCACTTCTACGAGATTTCTGCGGGGTCAAGACTGGCGACTGCGTCACCTTCCACCTCCCAATGGTCCCTGAGTTGCCAGTTTCCATGCTGGCCTGTGCGCGCCTTGGCGTCATCCATTCCGAGGTTTACGGTGGATTCAGCGGGACGGCGTGCGGAGACCGGATGGCCGACTCGGGAAGTCATATCCTGGTAACAATGGATGGCTACTACCGCAATGGTGAGTTGATCGACCACAAGGCCAAAGCCGACGAGGCGGTCAAAGCGGCCCATGAACGCGGTGCCGAAATTGATAAAGTACTGGTCTGGCGACGGTATCCAGGTCAGTACTCATCAAAGAGCCCGATGGTCGCTGGCCGGGATTTCTTCGTCGACGAAGTGCTGAAAGACTATCGCAGAAAAGTCGTCGAGCCGGTTTCCATGCCTGCCGAAGCCCCACTGTTTCTCATGTACACCAGTGGCACGACCGGTCGACCCAAGGGGTGCCAGCACAGCACAGGCGGATACCTTGCGTACGTCACGGGCACGTCAAAGTACTACCAGGATATTCACCCCGAGGATACGTACTGGTGCTTCGCCGACATTGGGTGGATCACCGGACACTCCTACATCGTCTACGGTCCATTGTCGCTTGGGACAACCAGTGTGATGTACGAAGGTGTGCCGCTCTATCCCGATCCCGGCCGTCCCTGGCGGATCGCCGAGCAACTGGGCGTGACCATCTTCCACACTGCTCCTACGACGATTCGCATGCTCCGCAAGTCCGGTCCCGACGAGCCGAAGAAATACAACTACCATTTCAAGCACATGACAACCGTGGGAGAGCCGATTGAGCCGGAGGTCTGGCGGTGGTATTACAACGTCGTCGGAAAGGGCGAAGCGGTCATCGTCGACACCTGGTGGCAGACCGAGAACGGTGGCTTCCTGTGCAGCACCCTGCCTGCCTTGCGGCCGATGAAACCTGGCAGCTGCGGCCCAGGAGTCCTTGGGATCTACCCCGTGATCTACGATGAAAAAGGCAATGTGGTCGAGGCCGGAAGCAGGCGTGCCGGCAACATGTGCATCCGCAACCCCTGGCCCGGCATCTTTGAGACGATCTGGGGCCAGCCGGAGCGCTTTGTGCAGATCTACTATGAGAAGTACTGCCGCAACCAGGAGAGTAAAGACTGGCGTGACTGGCCGTACTTCGCTGGTGACGGCGCTGTTCTGGCAGCCGACGGCTATTTCCGCATCCTTGGCCGGGTCGACGACGTGATCAATGTGGCCGGGCACCGACTCGGAACGAAAGAGATCGAGTCGGCGTGCCTCACCGTCGAAGAGATTGCCGAAGCCGCTGCGGTGCCGATGATAGACGAACTACGCGGCCGGGTCGTTGAGGTGTACGTTGCACTCAAGCCGGGGTTCAAGCCGAGTAAGGACATTGAGGAGAAGGTGGCCAGGGCGATTGAGACGGAGATCGGCAAGATCGCAAGACCGAAGAATATCTGGATCGTCGCGGATATGCCCAAGACCCGCTCTGGCAAGATCATGCGCCGGGTCCTTGCCGCTACCACCAATTTCGCCGATGTTGGAGACATTACGACGCTTGCGAATCCGGAGATCGTAGACAGCGTACGCCGTCACGTCCAGAGCGAGAAGCTTGCACGTGGCGAGACTCCACGCGCACTATCGCAACAAGAGATTGAGGAGATCAGGGCGTTTGGTCAGGCTGAGTAATCACTTAAGTCGTCAATAGGAGCAGCAAGCGGTGCCAGTAAGGAAGTGGCACTAATTAAGCCAGGATTTATTCTGAAAGAGACTCATCACGCAATGGCGAGGCGCGATCATTTTGCAGGAGAAAGAGAAGCCGTTCGCTGGGAGCTATGGACTGGTTAGCGGCTCCCTCTAGAATCTGTTGCCGTTCTTCTTCATTGAGATCACGCGATGGATCCCAACCGTAGCGTTTGAGGTCTACACGCTCGTTGTCAGAAAAGATGACGCCCTCTGCTTCCAGCAATTGGCGCATCCTGCCGCGTTGACCAAAGGCCCAACTGCCTGTCAGCTCGCCCTTGCTATTGATCACGCGCTGCGCAGGCACTCCTTCCGGTGACTCATTCATAATCCAGCCGATCATCCGCGCTCCACGCGGATAGCCCAGAGCTTTGCCGATCCAACCATAGGTCGTCACACGACCGGCAGGACATGCACGTACCAAGGCGAAGACTTGAGCCTTGAGCACAGCCGCTTGCTCGGTAGGAGATATTTCCTCGGACATTGCGTTCACCTCACTTGTGTTTCAAAGAAAACAACGATCTGAGGGTGCGAGTTCCCCTCGCGTAAAGGAGGAAGTGGTTACGAAGAAGCCATACACCGCCCGATGGAAAACGATGGAACCCAGGAAATCGCGCAGTAGCGGTTGCCCCACAGAGTTGTCAGGTGCATAGAGTTTAGATTGGACAACGACGGGCTGGCTGTAGATGTTGAGCAGTTTGCTATCTATGCCCTGATCTCCGCTCTGTCCACAGTGTTCAAGAAAGCGATGTCCTTCCCCCATTGCCATAATGACGGCAGCCGAAAATAGCTCAAATTGCCTATCGTCCATTCGGGCAAAGATATCTGCACGTGTTCGAGGGACCGCAGGCAAATCACCCAGAGTCTCAACGGGTGACATGGCATGTGCTGAAACAGATCGTACACGCTTTGGTGTGATCGCTACCGAGAGTGCAAACAGTGCTGAGATGATATTTACGAACCCAAGTACGCATTGGAGCCCCGGGCTAAATATCGGCCAACTCAACACCATTACACATGTCAAGACAAGTGGCAACACCCAGATAGTCAAGCGAATCATGTACCGCCTCCGTGGGGAACTAATTCTCCTATTTAGCGATTCCATTCTTTTGGATGTCGCAAAAATCGGTAATAGACCTGACTCTCCTCTCTGTTCTGCTTTCCCCTGAAACACCTCTGCTCTGCGTTCGTGTAAGAAGAACGCAGATGTACCGATAATGCGTATACACAAGCCTTTCGTTTGCGTCCTGGTGTTAGGGTACTAAACTGACCTCACCACGTTGTCACGGTTTCTTGCCTCATTCTCATGAGGAAATCACAATCCGTTGAAGGTCAACGTGGTTCATCCTGAACCTACTTTAGAAACGATGCCAACAGGTATTTTCTGCGTACAACTTTGTTGAGGAGCAACACGAACGGAATGGATGCTTGCAAGGCCAATTCCCTGGGTCCCAACGATGATGGATCAAGTACAGATGTTTCCTTGCCATTCACAGCGAACTTCTTTGGCGTGACTTATAGTAGTGTTTATGTGAACAATAATCTTTCTTCTGCCAGTTTTTCCTCTATTCTATCAACCACAGGCAAGAGGGAGACCACCAAATTCCCTGATGCTATTAGAACGAAATTCTGCTATTATATACCCATGAGCAAATCAGTTTACTATCAAGGTGGCACCCTTGTCCTGCGCGACGTAGGTACGCAGGAGCGACCACCGGCACCATTCAAGCTAATTCGAGAACGCTGGCGATGCGAGGGCTATCATTATGGCGAAGTCCTGCCCTATTTGCAAGAGCAAGAGGTTCGCGATAGCGTGCCACGCTGGCAGCCACTGCATGTGCAATTGCAGGAGACGCGCGAACCCCATGACTACCAGGTAGAGGCACTGGCAACATGGGACGAAGCCGCACGACGTGGAAGTATTGTCCTACCGACAGGAGCGGGCAAAACATTTGTGGCGATTCAGGCCATTGCACGTGTCAACCGCTCGACCGTGGTGGTTGCACCAACCATTGATCTGCTGCACCAGTGGTATGCACGGCTGGTCAATGCTTTTGCCTGCGAAGTGGGTGTGTATTATAGCGGCGAGAAGAAGGTTTTGCCGATCACCGTCACCACCTATCATTCCGCAGGTGATTTGATAGCCGATTATGGTAATACCTTTAAGTTGATTATCTTTGACGAGGTCCATCACCTACCTGCCCCAAGTTGGGGAGAAGCTGCCCTCATGGCTCCTGCCCCCTTCCGCTTAGGGCTAACGGCAACCTATCCTGAAGCCCATGAGCAGAGCAATGGACGCTGGCGGGTCGATGATCTGATTGGGCCGATTGTCTATACCAAACGGGTTGAGGATTTAGTCGGCCAGCAACTCGCCGACTATCGCACGCAGCGTCTGCGTATTGATCTCTCAGATGCAGAACGAGCGCAATATGACGCGAACTACGCTATCTATATCGGCTTCGTGCGCTCACAACAGTTGCAACGTAGGTATGGAGCAGGCTGGCTGATGGAATTGATGCGCCTCTCTACCAGTGATCCCCAAGCTCGGCGTGCCTTGCTGGCACGTCAACGCCTGCTCCAGCTGCTTTCCAGTTGTGAAGGAAAATTTCGCGCCCTTGATGGCTTGCTCAGTGAATATGATAATGAGCAAGTGCTGATCTTTACCGAACATAACGCGGCAGTGTATAATATTGCCCGTCGCTACCTCATTCCGGCCATCACCCACGAAACTCATGCCGCCGAACGTAAGCACATTCTTGATTCATTCCAGGCCGGACGCTATCGTGCCATCGTTACGTCCAAAGTGCTCAACGAGGGAGTCGATGTGCCAGAAGCCAAAGTAGCGATTGTCCTGGGTGGAGGCTCAAGCGTGCGGGAATATATACAGCGGTTGGGGCGTGTGCTGCGCAAAGTCGAGAATAAGCAGGCAGTCCTTTTTGAAGTAATCGCACGCAAGACGCTTGAAGAGGCCAAGGCCCAACGGCGGCACAAACAACAGGAGGACAGTTAGTGCTCACGGCTGATCTCGTCAAGCCCAGACTACGTATTCGCGGCTCAGAAATCTCTCTCGATATGCTCAATGAACATGACCCCTACTGGCAGCAAACTGCCACAGACCTGATCGCCTTATTTGGGCAACATCAAGATCAGTCGCAGGAAGCATGGCACAAAACCCTCGAAGCCTACGAGGGGGAGCGCTTGGACTATATAGTGGTACGCGGCCTAGCCAAGGTCCTATCCGATGCCGCCACTTTTACGCCCCTGACAACGCCCTTACCCCCGCTTCAATTGCGCGAACGGCTCTTTACGCATGGTCCCGTGTTCACAACACCCCAACTTTTTCACCCCCAGGCCCGCTCCGAAGTGGTACAAAGCGTGGCAGACGAGCTAGGCATCTGCATTGAGCAGCTAGAGGCAACCCTCTTTGCTGATCGACCTGCCACCTACACGCTGAGCGACGTGGGGCCTCAGTGGACACCCGCAGGCTTGCTCGCCCGCTATAACCTGGAATTAGCACGCGGCGTGCTCTACTGGGCCTCCTCTGTACAGATCGAGGTGCATAGCAACTATAAAGATCTCTGGAAATATCTCAAACTTTTTAAGCTGATGTTTTGGGCACGTCTCCAGGAGGACGGCTACCTGATCGATCTGGACGGCCCCATCTCTCCCTTCGTAAATGCCACAATGCGTTACGGGCGCCAGTTCGCAGCATTTCTGCCAGCCCTCCTCTTCTGTGAACGCTGGCGTATGGTCGCTGCCGTCCGTCCACCACAAACAGGCACCTTGGGAGCCTACCGGCTTGACTATACCTCGTCCTTACAGACACATTTTAAGCAGAGTGGCCTGTTTGATAGCCGCCTGGAAGCCGACTTTGCCCATGAGTTTGAGGAGAAGATGGGAGAGAAACGAGGCCATTGGCGACTCTCTCGTGAGAGCGAAGTCCTCCTCCTGGGCGATACGGTAATGATTCCAGACTTTCTGCTGGTTGATGACCAGGATGAGAATCGGAAAATTCTCATCGAGCTCGTCGGCTTTTGGCATCCCGATTACCTCCGGCGAAAAGTCGAAAAGGTGCGTGCCGCCAATTGTCAGCATCTGCTCCTGCTTGTCTACCAAGGACTGAACGTCACCGAGGAAGCATTTCAAGATGTAGCAAGCGAAGTAATCT